>R14__coassemble_1188_pt1 | contig 13718 bp, 15 predicted proteins | sample R14__metabat2_high_PE_015 | metagenome-assembled genome bin R14
TTGGGGGAACGGACGCTTGTCGGCAATCCAGGGCTCCCTCTTCGAGGGAGCTGTCACCGCAGGCGACTGAGGGAGTTCAGCCGCAATCAGATGGTTCTGTGCGTAAGGGGGCCTGAGTAGTAACTTACATTTCGGTCATGCCCGGGAAGGTTTCCCGCAGATCGGAAACATCGTTCCCGGTGTTTTTTCTGTTGTCCTCCCGGGACGCGGGCACCACGGCGCGCAGCGTGCAGTCGTCGCCGGTCAGCGATTTCAGCACAGCGTTGACCGCCTCCGACGCCCGGTTGATGCTTTCCGCATAGATTGGATCCTGACCTTCGTTCAGTTCCCAAATGAATGTATTGCCCTGACGTTCCGTGAAATGGCCAAATGTCAAAAAAGCCACAACACCCGAATTGGTCTTAGACAGCTCTTTCTGCAGCGCTTTAAAGATCTCCGCGTCCGACGCGCTTACCGCGGGACGGGCGGGCTTCGGCTCCGGCGCGGACTTCTTTTCCGCAGGCTGCGCCGGGAGCTCCGCCGCGGGCTGCAGGCGTCCCTCCGCCGCAGCCACGGAGACGGCCGCCAGCTTCCCCTGCAGCTCAGCCACCTGGCGTTTGAGCAGCTCCACCTCGCTGTTCACGGCAAAGGCATCCGCCGGCGCCGTGCGCAGGCAGGCCTTCAGCGCCGCGTATTCCAGCGCGGTGCGGGGCGAGGAGGAAAGCCGCAGCTCCGTTTCCACCGCCATGAACAGCTGGATCATGTCCATCAGCCTGGCGGCGGAGAAGCCGGCGGCGCGGTCGACGTATTCCGCCGCGTCCTCCTCCGTGATCTCCAGGATGGCCGGCAGCTCCTTCGGGCAGGTCAGCGCCAGCAGCAGCGCCCGCAGATGGCGGGACACATCCTTCGCGAACACCACCGGCTCACGGCCGGAGCGCATCAGCTCGTCGATGAGATTCATCACCCCGGCGGCGTCCTCCCGCCGCAGCGCGTCCGAGAAGCGGAACAGGAAGCCGCGGTCGGCGGTACCCAGCACGCGGCGTACCAGCTCCGCCGTCACCTCATTCTGATAGCCAAGGCACATATCCAGGATGCTGATGGCGTCACGCATGCCGCCCTCGGCCGCCCGGGCGATCAGGTTCAGCGCCTCCGGCTCGGCGGTCGCGCCGGCACCGTCGGTAATGGCCTGCAGCCGACCGGCGATCTGCGCGGCGGGGATACGGCCGAAATCGAACCGCTGGCAGCGGCTCAGGATCGTCGCCAGCAGCTTCTGGGGCTCCGTGGTGGCCAGGATGAAGATGACATACTCCGGCGGCTCCTCCAGCGTTTTCAGCAGCGCGTTGAAGGCGCCCGCGGACAGCATATGCACCTCGTCGATGATATAGACCTTGTATTTGCCGCTCTGGGGCGGATACTTGACATTCTCGCGCAGATCGCGGATCTCATCCACGCCGTTGTTGCTGGCGGCGTCGATCTCCATGATGTCCAGGCTCTCCTCACGCAGGATGCGCCGGCAGCTGGGGCACTCGCCGCAGGGATCGCCGTTGACGGGATGCTCGCAGTTCACGGCACGGGCCATGATCTTGGCGGTGGAGGTTTTGCCGGTGCCGCGGCTGCCGCAGAAAAGATACGCGTGAGCGATACGGCCGCTCTGGATCTGGTTGCGCAGCGTCTGCACCACCGCCTCCTGACCGACCATGGACGAGAAATCAGCCGGCCGCCACTGCCGGTAAAGCGCCTGATAGGCCATGCCTTTTCCTCCTTGCTCCGTTCCCATCAATCCATCCGGATCAGCTCGCGGAAGGCCGCGACCGTTTTTTCACCGATGCCGCTGACGGCCACGAGATCCTCCGGATAGTGGAAGGGCCCGTTGGTCTCCCGCTCGGCGATGATGGCCGCCGCCTTGCTTTCGCCGATGCCCGGCAGCTGTGTCAGCGTTTCCGCGTCCGCGCTGTTGATCCGGATCTCCCCGGACGGCAGCACGATCTCCGGCACCGCGGCGCCGCGCCCGGAGGACGCCGTGACCGCCGGCTTCTCCGGCAGCAGCTGCCGCGCCGCCATCACCGCCGGGATGCACAGAGAAAGGGCGAGCGCAAGCACGCCTGCGAACGCCCTTCCCCTGCCCTGCTTCATCTGTTCGGTGCCTGTAACCGTATCAGGCATTTTTGCGGACCTTCTGTCCCTGGGGCGTATCCTCCAGGATGTAGCCGGCGGCCTTGATGGCGTCGCGCAGCTCATCGGAGCGCTTCCAGTTCTTTTCCTTGCGGGCGGCGGCACGCTCCTCCGCCATGGCGAGGATCTCCGCCGGGATCTCCTCTTCCTTTTCCTCCAGCTTTTCCTTCTGCACCAGGCCCAGAACATCCGTCAGGCTGCCGAAGCTCTTCAGCACGGCCTCCACGGCGCCCTTCGCGCTCTTTTCGTTCAGGGACACGTTGGCGTCCTTCACCAGCTCGAAGATGGCGCCGATGGCCTCAGCGGTGTTCATGTCGTTGTCCATGGCGGCATCGAAGTGCTTCTCATACTCCGCCAGGCGTTCGACCAGGCGGTTTTCCTCCTCCGTCAGCGCGCGGTCCTCCGCGGTCTTCAGCAGCTCGCGCAGGCGGTTGCGGGCGGTGTACATGCGGTTCAGGCCGGTGTACGCGTTTTTGATCTGCTCGCGGGAGAAGTCGATGGGGCTCCTGTAATGCGCGCTGAGCATGAACATGCGCACGACCTCCAGGTCGTACAGCTTCGAGATATCGCGCACCGTCCAGAAGTTGCCGAGGGACTTGCTCATCTTTTCGCCGTCCACGTTGATGAAGCCGTTGTGCATCCAGTAATGCACATAGGGCTTGCCCGTGGCGCCCTCGGACTGGGCGATCTCATTCTCGTGATGCGGGAACAGCAGATCCTTGCCGCCGCAGTGGATATCGAAGGTCTCGCCCAGATACTTCATGGACATGGCGGAGCATTCGATGTGCCAGCCGGGACGGCCCATGCCCCAGGGGCTTTCCCATGCGGGCTCGCCGGGCTTCTGGGCCTTCCACAGGGTGAAATCGGCGGGATTTTCCTTCTCGGTCTCCACGTTCAGCCGCTCGGAGGCGCCCATCTCGCGGTCCTCCACGCTCTGGCCGGACAGCTTGCCGTAGCCGGGGAACGCGGAGACGCGGTAGTACACGTCGCCTGAAGGCGCCACATAGGCGTGGCCGTTGTCCACCAGGCGCTGCACCAGGCTGATGATCTCCGGGATATGCTCGGTGGCCTTGGGATGCACGGTGGCGGGGCGGATGCCCAGGGCGCCGGCATCCACGAAATATTCCCTGATGAAACGCTCGCCCAGCTCCCTGACGGTGATGCCTTCCTCGTTGGCGCGGCGGATCATCTTGTCGTCGATATCGGTGAAGTTCTGCACGAAGGTCACCTCGTAGCCCTCGCGCTCCAGCTGGCGGCGCAGCACATCGAAGGTGATAAAGGGGCGCGCGTTGCCGATGTGGAAGTAGTTGTACACCGTGGGGCCGCAGGCATAGATGCCCACCTTGCCTTCATGGATCGGCTTGAATTCTTCCTTGGAGCGGGTCGCGCTGTTATAGATCAGCATGATATACGCCTCTTTCCGGTCGACCCCGGTGTCTCTGCGGAGCCGGGGATATTTTTCATTCGGTATTCGCCGCGGCCCGCCCTCGCGGAGCCGGCGGTCATGAACAGCATTTATTTTATCAAAGAACACAGCGGAAATCAAGAGCGTATTCGGAAAGTTGGTGCGGGGGCCGGAGGCGCCTCGCAATAAATGCTTGCGAAACCGTCCGAAAGGGGCTACAATACAGACATACGCGAACCCATCCCCGTTTGCCGGAAGGAGGTCTTTTCATGCATATCCAGGTGCAGGACCGTTTGCTGACGCTGCCGGAGGGCACCACCGTGGCCGAAGCGCTGCGGGCCGCCGGATGCCTTGACGGCGCGCTTGCCGCCATCGACAGCGGGCTGGTGCTATAGCTGGACGATATCGCGCCGGAGGGCTGTTGCCTGACGCCGCTGACCCTCGCGCATGAGGAGGGCCGCCGGGTCTACGAGCGCTCCCTGCGCTTCCTGCTGCTGATGGCCATCCGCGATCTGTATCCCGGTCAGCGGGTGCGCTTCCGCTTCTCCGCGGGGCACGGCGGTGTGCTGCTGGCGCTGCCCGGCATCCGGCCCGACGCCGCGGCGATCGAACAGGAGATGCGCCGCCTCGCGGCCGCCGATCTGCCCTTCACCCGCACCGTCAGCAGCACCCGCGCCGCCATCCGCTATTTTGAGGAGGACGGCCAGAAGGACAAGGCGGCCCTGCTGCGCCATCGTCCGAAGGCCACGCTGAAGCTGTACGAATGCGGCGGCATGAAGGAATATTTCTACGGGGCCATGGCGCCCTCCACCGGCTTCACCTCCGTCTTCGCCCTGACGCCCTACGGCGACGATGGCCTCGTGCTGATGCCGCCCTCCCCCGCGCATCCGGATACGCCCACGGCTTATGTGGACCGTCCCAAGCACATGCGCGCCTTTGTGGAATCCGACCGCTGGTGCGATATCCTCGGCGTGCAGAACGTCACCGACCTCACGGAGATGATCGAGGAGGGCCGTCTGCGCACCTTTATCCGCGTCAACGAGGTGCTGCACGACAACGCCCTTTCGGAGATCGCCTCGGACATCGTGGCAAAGGGCCGCCGCGTGGTGCTGATCGCGGGGCCGTCCTCCAGCGGCAAAACCACCACCGCCGGGCGGCTGGGTATCCATCTGCGGGTGCTGGGAAAGCTGCCGGTGCAGGTCAGCATGGACAACTACTATCTCGACCGCGACACCATTCCTCCGCAGGAGGACGGCACCGTGGACCTGGAGAATATCAACGCGCTGGATCTGCCGCTGCTGCAGGCGCAGATCCGGGCGCTGCTCCGCGGGGAGGCCGTCAGCCTGCCGGTGTTCAACTTCAACACCGGAAAGCGGGAAGCGGAGGGCATTCCGCTGACCCTGCCGGAGGGCGGCATCCTGATCATCGAGGGCATCCACGGGCTGAATCCGCTGCTCTCCGACGAGCTGCCGCAGGACGCCGTCTACCGCCTGTTCGTGTCCGCGCTGACCTGCCTGAACCTGGACGATCACAACCGCATCCGCACCACCGATGTGCGTCTGCTGCGGCGCATCGTGCGGGATTTCAGCTTCCGCGGCACGCTGCCGGCGGATACGCTGGCCATGTGGAACAGCGTACGCCGCGGCGAGGAGACCTGGATCTTCCCCTTCCAGGAGCAGGCCGACGCCGTGTTCAACACCGCCCTGCACTACGAGCTGCCCTTCCTGAAGCAGCGCGCCTACGCCCTGCTGGCCGGCATTCCGGAAACGGATCCGCTGGGACTGCCCGCCGGGCGGCTGCTCAAGATCCTCAACTATGTGCCCGCCATCCCGGAGGAGCTCTTCGACGAGGTGCCGCCCGTATCCATTCTGCGCGAATTCATCGGCGGCTCCGGCTTTGACCGGGGCTGACCCCAGCAACGGAGGAGAATCATCATGGAACGCATTGCCAGCTTCAGCGTGGACCACACCCGCCTTGAGCGCGGGATCTATCTTTCCCGGCAGGACGGCGATATCATGACCTGGGACGTGCGGATGAAGCGGCCCAACCGCGGGGATTACCTCAGCCAGGGCGCGCTGCACACCATCGAGCATCTGTTCGCCACCTACGCCCGCAACAGCCGCTACGCCGACGGCGTCATCTACATCGGCCCCATGGGCTGCCGCACCGGCATGTACTTCCTCACCCGCGGCCTGACGGACGCCGATGTGCTGGACTGCGTGCTGGCCTCCTACCGCTTCATGAGCACCTTTGAGGGCGAGATCCCCGGCGCGAAGGAGGCCGAGTGCGGCAATTACCTGGAGCATGACCTGCCCGGCTGCCGCGCGGAGGCGGCGGACTTTGTGTCCGTGCTGGAAAAGCTGACCCCCGCCGATATGCGGTACAAATACTATCTCGACTGAGCTTCCGTTTTCCCAAAAAAAGCTCCGTCCGCCGCGTGAATGTCCGCGGCGGACGGTTTTCGTATATGGCTTTATTCCTTCATCACCGGCAGCTCGAACCAGAAGCAGGAGCCGTGGCCCTGTTCGCTCTCCACGCCGTAGGCTGCCCCGTGGTTTTCCAGGATCGTGCGAACGATGGACAGCCCCAGGCCGCTGCCCTGGATGGCCCGGCGGTGATTTTCCGTGGAGCGGTAGTAGCGGTTCCAGATGAGCGGCAGCTCCTCCGGCGCGATGCCCTTGCCGCTGTCGCGGATCTCGACACGCACGGTGTCCCCCTTCAGAAGCTGACGCACGGTGACCGTATGGTCCTCCCCGGTGTAGGTCATGGCGTTGTTGATGAGATTGTAGACCACCTGGCCGATGCGCTTCTCGTCCGCCTCGGTCAGCACATCCTCCTCCTCCTCGAAGGTGATGGCGTAGCCCTTGCCGGCCACCATCTGCCCGCAGCGCTCCACGATATCGCGGATGCTTTCCGTCAGGCAGAAGGGACGGATCTCCATGGGTGTGCTGCCGGACTCCAGGCGGGAGAAATCCAGCAGCTCGTTCACCAGGCTGGAGAGGCGGTTCGTTTCATCGATGATGGCCTGCAGGTTCTCCGCGGTCAGCTCGTCGGGGATGTCCCGCATCAGCTCGGCATAGCCGCCGATCATGGTCAGCGGCGTGCGCAGATCGTGGGACACATTGGCGATCAGCTCGTGCTGCAGATGCTCGACCTTGCCCAGCTCCTCCGCGGTGCGCTCCAGCGTGGTATTCAGCTCATCGATCTCCCGGTACGCCGCGGCATTGGCGGGACGCGTGTACTGCGACCGGGCCAGAGAGGCCGCGGCGCGGTTCGTTTCGATGATCGGCCGGGAGAAGCGCCGGGACATCAGCCACGCCAGCAGCATCGCCACAACCAGCACGATCAGCGTGATGATGGCCAGCTGTAACCGCAGCGTGGACACCGTGGAGGCCAGCGGCGTGACCACCGCGTTCAGCAGCAGGAAGCCCTCGCTGCCGTCCGCAAGGGTGACCCGGCGGATGTACATCAGCGTGTTCCGCTGGTCGTCGCCGACGCGGTCCGGCACGCGGCCGCTGAAGCGCTACGGATCGTAGCGGGCGTTGTTGTCCGGCATCATGGAAAAGCGCTCCACCGCGGCCGTGCCGTCCTCCGGGGCCACGGAGCACCACCAGGTCAGCTCGCGCTGCTTGGCCCGGTGCAGCAGGCAGTAGCTCTGCCCCTCCGCGCTGATGACCGTTTCCCCGTCCGCGTCCAGCACCATCACACAGATGGAATACCGGCTGGCAAGGCGGTCCGCGAGGGCATCCACATCCTCATTGTCAAGGTTGGCCACGATGGCCTCCGCCGCGGCCTTCAGGCCGGAGAGCTTCTGCCAGCGGTAAAAATCGTCCAGCAGCAGGATCTGGAACACCCACAGCAGGGCAATGACGAACGCGACAAAAAGCGCCAGATTCAGCATCAGTCTTTCATGGATGCCGATCCTGGCGCTGCCGCGACGGAACAGGGCGGGCAGTTTCATGGTATCATTCCTTCACAGCTCAATCCTTTTCAAAGCGGTAGCCGACGCCGCGCAGCGTGGTGATGCGGTCCGCGTACGGGCCAAGCTGCTTCCGCAGCAGCTTGATGTGCGTATCCAGCGTGCGGTCGTCACCGTAAAAATCGTAGCCCCAGATCTCCCGCAGCAGCTTTTCGCGCGTCAGGGCGATGCCGCGGTTGCGCACCATGAAAAACAGCAGCTCGTACTCCTTGGGGCTCAGCTCCAGCGGCTTGCCGTCGATGCGCACGATGCGGCCGGTGAAGTCGATCTCCAGCGAGCCGAAGGTCACGATCTCATGCTCCGTCTTCTGGGTGCCGGCGCTGCGCTTCAGGATCGCCCCGACGCGCATCATCAGCTCCCGGGGCGAGAAGGGCTTCACCACATAATCGTCGATCCCCAGCTCAAAGCCGTGGATGCGGTCGTACTCCTCGCCGCGGGCGGAAAGCATCAGCACGGGCACCTGGCTCTCGCGGCGGATCTCCCGCACGGCGGAAAAGCCGTCCAGCTCGGGCATCATCACATCCATCAGCACCAGGTCATAATCGCCGGCGCGGCACTTGCGAACCGCCTCCATGCCATCCGCCGCCTCATCCACACTGTAGCCCTCAAAGGAGGCATACTTCCGGATGATATCCCGGATCCTGGCCTCGTCATCCACCACCAGCAGCTTCATCGGCCTTTCCTCCGCTCATCATACTGTATTCTGATTATAATCCGCTGCCGCGGGAATTGCAACCTTATTCCGTCACCGCAGCGTGACCAGCACCGTTTCGCCGCTCCGCACGAGCCGCAGCACGATGCTTTCGTCCTCCCCGAGCAGCTGCAGACATTCCAGCACGCTCTGGTCGTCCGTGACCGGTGTTTCGTTGACCGCCGTGAGCACATCGCCCGGCTGCACGCCGGCACTCTCAGCGACGCTGTTTTCGCGAACGGCGGCGATACACACCTCGCCGCTGTCCGTCACATCCATCATCATGCCGAGAGCCGGCAGCTCGTGCCAGTTTTCGGGAGGCTCGATCTCCGGCTTCGGCATCAGGAGCACCGCGGCCAGCAATGCCGCCGCCGTTGCAGCTGCCGCGATCAATCCGCGCTTCATGCCGCCGCCTCCTTTCGGGTCTTCATCACGCGTTTCACGATCCATGACGCACTCATTGATGCTATTAATGTAGGCTTTGTTTGTGACAAACAGATGAACAGGGCATGACAAGGTCTTGAATTTGTGGTATGATAGCCCCGGAAATCACTTTCTCGGAGGGATGGACCGCATGATGAATGAAGCGCTTCCCGTGACGCGCCCCGTTGCCGGCAACTGCGCCACGGGCCTGCTGAAGCTGATCGCCCTGGTGCTGATGTTCTTCGACCACGCGGGCAAAATGCTCTTTCCCAGTGTGCCGTAGCTGCGGATGCTGGGCCGGCTGGCCTTTCCCCTGTACTGCTGGTGCATGGCTGTCGGCGCGACCCGCACCCGCAGCATGCCGCGGTATATCCTGCGGCTGCTGCTCGACGGTCTCATCTCCCAGCCACTGTACAACATCGCCCTGAACCACACCTGGAGCGACCTGAATGTGTTCTTTACGCTGGCCATCGGCCTGGCGGGCATCTGGGGGCTGAAGGAAAAGCGCTTCGGCTCCCATATCTGGGGGCCGCTGGCAGCGCTGTGTCTGGCCGCCTGGCTGAAGCCGGATTACGGCTGGAAGGGCGTGATGCTGATGCTGCTGCTATATGCCGCGCGGGATTCCCGGGGCGGCATCGCCGGCGTCATGCTGGCTTTCAGCCTTTTCTGGGGCACCTCGTCCTCCACGGTGAGCAGCATCTGCGGATTCGATACCCGAACGCTGCTGGGCATGGATGTCATCGGCACGCTGCTGACGCCCTGGCTGAAGCTGCAGGCCCTGTCCGTGCTTGCGCTGCCGCTGATGCTATGGCAGTGCAATGTGTCGCTGCGTCTGCCGAAGGTCGTCGGCTATCTGCTGTACCCCGGCCATCTGGTGCTGCTGTTCGCGCTGGAGAAGCTGACAGGGGTGCTGTGAGCCCGTGAATGAAACGGAGGGACCGTTATGCCCGGAAAAACCGGCCTTGTGATGGAAGGCGGCGCCATGCGCGGGATGTTCACCTGCGGCATCCTGGACTGCTGGATGGATCACGGCGTCACGGTGGACGCCGCCATCGGCGTTTCCGCCGGCGCGGTGTTCGGCTGCAACCTGAAATCCCACCAGCGCGGGCGGGCGCTGCGCTACAACATGCGCTTCTGCAACGATCCGCGGTATGTCAGCGTGCGCTCGCTGCTGACGAGCGGGGACATTTATAATGTGGATTTCTGTTACCGCCGCGTGCCCTTCGAGCTGGATGTGATGGACTGGGAGACCTTCTCCCGCGACCCGATGGCCTTCTATGTCGTCTGTACGGACGCGCTGACCGGCGAGCCGGTCTGCCATCTCTGCACCGGCACGATGGAAGAGGAGCTGGTGTGGCTGCGGGCCTCCGCGTCCATGCCGCTGGTCTCCCGGACAGTGGATGTGGAGGGCCGCCCCATGCTGGACGGCGGTATCGCCGATTCCATCCCGCTGGCCGCCTTCGAGCGCCTGGGCTTCACGCACAACATCGTGATCCTCACCCAGCCGGAGGGGTTCGTGAAGGCGCCCAATCCGCTGGTGCCCGCGGCGCGGGTGCTGCTTCGGCGCTATCCGAAGCTGGTGGACGCCCTGGCCACCCGCCCCGTGCGGTACAACGCCGCGCTGGAAACGGTGCGCGACCGGGAGCGCGACGGCAGCGCGCTGGTACTCCGGCCCCCGGAGGCGCTGGGCATCAGCAACCTCGAAAAGGACCCGCGGGAGCTGCAGCGGGTGTGGCGGCTGGGCTACGACCTGGCGGAGAAGCGCCTGGAGGAGGTCCGCGCCTTCCTCGCGCGGGCCTGAGACACCGCCGCTCTTCCGAAAACAAACCGCCGTTCCGGCAAAACAGACCGTATTCCGTTTTTGACGGGCGGTCTTTTTTGCTGTTTGCGGGACCAAAGCGTTCATCCGTTGTGAAAATCCCGTGAACTTTGGGCACGGGGCGGGAATTGTTTACAAGAATGTATTTTCTTTTGGCGGTCCTTTGTGGTATAATACATTCTGTATGTTTGCGCCCTTTGACGGCCAAACAGATGATACCGTCCCTGACGAGGTGTGACGATGGCTGACCTGATCCTGGCTTCCCAGTCCCCGCGCCGCCGTGAGCTGCTGGCGCTGACCGGACTTTCCTTCGATACGGATGTACCCGATGTGGATGAGACCTGCGACCTGCCCGCCGGAGAGGCGGTGGCCGCGCTGAGCCTGAAGAAGGCCACCGCCGTGGCGGCCGCGCACCCCGGGCGGATCGTGCTCGCGGCGGATACGCTGGTCTCCGTGGACGGCCGCGCCCTGGGCAAGCCCCGGGATGAGGCGGACGCCTTCCGCATGCTGCGCATGCTCTCCGGGCGGTGGCACGAGGTGTACACCGGTGTGACGGTGATCGACGCCGCCGGCCGGGTCCACGCCGGTGTGGATGAATCCGGCGTTCATTTTACGGAGATGACGGATGAGGACATCCGGGCCTACATCGCCACCGGCGAGCCGACGGACAAGGCAGGCGCCTATGCCGTGCAGGGCATCGCCGGGCTGTGGATCGACGCTGTGCGCGGCTCGTCCTCCAACATCATCGGCCTGCCGCTGTGCCTGACGCGCACGCTGCTGCGGGAATGCGGCCTGACCGTGCCCGCCGGCCTTCACCCGTAACGCTCCGAAACCTGTGTATTGATTGAGGATGGATACAGATGATTTTAAGCGCCCCTGATATCGGCATCGATCTGGGCACGAGCAACACCCTGATCTATGTCCGCAACCGCGGTGTGGTCATCAGCGAGCCCACCGTTGTCGTTCACGAGACGGGCAACAAACGCAATGTTGCCGCCGTGGGCGACGAGGCCCGCTACCTGATCGGCCGCACCACCGACTCCCTGACCGCCGTACAGCCCCTGCGCGGCGGCACCATGGAGGATTATGAAATGACCGAGGCCCTGCTGCGGTACTTCATCCGCAAGGCCATCGGCGTCAGCTTCCTGTCTCCGAAGCCCCGCGTATGCGTGGCTGTTCCCTGCTCCCTGCCGGCGGTCTCCCGCAAGGCGCTGCAGGAGGCGGTCAAGTCCGCCGGCGGCAAGCAGGTGTTCCTGGTGGAAAAGCCCTACGCCTCCGCCATCGGCTCCGGTCTGCCCGTGTATGAGCCCACCGGCTCCATGGTGGTGGACATCGGCGGCGGCACCACCGATGTGGCGCTGGTCTCCCTGGGCGGCATCGTGTGCGCCCGGAGCATCCCCGTCGGCAGTGTGAAGATGGACGAAGCCATCGCCAGCTACATCCGCCGCGAATCGAACATGCTGATCAACGCCTCCACCGCCGAGGCCGTCAAGATCGACCTGGGCAGCGCCGTGATGCCCGCCGAGGCCAAGCGCATCCGCATCCGCGGCCGCGACACCATTTTCAACACGGCCAAGGATATCGAATTCAACTCGGTGCAGTGCTACGAGGCGCTGCGGGAGCCTTGCCAGTCCGTGTTGGCGGCCATCAAGTGGGTGCTGGAGCGCACCCCGCCCGAGCTGGCCTGCGATGTGATGCGCAACGGCATCTATCTGACCGGCGGCGGCTCGCAGCTCAGCGGCCTGGACCAGTTCATCGCCACCGAGCTGGGCATCCCCGTGCTGCCCGCCCGCGAGCCCGGCGACTGCACCATCATGGGCCTCGGTTACCTGGTGGAGAACATCCATCTGCTGGCCTCCATGGCGCGGCAGACCAGGACCGCCGAGAGCTGACGGCCCGCAAAATCCGCTTGAGACAGGAGGTGACCGGCTGTGCCGAGATTCAGAAGGAATCAGCCCCGCCCTGAGGAGCGGCAGCCCGAGGAGGCGCCGCAGAGCGACCGCATTTATGACAATTTTCTGTTTGACGCCAGCGTCTCCCTGAAGGAGGACGCACCCGCCGGCGATACCTTTGAACCCGCCGCGCCCGAGGAAGCTCCCGAAGCACAGGAGGAGCAGGCGCCCGAGGTGCCGCCCGTCGAGCAGGGCGACAGCGCCGAGGAAATGATCGGCAAGGCCAGATCCCGCCGCCAGAGCCGCGCGGCCGAAGAGCCCGACTACCCGGAGGAGCCCGAGGAGGAGCCGCCGGTCAAAACGCCGAAAAGGCTGCGCACGGTCTTCACCATCGTGATCACCGTGGTGCTGCTGGGCATCCTGGGCTGCAACGTGCTGTTCCGCGTCACCGGCTTTACCCCGCTGACGATCCCGGAGGATCTGCTCAGCAGCGCCGTGACCCCCGTGCAGACGCTGTTCTCCGGCGTGGTGGAGGATATCTACTCCTACCTGCAGAGCATCAAGCGCCGCCAGGCCATCGAGGAAGAGTACAACGCCGTGGTGGCCGAGAACGAGCAGCTGACCTACCGGGCCATGCTGGCGGATGAGCTGCAGATCCAGCTGTCCCAGTACGCCGACCTCATCGAGGAGGCCAACACCAACCAGGCGATGAACCCGCTGATCTGCACGGTCATCGGCCGCGGCGGCGACAGCAACTACTTCTCCGAATTCACCATCAACAAGGGCAGCCGCGACGGCATTGAGGAATACATGGCCGTGACCCTGGACGGCGCGCTGGTGGGCTATACGGAAAATGTGTCCGAATCCAGCGCCACCGTGCGTTCCATCATCGACAGCTCGGCCTCCATCGCCGCGCTGATCCAGTCCAGCCGCGACCAGGGCACCGTATCCGGCACCCTCGGCATCGACGGCACGGCCAACTGCCGTATGTACTACCTTTCCGACGACAAGCTGCCGCGCCCCGGTGACACCGTGGTCACCTCCGGCGTCGGCATGTCCTTCCCCAAGGGCATCCCGATCGGTACGGTGCGCGAGAGTACCCGCGGCATGGACTCCAACAAATCCTACATCGTGGTGGAGCCCACGGTGGATTTTGAGCATATCGAATATGTCATCGTGCTGCGCTACAAGCCCGCCGCCGAGGCCGTGACCGGGCGCACCGGCACCTCCTCCTACAGCGAGTATGTGGCTGTGCCCACCGCGCGCCCCTATCCGACGCTGCGCATCGTGTCCAACTCCTTCTACTCCACGCCCTCGCCGGCGCCGGAGGAAGCGGACGCCGAAGCCACGGAAACGCC
>R14__coassemble_1189_pt1 | contig 13693 bp, 14 predicted proteins | sample R14__metabat2_high_PE_015 | metagenome-assembled genome bin R14
AGCGGGGGCGCGCAGCCTCCGCTGCGCTCCGGCTGTCGTGCCCGCCGTGACAGTTAGGCCGTAGCTTGTTTGTTGGGGGAACGGACACTTGTCGGCAATCCAGGGCTTCCTCCTCGAGAAAGCTGTCGCCGAAGGCGACTGAGGGAGTTTAACCGGAATCAGATGATTCTATGCACAAGGGGGCTTGAATAGTAACAAGCCATCCGCGATATCCACCTCCTCCCGATTTCCCCGCCTTGCCATCCGCCGCGTCCTGTGGTAGAATGCGGACAAGAACGGAACGGAGGTCCGCGCATGAAGCTGTCTGTCAACGGTATGGAGATGTACTATGAAGTCCTCGGTCACGGCGATCCGCTGATCCTGCTCCACGGCAACGGCGAGGATCACACGATCTTCGACAAAAGCGCCCCGCTGCTGGCGGAGCGCTATACCTGCTATCTGCCGGACAGCCGCGGCCATGGCCAAAGCTCCCCGGCGGATTCGCTGAGTTACGAGGTGATGGCGGAGGATGTCATCACCTTCATCGACGCGCTGGGGCTGGAGCGGCCGGTGCTGTACGGCTTCAGCGACGGCGGCATCCTCGGCCTGCTGGTGGCGATGAAGCGGCCCGGGCTGCTGGGCCGGCTGATCATCAGCGGCGCGAACCTGTAGCCGGGCGGCGTGAAGGCCCGGCTGACCGTGCCGCTGAGGCTCGTGACTCTCTTCAACCGGGATCCGAAGCTGCTGCTGATGCTGCGTGAGCCGCGGATCGCACCTTCGGCGCTGCGGTCCGTGACCGTGCCCACGCTGGTGCTGGCGGGCAGCCGGGACCTGATCCGGGAAAAGCACACGCGGCTGATCGCGGCCTCCCTGCCGGACGCCCGGCTGCGCATCCTGCCCGGCGAGACGCACGGCAGCTACATCGTGCACAGCGAAAAGCTGGCGCGGCTGCTGCTGGAGGAGCTGTCAGTCCGCTGAGGCGTGGGCCTTCCGGTAGGCAACGGGCGTCAGGCCGGTGGCGCGGCGGAAGAGCCGGGTGAAATAGCTGAGATCGTTGAAGCCGCAGGCGGCGGCAATGTCGCCGGAGCGGTCCTCCGTGGAAACCAGCAGCGCGGCGGCCCGGTCGAGACGGTACCGCAGCACATACTGCATCGGCGTGACGCCGACCGTCCGGCGGAAATCACGCAGCAGCACGCTCTCGCTGCAGGCGCAGAGGGCCGTCAGCGTGTCATTGCCGATCTCCTCCATATAGTGCCGGTCGATGTAGGCGAGGGCCTTCTTCACACGCGCCACGGTGGGCGTATCACGGCGGCGCGACGCGTTCTCCGGCGGCTCCAGCGCCGTCAGCAGGCGCAGCATCCGGGAGAGCCGGTAGCGGGCCTCGTTCTCGTAATCGAACACATCATCGCGCACGGCGGACCAGCACAGCAGCGCCTCGGCGGCCGGAGCCTGCGGACCGTTTTCATCGGCGCGCAGCAGCAGATAATCCGGCGCGGACGGCCGGCTGAAGGGCAGCACGAGCTGCTCATGAAAGCAGCTGTCGCTGCTGCCGGCAATCAGCCTCGGATGAAAAACAACGGAGCGCAGCACGCTGACGCCCTCCGTGACGGAGCGAACCGCGTGCAGGCAGCCGGCGTTGATGAAGACCGCGTCGCCCTCCCGCAGCACAAGCTCGTCCGTATCGAGGGTCACTGTGACCTGCCCGGCTGTGGCCGCGAGCAGCTCGTACTCATCGTGCCAGTGTACGGGCACGGTGATGAGCCGCATATCGTCCTCAAAGCAGGCCAGCGGGAAGCTGACGCTGCTGTAGGCGGTCGTGTCGCGGGAAGCGGCGTCGGTATGCACATCGCAGACGGAAACGGCCATCCGTACCTCCTCATGGTCAAAAGACGGTTTTGTTCTATCAATTGACGGTAATATCCGATTGACATTCCGCTTTCGGATGGTATTATTATATTATCAACACACGGAGGTGTCAAGATGCTGCTGGCTGTCATTTATATCGCCTTTATCAGCCTGGGCCTGCCGGATTCGCTGCTGGGCGCGGCGTGGCCGGAGATGTACACGGCCTTTGGCGTGCCGCTCTCCTGCGCCGGGGTCATCTCGGCCATCATTTCCGCCGGAACGATCGTTTCCAGCCTGCAGAGCGACAGGCTGAACCTGAAGCTCGGCACGGGCAAAGTCACCGCCATCAGCGTGTGCATGACGGCTGTGGCGCTCCTCGGCTTTTCCTTCAGCCACAGCTTTCCGCTGCTGTGCCTGTGGGCGATCCCCTACGGCCTGGGCGCGGGCAGCGTGGACGCGGCGCTGAACAACTATGTGGCCCTGCATTACGAGAGCCGGCATATGAGCTGGCTGCACTGCATGTGGGGCATCGGCGCGGCGTCCGGGCCGTACATCATGAGTTGGGCGCTGACCGGCGGCCTGGGCTGGAACACCGGCTACCGGATCGTCGGCCTGCTGCAGGTGGCGCTGACGGCGGTGCTGTTTGCGACGCTGCCCATGTGGCGGAAGCATCAGGCCGCGCAGCCGGCGGAGAGCGGCGAAAAGCGCAGGCCGATGGCGCTGCGGGAGGTGCTGCGCATCCCCGGCGCGAAGGAAGTGCTGATCTGCTTCTTCTGCTACTGCGCCATCGAAAGCACAACGGGCCTGTGGGCGGCCTCCTTCCTGACGCTTTGCCGCGGCGTGTCCGCGGAAGCGGCGGCCGGCTTCGCGGCGATGTTCTACATCGGCATCACCGCCGGCAGAGCCGTCAGCGGCTTTCTGACGATGAAGCTCAGCGACAAGGGCATGATCCGCCTGGGCCAGGGGCTGATCCTGCTGGGGCTGGCGCTCCTGCTGTTCGGCGGCACGACAGTCTCGGTGGCGGGGCTGATCATCATCGGCCTCGGCTGCGCGCCGGTCTATCCGTGCATCATCCACAGCACGCCGGCGCACTTCGGCGCGGAGCGCTCCCAGGCGGTCATTGGTGTGCAGATGGCCTTTGCCTACATGGGTTCGCTGGGCATGCCGCCGCTCTTCGGTATCCTGGCGGACGGCATCAGCGCCGCGCTGCTGCCGGGCTTTCTGCTGGCGCTGCTGATCCTGATGGTTGTAATGCACGAGGCGCTGAACCGCGTCACGGCGCACCGGACATGATAAAAAGGAGGACGAACCATGAAGCTGAACGCGAACCAATGGACCTGGACCCGCGAGCCCGCCGACTATGAGCTCGGCGATGACCGCATCACCATCACCACGCAGCCGCATACGGATCTCTGGCAGCGGACCTACTATCATTTCAGAAACGACAACGCGCCTGTGCTGCAGGTGACGACGGATGAAAAATACTTCTCCTTCACGGTGAAGACGGATTTCAGCGGCAGCCATCACCGCTTCGACCAGTGCGGCGTGGCGATGTACCTGGACAGCGAGAACTGGCTCAAGGGCTCTGTGGAGTATGAGAATGAAGACTTTCAGAATCTGGGCAGCGTGGTGACCAACATGGGCTACTCCGACTGGGCCACGACGGCCATCGACACCTCCGTGCGGACCATGTGGTACCGCCTCAGCCGCCGGGAGGACGATTACTGCATCGAATGCTCCAGGGATGGCCAAAGCTTCACCCAGATGCGCGTCTGCCATCTGTGGAAGGGCGCGGGGGAGATCCGCTTCGGCATCTATGCCTGCAGCCCGGAGGACTCCTCCTTCACGGCGGTCTTCACGGACATGGCGCTGACGGAATGCAAGTGGCTCGCCCATGACGGCCAGGCACCGGACGAGGCGTGAACCGGCATAACATGACTGCTCACACCCACGGGTTGAGCGGCAGAACGGCAAAGCCGGCAATGCTGAAGGCCGTCAAGGAACTGCGGCCCCTTGACGATTCCCGGGAAGTTTAAGCAGTAACGAAATAACGATACCAAAGCCCCGGACGGTGTGTCCGGGGCTTTGGCATCGTCCGTCGAATATACCCGGCTCGCCGTCGGGGATATATTCCCGGGAAGGAAGATAAGGATCGCAGGCGGGCAAGGCCGGACTGCTTTCATAAGACCTATAAGGCCGTGCTTTCAGCCATCGCGCAGATACGGCAGGACGCGCTGCCACGCGTCCGCCAGCCGGTCCATGGAGCAGGCCGCGTTGGCCGGACTGGTGGAGGGCAGCACGATGGCCTCCCGCCCCGTCAGCGGCGCCTGATACCGCCGGTAGTACGCGCCGGCGGTCTGTCCGTTGCAGAAAACGGCGCGGACGGGCGCAGCGGCGAGGATCGGCGACAGATCGGTGGGCACGGCGTGACGGATGCTGCTGTCCGCGGAGCCGCGGATCTCGCAGCTGAGGATCACATCCCACAGGGCGATGTGATGGCGCAGGGCCAGCGCGCGCTTTTCCTCAATGGTGACCGGCACGGGCTCCTCCAGCAGCCGGGCCAGCAGCGGCCAGAAGCGGTTCCGCGGATGCCCGTAGAAGAAGCCCTCCGCCCGGGAGCGGACCGACGGCAGGCTGCCGAGGATCAGTACCCGCGAATACGCGTCGTACACCGGCGGAAAGGGATGGGTAATGCGCGTGTACTCCATGGCTTACACCGCTTTGGCCGGCTTGCGGTGCCAGCGCAGGAAGAAATAGACCGTTTCCATCACGCAGCAGCAGGTCCAGCCGACGGGATAGCCGAGACCCACCAGCAGCGGCGTGTTGGCCACATACCGGGTCACGACGAACAGGTAGAGCTGCCGCATGGCCACAAAGTTCAGCAGCATGATGATCATCGGCCCGCGGGAATCGCCGCGCCCGCGCAGCGCGCCGGCCAGCACATGGTTGACGCAGTTGCACAGCAGGAAGAACACGTTGGCCCGCAGGAACAGCACGCCGTAATCGATCACCTCGCTGTCGCTTGAGAAGAGGCTGACGGCCGGCGCGGCAAAGATGTACAGCCCCGCCGCGATGACCGCCGTGATGCCCACGGCCATGCCCACGGTGATGAAGGTGCCGTGGTCGGCGCGCTTTTCCTGCCGTGCGCCGATGTTCTGGCTCACGAAGGTGGTGGCGGCCATGGCCATGCTCTGCATGGGCAGCATGATGAACTGATCCAGCTTGTTGTAGCAGCTCCAGCCCGCCATGCATCCGCTGCCGAAATAGTTCACGTAGGACTGCACGAAGATGTTGGAGAAGGCGGTGATGACCGACTGGATGCCCGCGGGCAGGCCCACGCGGAAGATTTCCTTCAGCGAAGGCAGATCCAGCCGCAGGTCATGCCAGGAGAGGCGGTAGATGTCCTCGGAGCGGGTCAGCAGCGCCAGGGTCAGAATGGCGGAGATGAACTGGGAGATGATGGTGGCCCAGGCCACGCCCGCAATGCCGGCCTTCAGCCCCAGCACGAAGGCCAGGTCCAGGATGATGTTCAGCACGCTGGTGAGGATCAGGAAGTACAGCGGCCGGGTCGTGTCGCCCACGGCGCGCAGGATGCCGCTGCCCATGTTGTAGATCAGCAGGCCGGAGATGCCGCCGAAGTAAATGGTGAGGTAGGTCACGGCCTCGTCCATCACATCGTCCGGCGTGGACATGAAGCGCAGCATCGGACGCACTCCCGCCACGCCGATGAAGGTGAACAGCACGCAGATGATGAAGGTGGCGGCCATCGTCGTTTCCACGGCGATGTGCAGCTGCTTCATGTTCCGTGCGCCGAAGTGGGTGCTGATCAGCACGCTGGCGCCGATGGAAAAGCCGTTGAAGAAGAATACCAGCATGTTCACGATCATCGTGGTGGAGCCGACGGCGGCCAGCGCCTGGGTGCCCACAAAGTTGCCCACCACGATGGAATCCACCGTGTTGTAGAGCATCTGGAACACGTTGCCGAGCATCAGCGGCAGAGAAAACAGGATGACCTGGCGCACGATGGAGCCGCTGGTCATGTCCATGGCGGTGGTTGTTTTTTTCACGGAATGTCTGAGCATGGTTCGCTTCCTGACTGACGCCGCGCGGCGCCTTTTCGCTTATTCGATAAAGGCCATGATGTCGGCGTCCTTTGAGGTACCGCCGAACAGCGTTTCCAGGTCTCCGGTCTCCTCATTGCGCACCAGCAGGGCGGAGGAGGGGCCGCCGTCCAGGTCGTAGGCCCATACGGGATCGACATAGCCGCGCAGCAGCATCACGCACTGGATCAGGGACAGGCCGCGGCCGCTGAGGTTGGTGACCGTCAGGATGACATAGCTGTCGTCCTCCAGCCGGGCGATGATGGTACGGATGGCCCGCGCCTGGGCGAAGGTCCAATCCTCATCCAGGATGGATTCGTGATCGCTGATCATCGGGCACTGCACATAGAAGGACCAGGTCTGCGTGGGCTCCTGCGCCAGCACGGCCTCGTTGTCCTCGCCGATGTGCAGGTGCAGGCCGTCCGCCTGCAGCGTCAGCCCGTAATAGGGCACGCCGGCCAGGTTGCGGAACACGGTGCCGTTCGTTACGGTCAGGCTGCCCAGGGGCGTATAGTAGTAATCCTCGTTGGTGCCGGGATAGTTCTCCGGGATCCACGGGAACGTGGGGGAGACATAGCCGCTGCCGTTGACGGCCAGCACGGGCGTCTCGTCCAGCCGGGCGGCCATGTCGGAGGGTAGCATGATGTTCTCCTCCCAGTCGGCGGTGGCCTTCACGATCTGGCGGCCCGGGTCGGCCAGGCGGATGTGGGTCAGATAGCACAGGGCGTCGCCGTACTCGAACTCGCGGATGGCGTATTGCAGCGTGTCGCCGTCATAGCCGCGGATGACGCTGCCGGGCCAGCCGGCATCATTGAACGGATCGGCGGCTTCCTCCGCCATGGCGGGCAGCGCGCACAGCAGGACGGCCATCAGCACACACAGGATCACGCATCGGCGCATGGATCATTCCTCCGTTTCAAATCAGTCGATCAGGTCGTTCTGGAACCTGGACAGATGCTCGTAGGGCAGGATCAGCCGGCCGCGGTACAGGCCGCAGCCGTCGTTGATCAGTGTGGGGCCGCAGGCGGTGAACATGTTCACATCCAGCTTCGTCAGGTCGAGCCGGCGCAGCAGCACACCGCGCTCCCAGGCTTCGTCGAATTCGCGGCATTCGCCCATGGGGATATCGTCGCGGCTGGTGCGCTCGTCGGACTGGCGGTCCTCGTAGCCGGAGTGATTGGCCGTGCCGAGCTTGGCCATGTCATCCATCGCCTTGGTGCGGAGCTGGATCTCCGTGTGGCAGCGCGCCACATTGTCAAGGAAGGTGATGTGCAGCGAGCGGTAGCCGAACTCCTTGGGCGCGGCCACGTAATCGCGGTAATAGGGCCGCACGGCTTCCGACAGGGGCGAGGCCTCGCACAGGGGCGTGCCGGACAGCTCGGCGGTAAAGCCGCGCTCCTCCATGAACTCCGGCAGAAGGTCGGCGATCCTGTACAGATACCGCAGCTCCTCCGTTTCGAGGTCCTGGCCGGGCTTCAGATGGCAGCGGGGCAGGGAGATGACGACGCGGTAGGCGATGAGATCCCGGAAGGTGCTCAGCCGCTGCTTCATCTCCGGGAAGGGCGGATAGGTGCCGTGCTTCCGGTAATAATCGGAAATGAACTCCACCACATAGCCGTTGAACTTGCCCTCCGCGCGGATCAGCGATTTGATGCGTCCGTGGAAGGTGAAGGCCAGCATGGGGTAGTGCTGCGCCATGAACTTGTAGAATTCGCGGATGCGCTGGGACTGGGAGGTCAGAAAATCGTTGTGCTCCAGCAGGCCGGTCAGCTGCATCAGAAAGTTGCAGTGCGCCAGGTCCACCTGATTGTGGGTGCGGGCGGCCTCGCGGCGGAGATCCGCCTCATAGCTGTGCAGGATCCGCAGCACGGTGCTGCCGGAATAGAGGTAATCGTTCAGTGTGATCATGAAAGCGGCTCCTTCTGTCATTTGCCTTCCTCTATATTACCAGAAATTGCTCCGGGTGTAAAGCGCGCGCCGACGGCTCAAGGGATGACAGTACAATGAAAAAACGGAAAACAGACCGGAGTAGCATGCGGCCGGATTGCCGGAGCGGCAAAACAGACTGCCGCGCCAGCAAAACAGACCAAAGTCTGACGTCTGGACCACTGCTTCCGCTTTTTTGAAACGGAAACACATCCCGGTTTTGACAACGGCGCCGTTTTATGGTATATATCTTGGGAAACTCCGCGTCATGCGTGGCGCGGTATCGGGAGGTGGCGCCGGTGCGGGAGGATGAGCGGCTGGACGACCTGCAGCTGTGCGGGATGCGCATCCTGCAGAAGACCGCGGGGTTCCGCTTTGGCATGGACGCCGTACTGCTGTCCGATTTCGCGGCGCTGCCGGCCCGGGCGCGGGTGGCGGATTTCGGCACGGGTACGGGCATCCTTCCGCTGCTGCTGCTGGGCCGCGGCTACGGCACGGAATTCCACGCGCTGTAGCTGCAGCCGGAGATGGCGGACATGGCGTCGCGCACCATGGCGCTGAACGGCGTGGAGGACCGGATCCATGTGCATCGCGCCTCCGTGACGGAGGCCCCCGCTTTGCTGGGCCACGACAGCATGGACGCCGTGGTCTGCAATCCGCCCTACGGCGCGCCGGGCACCACCATGGCCAATCCCAGCGAGACCCTCCGCATCGCCCGGCATCAGCCGGAGGAGGGACTGCTGCCGTGGTACAAAGCCGCGCGGCTGGTGCTGAAGGGCCATGGGCGCTTCATGATGGTCTATCCCGCGCCGCGGCTGGCGGAGGCCCTGGAGGAGCTGCGTACGGCCCGGCTGGAGCCCAAGCGCATCCGGCTGGTGCATCCGGCCGCGGACAGGCCCGCGAACCTGGTGCTGATCGAGGCCGTGAAGGACGCGCGGCCCATGCTGCGGGTGGATCCGCCGCTGATCGTCCGCGAGGCCGACGGCAGCGACACCGCCGAGATCAGGAGGATCTATCAACCCAAATGATACAGCAGGAAAAACAATGGGATGTCATCATCCTCGGCGGCGGCGCGGCGGGGCTGACCTGCGCCGTGCAGGCCGCCTGCCGGGGCTGCGGCGTTCTGGTGCTGGAGCGGCTGGACCGGGTCGGCAAAAAGCTGCTGGCCACCGGCAACGGCCGCTGCAATCTGATGAATACGGGGGAGCCGCGGTATCCCCGGGGCGGCGATTTCGCGGAACGCGTGCTGGCGGCCTGCGGCGCGGAGGACCAGCTGGCCTTCTGGGAATCGCTGGGCCTGCGCCTGCGCGAGGAGGAGGACGGCCGCGTGTATCCGGCCTCCGGCGCGGCGACCACGGTGCTGGATGTGCTGCGCCTGGCGCTGGAGCGCTGCGGCGTGACGGTGGAAACGGGCTGCGAGGTCACCGCGGCGGAGCGCACGGAGCGCGGCTTCCGGGTGCGCTGCGGCGGACGGTGCTTTGAGGGCCGGCGGCTCGTGATCGCCGGCGGCGGCTGCGCGCAGGAAAAGCTGGGCAGCAACGGCACGGCGGCGGCGCTCCTGCGGTCGCTGGGTCACCGCTGCACCGGCCTGACGCCCGCGCTGACGGCGTTCAGCTGCGATACGAAGCCCATCGCCGGGCTGTCCGGCATCCGGGTGCGGGCGACGGTCTCCGTGATGACGGAGCGCGGTTGCCTCCACAGCGAGCCGGGCGAGGTGCTGTTCACGGACTACGGCCTGTCCGGCGTGTGCGTGATGAACTGCTCCTGCTACTGGCAGCCGGGGGCGTGGGTATCGCTGAACCTGCTCCGGGCCTTCGGGCTGCGGAGCCGCGGGGAGCTGCAGGACGAGCTGACATCCCGCTGCGACTGTTGGCCTGACGAGCCCTGCGGACGGCTGCTGACCGGCCTGTGCGTGCCGCGGCTGGCGGACTGCGTGCTGAAGGCCGCGGACATCCGGAAGGAGATGCCGGCCGGCCGGCTGACCGGCGCGGCGCTGCGGCGTCTCGCGGAAACAGCGGAGGATTTCCGGGTGCCGGTGCAATCCCTGCGAGGCTTTGAGCAGGCCCAGGTGACCGCCGGCGGCATCCGCACGGAGGAATTCGATCCGGCCACGATGGCGTCGGGGCTCGTACCCGGACTGTACGCCTGCGGCGAGGTGCTGGATGTGAACGGCGAATGCGGAGGCTACAACCTGATGTTCGCCGTGGCCGGAGGGCTGCTCGCGGGCGACGCCGTTGCCGATGATGTGACAGGAAAGGGCTTTTGCCGATGAATATGACCGAACAACTCAGCCGCGAGCTGCAGCTGCAGCCGTGGCAGTGCGATGCCGTGATCCGTCTGCTGGACGAGGGCAACACCGTGCCCTTCATCGCCCGTTACCGCAAGGAGCAGCATGGCGCGATCGACGACCAGAAGCTCCGCGAGCTGTCCGAAAGGCTGACGCAGCTGCGCGCCCTGGAGCAGCGCCGGACGGAGATCGCCGAAAGCCTCCGGAAGCTGGACAAGTGGACGGAGGCGCTGCAGGCGGATATCGACAGCGCCGCCACGCTGGCCCGGCTGGAGGACATCTACCGTCCCTTCCGCCCGAAGCGCCGCACCCGCGCCATGATGGCCCGGGAGCGCGGCCTCGAGCCCCTGGCCCAGCTTCTTCTGCTGCAGCTCTCCCGCGCGAAAACGACGGAGGAGCTGGCGCTGCCCTATGTCAACCCGGACAAGGGCGTGCCCGACGCGGAGGCCGCCATCGCCGGCGCCATGGACATCATTGCCGAGCAGGTCAGCGAGGATCCCGCGGTGCGCACCCGGCTGAAGAACTGCTACCACAACATGGCCACGGTGCATACGGAGAAGGCGAAGGACGAGGATTCCGTGTACGCGATGTACTACGATCACCGCGAGCCGATGCGCCTGATGCCCCCGCACCGCGTGCTGGCCATGGACCGCGGCGAAAAGGAAGGCTTCCTGAAGGTCAGCCTGGAGGTGCCGCAGGCGAACGCGCTGGGGCTGATCGGGCAGGACTATGTGCTGCATACGGGCTCGGTCACCACGGCCTGCGTGAAGGCTGCCTGTGAGGACGCCTGGAAGCGGCTCATCGCGCCCTCCCTGGAGAACGAGCTGCGCGGCGCGATGACCGAACGCGCCCAGACGGAAGCGATCCGCGTGTTCGCCCTGAACCTCCGGCCGCTGCTGATGCAGCCTCCGGTGCGCGGCCGCGTGGCCATGGGCCTGGATCCGGGCATCCGCATGGGCTGCAAGGTGGCGGTGGTGGATGAGATCGGCCGCGTGCTGGATACGGCGGTCATCTTCCCGCTGAAGCAGCAGGGAAGGGTGGCGCAGGCCGCCGCCACGGTGCGCGGGCTGATCGAAAAGCACAACGTGAGCATCGTGGCCATCGGCAACGGCACGGCCGGCCGCGAAACGGAGCAGTTCTTCGCGGAGGTCATGCGGCAGATGGACCGCCCCGGACTGGCCTACGCCATTGTCAGCGAGGCCGGCGCGTCGGTCTATTCGGCGTCGAAGCTGGCGGCGGAGGAGTTTCCGCAGTATGATGTGAACCTCCGCAGCGCGGTGTCCATCGCGCGCCGTCTGCAGGACCCGCTGGCGGAGCTGGTCAAGATCGACCCCAAGGCCATCGGCGTCGGGCAGTATCAGCATGACCTGAAGGAGGCCGAGCTGGATACGGCCCTCAGCGGCGTGGTGGAGGACTGCGTCAACGCCGTGGGCGTGGATGTGAATACCGCCAGCTGGTCGCTGCTGTCCCACGTGGCGGGCATCAACGGCACGGTGGCGAAGAATATCGTGGCCTACCGCGAGGAGAACGGCGCCTTCCAGACGAGGGCGCAGCTGAAGAAGGTGCCGCGCCTGGGCCCGAAGGCCTTCGAGCAGTGCGCCGGCTTCCTGCGCATCCCCGGCGGACGGGAGCCGATGGACAACACCGGCGTGCATCCCGAGAGCTATGACGCCGCGCGCCGGCTGCTGGATTACGCCGGGCTGACGGCGGCGCAGGCCGTGAACACGCTTCACGACCGGCTGCTGAAGGAGGATCCCGCGGCGCTGGCGGAGAGGCTGGGCGTCGGCGCGGAGACGCTGAAGGACATGATCGCCGAGCTGTCCAGGCCCGGCCGCGATCCCCGCGACGAGCTGCCTCCGCCCATGCTCCGCACGGATGTGATGGACATGAAGGATCTCACGCCCGGCATGGAGCTGACGGGCACCGTTCGCAATGTGGCGGATTTCGGTGCCTTTGTGGATATCGGCGTGCACCGGGACGGCCTTGTGCATGTGTCCCGGATGCCCGGCCGCGTGCGCCATCCCGCCGAGGCGGTGCGCGTGGGTGATGTCATCCGCGTGTGGGTGGAGGAGGTCGACCCCGCGAAGGGCCGCATTTCGCTGACCATGCGCGGGCCGGAAGGGCGCTCATGAGCCGCGCGCGTGACTTGACGAAACCCGCTTCATGGTGTATGATATCCCCTGTGCGAGATGACCAGACGACCGCGTGCCTTTACAGGGTATGAGGAAAGTCCGGGCACCACAGGGCAAGGGTGCCGGCTAACGGCCGGTGGAGGCGACTCCAAGGAAAGTGCAACAGAAATAAACCGCCCCCGCGCAAGCGGGAGCAAGGATGGAAAGGCGAGGTAAGAGCTCACCCGCGGCCTGGCGACTCGTCCGCGCTGTAAACCCCACCCGGTGCAAGATATGGGGACGATCGGTTGCCCGCCGTGTCTCCGTCATCGCTTGAGCCACGCGGCAACGCGCGGCCTGGATAGATGGTCGTCCAATACAGAACCCGGCTTATGGGCATGCTCGCATTTTTTTCGATATCAATGGCAGAGGGGGAAGGAAGCGTGCGCAGAAGGCTCTGCTGCATCCTGACGGCTCTGCTTTTTTTGTGGAATGAAGCCGGCGCCGTCAGCCTGATCACCAAGCACGGCGACCGTGAATCGCCGAAGGTCGCCATCACGGTGGACGACTGCTACAACATGAAGCTGATGAACGAGATCATCGGCCTGTGCGAGGAGTATGACATTCAGGTGACCTTCTTTCTCGTGGGCAAGGCGCTCACGGAGGAGAACCGGGACACCTATCTGGCGGCGCTGCGGGCCGGCTGCGAGTTCGGCAACCATACCTACAGCCACTCGAGCCTCGCGGTGATGACCGACCACTTCGCGCTGCAGGCGGCCGAGCGCACGCAGACCGCGCTGGATGAGGTGCTGGGCTTCTCCTATCCCATGAAGCTTCTGCGTCCGCCCTTCGGCGCCCTGGTCCGCGAGGACGGCTCCAATGTGACGGAAGGCCTGGTCCGCGCGGGATACGAGATCATCCTGTGGGATGTGAGCCAGACCTCCTTTGGCGCGGCCTTCAAGGGGACGCAGAACGGCAGCATCCTGCTGTTCCACACCAATTACCCGGATGTGATCTGCCTGCGGGAGCTGATCCCCGCGCTGCTGGAGGCCGGCTTTGAGCCGGTGACCGTCAGCGAGCTGCTGGGGCTGGAGCAGCCCGCGGTGCCGGACTGGGTCATGAACGGCGAAGACGCCCCGGAGGAGGCTCCGGAAGCGTCTTCACAGGATACGGTGTGAGCCTGTCAGCAACAGAATATTTCCTCTCCGTCCTGCCGTACGATCAGATGATACGGCAGGGCGGATTTTGTATGGCACGCAAAGCCGTCGCCCTCGCGCACAGCGGTGTACAGTGTATCTCCGACGCGGATGGCTGCGGTCTCCGCCGGGCGGAACCAGTGCAGCGTGCGCCCGGGGCCGGGGGGGTGGGGGGGACGCCCCGCGGGGGGCAGCCCGGTGGGGGGGGCGGGCCGCAGGTGGCGCCCGGGGCGGGCGCGCCCCGGTTGA
>R14__coassemble_1191_pt1 | contig 13686 bp, 13 predicted proteins | sample R14__metabat2_high_PE_015 | metagenome-assembled genome bin R14
CGGGGCGCGCAGCCTCCGCTGCGCTCCGGCTGTCGTGCCCGCCATGACAGTTTGGCCGTAGCTTGTTTGTTGGTGGAAAGGTCGCTTGTCGGCAATCCAGGGCGCCCTCTTCAAGGAAGCTGTCGCCGAAGGCGACTGAGGGAGTTCAGCCGCAATCAGACGGTTCTGGGCGCACAGGGACCTGGCAGTAACGGTCACCGCCATCTCCCGCAACGCGGTCAAAATCATCGCTTGACAACGCTCCGCCGCTGTGCTAACATAGTCACGCAAAACAGAATACCTTATCACGAGTGGCTGAGGGATGGGCCCGATGAAGCCACGGCAACCGGCTCGCGGAGTGACGCTCCGGGGCGAAGGTGCCAAATCCCGCAGCGCGGCACACCCGCAAGGCAAGCGCTGACAGATAAGGACAGTCCGCTGAAGATTGTGTCCCGCCTGGTCCGTGTGCAGACCATGGCGGTTTTTTGTTTGCGGAGGGCGATCGCTCCCCGCGCCGGGCGATGCGGCCCATCCACCGAATGCCGAAAGGAGCTATATCAATATGAAGCGACTCTTTACCTCCGAATCCGTGACCGAAGGCCATCCCGATAAAATGTGCGACCAGATCTCCGACGCCGTGCTGGACGCCATCCTGGAGCAGGACCCCATGGCCCGCGTGGCCTGCGAGACCTTCACCACCACCGGCCTGGTGAACGTGATGGGCGAGATCACCACCACAGCCTGGGTGGATATCCCCGGCATCGTGCGCAGGGTGGTGCTGGACATCGGCTACAACTCCTCCGATATGTGCTTTGACGGCAACTCCTGCGGCGTGATGACCGCCATCCACGCCCAGAGCCCCGATATCGCCATGGGCGTCGACAGCGCCCTGGAGACCCGCGGCGAGAGCGACGACACCGGCGCCGGCGACCAGGGCATGATGTTCGGCTACGCCTGCAACGAGACGCCCGAGCTGATGCCCATGCCCATCGCCCTGGCCCACCGCCTGACCCGCCGCCTGGCCGAGGTCCGCAAGAACGGCGAGATGCCCTACCTGCGCCCCGACGGCAAGTCCCAGGTGACGGTGCTGTATGAGGACGACCGTCCCGTGGCGGTGGATACCGTGGTCATCTCCGCGCAGCACGATCCCTGGGTGCGCCAGGAGCAGCTGGCCGCCGATGTGAAAAAGCTGGTCGTGCGCGAGGTGATCCCCGCGGAGCTGCTGACCCCCGAAACGAAGTACTTCATCAACCCCACCGGCCGCTTCGTGCTGGGCGGCCCCGCCGGCGACACCGGTCTGACCGGCCGCAAGATCATCGTGGACACCTACGGCGGCTACGCACCCCACGGCGGCGGCGCCTTCTCCGGCAAGGATCCCACGAAGGTGGACCGCTCCGCCGCCTACGCCGCCCGCTGGATCGCCCGGAACATCGTGGCTGCGGGCCTGGCGGACCGCTGCGAGATCCAGCTGGCCTACGCCATCGGCGTCGCGCATCCCGTCAGCATCCTGGTGGATACCAAGGGCACCGGCACGGTGAGCGACGAGCAGCTGGAGGCGGCCGTGCGCAGGGTGTTCGACCTGCGCCCCGCCGGCATCATCAACGCGCTGCAGCTGCGCCGGCCCATCTACCGGCAGACCGCCGCCTACGGCCACTTCGGCCGCACCGATATCGATCTGCCCTGGGAGCGCAACGACCGGGTGGACGCGCTGCTGGCCGCGGTGAAGGACTGAAAAAGCATACAAAGCAGGCCCCTTCCGTTCAAACGCGGAGGGGGCCTGATTTGTGTTTCGGATCGGCTTACAGCTCCTCGCCGTTCTCGATGGCGGTGAGCATATCGATGCGGCGCTGATGACGGCCGCCCTCGAACTCGGCGGTCAGCCAGGCTTTGGCGATCATCTTGGCGGTCTCGATGCCGATGACCCGGGCGCCCATCGTGAGGATCTGGCTGTTGTTGTGGCGCTTGCTCAGCTCGGCGCTGTACGGCTCGGAGCAGGTGCATACGCGGATGCCCTTCACCTTGGAGGCGGCGATGCCGATGCCGATGCCGGTGCCGCAGATGAGGATGCCGCGGTCGCATTCGCCGTCAGCCACGGCTTTGGCGGCGCGGTAGCCGTAGATGGGGTAATCGCAGCTCTCGGTGGTGTAGGTGCCGAAGTCCTTCCAGGTCAGGCCCATGTCATCCAGCAGCTTCATGATCTCCGCCTTCATCTCCAGGCCCGTGTGGTCGCTTGCCAGTGCAATCATTGTCGGATCCTCCTTATATTCGCGGCAGCGTGTGCCGGTCATTCAATGAACATCGCGTCGCCGAAGGAGAAGAAGCGGTAGCGCTTCTCCACCGCGTCGCGGTAGGCCGCCAGCGCCTCCTCGCGGCCCATGAAGGTGCTCACCAGCATCAGCAGCGTGCTCTGGGGCAGGTGGAAGTTGGTGATCAGCGCGTCCACCGCCTTGATCTGCACGCCCGGCTTGATGAAGATGGCCGTGTCGCCGCGCCCGGCGTGCACGATGCCGTCCGGCGTGGCGAAGGTCTCGATGGTGCGCACGGAGGTCGTGCCCACGCAGATCAGCCGGCCGCCGTTCGCGCGGACGCGGTTCAGGGTGTCGGCGGCCTCCTGCGTCACCTCGCACCACTCGCTGTGCATCTTATGCTCATCCACATCCTCCGCGCTCACCGGGCGGAAGGTGCCCAGGCCCACATGCAGCAGCACCGGCACGATGGTCACGCCCTTCTGGCGGATGCGCTCCAGCAGCTCCGGGGTGAAGTGCAGCCCCGCGGTGGGCGCGGCGGCGGAGCCCTCCTCCTTCGCGTACACCGTCTGATAGCGGGAGCGGTCCGCCAGCTTCTCGTGGATGTAGGGCGGCAGCGGCATCTCGCCGAGGCGGTCCAGCAGCTCCTCGAACACGCCGTCATAATGAAAGCGCACCCGGCGGCCGCCGATCTCCTCCACCGTTTCGAGGATCTCGCAGCGCAGCAGTCCGTCGCCGAAGGAGCAGAAGGTGCCGGGCTTCAGCCGCCGGCCGGGCCGCACGAGGGCCTCCCAGTCGGTGGCGCTTTCGCGGCGGAGCAGCAGCACCTCCACGGGCACGGGCGTCGGCCCCTCCTTCACGCCCAGCAGCCGCGCCGGAATGACCTTCGTTTCGTTGATCACCAGCGCGTCGCCGGGGTTCAGGTAGTCGATGATATCATAAAAGTGCCTGTCCTCCCGGGTGCCGTCGGCGCGGTGGATCACCATCAGCCGGCTGTGGTCCCGGGGCTCTGCCGGCGTCTGGGCGATCAGCTCCTCCGGCAGCACATAGTCAAAATCAGAAGTCTTCATCTTATTCTCCCGTGATCTCCATCTGCAGCTGCTCGCTGCCGGCGCCCTGGGGCGCGACGCGTCCCATATGCTGCCAGGCGGCGGGGGTCAGTACGCGGCCGCGCGGCGTGCGCATCAGGAAGCCCAGCTGCATCAGGTAAGGCTCGTAAACATCCTCGACGGTGCCCGCGTCCTCGCCGGTGGTGGCGGCCAGTGTTTCGAGGCCCACGGGCCCGCCGGCAAACTTGTCCATCATGCAGCCGAGGATGTTCCTGTCCACGCGGTCGAGGCCCAGCTCGTCCACCGCCAGCAGCGCCAGCGCCTCACGGGCGGCCTCCAGGGTGATGCGGCCGCCGCAGCGCACCTGCGCGTAATCGCGCACACGCTTCAGCATCCGGTTGGCGATACGCGGCGTACCGCGGCTGCGCCGGGCGATCTCCAGGATGCCCGCGTCATCCGCCTCCACGCCGAGGATATGGGCGGAACGGCTGACGATGCCCGCCAGCTCCTCCGGCTTGTACAGCTCCAGGCGGAAGAGAATGCCGAAGCGGTCGCGCAGGGGCGCGGACAGCATGCCGGCGCGGGTCGTGGCGCCGATCAGCGTGAACTTCGGCAGATCCAGCCGGATGGACCGCGCCGTGGGGCCCTTGCCGATCATGATGTCGATGGCGTAGTCCTCCATGGCGGGATACAGCACCTCCTCCACGGAGCGGGAGAGGCGGTGGATCTCATCGATAAACAGGATATCGCCCTGATTCAGGTTCGTCAGGATCGAGGCCAGGTCGCCGGGGCGCTCGATGGCGGGGCCGGAGGTGATGCGGACATTCTGCCCCATCTCCGAGGCCACGATGCAGGCCAGCGTCGTTTTGCCCAGGCCGGGCGGGCCGTACAGCAGCATATGGTCCAGCGCGTCATGCCGGGACAGCGCGGCCTGGATGTAGATGCCCAGCGTGTCCTTCACCTGGGTCTGGCCGACATATTCCCGTAGCGTATGCGGACGCAGCGACTGCTCGACCGCGCTGTCCTCCGGCTGAACGCCGGGGCTCATCAGATTCTCGTTCATTCGCTCCTCCGCGTATTCTCTGATTGTGTGATGCTGCTGATGTCACTATTGTAAATGCCCATCAAAGAGAACATGTTATGAACAGCCGAAATTGTAATATCACCACCGCACCTCACTTGGGCATAATCACGAACCCTCTTGAATAATTTGATAGCAACGCCAGGAATGCCTCGGCTGTGAGTGGCAATTTCGTGAAGACTGCTATCATCAATTGCAGTCCCATAAATTTGAGCTGTACGACGCACCATTGTCGCCAATTCCTCAGATTTATACAAATCAAAGCAGAATGCGTTACAAAAACAATTACGAAGCGATTCGGGCAACTTGTCGGCTCTGGTGGTTGTGCCAATCAGCGTAAATTTTGGCAAATCAAGGCGAATATATCTGACATTTGTCTCGCTACCGACTTTAATATCGACAGCATAATCTTCCATAGCGGTGACTAATACTTCCTTGGCAGCGTGCGGAAGAAGATGTATCTCTTCAACAAGAAGGATTTCACCTTGCTGCAAATTGACAAGCGTAGGAATTATTTCGCTTGAATGTCGGATAAGCCGACTGGGGATAAAGTGAAGCGGCTGCTTCATCTCCATGGCTATTGTATATGCCAAAGTGGTTTTACCCAGACCGTGAGACCCGTAAAATAGCATATGATCTAAAGGATCATGCCGCATAGAGGCAGCCTGTATAGAAATTTCAAGGGCTTCTTTAATTGCAGCTTGTCCTTCAAATTCTTTCAGGCTGAGACCACGCAACGCCATTCCGATTTCATTGCTTTTGGGCGAATCGGGGATGATATTTTGGCTTTTTTTCTCTTTCTCCATGATACACCTCACATCCCCGCCATGGACCGCAGCGCCTAGCGGATCAGCACATCGGCGCTCGCGTTGGGATCCGGCGCCTTGGCCAGGGCGTTGCGCGCCTCCACGGCGGAATAGCCCAGGGCGCCCAGCGCCTCGATGGCCTCCTTCATGCCGTCCGCGGCGGGAAGGGCGGCCGCCTGCCCCGTGGGCACCTCGGCGGACACATCCTCCTGGCTCACCTTGTCCTTCAGCTCCATCACGATGCGCTGCGCCGTTTTCTTGCCGACGCCCGGCGCCCGGCTGATGGCGGTGATATCCTCCAGCACGATGGCCACGGACAGGTCCCGCAGCGGCATCGCGCCGAGGATCGCCAGGCCCAGCTTCGGGCCGACGCCGCTGATGCCCGTCAGCAGCCGGAACATGTGTTTCTCTTCCTTCGTGGCGAAGCCGTACAGCTCCATGGCGTCCTCCCGCACGGAGAACACCGTGTAGCAGCGCATTTTTTCACCCATGGGCGGCGCGGCCTGCAGCGTGTTCATGGAGCAGAGCAGCCGGTAGCCGACGCCGCCGGCCATCAGGATCAGCTCATTGGAGCCCTTTTCACAGACCTCGCCCTCGATAAACGCGTACATACACCGCACTCCTTTCAGCCACAGGGGCATACCTTATAATGATTCGACCCGGAAGGTCCGTTTCCTGCTTTTGGCGCGAAGGATTGCGGAGGAACACCCGCGGCCTCACAGCAGGGGAGGACGGGCAGCAACCCCCGGCGGTTAATGCTCAGGCCCCGGCAGCTGCCGTTGCTGTTTGAAGATCTGTCCGCAGCTTTTTTATATGGCGTAGCGCATTGTTGACTTGAATCCTGCGCCCGTGCGTTATCTTAGAGGACCGTACCCGGCGCCGCCTCGCTCCATCGGGCCAAGCAGTCCGGCTGCCGACACGACCGATATGGAGGCCGAGCCGGGGCGCGCAGCCTCCGCTGCGCTCCGGCTGTCGTGCCCGCCGTGACAGCCTGGCCGTAGCTTGTTTATTGGGGGAACGGACGCTTGACGGCAATCAAGGGCGCCCACATCGAGGGAGCTGTCGCCGCAGGCGACTGAGGGAGTTCAGCTGCAATCAGATGGTTCTGTGCGCAAGGGGGCCCGGGCGGTACCCCCGGCGCATATCACCTCTCCGCGGCCGCAAATTTCCACTTGACAAGCCGGAGATTTTTTGATAACATAGCCATGTTGCAATTGACCGATTGCGATGTGCAGAGTTGGCTGAGTGGTCGAAGGCGCACGACTGGAAATCGTGTGACGGCTTAAACCCGTCCCAGGGTTCGAATCCCTGACTCTGCGCGTACCTCAGGTTCCCGTCTGACGGGGATCTGAGGTTTTTCTGTATCACGCGGCCGGGGGAAAACGGCGGGCAGGAAAAGCGCGTCCCCGCGGAGAATGATTACGCGGGAGGCCTTGCCGATGAACGGACCGTGCCGGCGACCGCTCCGGCGCAGCTGAACGGCGCTTCATACAACAACGAAAGCGAGTGATGACCATGGATCGGGTACAGATGAACAACGGCGCGGTCACGGCGGTGATCCCCGAAGGCTTTTCCGCGCTGACGGAGGCGCAGATCCGGGAGCTGGGCGGCCGGCCCGCGGACACGAGCCTGGCCTTCCGGGATGAGGAACGGCACATCCTGCTGGAGCTGATGTGGCGGAAGCTGCCGCTGCTGGGCCGGATGGTGCCGCTGCAGAAGCACCTGGAGGCGACGGCGGCCCAGTACCGCGACCGCATCCCCACCTACCGCGATCAGCAGCTGCTGCGGCTGACGGTGGCCGGACAGGAGGCCGCGGCCTTCCGCTACGCCTACACCGCGAAGGACACCGAGCAGACCGCGGAATACGCGCTGCTGCTGCACGGCGGCGTCTGCTACGCCTTCAGCGTGATCGGCCGCGGAGAAAACGAAACAGAGACCCTCGCGGCGCTGGACGCGGTGCTGCGGAGCGTGACCATCGGCTGATGCCGGCGCTGAAAACACCATGGCCGTCCCCTTCATATGATATGGAGGGGCGGCTTTTTTGCGTCCGTATGCCCGGATATGGACGATATGGTTATCGTTTCATCAATTTGCCCATGCGCCCCGAAAAGCCGCATGTTAGAATTGACTATCCCTTGAGATTGATGATAAAATCACAATGTCACCCATTCCCATCGACAGACAAAGGAGCCGATATCCATGCTGGACAGATCCTACTACGAAAAAACGGATGAGATCATCCGCGAGCACGGCCGCAAAAGCTCCTCGCTGATCCCCATCATTCAGGATATTCAGACCGAATACCGCTATCTGCCGCCGGAGCTGCTGAGCTATGTGGCCGGGCAGATCGGCATCTCCGAGGCCAAGGCGTACTCCGTGGCCACCTTCTATGAGAACTTCTCCTTCGACCAGAAGGGCAGGTATGTCATCAAGGTGTGCGACGGCACCGCCTGCCATGTGCGCCGCTCTCCGGAGATCCTGGACCGCGTGAAGAAGGAGCTGGGCCTGAAGCCCGGCCAGAAGACCACGGACGATATGCTCTTCACGCTGGAAACCGTTTCCTGCCTGGGTGCCTGCGGCCTGGCCCCCGTGATGACGGTGAACGACGTCGTTTATCCGTCCATGACGCCGGACAACGCCGCCGCGCTGCTCAAAAAGCTGAGAGAGGAGGCCTGACCATGGAAAAGATCGTGAACCGCGAGGCGCTGGAAAGCGTCCGCGCGGAAAGCAGGGCCCGCGTGGCCGCCGAAAAGGTCCGCGTGCTGATCTGCGCCGGTACCGGCTGCCTGGCCGGCGGCTCCGCGAAGATCCACGCCCGTATGCTCGAGCTGATCGACAACGATCCCGGGGTGGAGGTCGTGTTCGCGCCCGAGGCCGCCCACGCCGAGGGGGATGCCCACACCTGCTGCGCCGTGCACCGCTCCGGCTGCCACGGCTTCTGCGAAATGGGCCCGCTGATGCGCATCGAGCCCCAGGGCATCCTGTACACGAAGGTGAAGCCCGAGGACTGCGACGAGATCTTTGAGAAGACCGTCAAGCACGGCGAGGTCGTTCACCGCCTGCTGTATACCCAGGACGGCGTGGAGTATCCCCGTCAGGCCGATATCCCCTTCTACAGGAAGCAGACCCGCCTGGTGCTGGAGAACTGCGGCCATATCGACGCGGAGGACATCCGCGAGGCCATCGCGGCCGGCGGCTACGAGGCCCTGGCCAAGGCGCTGTACACCATGACCCCCGGCGAGGTCATCGACGAGATCCTCGCCTCCAACCTGCGCGGCCGCGGCGGCGGCGGCTTCAGGACCGGCGTCAAGTGGCAGCAGGTGGCCCGTCAGCCCGAGAAGATCCGCTACGTGGTCTGCAACGGTGATGAGGGCGACCCCGGCGCCTTCATGGACCGCTCCGTGATGGAGGGCGATCCCCACAAGATGATCGAGGGCATGATGATCGCGGCCTACGCCGTGGGCGCCCAGGAGGGCTACATCTACGTCCGCGCCGAGTATCCGCTGGCCATCAGCCGCCTGAAGATCGCCATCGCCGAGGCCGAGAAGGTCGGCCTGCTGGGCGATCACATCATGGGCACGGACTTCTCCTTCCGTCTGCACATCAACCGCGGCGCCGGCGCCTTCGTCTGCGGCGAGGGCAGCGCCCTGACCGCCTCCATCGAGGGCAACCGCGGCATGCCGCGCGTCAAGCCGCCCCGCACCGTGGAGCAGGGCCTGTTCGGCAAGCCCACCGTGCTGAACAACGTGGAGACCTACGCCAACGTGCCGATGATCATCAACCGCGGCGCGGCCTGGTACAAGTCCATCGGCCCGGAGAACAGCCCCGGCACCAAGGCCTTTGCCCTGACCGGCACCGTCAAGAACACCGGCCTCATCGAGGTGCCCATGGGCACCACCCTGCGCGAGGTCATTTTCGACATCGGCGGCGGCATCAAGAACGGCGGCGAGTTCAAGGCCGTGCAGATCGGCGGCCCCTCCGGCGGCTGCCTGGTGACCGACAATATGGAGATCAGCCTGGACTTCGACTCCCTGAAGAAGGTCGGCGCCATGATCGGCTCCGGCGGCCTGGTGGTGATGGACACCAGCACCTGCATGGTGGAGGTCGCCCGCTTCTTCATGAACTTCACGCAGAACGAGAGCTGCGGCAAGTGCGTCCCCTGCCGTGAGGGCACCCGCCGCATGCTGGAGATCCTGGAGCGCATCGTAGCCGGCAACGGCACCCTCGAGGACCTCGATATGCTGGAGCAGCTGGCGCACATGATCACCGAGACCGCTCTGTGCGGCCTGGGCAAGAGCGCCGCGCAGCCCGTGCTGAGCACGCTGAAGAACTTCCATGACGAGTATGTGGAGCATGTGGTGGACAAGAAGTGCCGCGCCCATGCCTGCAAGGCCATGAAGCGCTATGTCATCGATCCGGCGAAGTGCAGGGGCTGCTCCAAGTGCGCCCGCAACTGCCCGGTCGGCGCCATCAGCGGCCAGGTCAGGAGCCCGTTCACCATCGATGCCGAAAAGTGCATCAAGTGCGGCGCCTGCGCCGGCAACTGCGCGTTCCACGCGATCGACATTGAGGGGTAAGAGCATGAAATACATTACGATCAATCACCGCAAGATCGCCTTTGAGGACGAGAAGAATATCCTCTCCATCATCCGCAAGGCCGGTATCGATCTGCCGACCTTCTGCTACCACTCCGAGCTGTCCACCTACGGCGCCTGCCGCATGTGCGTGGTGGAGGACGACCGCGGCCGCATCTTCGCCTCCTGCTCCGAGCAGCCGAGGGACGGCATGGTCATCTACACCAACACCCCCAAGCTCCGCAATTACCGCAAGATGATCCTGGAGCTGCTGCTGGCCTCCCACTGCCGCGACTGCACCACCTGCCACACCAACGGCCACTGCACCCTGCAGTCTCTGGCGCAGACGCTGGGCGTGTCCAGCGTCCGCTTCAACAACTACAAGGAGCAGATGCCCATCGACGAGTCCTCGCCCAGCATCGTCATCGACCCGAACAAGTGCATCCTCTGCGGCGACTGCGTCCGCACCTGCGATGAGCTGCAGGGCCTGGGCGTGCTGGACTTCGCCTTCCGCGGCTCCAGGACCCGCGTGATGCCCGCCTTCGGCCGTCAGATGAGCGAGACCGCCTGCGTCGGCTGCGGTCAGTGCCGCGTGGCCTGCCCCACCGGCGCCATCACCATCAAGACCAACGTATCGAAGGTGTGGGATCTGCTGGCGGATCCGAACATCCGCGTGGTGGCGCAGATCGCCCCCGCCGTGCGCGTGGCCGTCGGCGATTCCTTCGGCATCCCGAAGGGCGAAAACAGCATCGGCAAGCTGACCGCCGCCCTGCGCCGCATCGGCTTCGACGAGGTGTACGACACGAACTTCGGCGCGGATATCACCGTCATCGAGGAATCCCGCGAGTTCCTGGAGCGCCTGGAGAAGAATGAGAACCTGCCGCTGTTCACCTCCTGCTGCCCCGGCTGGTACAAGTTCTGCGAGGAGAAGCATCCCGCGCTGGCGGGCCATCTGTCCACCTGCCGCTCTCCCCAGGGCATGTTCGGCGCGCTGATCAAGGAGGAGGCCCGCGTGAAGGCCGCCGAGCAGCTGCAAAAGCACATGGACGGCTGCGCCGACGGCGAATGCGACTGCGAGCCCGTGCGCCGCACGATGGTCGTTTCCATCATGCCCTGCACCGCCAAGAAGGCCGAGATCCTGCGCCCCGAGCAGTTCACCGAGGGCGAGCAGGACGTGGATTACGTGCTGACCACCGTGGAGATCATCCGCATGATCAAGGAGGCAGGCATCGACCTGAACCAGCTGCCCTCCGAGGCCATGGATATGCCCTTCGGCCTGGCCAGCGGCGCCGGCTCCATCTTCGGCGTGACCGGCGGCGTGACCGAGGCCGTCATCCGCAACCTGGTCGGCTCCAGTAAGATGGTCGACCTGGAGGCCATCAGCCTGACCGGCATCCGCGGCGCCGACGATCTGAAGGAAGCCACCCTGAACTACAAGGGCCGCGAGCTGCGCATCGCCGTCATCAGCGGCCTGCACAAGGCCGACGAGGTGATGACCGCCATCGAGAACGGTGAGGCGCATTATGACTTCGTGGAGGTCATGGCCTGCCGCCGCGGCTGCATCGCCGGCGGCGGACAGCCGCTGCCCATCGGTCCCCGCACCAAGGCCGCCCGCCTGGAGGGCCTGTACGAGATCGACCGCAAGAGCCAGATCAAGCTCTCCGGCGAAAATCCCATCGTCAAGGACCTGTACAACGGCCTGCTGAAGGGCAAGGAGCACAAGCTGCTGCACTCCAACAAGGGCGCTCACTGCTGATTTTCCGGCATCCCACACGGCGCGCGGTCTCCGGACCGCGCGTCTTTTCGGCGTGACGGGTGAAAAGCCTTGACAATCCGCCGAAAAGAACATACATTAAAACCATCATGCGGAGAGCGCGGAAGGAGGGCTGCCGGTGCGGAGGATGTTTGCCGCGCTGTTCACGGTGCTGATGCTGGCGGCCTGCGCCTGTGTGGCGGTATTCTGCGTGGAGGAGGCGCTCCTCGACAGCCGGGAGGCCGAGCTGAACCAGGCGCTGGAAACGGCAAAGGGCCGGGAGCGCAAGCAGCAAAGCGAATATGACGCCGTGGTGGCGGCGATCCCCGTGGCGGAGGCGTCCCTGAGCGACCTCGCGCCGCAGGCGGAGGCCGCGCAGACGGAGGTCACCGCGCTGAAGGCGGAGCGCAAAACGCTGCGGGCGGAGCAGTCCGCGCTGACGGAGCGGCTGGAGACGCTGAACGCCGCCACGGAAACGCTGCTGCAGGAGCGGAACGCGCTGCTGGGCGCGCTGCTGCGGCGGGACGCCGCGGCGCTGGCGGAAAAGCTGGGGGTGACGCCATGAAGCGGTATCTCGCGCCGGTGCTGGCGCTGATCATGGCGGCGGCGCTGTGCTTCGGGCTGACGGCCCGGCTGCGGACGCGGCAGACGGAGCTGGCGCGGCTGCAGACGCAGACGGACGGGCGCGTGGCCGCGTGGCAGCGCATCGCCGAGGACAAGGAAGCGCTGCAGGAGACGCTGACCGCCCTGGAGAACGACGTCCGCGAGGCGCAGCTTTCCCTGACGGAAAGCACGGAGCGCGCGGAGGAGCTGACGGCGCAGGTCGAAGCGTTGACGGCGGAGAACGCCGCGCTGACGGCGGACTGCGCGGCCGCGGAGGCGCTCAACGACCGGCTGACCGGGCTCAACACGGCGCTGAAGGATCGAACGGCGGGCGAATGAAAGCGGTCCGCCGGCCAAACGGGAGGAAACGGTATGAAACGGTGGGAAATCCTGAACGGAACACAGCTCAAGCTGATCATGATCGTGCTGATGGTGTGCAATCATGTGTACTATATGTTTGAATTCACGGGGGCCGTGCCGCTGTGGGTCGATGTCATCGGCTACGCGGTGGCGCCGGTCTTCTTCTATCTGGTGCTGGAGGGCTTCCTGCACACGCGGGACCGTGGGGCGTACTACCGCCGGCTGTGGCTGGTGTACGCCATGATGGCCGTGATACAGTGGGCGATGAACTACCATGGCTTCATGGTGCGGGCGGACGGCTTCAGGCCGGCCAACGGCATCGTGGCCAATTTCCTGGTGATCTTCGTCATCTGGAGCGGCCTGGAGCAGCTGGAGCAGCGGCACTGGGCGAAGGGCATCGCGATGTGCGTCGCGCCGATCCTGTACGGCGTTGCCGGCAGGGCGCTGATCGGGCTGTTCCCGGCGCTGAAGGAGCCGCTGGTGCTGCTGCATTCCGCCGTGTACCCGAATTTCCGGTGGATCACGGACGGCGGCGACAGCCTCATCGCCATCGGCGTCGTGCTTTACCTCACCCGCCGGAACAAAAAGGTGCAGCTGCTGTCGGCCTCGGCCACCGGCCTGTTCTGCTACACGGTGGGGCGGTTCGTCATCAGAAAATATCTCCGGGGCATGGATACGACCTTCGCGGACTCCGTATTCGACCAGGGCGTGATCCTGAGCCTTTGCCTGCTGCTGATGTTCTTTTATAACGGACAGCGCGGCCGGGGCTATTCGCGGCTGTTTTACTGGTTCTATCCGCTGCATGTGTATGTGCTGTACGCCGTTTCCGGCATCGTGTATGAGCAGCTGAACCCCGGCAGCGGGCAGATCGAGGCCGTCACGATCCCCGCCCTGGGCGTCGCGCTGACGATGGCCGGCGTGCTGTTCACGGTGCAGCTGACGGGGAGGAAGAAGGCGCCGCTTCCGGAGAAGACCGGGCAGTAACGCCGCAGTTGCTGCTCAGGCCCCCTGTACACAGGATCACCCGATTGCGGCTGAACCCCCTCAGTCGCCTTCGGCGGCAGCTCTCTCGAGAAGGGAGCCCTGGATTGCCGTCAAGCGTCCGTCCCCCCAATAAACAAGCTACGGCCAAACAAAAGTGGCGGGCACGACAGCCGTAGCGCAGCGGAGGCTGCGCGCTCCGGCTCGGCCTCCATATTGGACGTGTCGGCAGCCGGACCGCTTAGCCCGATGGA
>R14__coassemble_1214_pt1 | contig 13554 bp, 10 predicted proteins | sample R14__metabat2_high_PE_015 | metagenome-assembled genome bin R14
CGCTGACCAGCAGCACCAGCGCCGCCGGCAGCCAGATGACCGCGTACAGCAGGTTCAGCTTCAGCAGGTCGCCCGGATGCAGCTTCAGCATTTCCCGGAAGAGGGCGCCGCGGGTGCGGGGCAGCTTTTCCGGCGTGAAATCGCCCTGGCCGCTTTTGCCGTAATAGTACCGGTTCATCCAGCCTCTGAACACGCGCCCGCCTCCCTCTGTGCACACTGATTCATGATAATTATAGCACATCCCGGGCGGTTTGCAAAGGGCGGTTTTTCACGAATGCTGCGTGAGAACGATCGTCCGGTTCGGGGAGAACGATCCGGAGGATCCTGAAGGATCATCGTTTTCCGGATGCCCGTCAGGCGCTTCGGTCACCGGCCTGTCAGCCGGAGCCGCGGCCTTCCCGCCTGAGTGATGCGAGCATCCGGCGCGCAGGCATGTATGGGGTGCTTTCCGGCAATGAAAAATCCGCGCCGGAGCGCGGAAAGGAAGCGTCCTGTCCGGTCAGTCCTCATCCGGCAGCGCCGTACGCTGCGCGCCGATCACCAGCACCACGGCGCCCAGGCCGGCGGCGATCGTGGAGGCCGTCAGCAGCGCCTGGGCCCCGGCAAGATCCAGCAGACGGCCGCCCGTCAGCCCGGCGACCGCCACGCCCAGGGTGTAGGTGGTGGTGGCGTAGGCCTGGCCCTTCACGCGGTCCTCCGGACGCATGATGCCGTTGACATAATAGACCAGCACCACGGACATCAGGCCCCAGCCGAGGATCTGGAACAGCTGCGCCCCGTAGACGCCCGTCATGGTGCCGGACAGTTGGGTGCACAGGCTCTTGACCATGAAGAAGAAGCCGGACAGCTTCAGCATCACATCGCAGCGGAAGCGCTTCGACAGAGCCGCGAAGCTGACCATGGGGATCAGCTCCACCACCGCCGCGATGGCCGTGGTCGTGCCCATCTCCGCGCTGCCGCCGCCCCTGGGCGTCACGATCTGCAGTGTGAAGCTGTTCAGGTAGGTGTGACTGGTGTAGATCAGCACCAGGCCCACCAGCACAATGCCGTACCGCGGGTAGCGCTTCAGAAAGGCGATGACCGAGCCGGAGGATTTTTCTCCCGCCGTCTCCCGCCGGCCGCTTTCGCGCTTCAGCGGATACAGCAGCGCCGCGGCGGTCATCAGCGCGAAGCAGAGGCAGGCGGAGGCAGGCACGCTCCACGCGCCGACGGCGGCCGCCAGCAGACCCAGGCCCCAGGCGATCGCCGCGTAGGCCACCGAGCCCGAGGCGCGGGACACGCCGTAGTTGAGCTTTCGCCCCTGGTTCAGCGTTTCCATGCCGATGGCGTTCACGAAGGGCTGGGCCGACTGCAGCACCACCAGGGCGCAGGTGTACAGCAGCGCGCACACCACCGCGGAAACCTGCCGCGCCGCCAGGATCACCGCGCACAGCGCCGCGATGGCCGCGGCCATACCGCCCGCGATGCGCCACGGGCCGGGGCTGTCGGCGCGGTCCGCCCAGGCCGCCAGCGCCGGCTGCAGCACCGACGCCACGATGCCCGCGATGGCCACGATGGCGCCGATGACCGTGTTGGAGAATCCGGCGTCCAGCAGATACAGGCTGGCGAAGGCGCTCAGCACCGCGAAGCCCATCCAGTACAGGCTGACGATCAGGCCGTAGCGCAGCGTCAGTCCGCGATCGTTTTTCATTGGTATTGCCTCCCGCGGAAGGCCTTTGTCCTCCGCTGTGTTGTCCGCAAGCTATTCTGCACAAAAAGGGTGCCGCTGTCAATGTCCCCCGGCGCATTTTTTCTCAAAAAAGAGGGGCAAAATTACTATTCAAGCCCCATTCGAATTCTCCACCGCAGCACCAACCTCATCCGGCCTTCGGCCAGCTTGCCTGGAAGTGTCGCCAGCATCATCGCGGCAGACGGATGAGGTAAGCCTCGCAGAAGAAATCAACCAAGGGTCTAAACAGTAATACGGCGGAGGATCGTTCCTCCGCCGCGTTGTTTTTTTACAGACGGGCCACGCCGCTCTCGCGGGCGGCCTTCATCACGGCATCCGCCACCGCGCGGGCAACGTTCTTGTCCAGCGGGTTGGGCAGGATCTTGTCGGCGCACAGTTCATCGCCCACCAGGTCGGCCAGGGCGTGGGAGGCGGCCATCTTCATCTCCTCGTTGATGCAGGTGGCGCGGCAGTCCAGGGCGCCGCGGAAGATGCCCGGGAAGGCCAGCACGTTGTTGATCTGGTTCGGGAAGTCGCTGCGGCCCGTGCCCACCACGGCGGCGCCGGCGGCCTTGGCCTCATCCGGCATGATCTCGGGCGTGGGGTTGGCCATGGCGAAGATGATGGGATCCCTGGCCATGGTGCGCACCATGTCCTGGGTCAGCACGCCGGGAGCGGAAACGCCCAGGAACACATCGGCGCCGCGCACCGCGTCCGCCAGGCCGCCCATCAGATGCTTGCGGTTGGTGATCTTCGCGATGGCCTCCTTGGCGGCGTTCTGGCCCGGACGGCCCTCACAGATGATGCCGGTGCGGTCCACCATCATCACGTTCTTCACGCCCAGGTTCAGCAGATGCTTGCAGATGGCCACGCCGGCGGCACCGGCGCCGTTCAGCACCACGGTGATCTCATCGATCTTCTTGCCGGTGACCTTCAGGGCGCCCAGCAGCGCGGCGGCCACCACCACGGCGGTGCCGTGCTGATCGTCATGGAAGATCGGGATATCGCAGATGGCCTTCAGCTTCTCCTCGATCTCAAAGCAGCGGGGCGCGGAGATATCCTCCAGGTTCACGCCGCCGAAGGAGCCGGCCAGCAGCGCCACGGTGCGCACGATCTCGTCCACATCCTTGGAGCGGATGCACAGCGGAAAGGCGTCCACATCGGCGAAGCTCTTGAACAGGGCGCACTTGCCCTCCATCACGGGCATGCCGGCTTCCGGGCCGATATCGCCCAGGCCCAGCACGGCGGTGCCGTCGGTCACCACCGCCACCAGGTTGGCGCGGCGGGTCAGCTCGTAGCTCTTGTTCACATCCTCATGGATGACCATGCAGGGCTCGGCAACGCCGGGTGTGTAGGCCAGGGACAGGTCCATGGAGGTGTTGATGGGGGCGCGGGAAATAACCTCGATCTTGCCCTGCCAGTCATAATGCTTCTGCAGGGACTCCTGACGGATATCCATCGGTAGCAGCTCCTTTCGGCCGGGCGACCCCGGCGGCGGATGTTGTTCGCTCAAACACAGCTATGATACCGCAAACCCTTCCGGATTGCAAGTGCGGACTTCAGGCCTGAAGCTTTTCGCAGGCCTGCAGCCAGGCCGCGCTCCGGGCGTCGGAGGGCATCCGCCAGTCGCCGCGGGGGCTCAGGGCGATGGAACCGATCTTGACGCCGTCCGGGATGCAGTTGCGCTTGAACTGCTGCGTCCAGAAGCGGCGGTAGAAGTTTTTCAGCCACTTGAGGATCGTCGGACGGTCGAAATCGTCGCGGAAGGCCATGCAGCACAGCTGATAGATCTTCTCCGGCTCGTAGCCGAAGCGCACGGCATAATACAGGAAGAAATCGTGCAGCGCGTAGGGGCCGACGAGGTCCTCGGTCTGCTGGGCGATGTTGCCCTTCTCGTCCGGCGGCAGCAGCTCGGGGCTGATGGGCGTATCGAGGATATCCTCCAGCACAGCCTTTGCGTCGATGAACGCCGGATCCTCCGCCACGGCGGACACGATCCACCGCACCAGCGTCTTCGGCACGCCGCTGTTCACGCCGTACATGCTCATGTGGTCGGCATTGTAGGTGCACCAGCCCAGAGCGATCTCGCTCAGGTCGCCGGTGCCCAGCACGATGCCGCCGAAATCGTTGGCCACGTCCATCAGCACCTGGGTGCGTTCGCGGGCCTGGCAGTTTTCGTAGGTCACATTGCGGACGCTCTCATCGTGGCCGATGTCGGCAAAATGCTGCCGCACCGCCGCGTTGATGCGGATCTCCCGCCGGGATACGCCGAGCTTCTCCATCAGCTCCAGCGCGTTGCGGTAGGTGCGGTCGGTGGTGCCGAAGCACGGCATGGTGATGCCCAGGATGTTGGTGCGCGGCGCGCCCATCAGGTCCATGGCGCGGCAGGCCGCCAGCAGCGCCAGCGTGGAATCCAGACCGCCGGAAATACCCACCACCAGCTTGCCGCCGGTGATGGCGAGGCGGCGCGCCAGGGCCTGCGCCTGCATGGCGAAGATCTGGTCGCAGCGCTGACGGCGGTGCTTCTTGTCCGAGGGGATGAACGGGTGCTTCGGCACAACCAGCTCGGGCTCGATGTCATCCGGCAGCGCCAGGGGCAGCTCCGTTTCCAGCATGGCCGTGCCGCGGCCGTAGAGGTGGGCGCAGTCGCCGAAGGACTGCTGCTTCATGCGGTCGGCCCGCAGACGGTCCAGGTCCACGTCCGCAGTCAGCAGATAATCGTCCGCCATGTAGCCGTCGTTTTCGCGGATCAGGCTGCCGCCGGAGGCGATCATGGCGTGGCCGGAGAACACCAGGTCGGAGGTGGATTCCCCCTGGCCGGCGGACACATATACATAGGCGCACTGGCAGCGGGCGCTCTGCTGGCGCACCAGCTCCTGCCGGTACTCGCGCTTGGCGATCAGCTCGTTGCTGGCGCTGAGGTTCACGATGACCTCCGCGCCGCCCAGGGCCAGGAAGGTGCTCGGCGGCAGGGGCGTCCACAGATCCTCGCACAGCTCGATGCCGAAGGTCACGCCGTCGCTGCCGCGGAAGATCAGCCCGCTGCCGAGCTCCACGTCCTCGCCGCAGAGGGTGATCAGCGGCGTTTCCAGCTCGCTGCCGGAGTGGAACCAGCGCTTCTCGTAAAACTCGCTGTTGTTGGGCAGGAAGGTCTTCGGCACCACGCCGAGGATGCGGCCCTTCGTCACCGCGGCGGCGCAGTTGTACAGCACGCCGCCGACGCGCACCGGCAGGCCGGCCACAGCGACGACGCCTTCGGGGCAGCCGTCCCGCAGCGCCGCCAGCGCCCGCTCCGCCCCGTTCAGCAGCGTCTGCTGATAGAACAGGTCCTGGCAGGTGTAGCCCGTCAGGCTCAGTTCGGGAAAGGTCACCACGGACGCGTGACGCGCCGCAGCCTCCCGCAGCATGGTCAGATGTCTTTCCGCGTTTACCGCCGGATCGCCCAGCGCAAGCTTCGGCACAGCGGCCGCCAGCCGGATCAGTCCTTTCATCCTGTATCCTCCCCTGCCGGTCGTTCCCGGCATTCGTTCGTATCGATTATAGCAGACGCGGCGTGATATCGCAAGGGCTCAGCCGCGCGCGGCGCTGATCATGGCGGCGGACCGCTGCCGCTCATGCCCCGGGAATTGTCAATGGGCCTGAATCGTAACCCGCCCACGAATTTTTACATTTTCCTCCCGCGCGCCGCTCTTGTGAAACAGGCCGGATTGTGTTATGATAATCGCAAATCAACCGATGTCCGCATGGAGGTGAGTCCTTGACAACAGCCTATGCCGCGATCCTGGCGGTCACCTTTCTGACACTGGCGGCCCTGGCCACGCTGGTCTGTGCCAACGGGCGCATCAGCCGTGAGGACAAGAACCGCTACTGCCTCATCTGCGGGCTGATCAGCTTCGCTGCCCTGTGGGAGTGGCTCGCCGTGCTGCTGAACGGCGCTCCCGCCTGGACGATGGGGCTGCACACCTTCGCCAAATGCATGGACTATATTTTCACGCCGGCCTGCAGCGTGCTGTTCGTGTACCAGGTCGCCCCGAAGGGCCGCGGCATCAAGCCGATGCAGGCGCTGCTGGCCGGCAACACCCTGCTGCAGATCGTTTCCGCCTTCACCGGCTGGACCTATTATGTGGACGCGGACAACGTATACCACCATGGACCGCTGTATTTTATGTACACCATCGTCGCCGTCATCGCCATCGTTTTCATCATCGTGGCCTTCCTGGACTACGGCAAGAAATACGCCCGGCAGAACCGCGGCTCGCTGTTTGCCAGTCTGGCGCTGCTGGCCGTCGGTCTCGGGCTGCAGGAGATTTTCGGCAACGAGGCCCGCGTAGCCTATCTGAGCATGGCCATCGCCTCGTGCATGCTGTTCATCCACTACACATAGTTCCACCAGATCGAGCGGGACGACATGGTGCGGCGGCAGGACCAGCTGCTGGTGACCGACGCCCTGACCGGTGTGCTCAGCCGCTTTGCCTACAAGCAGGTGGCGGCGGATTACGAGGAATCCGGACCGCTGCCGGACTGGCTGGCGGCCTTTGAGGTGGATCTGAACGGCCTGAAGACCGTGAACGACACCGTCGGCCACGAGGCCGGCGACGAGCTGCTCCGGGGCACCGGCAGCGTGCTGAAGCAGACCATCGGCGACCGGGGCCGGGTCTTCCGCACCGGCGGCGACGAGTTCGTCATCCTGCTGGATACCCGTCTGCTCCCCGCTGACGACGCCATAAAGCTGCTGCGCGAGGCCTCCGGCGCGTGGAAGGGCGTCCTCGCGCAAACGATGAGTCTCTCCATCGGCTGCGCCGCCGTTACGGAATTTCCCTCCCTCGGGCTGGTGCAGCTGGTGCATGAGGCCGATCAGCGGATGTACATCGACAAGGACCATTATTACAGCCTGCCCGGCCACGACCGCCGCAGAGGCCCCCGCGGGCAGCAGGCGCCCGTTCAGCCGCAATCCGACACTGCCGGAACCGAGGAGGTATCATCATGAAGATCTTTTCCGTGTACGATCCCGAATTCCGCGCCTACGGCCAGGTGCATACCGGCTTTCCCACCGATGAGCTGACAGCGGCCCTGGCGCGCACCCCTGTGACGGACGGCGTCGTTTATGTCGCCGAAGACGAGGCCCTGCAGGAGCTGCCCGTCAGCACGCAGATCTCCGAAAACCTGTTCGGCGGCATGCCCGTGCAGGTGGGCCGCTGCAACGGCCACAACACCCGGCTGAACTGCCTTGAATATCACCGCAACAGCGAGTTCAACCTGGGCACCCGGGATTTCATCCTGCTGCTGGCCCGGCAGGAGGAGATCGTGGACGGCGTGCTGGATACCGCCGTCGTGAAGGCCTTCCGCGCCCCCGCCGGCGTGATGGTGGAGGTCTACGCCACCACCCTGCATTACGCGCCCATCCATACCGACCCCGCCGGCTTCCAGGTGCTGGTGGCGCTGCCCGCCGGCACCAACGGTCCGAAGCCCGGGGCCATGACCGTGTTCGGCTGCGACGATCCCCTGCTGTGGGGCTGCAACAAGTGGCTGCTGGCCCATGCCGACGCCCCCGAGGCAAAGGAGGGCGCCGCCGTCGCGCTGAAGGGTGAGAACATCGACCTGGTCGGACAGCTTTGATCCGCATATTCCCCACGCCGCGGCAGCGCGGCGTTTTTGTTTGCCGTCAACGCAAAGAAGCCGCCCCGGTGCGGAGCGGCCTCTCTGCGAAATATCGGATCACTCGTCGATCTGACGGGCTTCCTCCTCCTTCTGCACATCCTCGAAGGCGGAGTACATGGGCTTCACATTCTCGTGGCGGAAGGTGCGGTCGATATAGTTCTTCGTGATGGCGGCCACGGTGCCGGAGAGGGCCAGCACGCCGATCAGGTTGGGGATCATCATCAGGCCGTTGAAGGTATCGGACAGATCCCAGGCCAGCTGCAGGGACATGGTGGCGCTGAAGTAGCTCATCACGATGAAGACCAGCTTGTACACGGTCATGATGACGCGGTTGTTGTTGGTCAGATACTCCATGCTCTTGCTGCCGTAATGGCTCCAGCCCAGCACGGTGGAGTAGGCGAAGAGCAGCACGGCCACAGCCACGAACATGGCGCCGATGGGTCCGAACATGTTGCTGAACACGGTGCCCACCAGGGCGGAGCCGGTGATCTCCTGCGTGAGGACGCCGGTCTCCAGATCCACCAGGCCGCTGGTCAGCACGGTCAGGGCGGTCAGGGTGCAGACGATGATGGTATCGGCGAACACCTCAAAGATGCCCCACATGCCCTGCTGCACAGGCTCCTTGACGTTGGAGTTGGAGTGGACCATGACGGAGGAGCCCAGGCCGGCCTCGTTGGAGAAGGCGCCGCGCTTGAAGCCGTAGGTGATGGCCTGCTGCACCGCGAAGCCCGCGGCGCCGCCGACACCGGCCTTGAAGTTGAAGGCATGCTTGAAAATGGCGGCAAAGGCGGCGGGAACGGCGGTCACATGGGCGAACACGGCCACCAGGGCCATGATGATGTAAGCAATGGCCATGAAGGGCACGAGCTTCTCGGTGACGGTGGCGATACGCTTCAGACCGCCGACGACCACCAGGCCGATCAGGAAGATCAGCACGACGCCGGTCAGCCAGTTCGGCACACCGAAGGCGGTGTTCATGTTGCCGGCGATGGAGTTGACCTGGGCGATGTTGCCGATGCCGAAGGAGGCCAGCACGCAGAAGGCGGAGAACAGCACGGCCAGCACCTTGCCGACCTGCTTCATGCCGTTCTTGGCGCCGAGGCCCTTCTCCAGGTAGTACATGGCACCGCCGGACCACTCGCCCTCGCTGTTCTTGCGGCGGTAGTAGATGCCCAGCACGTTCTCGGAATAGTTGGTCATCATGCCCAGGATGGCCATGACCCACATCCAGAAGATGGCGCCCGGGCCGCCGCTGATGATGGCGGTGGACACACCGACGATGTTACCGGTGCCGATGGTCGCGGCCAGCGCGGTGCAGAGGCTCTGGAACTGGCTGATGGCCTTGTCGCCGGCGCCGGTGTGGGCGGTCACGTGCTTGTTGGTGAAGATGGCGCCGATGGTCTTCTTCATCCAGTGGCCGAAATGGCTGACCTGGAACCACTTGGTGCGGAAGGTCATCACCAGACCCGCGATGAACAGCAGCGCGAGGCCGACCGGGCCCCAGACGATGCCGTTCAGGAAATTGTTGACATTCACAACTGTCTCCATGAAGCTTCCTCCTGTCCTGATAAAGGGTTGATAGAAAAGAAAACGCGCGCCGGAGCATGACGCCCGGACACGCGGATTTCACACATGAAAAAGCAGACGGCACGGCGCTTCTGCGCGCCACGCGGCTGTTTTTTTGATGGTGATTCTCTGTCCTTTTGCCTGAGAGATTCGTGCCGCTCCGCTGAATAGAGAGCGCGCTTTCCCCTTCGGCCCCGGCCGCCCCTGTTCGGGAGGCGGCAGGCGTCTCCAGAGTGCAATCCGCCGGCGGTCCCGTCCGTTTTCGGACGCCTGAGAGTTTTACTCCTTCGGCCGGACCCCAATGCCCAGTTTTCCGCCGGTTTCTTCTTGCACCTATGCAATTCCGTTCCTTCCGCTGCGCGGAAATGAACGGTATCATGCTATCATAAAAACGACGCCCGCGCAAGGGTTTGATTGTTCTTTCCTTGTTTTTTGAGGAGGCAGGGGAGCTGCGCGGTCCCTCTTCGGGGTCGTCTTTCGCGTCATCATCTCTTCCAGCCGTGGGGCCAACCTCATCCGGCCGCGGCGATTCAGTTGGTGACACTCTTCAACTACTTTCGCCGCGTCCACCTTCCCCTGAAGGGGAAGGCTCATTTTGTTTAAACTTACCCAAAGCCTTCCCCTTCAGGGGAAGGTGTCTGCCGCGAGGCCTGTATGATCACGCAATCAACCCAATCGCGGCAGACGGATGAGGTAGGCCTCGCGTCAGAAATCAGCCGGCGGTTGAATCGTAACGGTGGATCAGCCGAAAATCCCCCGCGGTCACTCAAGCCGCGGGGGAAGCGTTTTATTCCGCTGTCAGCGTTTCCATGACCGCCCACACCGAGATGGCCTCGGAGGCGTCATCCAGGAAGAAATCCAGCTCGACGATGGTATCGTCCGCGGGGATCAGCCAGGTCAGTACCGTCCAGGTGCCGTTCTCGCCCGTTTCCTCGGAAACGAAGCGCCCGACTTCCATGCCGTTCAGCGTTTCCAGCGCGCTCTCGGAGGCGTTGTAGTACGCGGCGTCCTCCTCCAGCGCCTGCTGAAGGGTGTAGCCGCCGGTCGCGTACTGGTACACCTGCACGTCCATGGTATCGTTGTAATACCAGGCCGTCATGCCGTCGGAGGCGTAGCTCGCGGGAACCTCCCCCGCCACGCAGCCCGCCGGCAGGCTCAGATACAGGCTGGACGTACCCAGCCGCACCGGGCCGTCGACATAAGCCGTCGCCGCTTCGGCGGCAGCGCTTTCCGCCGCCTCCTGCGCCGCGACCTCCCCGATCCTGCCCGCCAGCAGACTGCCGGATGTGATGAGCGATTTCATCGTTTCGGCCGCCTCTGTGCGCAGGGTGGAATCCGTCATCCAGAAGCTCAGGTCCACGGCGGTGCCGTCCTGCACTAGCATATAGGAGGCGCAGTACCAGGTCTCGCCGGCCTCCGTCTGGGAATACAGGGCGTAGCCGACCTCCATGCCGTTCAGCGTCAGGCTGCCGGTTTCGGTCACGCCGCTTTCCCCCGTGAGGGAATCGGCCAGCTCCGCGGCGGTCAGCCCCATGGCGTCATACTGGTAAATGTCCAGCTCGATGTCCGGGCTGATGTACACGCCCACCAGCTCGTTGGCGATATCCTCGTCCGTCAGCGCGTCCGCCTTATAGGAGGAGGGCAGCACCAGACCCAGCCCGGTGGTGCCCAGGGCGACGGTGTCCGCCAGGGCGGCGGAAAAGAGCGTCAGAAGCGCCAGCAGCGCCGCAACTGTTTTCTTCATCGGTTAAAAGCTCACTCAGTTCTTGTCGGAAACGCCCTCGACCGGCGTGGGCTCGCCGCCCAGCTTCATGGCGATGACCAGGCCGATCATGAAGGTCACCACGCTGATGATGATGATCGGTGCGCTGACGCCGCCGGCGTAGTTGTTGCTGTCCATCAGGATGGCCACGGGGCTGGCGACCACCATGCCCATGATGGCGCAGTAGGTCTGGCCCTTCCACTTGCGCATCAGCAGATCGATCAGCTTGGCGATGCCGAAGATGCCGATGACGATGCCGACGGCGAAGGGCAGCAGGATGCCGAGGTTATGGGCCACCACGGACAGATTGCCCGCGGCGATGCCGTCCTTCAGCAGGCCGGGGATGGCTTCGGTCACGATGGGCTCGTAATAGCCGAGGGTCTTGAGGATCATCGAGCCGGACACGCCGGGGATGACCATCGTCGCGGAGGCGATGGCGCCCAGGAACAGCAGCTTCACGACCTCGACCGCGGACAGGGTGATGGCCGTGGCGTTTTCGCCCTCCACAGCCTTCAGCGCCACCACGACAGCGAAGAAGATCACAAAGATGATGATGCCGGGCACGCCCTTCTTCTCATCCTTCATTTCCTTCCAGATGGTGGGCACGCCGCCCAGGATCAGACCGATGAACAGCGTGTTGGTGGGCAGCGGCAGGCTCTTGAAGGCGACCTTCAGCGTGAACGCGCCGATGATGATGGCCGCCACCATGCCCACCAGATAGGGCCAGATGGTCTTGACGCACTTCACAAAGTGCTTGAACAGGTTGTTGATACACCAGATCAGCGTATCGTAAATGCCCATGGACACCATCATGGTGCCGCCGGACACACCGGGAATGACATTGGCCAGGCCGATGACCATGCCCTTCAGGATCTCAATGATCAGCTTCATGTCTTAAACTCCTTGCGGTTGATTTCGCCTGCTATGATAACACAAACCGCCTTTTCCGTCAACGCATTCCGCCGGAGAAAAAGCGGGAAAAGGCGCAGCAAAGGGAGCCTCCGGAGAAGCTCCCTTCGTCATGCTTTTTATTTCACCTGCTGGGTGGAATGCAGCACCACATCGTGATAGCCGCCCTCCACGATGGACACGGAGGACACCAGGGTCATCCGGGCCTCGCGGTGCAGGCTTTCGATATCCGTCACACCGACGTTGCACATGGTGGACTTGACCTTGTACAGGCTGATCTCCACATTGTCGTGCAGGGAGCCGGCGTAGGTCACGTAGCTGTCCACGCCCTCCTCGAAGGACAGGCGGGTGGAGCCGCCCAGATCGTACCGCTGCCAGTTGCGGGCGCGGTTGGAGCCCTCGCCCCAGTACTCCTTCATGTACACGCCGTTGACCATCACCTTGTTGGTGGGGCTTTCATCGAAGCGGGCGAAGTAGCGGCCCAGCATCAGGAAGTCCGCGCCCATGGCCAGGGCCAGGGTCATGTGATAGTCATGCACGATGCCACCGTCGGAGCAGATCGGGATGTAGATGCCGGTCTCTTTGTAGTACTCGTCGCGGGCGGCAGCCACCTCGATGACAGCGGTGGCCTGGCCGCGGCCGATGCCCTTGGTCTCGCGGGTGATGCAGATGGAGCCGCCGCCGATGCCGATCTTCACGAAGTCGGCGCCGGCCTTGGCCAGGAACAGGAAGCCGTCGCGGTCGACCACGTTGCCCGCGCCGATCTTCACGGAATCGCCGTACTGCTCGCGCACCCAGGCAATGGTTTTGGCCTGCCAGCAGCTGTAGCCCTCGGAGGAATCGATGCACAGCACATCGGCACCGGCCTCCAGCAGCGCGGGGATGCGCTGCTGATAGTCGCGGGTGTTGATGCCGGCGCCCACCAGGTAGCGCTTCTTGCTGTCCAGCAGCTCCATGGGGTTCTCCTTGTGGGAGGAGTAGTCCTTGCGGAAAACGAAGTACATCAGCCGGCCTTCGGCATCCACGATGGGCAGGGAATTCAGCTTGTGCTCCCAGATGATGTCGTTGGCTTCCTTCAGGGTGGTGTCGGCGGGGGCGGTGACCAGGCGCTCGATGGGCGTCATGAAGTCACGGACCTTTTCCTCGCCGGTCATGCGGCTGACGCGGTAGTCACGGGAGGACACCAGGCCCAGCAGCCTGCCGGTGGCGGTGCCGTCCTCAGTGATGGCGATGGTGGAGAAGCCGTTGCGCTGCTTGATCTCCAGCACGTCCTTCAGGGTGGCGTCGGGGGTCAGGTTGGAGGCGGACACCACGAAGCCGGCCTTATGGTTCTTCACGCGGGCCACCATGGCGGCCTCATCGGCGATGGTCTGATTGCCGTAGATGAAGGACAGGCCGCCCTCCTTGGCCAGGGCGATGGCAAGGTTGTCGCCGGAGACGGACTGCATGATGGCGCTGACCATCGGGATGTTCAGCGAAATGGGCGATTCCTCCTGACCCTTGCGGTACTTGACCAGCGGGGTGCGCAGGGAAACGTTGGCCGGAATGCAGTTTTCATCCGTATAGCCGGGGATCAGCAGATATTCGCTGAAGGTGTGGCTGGGCTCCTGATAATAATACGCCATCGGAATCAGACCTCCTCGTCCTTCTTCTTCCTGACAGATATTGTGTGGGGATTGATTTATGATAGCCCATAAAACGGCCTTTGTCAACAGGACTATCCGGGCTGTTTTCGGGCGTTTCAATCATCGCTTGTTACTGCTCAGGCCCCGGCAACAGCCGTTACTGTTTGAAACTCTTTCCGCAACGTTTTTGATATGGCGTAGCGCATTGTTGACTTAAGTCTTGCGTTCGTGCGTTATCTTACCGGACCGTACCCGGCGCCCGCTTTTCCCACGTGGGTTTTTTTCAGACGTGGGGGAAAAGGACGCCGGGGGGCGCAACGGACGTC
>R14__coassemble_1235_pt1 | contig 13387 bp, 10 predicted proteins | sample R14__metabat2_high_PE_015 | metagenome-assembled genome bin R14
GCTGCCGCGTGTGCAAGGGCACCGGCTGGATCGAGGTGCTGGGCGGCGGCATGGTCAACCCCAAGGTGCTGGCGGCCTGCGGCATCGACCCGAACGAGTATTCCGGCTTTGCCTTCGGCATCGGCCTGGAGCGTATCGCCATGCAGCGGTACGGCATCCCGGATATGCGCCTGCTGTATGAGGGCGACGTCCGCTTCCTGGGCCAGTTCAGATAACAGACCGCGATACAGCTGATGAGGAGGGCATAAAGCCATGAAGGTACCGATGCAATGGATCCGGCAGTACACCGATATTCCGGTGGACGCTGCCGCTTATCAGGATCAGATGATTATGATCGGCAACGGCGTGGAGGGCTATGAGGACCTGGGCGCCGAGGTCGAGGGCGTGGTGATCGGCCGGGTGCTGACCTGCGAGAATCACCCGAATTCCGATCATCTCCATGTGACCACCGTGGATGTGGGCGAGGCCGAGCCGCTGCACATCGTCTGCGGCGCGCCGAACTGCCGCGCGGGGCTGACCGTGGCGGTGGCGAAGGTGGGCGCGCGCCTGCCCGGCGGCGTGAAGATCAAGAAGGGCAAGCTGCGCGGCGAGGTGTCCGAGGGCATGCTCTGCTCCAGCGAGGAGCTGGGCCTGGCGAAGGAGCTGGATCCCTCCGGCATCGGCGCCGAGGGCATCATGGAGCTGAGCGACGAGTATCCGCTGGGCGCCGACGTCAAGCCCATCCTGGGGCTGGACGACACCGTGATGGACTTTGAGGTGCTGGCCAACCGCCCGGACTGCCTGTCCGTGTGGGGCATCGCCCGCGAGACCGCCGTGGCCTGCGGCACCGAGTTCAAAAAGCCGGAGATCGCCGTGAAGGTGGCCGGCGGCGATGTGCATGATTACGTGCAGGTGGATGTGGAGGACACGACCCTCTGCCGCCGCTACATCGCCCGCGTCATCAGGGATGTGCGCGTCGGACCCAGCCCCATGTGGCTGCGCCGCTATCTGCACGGCGCCGGCATGCGCTCCATCAACAACGTGGTGGATATCACCAACTTCATCATGCTGGAGACCGGCCACCCGATGCACGCCTTCGACCTGGACATGGTGGAGGGCCGGCACATCATCGTGCGCCAGGCGGTTGAGGGTGAGCATATCACCACCCTGGACGGCAAGCCCCATCCGCTGACCGCCGGCCAGCTGGTCATCTGCGACGCGACGAAGCCCTCCTGCGTGGCCGGCATCATGGGCGGCGAGGAGAGCGAGATCACCGAAAAGACCCACACGATGATGTTCGAGTGCGCCGTGTTCGACCGCGCCGCCACCCGCATCACCAGCCGCGCCCTGGGCATCCGCACCGAAAGCTCCGGCCGCTTCGAGAAGGGCGTGTCCGTCAAGACCGCCATGGAGGCCATGGACCGCGCCTGCCAGATAATCAACGAGCTGGACGCCGGCGATGTGGTCAGCGGCACCATCGATATCTATCCCGAGCCTGAGGCGGAGCAGATCGTGCACGGCAGCTGCCGCCGCATCGCCGCCCGCACCGGCGTGGACATCCCCGGCGAGGAGATCGAGCGCATTTTGCGGTCCCTGTCCTTCGGCGTGGAGCGCGACGGTGACAGCCTCACCGTGACCGTGCCCTACTTCCGCCAGGATGTGGAGGGCGAGGCCGACCTGAGCGAGGAGGCCCTGCGCGTTTACGGCTACGACAAGATCCCCGGCACCAACCTGCGCGGCGAAACGACCCCCGGCGGCCGCTCCGACCGCATGCGCCAGAAGGACGACATCAGCCGCCTGCTGGTGGGCCTGGGCTTCTATGAGATCATGAACTTCTCCTTCGTCAGCCAGAAGTCCATCGAAAAGCTGGGCCTGAAGCCGGATGACGCCCGCCTGGTCACGCTGCCCATCCGCAACCCCCTTGGTGAGGATACCAGCGTGATGCGCACCACCCTGGTGCCCGATATGCTCAGCACCCTGGCGCTGAACATGAACCACGGCAACGAGTCCGCCAGCCTGTACGAGGCGGCCGCCGTGTTCGACCCGCAGCACCGCACGGAGGAGAACCTGCCCACCGAGACCCAGAAGCTCTGCCTGGGCATGTACGGCAAAAACGTCGACTTCTTCACCATGCGCGGCGTCACCGAGCGCCTGCTGAACCACCTCGGCATCACCGCCGTGGCGGAGCGCGCGCAGGAGACCTATCTGCATCCCGGCCGCGCCGCCGTGCTGAAGGTGGGCGACGAGGTGGTGGCCACCGTGGGCGAGGTGCATCCGGACATCCGCGAGGCCTTTGATATGCCCGCCCGCGCCATGATCGCCGAGCTGGACCTGGCCGTGCTGGCCCGCCTGGGCAGCCCGATGGGCGTGGTGAAGCCGATGCCCCGCTATCCCGCCGTGTCCCGCGACCTGTCCCTGGTGATGGATGAGCAGGTGGCCGTCGGCCCGCTGCTGCGCCACATGGGCGAGGCAGCCGGCGCGCTGCTGGAGGACGCGAAGATGTTCGATGTGTACCGCAGCCCCGTGCTGGGCCCGAACCGCAAGTCCGTCGCCTTCTCCTTCGTGTTCCGCGCCGCCGATCATACCCTGACCGAGGCGGAAATCACGAAGGCCATGGAGAAGATCCAGAAGGTGGCCGCCGATGAGTGCGGTGCCGCCATCCGCGCCTGACAGGCAGCAAAAAAAGCAGAGACCCCGTTGCGTTGCGCGGGGCCTTTGCGCTATGATAATGGATACAGGTACTGCTTTGTACAGGGAGGACAAACAAATGAAGAAGCTGCTCAGAAGCCTGACGGCGCTGCTGCTCGCGTGCGCCATGTGCGTGACCGCCGCCGCGGAAACCGTCAGCTGGCCGGATCCCGGCATCGCTGAGAACGACATCACGGACGCGACGCCCGCCACGGATTTTTCCGCCTGGGTGAACGCGGACTGGCTCGAGGAAACCACACTGCCCGAGGGCTATCCCCGGTGGACGGCCTTCTCCGAGCTGAACGCCCTGGTCACGCAGCAGTGCGCCGATCTGCTGGAGGATCCCGCGGAGGATAACGAAAACGCCCGGCTGCTGTCGGCGTTCTATCACCAGTTCCTGGATGAGGATACGCGGAACGAAGCCGGCTTCGGCAGCGTTACGGCGCTGGTGGAGGCGGTGAACGCCTGCGGCACGGCGCAGGAGCTGGCCACGCTGCTGACAGAGGACCGGCAGCTGCGGACGCTGAATCCGTTCCTGGTGGTGGCCAGGGATATCGATTTCAAGGACAGCACCCGCTATGTGCTGTATATTTACTGTCCGCAGCTTTCGCTGAGCGACGCCGCGGAGTACGCCGCCATGACGGACAGCAGCACGGCGCGCAAAAACGCGGATGACATCCTGTGGAAGAAGCTGCTGACGCTCTGCGGCTACACGGAGGAGGCGGCGGAAGCGGCCGCAGCGGCGGCGTATGCCCTGGAGGAGGCTCTCGCGCCCTCCTGCAACGCCCTGTCCGTGAGTTATCGGGAGGACTACAATTCCCTCATCTACAATCCCTGTGACCGCGAGGGCCTGGAGGCGCTTTCGCCCTCCGTACCGCTGGCGGCGATGCTGGAGGCCCTCGGCGCGGAGGACCTCAGCTGTGTGGTGGTGATGGAGCCGGAGGCCATCCGGGCCATGAACGCGCTCTTCACGGATGAGCATCTGGAGGAGCTGAAGGCCTACTGCATCGTGCATATGCTGGCATCGCTGTCGCCCTATGCCTCCATGGAGGCGCGGAACGCGTATCTCGACTGGTCCAACGCCATCTCCGGCAGCACGGGCCGGAAGGCGGACAGCGAGCTGGCGATGGAGGGCGTGACCAAACTGGCCGGCGAGCTGATGGGCCTGGCCTACGCGGACGCGTACTTTGACGCGGAGACCCGGCAGGATGTGGAGAGCATCATCGCCGAGACCATCGAGGCCTACGCGGTCCGTCTGGAGGCCTGCGACTGGCTTTCGGAGCAGACGCGGGAAACGGCTGTCGGCAAGCTGCGGGCCATCACCGTGCGCGTGGGCTATCCCGATGTGACCGCCTACGCCTGGGATACGCTGTCCTTTGATGAAAACGCCCCGCTGCTGGAGAATGCCGTGGCCATGCTGGAGCTGACGATGGAGAACGATGTGGCCCGCAGCTGCCGGCCGGTGGAGCGCGGCCTGTGGGACATGAGCGCCAACACCGTCAACGCGTATTACGCCCCCGGCGACAACAGCATCAACTTCCCCGCGGCGATCCTGCAGGCGCCCTTCTATGACAGGAACGCCTCCCGCAGCGCCAACCTGGGCGGCATCGGCATGGTCATCGGCCACGAGATCTCCCATGCCTTCGATACCACCGGCAGCCAGTTCGACGCCGATGGCAACATGGTGAACTGGTGGACGGATGAGGACCGCGCGGCCTTTACGGAGCGCACCGCGAAGGTGGCCGAGCGCTACGGATCTGTGGAGGTGCTGCCGGGCGAGTATGTCCACGGCGACCTGACCATCGGCGAAACGGTGGCCGACCTGTGCGGCCTGGCCTGCATGCTGGATCTGATGAAGACCACGGAGGACGCCGATTATGAGGCCTTCTTCACCGCCTTCGCCCGGATCTGGCGGGAGCGCATCACCAAAGAGGAACGCTCCCGCCGCCTGAAGATCGACCCTCACGCCCCCGCGTATCTGCGCGCGGATATCACGGTGCAGCAGTTTGAGGAGTTCTACGAGACCTTCGACGTGAAGGAGGGCGACCGGATGTACACCGCCCCGGAGGACCGCCTGCGGGTGTGGTAAAAGAACGCCGGCTGACAAAAAGAGGATCCCGCCCGCCGAGAGCGGGATCCCTTCCCGGCATGATAAAAAATGGGAAACCGCTGCTCCGTAACGGTTTCCTTTTTTGCTGCCTGATAGTTTGTCCAGGCTGATCTCTGACCCGGTGCCGGTGATGCTGTAGCGGATGTCGGGGTCGTTTTCATCGAACAGGCCGATGTTGTCCGTGGCGGATTTCAACTGTGTCGGATCCCACACAGCCACATATCGCAGGGCCACATTGTCATTGGCCTTCATGCGGGCGTCAAACTCTCCCAAGGTTTCGCCGGGAAGCACAAGGCCGGAAGTCATGCCACGGATCGATTTAAGAACATCCCATGCGTCACGATTGGGATGGCGCTTCAGAACGAATTGGTAATAGTCGTTATCCATCTCGGTGAACATCCAGTTCACAATCAGGCCATCGTGTCCACCAAACTGTGCTTTCCTGACTGTCTGGTCAATGTCCCATTCGCCGTCGGTCTGCAGCACATAAGGGTTCTCCACTTTGGCGTACAGCGCCATCGTGTGGCGATCGTCACCCTGGCTGTAGTTGGATTCGGCCCTGTCGATCGTCCAGACAGCGCCCCTGTAATCGGTTTTGAATACAGAGAAGTCCGCTGAAGTGCTATGATATACGGTCAGCGGCTTGCCGCCCTGCTCCACAGTCTTTCCGTTGTCGGTGACGACGCTGTTGCCGAACCAGTGCCTGAACTCCGGCGTTTCGGTCTGTTCAGCGTTTACCGTGCTGACGGATTCCTGGTATCCTTCTTCAGCGGATACTTCCGCTCGATCTCCTTCGTAAACTGTTCGGCCAAACGCTCTTTTTCCGAATCGGGTTTCCCACGCATCTGCTCCGTATACGCCAGCACTGTCTCCCCGGATAATTCTCTCGCCGTACAAGCCTTGGAGAATTCCAATCGTTTGATTGCTGTCATAGCTTCCAGCTCCTTCTGCTAAGATATGCTCCTTTACACCATTGACAACCGTCGCCTCGGTGGCATTGATCTCAATGATCCGGTTGATCCGGGGCTTCTGGTACTTACCGTCAGTATACACCAGCTTGTCATCGGTTTCAATGATGTAGTTGCTATCGGCGTCTGTCGGATAATACTGGCCGTTGCGGATGTTGCCGATCGCCTGCCAGAAGTCGGAAGCGTTCTTTTTGCTCAGATGCTCATTGGCCCAGGCGTTCCGGCCGGAGAACTCCGCGGCCACCTCATCCCCGGCCTTGCTCCTGCTTTCCTGCACCGGCCGCAGCTCCTTGTCACCCATCAGCTTCTCCATCGTCTTCGTGAAGGTCTCGCTGGGGTTTGCCACCGTGCCGAACAGCTGCTCCGCCCGCCGGTTCTCCATGGCCATCATGCTCTCGGCCTTGCCAAAGAACAGATCCTGCGCCTCCCGGGTCATCATGGCGTCCATATTCACCGGCAGCTGCGGCGCGTACGCCAGGCTCTCCGGGTGATCGAAGCAGTTGCCTCCGCCTTGTCGGAATACATCACGCACGACATGGCCACGCGGCCGGCAAGCCGTGTTATTCCTGCGACGCGTCGTCCAGCCGGATGGCGTCGATCAGCGCCTCAGGCGTGACGCAGCATTCGCCGAGACGCTCCTCCGCCAGCAGCCCGGCGCGGGCGTGGATCAGCGCGGCGTACTGCAGCCGGGTCAGCGCGTCCATGGACGGATACTGGGCCGCCAGCGCCGCGAGGATGCCGGAGAGCACATCGCCGCTGCCGCCCTTGGCCATGGCGGGGGTACCGCAGGGGTTGACGGCGATGTCGGCGCCGTCGGTCATCAGGGTGCGGGCGCCCTTCAGCAGCACCGAGCAGCCGAATTTTTCCCGCAGCTGCCGGAGGGCGGCGGGGGCGTCGGCGGTCACGGCGGCAACGGTGGTGCCCAGCAGCCGCGCGGCCTCGCCGGGATGCGGGGTCATCATCGCGGTCTCCGGCAGCCGGACGGCTTCCGGGTGCGCCGCCAGCAGGTTCAGCGCGTCGGCGTCCCACACCACGGGACAGGGGGCGGCGGCGAAGGCGGCCAGCACCGGCAGCAGACGCGGGTCGGCGGACAATCCGCAGCCGATGACGGCGGCGCTGCTCTGCCCGAGGGCCTCCCCGGCCACGGCGCGCAGGGTATCGGCGTCCGCGTCGTCGGGAATGACGGCGCAGGTGGCGCCGGGCACCAGCAGCTGCATCAGCGGCAGCTGGCTGCGGAAGACCAGCAGCCGGGTCAGCCCCGCGCCGGCGCGGATGCAGGCCCGGGCGCAGAAAGCCGCGGCGCCCGCCATGCCGGGGCTTCCGGCGAAGATCAGCACCCGGCCGAAGGTACCCTTGTTGCCGGTGCGGCGGCGCGGCGGCAGACGCTTCAGCGCGTCCTCCGGGAGATAGCGGAAGCCGGGCTCATCGCCGTATTCCGCGGGGATGATGATGGGCTGCAGGGTCACGCGGCCGGTGCAGTCGGGGCCGCTGCCCAGGAACAGACCGCTCTTGACGCGGTGGAAGGTCACGGTCTCCGTGGCGCGCACGGCGTCCCCGAGGATCTGTCCGTCGGCGCCGCTCAGGCCGGAGGGGATATCCACCGCGATCACCGGCACATCCAGCGCGTTGACCTCGCGGATCAGCCGCAGCGTATCGCCCGTCACGGGGCGGCTGAGGCCGGTGCCGAACAGGGCGTCCACCACCACGGCGCAGGGCGGCAGGGGAGCGGACGCCGGGGCGATGTCAAGGCCCAGCAGGCGGCACAGGTCCCGGTTCATCAGCGCGTCGCCCTTCGCTTCGGCGCAGGTCTCGCGGATCACGACCCTCCCGCCACGCTGGGCGCGGATGCGGGCCGCCGCGTAGCCGTCGCCGCCGTTGGCGCCGGGGCCGCAGAGGTAAAGCACGGTATCGTCAGGGCCGGCACAGCGCTCCACGGCGGCGTTCACACCGTGGGCGGCGTGCTCCATCAGCAGAGCGCCGGGCACGCCGGTCTGCGCCATGAAGCGCTGCTCCAGGGCCTTCATATCGGAGGGGGATACGGTACGGGGCATGGGGATCAGCTCCTTACGGTTTTCTGCCTGTCAGTATAGCAGAAAAACGGAAAATGGCAAGGGAGCGGCGGACGCGTTATTTTCACAAAGCGTTCATTTTTCTTTTAACTCCGTTTTAGGCTGCGCGGGTATGCTTTCATTGTCCCAAGGGACAAGCAACAAAACGAAGGAGTGACCCCCATGAAGCGTATCCTGATTTCCCTGCTGGCCCTGATGCTGGCGCTCTCCCTGTCCCTGGCCGCGATGGCCGAAGGCACCGACACCGCGGCTGATACCGTGACCGACACCGCGACCGCGCTGCAGGAGGCTCAGACTGCCTATAACGCGGCGAAGAAGACCGGCCGCATGACCGATTATGAATCCGAACTGAAGACCATGGTGGAGGCCGGCACTCTGACCCAGGAGCAGGCCGACCTGCTGCTGACCGCCGCCAAAGACGCCACCGCGCTGGCGAGCGGCGTTTGCCCCAGCTGCGGCTATCAGTTCCAGAACACCGCGACCGGCAGGAACGGCCACGGCTTCGGCAAGCAGCACGGCTCCGTGAAGCAGTCCGCGGACACCGCCACCGATCTGGAGGCGGCACAGGCTGCCTACAGCGCCGCGAAGCAGAGCAGCGCCATGACGGACTACGAGACCGAACTGAAGAGCATGGTGGAGGCCGGCACCCTGACCCAGGAGCAGGCTGACCTGCTGCTGAACGCCGCGAAGGAATCCGCCGCCCTGGCGAACGGCACCTGCCCCGGCTGCGGCTATCAGTTCCAGACTGTGACCAACGGTCAGAAGAGCACCGGCAAGAACGGCGGCATGGGCCGCGGCGGCAAGCACTGATATCGGACCGATCCATCGCATTCCTCCCGGAAAATCTCCGGGAGGATTTGCGGTAAAGGCGTATTTGCGGTATAATGCGTGTAAGATTGGAGGAGGTGTGTGCGGATGCGGATCCTGCTGGCGGAGGATGACCCCGATCTGTCCCGGGCGGTCTGCGCCATGCTGCGGCGCGGCGGCTATCAGACGGAAGCGACAGACAACGGCGACGATGCGCTGCGGCTGGCCCTGACCGGCGATTTCGACGGCATCCTGCTCGACTGGATGATGCCGGGCCGGGACGGCGTCGAGGTGCTGCGGGCGCTCCGGGCGAAGCAGGTGCGCACGCCCTGCATGCTGCTCACCGCGCGGGAGACGGTGGAGGACAGGATCACCGGGCTGGACGCCGGCGCGGACGACTATCTGCCCAAGCCCTTCGCGATGGGCGAGCTGCTGGCGCGGATCCGCGCGATGCTCCGCCGGGGCGAAAGCTGGCACGGCGAAACGCTGACCGCCGGCAACACGACGCTGGATCTGAGCAGCATGGAGCTGCTGTGCGGCGACCGGCGCGTACGGCTGAACACCAAGGCCTTTCAGACGATGGAATTCCTGATGACCAACCCGGGGATCGTGCTGTCCGCGGAGCGCATCATGGACCGCGTGTGGGGCTGGGATACCGAGGCGGAGATCAACGTGGTGTGGGTCAACATCTCCAACCTGCGGAAGAAGCTGGCGGAGCTTGGCTCCGACCGCACGATTACCGCGATCCGCGGCTCGGGCTATGTGCTGGAGGCGGTGCGATGATCCGGCAGCTGCGCCGCCGCTTTGTGGTGGCCTCCGTGGCGGTGCTTTCCGCCGTGATGATCCTGCTGACGGTGGTCATCAACATGGCCAACTGGATATCCGTGCGGCAGGATATCAGCGACACGGTGGACGAGCTGGCGTCCTCCGCCGTCGGCTACAGCTGGAGCAAGGGCCGCAGCCAGCGCAACCGGCACGGCGAGTCCCTTTACGAAAGCCGCTATTTTGTGGTGACCGAAGGCAAAAGCGGCCTGACCGCGGAGATGTCCAACGTATCCAGCTATTCCGGCGAGGACGCCGTGGCGATGGCGGAGGCCGTTCTCGCGGGGGAACGGGACAGCGGCTTCACCGGCGAATGCTTTTACCGGCTGTATACGGAGGACGGCCGCTCCTCGATCCTTTTCCTGGACTGCGGCTCCAAGCTGACCGCCGTGCGGCAGCTGACCTGGATCTCGCTGGCAGCCTGCGGCGGCGGCATCCTGCTGGCCTGGCTGCTGATGTCGCTCCTCAGCCGGCGGGCGATCCAACCGATCCTGGAAAACACCGAGCGGCAGAAGCGCTTCATCACCGACGCCAGTCATGAGCTGAAGACGCCCCTCAGCGTCATCCGCGCCAACATGGAGGTGATGGCGCTGGACGACCCGGAGAACGAGTGGATCCTGAGCACCCGCAGGCAGACCGGGCTGATGAGCCGCATGGTCAACGACCTGGTCTTCCTGGCGCGGATGGACGAGGAAACGGGCCGCCCGGCGCAGACCGCGCTGGACCTGGCCGCGCTTTTCCGGGAAACGGCGGAGCCCTTTGTGATGACGGCGGAGGCCGGCGGCCGCGTGTTTACCCTGGAGACCCCGGAAACACTGACCCTTTCCGGCGACCGGAAGGGCCTGGAACGGCTCATCTCCGTGCTGTGCGACAACGCGCTGAAGTATTCGCCGGAGGGCGACACGATCCGCCTGCGGCTGACGGCCAAGGGCGGCTGGGCTGTCATCGAGTCGGAGAACACCGCGGCGGAGCCGATCCCGCCGGACAGGCTGAAGCATCTTTTCGACCGCTTCTACCGGGCGGATGAGGCCCGCTCGAAGCGCGACGGCAAAAGCGGCTTCGGCATCGGCCTGGCCATCGCGCGGGCGGTGGCGGAGGCCCACGGCGGTGACACGGCGGCCTGGATGGTGAACGACCGCCTGCACATCCGCTGCCGGTGCAAACGGAAGACGTGAGCGCCGTGTCATCGATATCCCGTATGGAGCATTATTTTTAAATGCCTATTGACAGACTGGATATTAAGGAGTATAGTCCAACCATCCTGAAGGAAACCGGAGGTGAGCACGATGACCCGCACCCTGCCGATGTGCTGTGAGCTGTGTTCCTGTCGCGCCTGCCTCCGCGGCGTTGTTTGCTGAACGGATCGACCGGGATGAAACGCGGGCGGGGCATGAAGCTTCCGCCTGTTTTTTGCTTTGGCCGACCGGATCCCGTATGATCGAGAAAGGAAGGATGATCTCATGGCCAACATTTATACCTCGGTCGATCAGCTGATCGGCCATACCCCGCTGCTGGAGCTGTCGAATATTGAAAGGGAGAACGGCCTGCAGGCCAGGGTCCTTGCCAAGCTGGAGTACTTCAACCCCGCCGGCAGCGCGAAGGACCGCATCGCCAGAGCCATCATCGACGACGCGGAGCGGCGCGGCGCGCTGAAGCCCGGCGCGACCATCATCGAGCCGACCTCCGGCAACACCGGCATCGGCCTGGCTTCCGTGGCCGCCGCCCGCGGATATAAGCTGATCCTCACCATGCCGGACACCATGAGCATGGAGCGCCGCCAGCTGATCGCGGCCTACGGCGCCGGGATCGTGCTGACCGAGGGCGCGAAGGGCATGAAGGGCGCCATCGCCAGGGCGAATGAGCTGGCGGCGGAGATCGAGGGCAGCTTCATCGCCGGCCAGTTCGTCAATCCCGCCAACCCGAAGGCCCACTATGAGACCACCGGCCCCGAGATCTGGGAGGATACGGACGGCAGGGTGGATATCTTCGTGGCCGGCGTCGGCACCGGCGGTACCATCACCGGCACCGGCGAGTATCTGAAGGAGCGGAACCCCAATGTGAAGGTCGTGGCTGTGGAGCCCGCCACCTCGGCGGTGCTGTCTGCCGGCGTGGCCGGTCCGCACGGGCTTCAGGGCATCGGCGCGGGCTTTGTGCCCGAGGTGCTGAACACGAAGGTCTATGACGAGATCATCCCCGTGACCGATGCCGACGCCTATGCCACCGGCAGGCTCATCGGCCGCAGGGAGGGCGTGCTGGTGGGCATCACCTCCGGCGCGGCGGCCTGGGCGGCCATTGAGCTGGCGAAGCGCCCCGAGAACGCCGGCAAGCTCATCGTGGCGCTGCTGCCCGATACCGGCGACCGCTACCTCTCCACGCCGATGTTCCGGGACTGATCCCCGATATACGCGTATACGCACGGCGCCGGACGGCCTGATGTCCGGCGCCCTTTTTGCACGGATCATCCAAAAAAGCCGCCACGGACGGCGGCGGTAAAAATCCCGTTGCGAACGGACCGGGAAAGGAGTATAATGCCTCCCGCCGGCCGCGCCCGACAGGATGGCGCGCCGGTCCGAAAGAGAGGCTGAATATGATGAAACCGACACTGAAGCGTTACTGGTACATCCATGTGCTGTGCGCCGTGACGCTTGCCGTGATCTCCTTTACCGTGTTTGGAAACCTTGCGACCTCGCCGGATACGCACCGGGTCACCATCGATGAACTGGACGGGGAGAAGGAGCAGGTGACGACGCTGCTGGCCGCGTCCACCGCGGCCTCCGCCGTCATCACGATGATCCCCGACGATGTGGGAACGCCCATCGCCCAGCAGCTGGCGGGGCTGAGCTCCTTCTTCATCCTGATCCTCAGCGTGCTGTACGCCGAGAAGTATCTGCTGACGCTCATCGGCTTCGCGGTCTTCAGAGTGCTGATCCCGGCGGCCTGCGCGCTGTATCTCTTCAATTATTTTTGGCCCGGAAAGCTTTCCGTCGGCGGGCTCGCCCAGAAGCTTGTAATCACGGGCCTGGTGGTCTATTGCCTGATCCCGCTTGGCGCGCTGGTGTCCGGCACCATCGAGACCACCTATCACGATTCCATCGAGGCCACGATCCAGGCGGCCGTTTCCGGCAGCGAGGCGGAGGAGACCGCCGGGGAGGACAAGGGCTGGTTCCAGAACCTGATCGACGGCGTTGTGAACGACACGACACAGGCCGTGGAATGGGCGAAGACGGTGCTCAACCATTTTGTGGAGGCCGCCGCCGTGATGCTGGTGACCAGCTGCCTGATCCCGTTCCTGGTGTTCCTCGTGGTGCTGCTTCTGCTGAAGAAGCTGTTCGCCATCGACACGGGCAGCGGCGCCGGCAGGGCCTGAGGCATCAGCCGCCGGATGTCCGCCGGCAGATGACGATACCCGGACAGTACAATGATAACCCCGTTGACGTGCAAACGGAACAAGCCTGACGACCGTATCTGCGCCTGCGAGGGCGTGAGCGAAGGCCCTGGGGCTATGCCCGCATATGAAAATCCACCGGCGCAGCCGGTGGATTTTTGCTGAGGGGAGCCTGCGGCGGGGGAACGGCTTACTGAATGCCCTCCAGCGCCACGCCGTTGACATACAGGGTGTAGCCGTTGCCGATCACATTGGCGGGGTCGCCCTCGAAGGAGGAGATCCAGGTATCGGCGGTCAGCGTCCAGGTGCTGGTGCCGTCCAGCGTCACGGACACCGTGCCCACCTCAGCGGCGGTGCCGTCGGTGACCTCGCCGCTCATGGTGCCCTCAAAGGTCGAGCCGTTGGTCAGCGACAGCTGCAGCGCGGCGTCCGAGCCCACCACGATGGTGCCGGACCAGGCCTTCGCGTCCGCGACCAGCTCGGTCGTTTCGGGCGTATCCTCACGGGCTGGTTCCAGAACCTGATCGACGGCGTTGTGAACGACACGACACAGGCCGTG
>R14__coassemble_1312_pt1 | contig 12714 bp, 12 predicted proteins | sample R14__metabat2_high_PE_015 | metagenome-assembled genome bin R14
GTTTCCCAGCTGACCGGGCCGAAGCTCACCGCCGCCGAGGCGGAGGACGCCGGCTTTGCCTGGACGGAAGCCGACGGCGGCCTGACCATCACCGCCTACGCCGGCAACAGCGATACGGTGACGGTCCCCGCGGCCATCGACGGCAAGGCGGTGCTGACTGTCGGCGACAGCGCCTTCATGGGCGACGCCACGCTGCGGACGCTCACGATCAGCGCGGGCGTGCAGACCATCGGCGACTACGCCTTCGCGGAATGCGAAAACCTGTCGTCCGTCACGCTGCCCGAGGGCCTGACCGCCATCGGCGAGGGCGCCTTCATGAACACCGCCCTCACGGAGATCACCATCCCCGCGTCCGTGACAGAGCTGGGCGCGAATCCCTTCTGCGGCGCGGCGAACCTGAAGGCCATCAATGTGGCCTCCGGCAGCGAAAGCCTGTACACCGAGGACGGTGTGCTGTTCACCCGCGGCACCAATGTGCTGGTCAGCTATCCCACCGCGCGGGGCGCGGAAGCCTATGAGGTGCCGCTGGGCACGCTGCGCATCGGCGCCATGGCCATCAGCGGCGATACCGGCCTGAAGACGGTCATCCTGCCCACCACGCTGGTCGGCGTGGACGAGCTGGGCATCGCGGATGACGGCATCGAAACGGTGTGGCTGAACGACACCCTGGGCGACCTGGGTGAGGACGCGCTGCCGCAGGACGCCGCGATCCATGTGCGCGATCTGAAGGGCAACGACGCGAAGAACTGCACGGCCGCCGCGGCCCTCACCGCCTCCGGCTACACCCTCACGGATGACGGCACGAGCGTCGCCGCCGCCCACGGCATCAGCATGACCCGCGAGGAGGCGGTCAACGCAGGCCTGCAGTGGGTCAGCGGTACCATCACCGGCTACACCGGCAGCGCGGAAAGCCTGACCGTGCCCGCGGTGATCGACGGCGAAAAGGTGACGGCCATCGGCGCCTCCGCCTTTGCGGACAACAGCAAGCTGACGGAGCTGACGCTGCCGGATACGGTCACCGCCATCGGCGCGAACGCCATCAGGGGTACCGGCGTCACCGCCATCGCCATCCCCATGTACTGCACGGAGCTGGACGGCCTGTCGATGAGCTGCGATACGCTGCAGTCCATCAGCGTGAACGAGGGCAACACAGCCTTCTCCGCCGGGAAGGACGGCATCCTGTACAACGCCGACGGTACCACGCTGGTGCGCTATCCCGCCGGCAAAAAGGGCGGCAGCATGAACATCGGCAAAACGGTGACGGCCATCGCGCCCTACGCCTTTGAGGGCTGCACGCAGCTGACGTCCGTGAACACCGGTGACACGGTGACCACGATCGGCGCCTGCGCCTTCAGCGGCAGCGAAAAGCTGAAGACCGTGCAGCTGGGCAAGGCCGTAACGACCATCGGCGGCAATGCCTTCAGCGGCACGGCGGTCAACAGCCTGACGCTGCCGGCCTCCCTGACCACGATGGAGGAGAACGCCCTCAGCGGCATGGACGCCCTGAAGACCGTGAAAACCGGCGACAACAGCGGCCTGGCGCGGTACGGCCAGTATGTGACCTTCGGCACCTATGAGCAGGACAACGACACCGCCAACGGACAGGAAGCCATTGAATGGCTGGTGCTGGATGTGCAGAACGGCAAGGCGCTGCTGATCAGCCGCTGCGGCCTGGACACGCAGCCCTACAACACCACCAGCACCGATGTGACCTGGGAGACCTGCACGCTGCGCACCTGGCTGAACAGTGATTTCCTGAACGCGGCCTTCACCGATGAAGAGCGCACGCTGATCGCCACCACCACGGTGGACAACAGCAAAAAGCAGTGCAACAGCAACTGGAGCACCAACGGCGGCAAAAATACCCAGGACCAGATCTTCCTGCTGAGCTATGCCGAAGCGGAGCAGTATTTCAGCAGTAACGAGGTCCGGATGTGCGTGCCTACGAATTACGCTGTCAACAGGGGCGCATATAGAAACAAAGATAGTAAAGTTGACGGGCATGCAGCAGGATGGTGGTGGCTGCGGTCCCCCGGTAGTCATCAGTACATTGCGGCGGATGTCCTCGGCGACGGCTCGCTCAACGGCGACATCGTGAACACCGGAAGTGTTTCTGTCCGCCCCGCTTTCTGGGTCGATCTGGCCTCCGGCATCTTCTGATCTTTCATTTGAGCGACGAAAGCCGATATTTACCGGAAGGAGGGCAACCGCCATGCGGCGAAGAGCGATCGCGCTGATCACGGCGCTGCTGCTGGTGCTGTGCGTACTGCCCGCGCAGGCGCTGGATATGTGGCAATGCACCTACGACGGGCACCTGAACCACGGCGATACCTGCCGGGTATGCGGCCGTAGGCGCAGCCTGGCATAGCCGGCGGAAACACACCCGGCCGTGAACATACCGAACGAGGGCAGCGTGTTCACCTTCGGCACCTACGAGCAGGACAACGACCTGACCAACGGCGCGTAGCCCATTGAGTGGCTGGTGCTGAAGCGGCAGGGCACAAGGGTGCTGCTGGTCAGCCGCTACTGCCTGGACGCGCAGCCCTACAACACCACCCAGACCACTGTGAGCTGGGACAAATGCACCCTGCGCACCTGGCTGAACGATGATTTTCTGAACGCGGCCTTTACGCAGCGGGAGATCGGCGCCATTGAAACCACCACGGTGGATAACGGCATCAAGCAGGGCTACACCTTCTGGAAGACCTCCGGCTGCAGCAACACGCAGGACCGGATCTTCCTGCTGAGCTATGCCGAGGCGGCGGAATACTTTGGCCTGACCCACACCTATTGCGCCGGCATGAACTCGAAGGCCGCGGTCACGGACTACGCGGCGGCCCGCGCCGGATACCTTGACAGCGCCCCGAAGGACGCCGACGGCAAAACGATTGGCATATGGTGGCTGCGCTCGCCCGGCGCGAACACTGAGCACGGCGCCATGGCGCTGTCCAGCGGCTATGTCGGCAGCAACAAGGTCAGCTACACACAGGCCGTTGTGCGCCCGGCGATGTGGCTCGATCTGTCGCTGCTGATCGACCGGCCGGAGACGACCACCGCCTCCGCGGGCATCAGCGTGGGGGAGTATGTCACCTTCGGCACCTACGAGCAGGACAACGACCGGACCAACGGCGCGTAGCCCATTGAATGGCTGGTGCTGGACAACAAGGACGGCAAGTCGCTGCTGATCAGCCGCTATGGCCTGGACGCGCAGCCCTACAACACCACCACAGCTGATGTGACTTGGGAGACCTGTACGCTGCGCACCTGGCTGAACAATGATTTCCTGAACGCGGCCTTCACTGATGAAGAGCAAGCGCTGATCGCTACCACCACGGTGGACAACAGCAAAAAGCAGGCCGACAGCGCTTTTAAAACCAACGGCGGCAAAAATACTCAGGACAAGATTTTCCTGCTGAGCTACGCGGAAGCGGAGCAATATTTCGACAGTGACGAGGCCCGGATGTGTGTGCCTACGGATTATGCGATCGGCCGGGGCTCACGATCTTCCGACAGATATGAGGTTGACGGTCGCGCAGCCGTGTATTGGTGTCTGCGGTCCCCAGGTAACACGCAGGATAGCTCGGCGCTTGTCTTTCCATAGGGCCATCTGGCCTGCGGTGCTGTGGGCATCGACAGTACCTCTGTCCGCCCGGCTATCTGGGTGGATACCATGCAAATGGTTACGTATCAGCTATCCGCCCAGACCGGCATCAGCGTGGGCAGCTATGTCACCTTCGGCACCTTCCCGCAAACCACGGCAGGCACAGACATCACGCCCATCGAGTGGCTGGTGCTGGATGTGCAGGACGGCAAGGCGCTGCTCATCAGCCGCTATGGCCTGGACGCGCAGCCCTACAACACCACCAGCACCGATGTGACCTGGGAGACCTGCACGCTGCGCACCTGGCTGAACAGTGATTTCCTGAACGCAGCCTTCTCACAGAAGGAACGAAATGCCATTGCCGTTACCGAAGTGGACAACAGCAAAAAACAGGGCAAAGCGGAGGATACCAACGGCGGCAAAAACACAAAGGATCAGGTCTTCCTGCTGAGCTACGCGGAAGTTGAGCAGTATTTCGACAGTAACGAGGACCGGATGTGTGCACCCACGGATTACGCGATTAAGCAAGGCGCTGCTAATCAAGGCGCAAATACAAAAGAAAAATATGAGGTTGACGGGCGTGCGACCGGATGGTGGTGGCTGCGTTCCCCCGGTCTTGTTCTGTAGGCTGCGAGACTTGTCGAGAGCGCCGGCTCGGTGCACAACAGCTACAGTGTATCTCTGAAAGCAGGTTCCGTCCGCCCGGCACTCTGGGTGGATCTGGCCTCCGGCGTCTTCTGATCCGGCTTGTCTGAACGCGCGGCGGGTGCCGCATCAACATAGCAACATTCATTCCCGAAAGGAGGAGGATACATGGCAACCAATATCAAGGTATGGCAGGCGCAGGCCCAGGGCAGCCGCGAGTACCAGCAGGACCGCATGGCCGTAACGCCCGAAAAGAATGTCGGCGCGCGCGGGCTGCTCAGCGTGCTGTGCGACGGCATGGGCGGCATGCATGACGGCGAGAAGTTTGCCGCCATCGGCTGTGAAACCATGCACGAGACCTTCGTGGCGCTGGCGCCGCAGCCGGACATGACGGAAACGCTGCGGCAGTGTTACGAAGCGGCGCAGGCCAAAGCGTGCGCTGCCCAGAGCGAGGACAGCGGCGAGGCCGGCGGCAGCACCCTGCTGGGCGTGCTGATCAAAGACGGCCGCTGCGCCTGGATCTCGTCCGGCGACAGCCGCATCTATCTGTACCGGGGAGGCGGACTCATTCAGCTGACCCGCGACCAGAACATGGGCGCGGTGCTGGATGTGCGCGCGGCCTTCGGAGCCATCGACTGGGAGACCGCCCGCGGGGCCGTGGGGCGCAGCGCCCTGACCGGTCACCTGGGCATGGAGAACGCCCAGCCCTGCGATTTCTCTCCGGAGGATTTCGCGCTGCTCCCGGGGGATATCCTCATGGAGATGAGCGACGGCGTATACAACACGCTGTCCGTGGGGGAAATGTAGGAGCTGCTTGCCGGCTGGCAGGCGGCGCCGAAGGGTGACCCGGCGAAGCTCATCATCGATCAGGTGATCGCGCAGAACAAGCCGCGGCAGGACAACTGCTCGGTGATTCTGCTGCAATATGGCCTGCTGGCCGAGCCGAAGCCCGGCAAGATCAGCAGGAAAAGAAAGGGGAGATACTCATGACAACATCGCTTGCGGAGCAGACCGCCGCGGAGGAATCCACCATGAGCGATCTGGTACCCGGGCAGCCGGAAGTGGCCGAGACAGTGACGGCCTCCGGCTCTCTGGCGCAGATCCCGGATTCCGGCGACACGGCGCAGGCCACGGCGGCGGTTACGCAGCCCCCGGCGGCGAAAGCGTCCTCCGGCGGCTTCCCGGTGCTGCCGGTGCTCATCGTGGTGCTGCTGCTGGCCATCGCCGCCGCGGTGGCGGTGCTGCTGAAGCGCAAAAAGGCCGGTAACGCCGACGAGCCCGAGGATGTCTCGTCAACGGAGACCGGCGCCGAAGGGGCCTCCGGCATCCGTGTGGGCGGCGCCCAGACCATTGGCAAACGCCAGGACCAGGAGGATTCCTTCTGCTATTCCAACTGGCAGAACCGGGCCGAGTATACCGAGCGCGGCCTGCTGGCGGCTGTCTCCGACGGCATCGGCGGCCTGGAGAACAGCCAGGTGGCCAGCCAGACGGCCATGAAGAACATGCGCGCCCGTTTCCTGCGGCAGAACCCCGGCATCGCCCCGGCGGACCGTCTGCTGGAGCTGGCGGCGGGCGCCCAGTCGGATGTGCAGGCGGTGAACAGCGGCCGTCCCGCGGGCAGCAGACCCATGGGCGCGACGCTGGTCAGCGTGCTGATCCAGCGGGATATGCTGTGGCTGCTGTCCATCGGCGACAGCCGCGTGTATCTGTACCGCGCGGGCGGCCTGCTGCCGCTGAACCGGCCCCACACCTTTGGCAAGGAGAACCGTGAGGACCAGGTGATGCGGAATGCCGGCGCGCCCTCCACCCCCGCCAACGACAAGAAGCTGACGGCCTACCTCGGTCAGGAAAACCTGCGCAGGGTGGACCGCACCGTGAACCCGATGCGTCTGCTCCCCGGCGACCGTGTGCTGCTGATGAGCGACGGTGTGTTCAACACCATCGGTGAGGATGAAATGGCGCGCTATATGGGCCTTGAGCCCGCGCAGGCCTCGGAGGCCATCATCCGCGCGGTGGTGGCGGCGGACGCTCCGCACCAGGACAACGCAACCGTGGTGGTCATCGCCATTGATTGAACAGGAACCAATAAAACGGGAGGGATACCATGAAAAGAGGACTCGCGGTTATTCTGGCACTGCTGCTGGCGGTGCTGCCTGTCATGGCCATGGCGGCGTCTTCCTACCAGGATGTGCGCGACAGCGTGGTGCGTATGTACGTCATCGGCACGTTCCAGGGGCTTGACGGCTCGACCACCAAGAGCGCGTGGACCGGCTCGGCCTTCGCCGTGGGCAACAGCGGCAAGGATGTGCAGTACTTTGTGACCAACCATCATGTGACCGGCAACATCGGCGGGCTGTACACATACGGCACGCTGGTGTCCGTTGAGATGTATGTGGTCTATGATGATATGTCCAACATGATCTCCGCCCAGCTGGTCGGCACCCATGAGTATGCCGACCTGGCGGTGGTGAAGACCAACTCGCCGACCAACGCCCGCAAGGCCGTGCGGTTCTATGACAAGTCGAAGGATCTGAGCCGGTACGACGGTACCGTTTACACCCTGGGCTTCCCCGGCGTTGCGGATTACTATCTCAGCAATCCGGAAACGCTGCCCTCCAACGCGGATCAGGTGGTCATCGGCTCAGGCAAGATCCAGCGCGTGCTGTCCCACGCCGATACGCAGTAGGGCGAGATGATCCAGCATGACGCCTCCATGAACAGCGGCAACAGCGGCGGCCCGCTGGTGACCGAGGACGGCCTGGTGATCGGCGTCAACACCTATGGCGTGAGCGGCTCCGATGACTTCAACGGCTCCGTTTCCTTCAAGGAAGTGCTGACGCTGCTGGAAAAGTACGGTGTGCCGTATGAGTCCGGCTCCTCCATCATCGCCTCCGCCACCCCGGCCACGCTGATCGTGGCCATCGCCCTGGGTGTTGCCATCATCGCGGTGATCGTGATTCTGGTGCTGCAGAGCCGCAAGCAGAAGAAGGGCAAGGCGGAACCGGAGCAGCCGAAGCAGGAGACACCTGCAGCGGCTCCCGCCGCCGATGCCTCGCAGAAGCGTACGGTACGCGCGGAGAAGGGCGCCCTCGCCGGCAGAAGCTTCACCGTCGCCGCGGGCAAGCCCGCAAAGGTCGGCCGCGACGCCACCCAGTGCGCCATCATTTTCCCGGAGGATACCAAGAGGGTCAGCCGCGTCCACTGCACCATCACCTTTGACGGACAGAAGGTCGTGGTGACGGACAACAAGTCCACCTGCGGCACCTTCATCAATGATGAGCCCATTCCCGCCGGCGGCAGCCGCAGCTGGCACAGAGGCCAGGTGCTGACCATCGGCTCCGACAAGGAAGTTTTCACCCTGCATTCCTGATCCCGTGATCTGTCATCCGAAATATATTGAAGGAGGCTTTCAACCATGAGCAAGGAGTACTTTGACCAGAGCTACATTTCCCAGGTGACCGATGCGGCCGGCAGCTTCGGCGGCAATTACGGCGAGACCGTCGTGACCGGTGAGACCGACGAGACCGAGCCCATCGAAGCCGGCAACGGCGGCGAGGTCGGCGGCACCGAAGTCATCAATCCCTTCGGCACCGATGACCAGCAGCGCCGCGATCCCGTGGTGGGCTGGCTGGTGTGCGTCAAGGGCAGCGATTTCGGCGCTGACTTCCGCATCCACGAGGGCTGGAACACCATCGGCCGCGATACCAGCAACGATATCGTGATCAACGACCCCACCGTCTCCGCCCAGAAGGTCGTGACCCTGATGTACGACGATCCCACGAAGGCGTTCATCGTGGCCCGCGGCGAGGGCCGCAACCCCTCCCGCGTGAACGGCCGTCCGCTGGTCAGCGAGAAGGAGCTGGCCGCCTTCGACAAGCTGACGGTCGGCGAGACCGAGCTGATCTTTGTGCCCCTGTGCGGCGAGCAGTTCTCCTGGAAGAAAGAGGAGTGATGAGGTTTCATGAGCAGCACATGCTACTGGTGCATGACGGATACCGTGGAAAACGGTACCTGCACCAGATGCAAGCGCGCGGCTTATCAGCCGGCAGCCGGCAACCAGGATGCGCTGCCGCCCGGCACACGGCTCGATAACGGCAGCCCCGTGGTGGGCGCCGTCATCGGCCGGGGCGGCTTCGGCATCACCTATGTGGCGCTGGACGAGGAGATGAAGCCTCCGCGCAAGATCGCCCTGAAGGAATTCATGCCCAGGCATATGGCCACCCGTATGGGCCTGAACCTGTCCGTGGATCCGGAGCATCAGGAGGAGTACGAGCATTCCCAGCGTGCCTTTGCGCGTGAGAGCGCCGTCATCAACCGCCTGCGCGAGCATCCGAACATCGTGAAGGTCTACTACAGCTTCACGGAAAACAACACCGCCTACTACGGCATGGAATTTCTGGACGGCAAAAGCCTGAAGGAATGGATCCGCGACAGGGGAAAGCCGCTGACCGGCCGCGAGGCCTGCGTGCTGCTGAATCCCATCATGGACGCGCTGGCCTATACCCACAGGCAGGGCCTGCTGCACAGGGATATCAGCCCGAACAACATTTTCCTGTGCGGCAACAGCGATGATATCCTCTGCGTGACCCCCAAGCTGATCGACTACGGCGCGGCCTACGCCTACGTGGGCAACTACACGAAATCCTGCGCGCTGATCAAAACCAAGGGCTTCACGCCCGTGGAGCAGATCCTGTTCGGCACGGAATGCCAGGGCTCCTGGACGGACGTGTACGCGTTCTGCGCGGTGTTCTACTACGCCATCACCGGCCGCAATCTGCCGGATTCCAAGGACCGCTATCTGGATGGCACCAGGATCCCGAGCCTCAGCGAGCTTGGTGTGCATATCCCCAAGGCCGCCGAAAAGACGCTGATGGACGGCCTGGCGGTGGAGTACAAGAGCCGTATCCAGACCGTGGACGAGGTGCAGCAGCGCCTCTGCGAGGCCTTCGGCGTCACGCCCTACCACTTCACAAAGCCCGCGGACGGCGATGTGACCGGCGTCGTGCAGGAGCCTGTACAGTCCCCAAACGGACCGAAGTCTGTTCCGCCCGCGCCGCAGCCGGCCACCGTGCCGAAGCCCGGCGCGAATCCTCCGCCTCCGCCGCCTCCGCCGCCACCGCCGCCGCGTCCGGCCGCAGGGCCCGGCATGAAGGAACGGATCCTCGGCGGCATACTGGAGCTGGTCATCTTCTACGGCGCCGCGTGGCTGATCGCGCAGAACTGGACCGCGCTGCTGTACGGCATGGCCGCCATGACCCTGGCGAACATGATCCTGTGCAGCGTGGCCTCCGGCGGAACGCTGGGCATGCGCCTGAGCCGCCTGACGCTGAAGGACGACCAGGGGAGGAATCCCAGCGTGGCCATCGCGATGGCCTACAGCTTCCTGACCGCCTTCTTTCCGCTGTCCGCCATGGACTGCATGATCAGTGCCTCAAGCGGCCAGTGCTGGCGTGAGCGTGTGCTGGGCCTGCATACCCAGGAGCGTGACGGCAGCACGCCGCAGCGCACCCGCCCCGCGGCCGCGCAGGGGGAGGCTTACCTGGAGACCGCCTCCGGCGAGCGCTATCCCGTGCATAACGGCACGGTGGTGACCCGCCGCGGTCATGAGACCAAGGGCGGCAGGAACCAGATCGTGCTCAACGACGAAACGGTTTCCGGCCTGCACTGCGAGTTCATTCTGACCAACAACGAATGGTACATCGTGGACCGGCATTCCACCAACCATACCTATATCAACGACCAGATCATCACCCCCGGCGCCGAGATCCGCCTGATCGAAGGCTCCAGGGTGGGTATCGGATCACAGAACATGACCTTCCATTGCTGAAGGTCCGGGAAAGGAACATGAATATGAAGAAGCTGCTGTCTCTGATCCTGGCGCTGTGCCTGCTGCTCTGCTGCGGCGTGGCCTCCGCTGCCGGAAGCGACATGGTTTTCCTCGGCGGCGCTGTTACCAGCGACAATTCCACCACCATCAGCCTGTTTGTCCCCGTGGATACCAGCATCACCGCCAATGACCTGGAGGTGAGGGTGGACAACATCCGCATGACGACCTCCGAGCTTTCCACCGCCGCCACCACCTGGGTCTTCATCGTGGACAACTACGAAGCCTGGGGCAACTGGAAGGATGACCTCGAAAACACGCTGGACGCCATCGCCGACAACATGGGCGCGGCGGACAACGGCATCGTGCTGTCCTCCGACAGCACCTGGAACAACACCGTTGAGCTGAAGCTGACCACCAAGGGCCAGCTGAAGGACGATTTCGACAAGCTCAACGTCACGAAGAAGACCGGCGTCACGATGGAATCGGTCACGAAGAACCTGCTGTCCGATCTTTCCTCCGTGCAGGGCGTCAATCCCCACGTCTGCCTGGTGCTGCTGAGCAACGCCGCCGGTATCCAGAAGGGCGCCTGGGACGGTGTCAAGGAGACTGCCGTGGCCAAGGGCATCACCGTGTACACCATCGGCATGAATCTCTCCAGCCAGAAGGCGGAGGCGTTCAGCGCCGTGGCCACCGCCAGCCTCGGCGGCCAGTCCTTCATCACCGCCACCCAGGACAAGAATTTCCCGCAGAGCACCGCGAGCGCGATCCACACCGCGGAAAAGCATCACGCCATACAGCTGACCATCGGCGGCGCGAGCTTCTTCCAGACGCCCTCCGAATTCACCATCACCCTCAAGAACGCCAATCCCGCGCTGAGCGTGACCTACAAGCTGTCCTCTGAGGACAAGTCGCATTACAATGTGCTGCTCATGTCCTCCGGCTCTTCCGAGGAGATCGTGATCGAGGATGAAACGCCCTGGTACCAGAAGACCGAATACCTGGTCGTCGGCGGTCTGGTCATTCTGCTGGTCATCCTGCTGATCGTGCTGCTTATCAGCGGCAAGAAGCGCAAGGCAAAGAAGGCTGCCGAAGCGAAGAAGGCCGAGGAGGCCCGCAAGGCCGCCGAAGCCGCAAAGAAGGATGATGTTTCCCAGTCCGTTGCCACGGTGGCGGCCACGGCCGGCTTCACCTCCGATGCCGGTGAAACCGAGGTCATTGCCCGCACGGTCAAGGCCGGCAGCAAGGGCGATTGCCATCTGCAGCTGAAGCAGATGAACAGCACCAATGTCTACACGGCGGATTTCCGCAAGACCCTGCTGGTGGGCCGCAGCCGCGAAAAGGCGGACCTGGTGGTGTACCAGGAGGACAAGAAGATCTCCGGCGTCAACGCGGAGTTCTCCTTCTCCGGCGGCGTGATGACCCTGAAGGACAAGGGCTCCACCAACGGCACCTATCTGAACGGCTCCAGGCTGACCACCGAGATGCGCGTCAACCAGAACGATATCGTCAAGATGGGCCTGACCCAGTTCCGTGTGAGCTGGACGATCCTGTAAACGCAATGCCCTCCGCTCTCTTCACACAGGGGAGAGCGGAGGGCCGGCGAGCAGTGCCGGTACACGCTGCCGGCATTCCTCACCGTAAATATGAAAAGGAGGAATCCCCATGTACAACGATGCTTACGCAAGCCTTGCCAATCAACTCTCAGGTGCTCTCTCCGTCATTGCCGTGGTGGCGCTGGTCTTCGCTGTGGCGCTCATCATCGCGGAATGGAAGCTGCTGGAAAAGGCCGGCCAGCCCGGCTGGAAATCCCTGATCCCCTTCTACAACACCTACATCCTGTACCAGCTGTGCTGGAGTCCGAATATGTACTGGCTGGAGCTTGGCTTCACGCTGGGTACCATCATCTTCCCGGTGCTGAGCATCGGCGTACTGGTGCTGACCGTGATGCGCATGATCCGCCTCGCGGCGGCCTTCGGCAAGGACGGCGGCTACGCGGTGGGCCTGATCTTCCTGTGCCCTGTGTTCATCATGATCCTTGGCTTTGGCAGCAGCACCTATGTGGGCGCCTCCACCTTCAAGGATCCCATGCCGCGCCGCACGCCGGGGCAGCAGATCCCGCACGCGTATGATGACCGCCGCGAGGAATCCGGCAGCACGGTGGCCGTGCCCGTCCGCCAGAGCAATCCCGATCCCACGCCGGCGCCGGCGCCCACACCGAAGGCCGAGCATCGCCATCCCGAGCTGAAGGTGACGCTGAAGAACACCGCCACCGGCGAACACTACCGCGGCAAGGTCATCACCAACCCGATGATCATCGGCCGCAGCGGCTCCAGAGCCCAGCTGCAGCTGAAGGAGGACCCCGCCGTGTCCGGCACGCATATCGAGCTGAACTACCGCAAGGGCAAGCTGTACGCGAAGGACATCAGCACCAACGGCACCTGGGTGAACGGCCGGAAGCTGACGGAAAGCACGGAGCTGGCCCAGAACGACGAGCTGACCCTCGGCCGCAGCAAATACACCATCACCTGGCGGCTGGAATGATACCGGCCCCCGATCCCGCAAGCAAAGGAGCAAACGACGATGAAAAACCGTGTACTGTGCCTGCTGACGGCCCTGGCCGTGCTGTTTACGCTGCCCGCGC
>R14__coassemble_1314_pt1 | contig 12706 bp, 12 predicted proteins | sample R14__metabat2_high_PE_015 | metagenome-assembled genome bin R14
GGATGGTCAGATCGACATCGGCAGCGCGGTCGCCGTGACGGAAGCCTACTGATTTTCCCGCGCCGGCGCTTGAAAAAGCGTCCGGCGCTTTTTTTATCGGACCTGAGCGGCCGGCGGCGTTTCAAATCCCTTCCGTGTGTCACACGGGGGCCTGACCTGCAGCCGGCTCCCCCGCCCTGCCGCCTTTCTCCAAAAACCGCGCTTTACAAACCCCGCCTCCGTGCTTATAATAAGCGGGTAAAACGCTTTGACCAGGAGGGTAACGACTATGTATCTGACCTGTCTCGATCTCGAGGGCGTGCTTGTTCCCGAGATCTGGATCGCTTTTTCCGAAGCCACCGGTATCCCCGAGCTGCGCCGCACCACCCGCGACGAGCCGGACTACGACAAGCTGATGAAATACCGCATCGGCATTCTGAAGGAGCATGGCCTGGGCCTGAAGGAGATCCAGGATACCATCGCCACCATCGATCCCATGCCCGGCGCGAAGGAGTTCCTCGATGAGCTGCGCTCCTTCACCCAGGTCATCATCCTCAGCGACACCTTCTCCCAGTTCGCCACGCCCCTGATGAAGAAGCTGGGCTGGCCCACGATCTTCTGCAACGAGCTGGAGGTCGGCGAGAACGGCGCCATCACCGGCTACCGTATGCGCTGCGAGAAGTCCAAGCTGTCCACCGTCCGCGCGCTGCAGACCGTCGGCTTCCAGACCATCGCCAGCGGCGACAGCTACAACGACCTGGGCATGATCCAGGCCAGCAAGGCCGGCTTCCTGTTCCGCAGCACCGAGAAGATCCGCGCGGATCATCCCGAGCTGCCCGCCTTTGAGAGCTACGACGATCTGCTCAAGGCCATCCGCGCCGCGATGGACTGACCGTCCTGTCCCGTCCCTTTCCGGGGGCGGGATTTTTTGTTCTCTTCACAGCCTTCACAAAAGCGGCGTACCCGGAGCGCTCCGGATACGCCGCTGATTTTTCGGTTGTCTGGGGCTTACTCCGCCATGGCGGCGTTCAGCGCCTCGATCATGGTCGCGATCTCCAGATCGTACACCACCTCGGACTCCTCCAGCCAGGCATTGGTGGCAGCCTCGTAGGCCTCGCTCTCGGCGGTGGACAGCAGAGTCTCACGCACGGTGGCCTTGATGTCGTCGGTCAGCTCGACCGCGCCGGCGGGCACGTCGCGCAGATACTTGATGATGTGCACGCCGTAGCTGCCGATGTAGGGCTCGGACACGTCGCCCACATTGTCCACGGAGAAGGCGGCCTGCACGAAGACCGGATCGAACATCACGGAATCCTGGCTCACGCTGTAGCCTTCGCTGGCGTAGGGCTCGGTCTCCATGCCCGGATCGTTGCCGTACTCGGCGATCAGGCTCTCGAAGCTCTCGCCGGCGTCCAGGCGGGCATAGATATCGTCAATGGTGGTCTGCAGGGAGGCCAGGATGGCATCGCGGGCGGCGTCCACCTGCTCCTGGGTCACAGGCTCGGTCTCCTCGTCGGATTCGGTGGTTTCGGCGGTCTCGGTGGATTCCTCGGAGGCGGCAGCCTCCTGCTCCTCCAGACGGGCCTCCAGATCCTGATAGGTGGACAGCAGGTCGTCATCCACGTTCAGCAGGATGTGGATGATGCCGCGGTAGCCTTCGGGCACATAGTAGGAATCATAGCCGTAATACTGGGTATACACCTCGTAGGTGGCGGCGTCGGCGTAGGTCTGCGCGTCCTCGGCGACCTGCTCCTCAAAGGCGGCCTCGACCTCCTCGTCGGTCACGGTCACGTCCTTGACCACCTCGGCGTACAGCTTCTCATAGGCGGCGTTGGACTTGGCGCTCTCCAGCATGGAGTCGTAGGTATAGCCCATCGCCTCCAGACCGGCCACGGCGTTGGTGCGGGCAGCCAGCTTTTCCTCATCGGTGGCGTCATCGGCCAGGCCGCCGCCGTAGTAGGTGATGTAGGACTCGATGTAGCCCTCCCAGTTCTCGTCAGTCTCTTCCTCCAGCTCGGCCAGCTCCTCGTCGGTCAGCTGATCGAAGCCCATTTCGGCTTCCTTCTGCTCCTCGATCTTGTAGGACACGGTGTACTGGGCAGCCATGGCGTACATCTGCTGCTGGGTCTCGGGATCGGTCACATCGATGCCGTAGTAGGCGCCGTAGTAGGAATACATCTCATAGATGTAATCGTACAGCTCGTTCACCTCGGCGCGGGTGATCGCCTCGCCGTTCACGGTGGCCAGCACATCGGAGGGATCGCCGGTCACGGGATAGGCAACGGCGTCTTCTTCGGCAGTTTCTTCGGTGGTTTCCGCGGCGGCTTCCTCAGTGGTCTCCGCAGCAGTCTCGTCAGCGGTCTCGGCCAGGCCGGACAGCACAGGCACCAGGCACAGCATCAGAGCGGCCAGCAGCGCCAGCAGGCGGGTCAGATTCTTCATGTCTTCATTTCCTTTCTCCGGCCCGTCAGCGGACCGCGACCCTATTATGACACGAAATCCGCGCCGTTGCAATCGACAGCGCGGGTTTTCGGGCAAAAAGTTACATTTTATTCACAGTTTGCCGGGCTTTTCGGCCGTCAGGTAGGCGGAGTACAGCGCGTCCGGATAGGCGAATTGCTTCGTATCGTGCGCGAAGATGACGGTCATCCTGTGTTTGTCCGGGTCGATGCTCTCGATACGCCCCTCGCCGAAGCGCTGATGCCACACGGTGGCGCCGGGCACGATGCCGCTCAGGTCCATCCGCGGCCGGCCTTTGGGCCGGAAAGGCAATGCCGGCCGCGTCTTCTGCTTCCGCAGGCAGGAGGAGCAGTTGCCGCACTCCGCCGGGGCCTTCTGGCCGAAATAGCGGATCAGGTGCTGCCGCAGACAGGCGCCGGTCTCCGTGTAGCGCTCCATGCTCTCCAGGCGCACCAGGTCCTGCTTGCGGATGAAGGCCTGCTGCTGGGGCGTCAGCGCGGGATTCGGCTCGCTGTTCATCAGCACATAGCGGGCCGCCGCCACATCGTTCGGCGCGCAGAGGAGGACGCACTCCCCCGGCTTGCCGTCACGCCCGGCGCGGCCGGCCTCCTGGTAATACGCCTCCGGCGAGCGGGGCATATTGTAGTGGATCACGCAGCGCACGTCCGGCTTGTCGATGCCCATGCCGAAGGCGCAGGTGGCGACCATCACCCGCACACGGTCCGCCGTGAACGCCTCCTGGGCCTCGCGGCGGATGTCCTCCGGCAGCCCGGCGTGATAGGCCGCCGCCGCCCAGCCCCGGGTCTTCAGCAGCTCCGCCAGGCGGTCCACCGTTTTGCGGCTGCTGCAGTACACGATGACGCTCTGCTCCCGGTAGCGGCCGAGGAGCTCCTCCAGCGCGTTTTCCTTCTCCGCCTGCTCCACCTTCCGCACACCGAAATACAGGTTGGGCCGGTCGAAGCCGGTGGTGATGGAGGTCGGGCTGCGCATTTTCAACAGGCGGATGATGTCCCGGCGCACGGCCTCGGTGGCGGTGGCGGTGAAGGCGCCCAGCACCGGCCGCTCCGGCAGGCTCTCCAGAAATTCGCCGATGCCCAGGTAATCCGGCCGGAAATCCTGCCCCCACTGGGATACGCAGTGCGCCTCGTCCACCGCCAGCAGGCGGATCCGCTGCGCTTCGGCCAGCTGCCGGAAGGACGGCGTCTTCAGCCGCTCCGGCGCCACATAGATGATGCGGTACTGCCCCCGCATGGCGCGCTCATTGGCCAGCGCCAGCTGCGAGGGCGTCAGCGTGGAGTTCAGGTACGCCGCCGCCACGCCCCGGGCCTTCAGCGCCATCACCTGGTCCTTCATCAGCGAGATCAGCGGTGAGATCACCACGGTGATGCCGTCGTCCCGCATCAGCGCGGGCACCTGGTAGCACAGGCTTTTGCCGCCGCCCGTGGGCAGGATGCCCAGCGCGTCGCGGCCGCCGGCCAGGGCGTCGATCAGATACCGCTGGCCCTCCCGGAAGCGGTCGTAGCCGAAGACCTGCTTCAGCACCTCCTCCGCCGTCATGATACCCCTCCCTTCCGCTTTTTTCGCAAACAGAACCGGCGTCAGCCCGGAGGCCGGCGCCGGATGCGTTCTTATTCGATCACCAGCTCGGGCACCGCCGTGAACACCTTCGGCATGCCGCATTTCTTCGACTTGCCCTTGCTGTCGTAGCTGAGCCACTGGTCGCCCTCGTACACGGCGCTGTCCATCAGCGTGAAGCCGCCGTTCGTCGTGTTGTACAGGTGGTACACGCAGCGCACGGACTGCTCATCCGTGCGGATGTTGCTGAAGCTGACGCTGACGCCCGTGTAGCGGTTGTTGACCTCCTCGGACTGCGACCAGTACACGTTGCTCAGCCGGTCCGGCGCCTTCCAGGTGGTGGACACGCTGCCGTTTTCGCCGCTGTGGTACGCCGTGACCGTACACCAGTCCTCCACGCACTCCTGCAGCCCGGCGATGCGGAAGCTGCCGGTGCCGGAGAAGGTCAGGTCGAACTCCAGGCTGACGGTCTCGTCCCGGGACCAGGCCACCAGGGACAGCAGCTGCGTCTCCAGTCCGCCGGACATCACCGTGACCCGCATACCGTCCTCGCTGACATACGCCGCGAAGCCGTCGCTCGTCTCCGGCGCCTCGCCGACGGTCACCGGCAGCGTCCAGCGCTCGCCGTCGTCGTCATCGTAGTACGACAGGCTCTCACCGTCCAGCTCCAGGTCGTAATCCGTCAGCGGCGCGGCCAGCATCAGCGTGATGGTGTTGCCGTCGCTGCTGACGGAGGAGGACGTCACGCAGGGCAGCGCTTCCCCCTCCGACCAGGTAACGGTGATGGTCTCCGGTACGGTCAGCGCCAGGGCGGAGGCCGCGGCGCACACGAGCGTCAGGCACAGCAGCAGGGCAGTCAGCTTCTTCAGCATCGGGATCGTCTCCTTACAGCTCGAAATCGTTCACGCGGAAGGCATAGATCGTGGTGGAATCGAACACCTCGCCGGGGCGCAGCAGCGTGCTGTCCCACTGGGGGTGATGCGGGGCGTCCGGGAAGTGCTGGGTCTCCAGGCAGAAGCCGCAGCGCGGGCCGTAGACCGCGCCGTTCTTGCCGCCGGTCAGGTTGGTGGTGTTGGCGGTGTAGAACTGCACGCCGGGCTGGTCGGTGATGACCTCCAGCACGCGGCCGGATGCCTCCTCCTCCACCGTGGCGGCCAGGCCCATCGCCGTGCCCTTGCGCAGCACGAAGTTCTGGTCGTAGCCGTGGCCGATGCGCAGCTGTTCGTCGTTCTCCAGCTCCGCGAAGCCGTCCTCCAGCAGCAGGCCCTCACGCATATCGAAGGCCGTGCCCGCCACGGGCAGATAATCGCCGGTGGGGATCTGCAGCCCGTCGTTCTCGGTGATCACATCGCTGTCGATGCACACCACGTGGTCCTCCACCGTGCCGTGGTCGTGGCCCGCCAGGTTGAAGTAGGCGTGGTTGGTGATGTTGAGGACAGTGGTTTTGTCGGTGGTGGCGTGATAGCGGATGATGAGGTCGCAGTTGTCGTTCCAGGTGTAGGTGGTCGTGAGGGTCAGGTTGCCGGGATAGCCCTCCTCGCCGTCCGGGCTGAAGATGGTCAGGGTCAGGGTGTCCCTGCCCTTGCCCTCGGCGGTCTTCGCCTCCCACATGCGGTCGCCGTAGCACCGCATGCCGCCGTGGGCATGGGTGTCGCCCTTGGTCTTGGGCAGATCGTAACGCACGCCGTCCGCCTCGAACCAGGCGTCGCGGATGCGGTTGGCGAAGCGGCCGATGACCTCGCCCATGTGGCCGTGCTTCACGTTGTAGCCGGTCATGTCCGGGAAGCCCAGGCACACGTCGGCCATGTCGCCGTCGGCGTCCGGCACCACGATCTCGTTGATGATGGCGCCGTAATCCAGGATGGACACATACGCGCCGATGGCGTTGGTCAGAGTGTACTTCGTAACATCGTGGCCGTCCTTCGCGCGGCCGAAGAAGGTGGATGTGATGGACATGGCAAACTCCTCCTTAGTTATCGCTCTCACGGATCGCTCCGTGCGTTCATCAGAAATTCCTGCTCATATCGTACTTCTTGAAGAACTCGTTCCTGAAGTCCAGGAAGCAGTCCCCCGCGATGGCCTCGCGGATCTGCTCCATCAGGTGCAGCAGGAAGCGCAGGTTATGGATGGAGGTCAGGCGGCCGCCGGTGATCTCGCCGGCGTGCAGCAGGTGGCGCACATAGGCCCGGGAGAAGTTTTTGCAGGCGTAGCAGTCGCACTCGGGATCCATCGGCCCCATGTCGTGGGCGTACTTCGCGTTCTTGATGACCACGCGGCCGGAGGAGGAGAAGATGCTGCCGTTGCGGGCGATGCGGGTGGCCAGCACGCAGTCGAACATGTCGATGCCGCGCAGCACGCCCTCCACCAGGCAGTCCGGCGAGCCGACGCCCATCAGGTAGCGGGGCTTGTTCTCCGGCATGTAGGGCATCATCTTTTCCAGCATATCGTACATCACGGGCTTGGGTTCGCCGACAGACAGGCCGCCGATGCCGTAGCCGATGAAGTCCATATCCGCCAGGGCCTTGGCGCTCTCGATGCGCAGATCGTCGAAGAACGCGCCCTGCACGATGCCGAACAGCGCCTGGTCCTCCCGGGTGTGGTGCGCCTTGCAGCGCTCCGCCCAGCGGTGGGTGCGCTCCATGGCGTCCTTGGCGGTCTTGTGGTCGCAGGGGTAGGCGGTGCATACGTCGAAGCACATGGCGATGTCGCTGCCCAGGGCCTGCTGGATGTCCATGGAGGTCTCCGGGCCGATGAACTGCTTCGAGCCGTCCAGATGGCTCTGGAAGGTCACGCCCTCCTCTTTGATCTTGCGGATGCCCGCCAGGGAGAAGACCTGGAAGCCGCCGCTGTCCGTCAGGATCGGCTTATTCCAGCTCATGAACTTGTGCAGGCCGCCGGCCTCCGCGATCAGGTCCTCGCCGGGCCGCAGATGCAGATGGTAGGTGTTGCTCAGCATGATCTGGGTGCCGATCTCCTCCATCTCCCGGGGCGTCATGGCCTTGACGCAGGCCGCGGTGCCGACGGGCATATAGATGGGCGTCTGGATATCGCCGTGGGGAGTATGCAGCACGCCCAGACGGGCGCCGGACTGCTTGCACACGTGCAGCAGCTCATAGGAAAAAGGCTGACTCATATGATAGCTCCTTGCCGTTCTCCGCGCGGTGCGGAGGCTGTATTGGGGTCGTTTTCAGGTACCCAGCGGCTGCTTCGAGGGCGTGCCGGCTTTGCGCGGGTAGGTCTTCGGGGTGGGGCCGGTCTTGTCGATCACCTGCAGCCGGTGCTGCCAGTCGCGGCCGGGGAAGGTGACCGGGATGCTCTCCCCGACCCTCGCGCCCAGCAGATGCGCGGCTCTGCGCCCCTGCTGCAGCTCGTCTTCAAGCGCCGGGCCCTTCCAGCACACGGCTTTGCCGCCGGTGCGCACGTAGGGCAGCAGGTATTCGCACAGCACGGCCAGCGGCGCCACGGCCCTGGCCACCGCCAGGTCATATTGTCCGCGGTGCTCCGGCAGCCGCGCGCCGTCCTCCGCCCGGGCGTGGACGAGGGTCACGTTCGTCAGCCCCAGCGCGTCGATGACCGCCCGCAGGAAGGTCAGCCGCTTCTGCTGGCTGTCCAGCAGCGTCACCGTGAGATCGGGCCGGGCGATGGCCAGCGGCAGCCCGGGGAAGCCCGCGCCGGTGCCCACGTCGATGAGCCGCGCGCCCTCCGGGATCAGCCCCGGCGTTTTCAGGGCGGAGAGGCTGTCCGCGTAGTGGCGGTCGAGCATCTCGTCCTCCTCCGTCACGGCGGTCAGGTCCATGCGGGCGTTCCAGTCCGTCAGCAGCGCGTGATAGCGGCAGAGCGCCTCCGCGGTGCCCGCGTCGCAGGGAATGCCGCAGGCCGTCAGCCGCGTGAGCATTGCGGTCGTATCCATCTTTCTGTCGATCCTCCGTCGGCTCAGTCCAGCGGCAGCTTCAGGTATTTCTGCAGCCAGTATTTCACATAGGCCAGGGCCTCGCGGGCATGGTTCTTGAGCCAGTATTCCGGCAGCGTCGCGCTGCCCAGGCCCGTGGCGTCCAGGCCGCAGTCCTCCGCCAGGGCGATGGCCCGGGGCAGATGGTAATCGCTGGTCACGATCAGCACGCGCGCCGCGCGGCCGTTCAGCAGCGCCGCCGCGTTGGCGATATTCTCCCGCGTGTTGGTGGAGGCGTTGTCCACCAGGATGTCCTCCGCCGGCACGCCCGCGGCCACCAGGTAATCCCGCATGACCTCGCCCTCCGGGGCGGGCTCGTCGCTGCCCTGGGCGCCGCAGGTCACCACGGGACAGGGGTGCTTTTTGTAGGCCTCCGCGGCGGTGTCCAGCCGCCAGCCCAGCTGCACGGAGGGCTCGCCGTCGGGCTTCACCTGCGCCCCCAGCACGATGATGGCGTCGTATGTCTCGGTGTCGCCCACATGGTTCTCCTGCCACACCACCACCCCGATCAGCGCCGCCCACACGAGCAGCGCCGCCAGGATCAGCAGCAGGAGGAGCCTGATGATTTTTTTAAGCATCGTTCTTCCTTCCTGACGGCACCCGCAGCAGGCCGTTCTGCGCCATGGAGAAGGTCTCCGCGCCGGACACGATGATGTGGTCCAGCAGCACGATATCCAGCGCGCGCAGCACACCGGCCAGGCGCTCGGTCACCTGGATATCCGCCTTCGAGGGCGCCGCGGAGCCGCCCGGGTGATTGTGGCAGAGGATGACCCCCGCCGCGTTGTAATTCAGCGCCGTTTCCACCACCGTGCGCGGATAGGCGCTGACCTCCGTCAGCGAGCCCTCCGCCACCAGCCTGCGGCCCAGCAGCACATTGGCCGAGGACACGCAGATGACATAGAAGCGCTCGCTGCGGTACCCGGCCAGCAGCGTGCGGCAGTATTCCTCCGCGTCCTTCCGGGTGGCGATGCGCGTCCGCGCCGCGTTGACGCAGGCCTGATACCGCCGGAACATCGGCAGCATCAGCGACACGAGCGTCGCGGTCTCCTCGCCGACGCCGCGCACCGTCATCAGCTGCTCCGTCGACGCCTCCAGCACGCCCTTCAGCGAGCCGAAGGCATCCAGCAGGTTGTGGGCCAGGGCGTTGGTATCGCCCCGGGCGCGGCCGTAGAACAGCAGCAGCTCCAGCACCTCGTGCTCCGCGAAGCCGTCCAGGCCCTCCTTGCGGAAGCGGTCCCGCACCCGGCCGCGGTGGCCCTCATGGGATACTTCACTCATCGTTTTCCTCCGGCAGCGCCGCCAGGGCGTCCTCCAGCACCTCGTTCACCTGGTCGCCCAGCCGGCGGACCTCCCCCAGCACCGTTTTGCGGCCCTCCGGCGTGTCTGTCCAGTCGTTCCGCTGCAGCCCCGGATAGGCGCAGGGACAGACCAGGAGCCGCGTTTCCGGGAACGCCGCCTGGTAATACAGCAGCGCCCGGCGGGCATGGAACGGCTTGCAGGCCAGCAGCGCGGTGCGGACCTCCAGCCCCGCTTCGTCGCAGACCCGGCGGGAGCACTGCGCGTTCTCCCAGGTGTAGGTCGCCCGGTCCTCGCGCAGGATGGCGCTGTCCGGCACACCGGCGCGCAGCAGGATGTCCCGCTGGTACGCCCACTCGGTGTCATACGGCCCGGGATAGCGCGCCGCGGCGTCCGGCCGCACACCGCCGAAATGACCGACCTCCTTGGTGTATCTGCCCGAGGGCAGCACCCGGGGCGCCAGTCCGTCCAGATACAGCTTCGCGGCCAGCTCCGCCGGCTCGGGATCGCGGCTGCCCGGCACCAGGATCACATCCGCCTTCTCCGGCACGTCCGCCACAAACACGAAATCCGTCACGGCGTTCAGGAAGGCGCTCATCCTCAGTCGTTCAAACCGCATGGTCCCTCCACAGCGCCAGCGCCCGCGTCTTCACGTCCTCCGGCAGCGGCGACAGCGCCCGGCGGTACACGTCCTTCAGGTCCGCCGCCGTCAGACGCTGCGGATGATTGCCCAGGCGGTTCGGCTCCACCGTGGCGGCGAGGGTGTCCAGCAGCATCTCCTCAGGAACGATATCCGGCCGCAGCCCCAGATCTTCTGTCATGCCCAGCAGGGCCAGGGGCGCGTCTTCCGCGGAGAGGCCCATGGCGCCGGCGATCTCATTCAGCACCGGCAGACGCTCGCCGCTTTCCAGCAGCCGCAGCCACAGGAAGGGCAGCGTCAGCATGCAGGCCTGTCCGTGGCGGATGCCGAGGTTCTTCGTCAGGCCGTAGCTCATGGCGTGGGCCGCGGTGGTGCGGGTGACGGCGATGGCCAGGCCGCTCTCATAGGCCGCCCGCTGCGCCGCCTCCGCGTCGCCGCCCTTCAGCCAGGGCGCGATGCTCTCCCAGGCGCCGACGGCCGCGGCCAGGGCGTGGGGCGCGCTCTCCGCCGTGCGGCTGTTGGACCAGAGGCTCTCGATACCCTGGGCCATGGCGTCGCAGGCGCCGGCCTTCTTCTCGGCGTCGGGCAGATCGTCCAGCAGCGCCGGATCCAGGATCACGCCCTCCGGCAGCAGCGCCGGACAGCCGGGGTTGATCTTTTTCTTTCCAATATAAAGTACCGCGGCCGGCGTGGCCTCCGAGCCGGTACCGGCGGTGGTGGGCACGGCGATGACCGGCAGCCGGAGGACGTCCGCGGGATACGCCCCCCGCAGCGCGGCCTCCGCGTCGCCGCCGGTGAGGGCACAGGCCTTGATGGCCTTGGCCGTATCCATGGCGCTGCCGCCGCCGATGCCCACGAGGCCGTCGCAGCCGGATGCCTTCAGCACGCCGTAGCCGCGGATCGCGTCCGTCCACTCCGGGTTCGCGTGGTAGCCGGAGAACACCGGCGCGCCGTTCAACAGGCGCGAGACCGTTTCCGCGGCGTGTCCGCCGACGATCAGCGGCCGCGTCATGCCCAGCGCGGCAGCCATATCCGCGATCCCGGCCAGGCAGCCCCGGCCCCGCAGCAGCATTTGCGCCATGGGATCAGTTCCTTTCATTAATATCTTTCCGGCTCAGCCCAGCATGCCGCGCAGTTCGCGGAGCAGGGGCGCCGGGTCGCTCAGGCAGACGGAGGCGTCGCGCTGGAGGCTGATGACCAGATTCTCCGGCCGGAACACCGACTGGGCGGCGTTCTGGATATCCTCCATATCGAGATCCTCATACATGGCGGCGCGGGCCTCCAGGTCGCAGCGGGTCATGTCGCCGCAGAGCCAGGCAGCGCCCATCAGGGCGTTCATCTCCTCCGCGTCGTCCTCCAGGAACGCAAGGTTCGTGGTGAACTGCACCCGGGTCTCATCCAGCCGGGCGGCGCGGACGTAGAGGCTCATGCGGTGCAGCAGGGAGAACACCTGCCGCAGGCTCTGCTCCAGGCGCTCCTGGGGCACCTCCCAGCGGATGACCATGCGGCGGAACAGGCCGGTATCCTCCAGCTCCGATTCGATCTCCGCCAGCGCCGCCTGCTCCTCGCGCAGCGTCATGAAGAGGAGGGAATCGTTGTCGGCGCCGGTCATGGCGTTCAGCACCTCGCCCACCAGCGGGAACACCAGCTCGTGGTCCAGGTCAAAGGCCAGATGCGCGCAGGCCACCGGGCCGGGGGCGTCCTCCACGTAGTCGGAATCCGCCGTGCGCATGCAGAAGTCCGGCGGCGTCAGCTGCTCGAAGGGCTCGCCGGGCGCGTCCGGCAGCTCCTCGAAGGTCTGGCACAGGGCGTCCTCCATGGCGGGCGAGAAGTTGCCGGTCACGCACAGGCAGGCGTTGCCGGGCCGCAGCATGCGCTTCTGCCAGGCGCGCACCGTATCGGCCGGCATGGCCGCGACGGCCTCCGGCGTGCCCATCACGGGCCAGGCGTGATACAGGCCGCCACGCAGCCGCAGGTCGACCTCATCCTCAAAATCGCCGGCGTCGATCTCGATCTGCCGCAGCACCACCTGCTTCGCGGCGTTCAGCTGCTCCTCCGTCCAGGAGGGTGCGGCAAAAAAGCGCTCCAGCAGCGTCAGGCTGCTGTCGAAAAAGCGCGGATGCAGCTTCATGGTGAAGGCCACGGCGTCCGCGAGGGTCTCGCCGTTCAGCTCGGTGCCCATGCGGTCCAGCAGGCGGTTCAGTCCCAGCGCGTCCAGCCCGCCCAGGGAGCGGAAGCACAGATGCTCCAGCAGATGGGACACACCCTGGGTATCGGCGTCCTCAAAAAGCGGGCCGCCCCGGAAGTACAGGCCGTAGCTGATGGCATGCAGCTGCGGCTGCGGGCAGCAGAGGATCGTCATACCGTTGGACAGGAGATGCTCGTGAACATGGGACATGGGCAGGGCCTCCTTGCTGATGATAGCTTTATTATAACGACAATGCCGCCGGATTGCAAGGCGTTTGCGGAGAGGGAGCGGGAAATCGGGGTGGAAGGCGTGTTACTTGCTTAAGCCCCGGCAGCTGTCATTACTGTTTGAGGTTCTTTACGCAACGTTTTTATATGGCGTAGCGCATTGTTGACTTGAGCCCTGCGCCCGTGCGTTATCTTGCAATGCTGTACCCGGCGCCCGCTTTTCCTCCGGCGGAAAAGCGGGTGAAAAGGCCGCCGGGGGGCGCAACGGACGTCGACATGGGCCCCGGTGCGCCCCCCGGACTCCGGGCCGCCTCGCTCCATCGGGCTAAGCGGTCCGGCTACCGACACGTCCAATATGGAGGCCGAGCGGGGGCGCGCAGCCTCCGCTGCGC
>R14__coassemble_1426_pt1 | contig 12084 bp, 12 predicted proteins | sample R14__metabat2_high_PE_015 | metagenome-assembled genome bin R14
AAGATAACGCGCAGGCGCAGGATTCAAGTCAACAATGCGCTACGCCATATAAAAAGCTGCGGACAGATCTTCAAACAGCAACGATAGCTGCCGGGGCCTGAGCGGTAACGAAGAAAACGGAACCCTCAAACGAAATCTTCCGCCGTCCATTGACCCGCGGGGCCCTCCGGTGGTATGATGGGGCTACCCCAAATATCCTCCGGGAGGCAACAGAACATGACCGAAGCCATGCAGCGGAGCTATATCGATATCCTGCATGAAGAGCTGATCCCCGCGATGGGCTGCACCGAGCCGATCGCCATTTCCTATTGCGCGGCGCGGCTGCGCGAGGTGCTGGGCGCGCTGCCCGACAGCCTGACCGTGGCCTGCAGCGGCAACATCATCAAAAACGTGAAAAGCGTCATCGTGCCGCACACCGGCGGGCTGAAGGGTATCCAGGCGGCGGCCGCGGCGGGTCTGGTGGCCGGCCGGGCCGAAAAGGTGCTGGAGGTCATCGCCGAGGTGACGGAGGAGCAGCAGGAGGAGATCCGCGCGTATCTCGCCGCGACGCCCATCACCATCGAGGCCATGGACAACTGCGACAAGCTGGACATCCTCATGACCGGCCGGCATGGGGAGGATTCCGCCCGGGTACGCGTTTCCCGCAATCACGAAAACGTGTCGCTGATCGAAAAGAACGGCGAGGTGCTGTACCGCGAGGGCGCGGTGGGCGACGGCGGCGAGGGCGGACGCACCGACCGCTCCGTGCTTTCCGTGGAACGGATCGTCGAGTTTGCCGATACGGTGGACGTCAGCCGCGTGGCCGACCTGCTGGACAAGCAGATCAGCTGCAACATGGCCATCGCCGAGGAGGGCCTGAAGGGCAGCTGGGGCGCCAATGTCGGCAGCGTGCTGCTGGCGACCGGCGGCGATTCCGTCCGCACCCGCGCCCGGGCCATGGCGGCGGCGGGCAGCGACGCCCGCATGAGCGGCTGCGAGCTGCCGGTGGTCATCAACTCCGGCAGCGGCAACCAGGGCATCACGGTCAGCGTACCGGTGGCGGTGTATGCCGGGGCTGTCGGCGCGAGCCGGGAGCGGCTGTACCGCGCGCTGCTGGTCTCCAACCTCATCGCCATCCATGTAAAAACGGGCATCGGGCCGCTGTCGGCGTACTGCGGCGCGGTCAGCGCGGGCTGCGCGGCGGGCTGCGGCATCGCCTATCTGGAGGGCGGCGGCGTGGATACCATCGCCCACACGCTGGTGAACAGCATCGCCATCGTGTCCGGCATCGTGTGCGACGGCGCGAAGCCTTCCTGCGCCGGCAAGATCGCCTCCGCCCTGGACGCGGCCTTCCTGGGCTACGATATGTACCGCCACGGCCAGCAGTTCTACGGCGGCGACGGCATCGTGTCGAAGGGCGTGGAGAACACCATCGCCAACATCAGCCGCCTGGGCGCCGACGGCATGCTGGAAACGGACCGCGAGATCCTCCGCATCATGACGGAATAATGGCCGCTTCAGCGGATTAAAGGATTGACAATCCGGTGCGAAAATATTATAATCCTACCATAATGCCCCTATCAAAAAAGGAGGAGAAACCAAATGAAGAAGTTTGTTGCTCTGCTGCTGGCGGCCATGATGCTGCTGGGCTGCGTCAGCTTCGCTTCCGCCGAGGAGACCGCGCAGGTCGTGAACGTCCGCGCCACCTCCTTCGGCAACAACTATGACGTGCAGGACATGGGCTGGCGCTGGATGATGGCTGCCTGCTATGACGGCCTGTACCGCAACGTCGCCGATTCCGAAGGCGAGCATTTCATCCTGGCCGGCGCCGAAAGCGTCGACATCAGCGATGACGAGACCGTGTACACCTATCACCTGCGCCAGAACGCCTACTGGTCCGACGGCGTGCCGGTGACCGCCAACGACTATGTGTACGGCTGGCGCCGCCTGCTGGACCCCCAGTACGCCTATGACTACGCCTCCTTCCTGTACGGCGTCGTCGGCGCCGAGGAGTACAACAAGGGCGAGGGCTCCGTTGAAGACGTGATGGCCGTGGCTCTGGACGACTACACCTTCCAGGTCACCCTGAAGGTCGCCGATCCCACCTTCGAGAGCAAGCTGGTGGCCACGCCCACCTATCCCACCCGTCAGGACCTGGCCGAGGCCGCCGGCGAAGCCTGGGGCACCGACTGGACCCTGTGCGTGTACAACGGCCCCTTCTGCATGAGCTCCCTGGTCGAGGACAACACCATGACCTGGACCAAGAACCCCTACTACTGGGATGCCGAGAACGTGCACCTGGAGGAGATCAACTGGATCATCGTGGCGCAGGAATCCACCGCCGCCACCATGTTCGAGAACGGCGAGCTGGACCAGTATCAGCCCACCGGCGATTATGCCACCAAGTTCGCCGCCGAGGCCGCCGAGGGCAAGTACCAGTACCTGGTGACCGATTATCCCGGCACCATCGGCCTGCGCTTCAACCGCTACAACAACGGCCTGTCCGGTCTGGTGGGCAATGCCAAGATCTGCAAGGCCATCTCCTACGCCATCAACCGTGAGGAAATGGTCGACGCCGTGTACGGCCGCTACAACGCCGCCTACAGCTTCGTGTCTCCCGCCATCACCTTCAACGGCTCCTCCTACCGCAGCCAGGTCGGCGAGATCATCTCCGATGAGATGGCCGAGTATTACACCGAGGACGGCGAGCCCGATGCCGAGAAGCTGCAGGCCCTGTTCCAGGAGGGTCTGGACGAGCTGGGCGTCACCACGCCCCTGAGCGAGATCACCCTGACCTACCTGGGCTACGGCTCCACCGTGGAAGGCAACGCCGAGAACGAGTATCTCCAGCAGAGCCTGGAGGACGTGCTGGGTGTGAACGTCGAGCTGAGCATCGTCGGCGACTACAAGCTGTTTGTGGCCGAGCGCGACGAGGGCAACTACGACTTCTTCCTGAGCGGCTGGTATTCCGATTACAACGATCCGCTGGACTTCCTGTACATCAACTACACCGGCGCCTACGGCACCTCCATGGCCAGCTACAGCAACGCGACCTATGACGCGCTGTGCGACAGCCTGACCGGCGAGACCGACATGGCCAAGCGCCTGGAGACCTATGTGGAGATGGAGAAGATCTTCCTGCTGGAGGATTGCGGCTTCGCGCCCATCTACTACTCCACCAAGCAGGTGCTGCTGCAGAACTGGGTGAAGGATTATCGTACCTCTTCCTTCGGCGCCAGCGCTGAGTTCACCATCTGCTACATCGAGAAGTAATCATTCCCGGACGCAATTCAGGGTCGCCTGATTTCGGGGGGCTTATGTGAGTAAGCCCCCCTCTTCTTTATACGGAGGAGTCAATCATGCTGCGCTATACGGTACGACGGTTTTTCGAGCTGCTGCTGACGGTCTTCCTGATCGCCACGGCCACCTTCTTCCTGCTGGAGGCAGTTCCCGGCGACCCGCTGACGGAGCGCGCCGACCACCTGCCGGAGGCCAGCCGCACCGCGCTGTATGAGCGGTACGGCCTGGACAAGCCGATCATGGAGCGCTATCTGCGCACCATGGGCCGTATGCTGCAGGGCGATTTCGGCGAATCCATGGTGTACGCCGGCCAGACGGTCTCCGGTCTGCTGGAGACCAGACTGCCGGTCTCCGCGCGCCTGGGCATCCAGCAGATGCTGCTGGGCGTGATCCTCGGCCTGCTGCTGGGCATCGCCGCGGCCATGAAACGGGGCACCTGGGTGGATTACACGGTCATCGGCCTGTCGGTGCTGCTGATCTCCATCCCGCACCTGATCTTCGGCCTGCTGCTGCAGAAGGTGTTCGCGGGCAACCTGCACTGGTTCCCGACCATCGGCTGGCCCAGCGGGGACGATCTGTGGTTCGGCGGCTGGGAGTATACCGTGCTGCCCACGCTGACCGGCTGCTTCTCCTACGTGGCCACCTACGCGCGTCTGCTGAAGACCTCCATGCTGGATGTGGTCAATCAGGAGTATGTGCTCACGGCCGAGTCGAAGGGCCTGAGCCGCTGGCAGATCATCCGCAGACACATCCTCCGCAACTCCTTCATCCCGGTCATGACGCAGCTGCCCATGTCCGTGGCCATGTGCATCACCGGCTCCTTCTTCATCGAGAGCATCTTCTCCATCCCCGGCATCGGCCAGTATTATGTGCTGGCGGTGAACAACCAGGATCTGTCCATCGTGCTGGGTGAAACGGTGCTGCTGTCCATCCTGTATATCGTGGTCATCTTCATCACGGACATCCTGTACGTGGTGGTCGACCCGAGGATCAAGCTGCCCGGCAAAAAGGGCCGCTGAGAAAGGAGCGTGTTGACTGTGGAAAAGAGACCTGAAGACTTTGAAGTCGTCGGCTATACCCAATAGGAAGCCAACCGGATCAACCGGCCAACCATCTCCTACTGGCAGGACGCCTGGCGCCGGCTGAAGAAGAACCCCGTGGCCATGGGCGCGCTGGTGGTGCTGATCCTGCTGCTGATCATGTGCATCATCGGCCCGTACATCCGCGGCTACGATTTCGTCAAGAAGAACGTGAAGATGAAGAACCAGGGCGTCAGCGCGGACTACTGGTTCGGCACGGACTACCTGGGCCGCGACCTGTTCTCCCGCGTGTGGATGGGCGCCCGGGCGTCGATGATCATCGCCATCGTGGCCACCGTCATCAAACTGGTGTTCGGCACGATCTACGGCGCGGTGATGGCCCACTTCGGCGGCTGGGTGGATGACCTGATGATGCGCATCATCGAGGTGCTGAACACCCTGCCCGATCTGCTGGTGACCATCCTCATCATGATGATCTTCGGCAACAACCTCTTCGCGCTGCTGATCGCCCTGAGCATCATGTCGTGGTGCTCCACGGCCAGGCAGGTGCGCGGCATGATCAAGCAGCTGAAGGAATCCGAATACGTTTACGCCGCCGAGGTGCTGGGCGCCAGCCCGATGCGCATCATCATCAAGCACTATGTGCCGAACATGCTGGGCATCCTGATCCTGAACGCCTCCACGGCCATTCCCCAGTTCATCTTCACCGAGGCCGGCCTGAGCTTCCTGGGCATCGGCCTGACCTCTCCCGAGATCAGCCTGGGCGTGCTGATCAGTCTCGGTCAGCAGACCATCGACTTCTACCCCACGCAGCTGCTGTTCCCCTGCCTGGTGCTGTGCCTGATCGTGATGGCCTTCAACCTGCTGGGCGACGGTCTGCGCGACGCCCTGGATCCCAGGCTGCGCCAGTAATACCGCGAAAGGAGTCGGAAAAGCATGAGCGACAAGATTCTTGAAGTCAAAGACCTGCGCGTGTCCTTCCACACCTACGCGGGCGAGGTCAAGGCTGTGCGCGGCGTCTCCTTCGACCTGGAGGAGGGCGAGGCGCTGGCCATCGTGGGCGAATCCGGCTGCGGCAAGTCCGTGTCCGCCAAGACCGTCATGGGCCTCATCAAGCCGCCGCAGGGCGAGGTGAAGGCCGGCAGCGAGATCCTGTACAAGGGCACCAACATCCTCAACTACAGCAAAAAGGAATGGCAACGCTACAAGGGCGGCGAGTGCGCCATCATCTTCCAGGACGCCCTGGCCTCCCTGAACCCGACGATGCGCGTGGGCAGGCAGATCATGGAAAACCTGATGGTCCACAAGAACATGAGCCGTCGGGAGGCCTACAGCGAGGCCATCGAGATGCTGCGCATGGTGGGCATCCCGGAGCCGGAAAAGCGCGTGAGGCAGTATCCGCACGAGTTCTCCGGCGGCATGCGCCAGCGTGTGATGATCGCCATCGCCTTCGCCTGCGATCCCCGCATCCTGATCTGCGATGAGCCGACCACCGCCCTGGACGTGACCATCCAGGGGCAGATCCTCGATATCATCAAGGGCCTGCAGAAGAAGAACAACACCTCCGTCATCATGATCACCCACGATCTGGGCGTGGTGGCGAACATCGCGCAGAAGATCGCCGTGATGTATTCCGGCATCATCGTGGAGCGCGGCAGCTGTGAGGATATCTTCTATCGTCCGCGTCATCCCTACACCTGGGCGCTGATCCGCTCCGTGCCCCGCCTGGATCTTCAGAACAAGCAGGTACTGGCCTCTATCCCCGGCACGCCGCCGGACCTGCTGGCGCCCCCCGCGGGCTGTCCCTTCTGCACCCGCTGCGAATACTGCATGAAGATCTGCAAGGACCATATGCCGCCCTACACGGACTTCGGCGACGGCCATCAGGCGGCCTGCTGGCTGCATGACCCCATGGCGCCGAAGGTACAGATGCCGGAGAAGGGAGATGAGATCCGTGGCTGAGGAAAAGGAAGTGCTGCTGCACGTCAGTCATCTGAAGAAGTATTTCCACGTGGGCAAGGACGCAGTGCTGAAGGCCGTGGATGATGTCTCCTTCGATATCTACAAGGGCGAGACCCTGGGCATGGTGGGCGAGAGCGGCTGCGGCAAAACCACCTGCGGCCGTACCTGCATCGGCCTGTACAGCCGCACGGACGGCGAGGTGCTGTACAAGGGCGTCGACCCGGAGAAGCTCGACAAAAAGGCCCGCATGGAATACAAAAAGTCCGTGCAGATGGTGTTCCAGGATCCCTACGGCTCGCTGGACCCCCGCATGACGGTGGCCGAGATCATCGGCGAGGGCATCGACATCCATCACCTGGCGAAGGACAAGAACGAGCGCAGCGAGCTGATCTACCGTTACCTGGAGCTGGTGGGCCTGAACCGCGAGCACGCGAACCGCTTCGTGCATGAGTTCTCCGGCGGCCAGCGCCAGCGCATCGGCATTGCCCGCGCGCTGGTTGTGAACCCCGAGTTCGTGGTGCTGGACGAGCCCATCTCCGCCCTGGACGTATCGATCCAGGCGCAGGTGGTCAATCTGCTGATCAAGCTGCAGAAGGAGATGGGCCTGACCTATCTGTTCGTGGCGCACGATCTGTCCATGGTCAAGCATATTTCCGACCGCGTGGCGGTGCTGTATCTCGGCTCACTGGTGGAGCTGACGACCTCCGAGGAGCTGTACAGCAACCCGCTGCATCCCTACACCCGGGCGCTGATGTCCGCCATCCCGATCCCGGATCCCGAGGTGGAGCAGAAACGCGACGCCGAAAAGATCCGCCTCGAGGGCGAGGTGCCCAGCCCCATCAACCCGCCGCCCGGCTGCCGTTTCCGCGGACGCTGCAAGTATGCCACTGAGGCCTGCGGCAAGGAAATGCCGCCGCTGCGCGAGGTTGCCCCCGGGCACTTCGTGGCCTGCCATTGTGTGGAGCAGCCTGAATGAGCGATACCGGAAAGAAGCTGACCGGCCTTCTGCTGGATCTGCTGAAGGCGGTCGTCATCGGGCTCGGCCTGGCCGCCGCGCTGGGGCTGCTGCTGTTCGCGCTGGGCTGGCTCTTCGGCGGCTTTGAGGTGACGAACGGTCTGGAGGCCGCCAAGGACGGGCTGCTGATCCTCGGCGCCGTCGGCCTCTTCATCGTGGCCGGCATGCTGCTGATCAAGGGCAAGAAGGAAGAGAAGATCGATCTGAAGAACGGCTGGCGGAAGCACTTCCGCGTCATCGGCACCAAAACGATGCTGGCGGTCGTCTGTGTGGGCATCCTGCTGATCGCCTCCCTGGCGGACAGCCTGCTGATGCTGGTGAAAAACGGGTGATCGAACCGCCGCCTTCGTAACGCGGGTGAACCCTCAAAGACAAAAGCATTGCAAAACGGGGCAGATCACGGCTTCAGGGGCCGCGGTTTGCCCCGACTTTTGATAAGCGGCTGTTTTGCTGCCGTGCCCGACACCGGATATGGCCGCAGCTTTCTCTGCTCCATGACATCCGGGAGATGCTTACGGATATTCTTTTCCATATTCACAGTCACCACACGGCCATCCCCCGGAAATATTTTCCGCCCTTCCTTGACAAACCTCCGCCGGCACCGTATAATAACGCTGTCCCGGGGTGTCGAAAGACTGAGAATCACCCGTTGAACCTGATCCGGATCATACCGGCGTAGGGAGAGACCAATCGAAGGCTTCAACCTTCCGGGAATATTGTTTCCGGGAGGTTTTTTGATGTCTGAAAAGCAGTATGTGACCTACGGACAATCCTGTGGCTGTGGCTGCGGCTGCGGCGGCACCGGCGCCTCGCTGGCCATCACCGGCTGCCGGTTCTCCCTTTCCGTGATGAGCGACGCCTACATCGACGTGATCCTCGGCGCCCTCGCCAAAACCGACACCGGCAAGGTGTGGCAGATGACCGACAAGCTGTCCACGGTGTACCGCGGCAAGCAGATCCATGTGGAGGACGCGCTGAAGGCCTGCTTTGTGCACGCCTTCACCCCCGGCGTGCACATGACGCTGGAGGCTACCTTCTCCAAGGGCTGCCCCGGCGATGTGGACGCGGACACCTACATGGCGGAGGATGACGTGCCCGCCAACGCGGAGGGCATGAAGGACATCCATTTCCCCGTCAACTGCAAGATCTCCCTGTACCCCATGGGCGTGCCGGACTATATGTCGTACATCGCCACGGTGGTGAACCACGCCATCGACCTGGGGATCTACGAAAAGTCCAGCCATTACTGCACGATCCTGCACGGCGACGTGCATGAGCTGTTCGATTACTTCCACTGGGTGAACAGCTACTGCGGTGAAAAGCTGAGCCACTACATCTTCGAGGTCACGCTGTCCGTCAACAGCCCCACGGCTGAATAAGAAAGGAAGTATATCGTCATGAAGATCCAGAGCTGGAAGCTGAAGGATATCCTGCTGATCGCCATCTGCGCGGTGCTGTTCGGCATCATCTACCTGGGCTGCACCTACGCGGGCGGCGTGCTGTACGGCCTGCTGACCCCCGCCGGCATGGGCTCCCTGGGCTATGAGCCCTTCTACGGCATCTATTTCATGGCCGGCGCCTTCGCCATTTATGTGATGCGCAAGCCCGGCACCGGCCTGCTGGCGGAGCTGCTGGCAGCCATCATCGAGTGCCTGCTGGGCAACTACTTCGGGCCCATCATCATCCTCTCCGGCCTGGTGCAGGGCCTGGGCTTCGAGCTGATCATCGCGCTGAAGAAGTACGAAAGGTTCGATCGCGCGACCATGATCGAGGGCGCGGTGCTGTGCTCCGTGCTGACGCTGATCTACAACCTGATCATCTCCGGCTACAGCAAGATCGCCGTGCCGGTGCTGCTGCTGATGCTGGCGGTGCGCATCGTCAGCGCCATCATCTTTGACGGGATCCTGACCCCCATCCTGGGCGACAGCCTGGCGAAGGCGGGCGTGCTGAAGGGCTACGCTGTGGCCGACGGCATGAAGCAGGGTCTGGACGACTGACACACAGGCGGCCTGCCGGGGCGAATCGCGGCAGGCCGCTTTTTGACGGAGGCGATATCATGGCAGCGGCGATCCGATTGGAGGATGTGACCTTCCGCTTCTGGGAGGAGGGCAAACGGAACATCCTGGACCACGCGTCCCTGACCATCGAGGAGGGCGGCATCACCGTGCTGATGGGCGCCAGCGGCTGCGGCAAGAGCACCCTGGCGGCGGTGGCGGCGGGGCTGTACCCGGAGAATGGCGGCTACCTGGAGGGCGGCAGCATCCGGCTGTACGGGCATGACCTGAAGGACATGGATCCCGCGGCGCGCGCCGGGTATCTGACGGTCATGTTCCAGAACCCCGACCTGCAGTTCTGCATGGATACGCTGCGCCGGGAGATGATCTTCTGCCTGGAGAACATCAGCGTGCCGGTGGCGGAGATGGACCGGCGCATCGCGGAAACGGCGGAGCGGCTGCACATGACCGCGCTGCTGGATCGTCCGCTGACGAGCCTTTCCGGCGGCGAAAAGCAGAAGGCCACGCTGTGCTGCCTGTGCGTGATGGAGAGCCGCTGCATCCTGCTGGACGAGCCCTTTGCCAACATCGATCCGGACGCCGCGGAGGAGCTGGTGGACCTGCTGCTGGAGATGAAGGCGGCGGGGCGCACGATCGTGGCCATCGATCATCAGCCGGAATACTGGCTGCGGGCGGCGGATGAGTTCATCCTGCTGGGAGCCGGCGGCGCCGTGGCGGCTCGGGGCATCCGACGGGACAATCTGGCGGCGTTCCGGGGCGTGTTTGAGGAACAGGGCGTGTTCTTCCCCTCGGAGCGCGCCGAACGGCGTCCGGCTCCGGCGGAGGGCGAAGCCGCCATCAGCCTGGAGAAGGTCAGCATCCCCGTTGCCATGCCGAAAAAGCGCCTCTTCCGGCGCGATACAGAGGCGCCCGTATGGCTGCTGAAGGACGCGGACGCGGTCTTTCCGAAGGGTCGCATGACCGCCATCCTCGGCCGCTCCGGCTGCGGCAAAACCACCACCTTCCTCTCCATCCTGAAGCAGCATCCCTATACGGGGCGTATCCTGCTGGAGGGTCGGGACATCGCCGGGATCCCCCAAAGGGAGCTGTACCGGCAGGTGGGCATCGTGTTCCAGAACCCCGCCAACCAGTTCATCACCCAGAACGTGGAGGAGGAGGTGCGGGCCGGCATCCGCGTGTGGGAGCCGCAGCTCGGGGACGCGCCGCTGAAGGAGCGGGCGGAGCGGCTGCTGGAGGGCTACGGTCTGCTGCCGCAGCGGCGCTATTCGCCCTACATGCTCAGCCAGGGCCAGCAGAGGCGGCTGGCGGTGCTGTCCGTGCTGGCGGGGCGGCAGCGGATCCTGTTCCTGGATGAGCCCACCTACGGGCAGGATCAGCGCTCGACCCGGGCCATCATGACCCAGCTGCGGGAGAAAATGGCGCACGAAGGGCTGACGGTGGTCTTCATCACCCACGACCGCCGCCTGGCCGCGGAATGGGCGGACAAGGTATACCTGTTTGAGGAGCGGAAGCTGAAGGAGGCGGTCCTGTGAGGCTGGAAAAGCTGAATCCCTCGGTGAAGGCCGGTACGGTGCTGGTCAGCGTCATCCTGCTGTCCTTTCAGTACATCGTGCCGCTGAACCTGACGGTGTTTTTCGGATCGCTGCTGCTGCTGCTTTTCTTTTCGGACGCGAGGCCGCGCTCCGTGCTGCGGATCCTGATCCCCGCGCTGATCGCCGCCTTCGGGCTGTTCATGATGGGCCTGTATTACGCCCGAGGCAGCAGCATCACCGTGGAGGAGCTGAGCAGTGTGGAGGCGGTGCCCTTCGCGGTGCGGGCCGCGGCCAGCCGGAATCTGGATACGGCGCTGCAGCTGTCCACCCGGCTGCTGGCCTACGCGGGGCTGGGCATCCTTTTCGCCCTGACCACCAACGGCGAATATTTCATCTACAGCCTGATGCACCAGTGCAAAATGTCCCCGAAGCTGGCCTACGGCATCCTGGCGGCCTTTCATCTGATGCCCGGCATGGCGCGGGAATACAAAACCGTACAGACCGCCTTCGCGGTGCGGGGCGTCAGGGCCGGCTTCCTGTCCCGGAACGTGATCTTCACCATGCTGGTCAATTGCGTCCGCTGGTCGGAAAGCGTGGCCATGGCCATGGAATCGAAGGGATTCAGCGGCACGAGGCAGCGCACCTGCTACGAGATCCCCCGGGTGCGCTGGTACGACTGGGCCTGCGCGGCAGGGCTGATCGCGGTCATCGTGGCATTCATGCTCCTGTACCGCTGAACGGCGGACCACGCCGGAGCAAACGAAAAAACAGCGGCGCTTTTTCAGCGCCGCCGTGGGGTAGGGCAGACTTCTTTAAGGCTGAACCGGGGATTCAAACATTCTTGCCTGATACTGGGCGATCCAGGAAGAAACAACGCTTTCGGCATAGCCGACCATTGCGGCGATCATACTGTCAGCCATACCGGCCCTGTGCAGATTCAGCACGGTGGCCCTTGCCTGCTCGTCTTTGCCCTCGGCTCTGCCCTCGGCCTTGCCCTCGGCTCTTCCTTTTATTCTGCCTTCGTCAAACTTTTCAGTGCCATAGGCCTTCTGAATGGTTTCTTCGTTGAACAGCGCCATCATGATCCCCGTTACCTCCTTTTCACGGGCCCAGGAACGGAGTTACACGGTTTTGGCCTGATACTGGGCGATCCAGGAAGAAACAACGCTTTCGGCATAGCCGACCATTGCGGCGATCATACTGTCAGCCATACCGGCCCTGTGCAGATTCAGCACGGTGGC
>R14__coassemble_1433_pt1 | contig 12012 bp, 8 predicted proteins | sample R14__metabat2_high_PE_015 | metagenome-assembled genome bin R14
TTTCCGATCGCCCTCTGGACTGCTTCGGATCCCCACTTTTGCAGGTCATTTCTATTTGAGGATAGTATGAGGATCATATCGCATCGCACTGAAAAAGCCGCTCCCCTTCCTTCTCACAGGAAAGGGAGCGGCCTTCTTTATCTCACCAGATCCGATCAGACAGCGCCCTGAGCCATCATGGCCTCGGCCACCTTCAGGAAGCCGGCGATGTTGGCACCGGAGACATAGTCGCCCTCGGTGGCATACTCCTTGGCCGCGGCGTCGACCTTGGCGAAGATGTTCTCCATGATGCCCTTCAGCTTGGCATCCACCTCTTCGAAGGTCCAGGACAGGCGCTGGGAGTTCTGGCTCATCTCCAGAGCGGAGGTGGCCACGCCGCCGGCGTTGGCAGCCTTGGCGGGCGCGAACAGCACGCCGTTATCCTGGAAGACCTTGGTGGCCTCGAGGGTGGAGGGCATGTTGGCGCCCTCGCCGACGGCCATCACGCCATTGGCGACCAGGATCTTCGCGGACTCCTCGTCGATCTCGTTCTGGGTGGCGCAGGGCAGCGCGATGTCACACTTCACAGTCCAGATGCCCTTGCAGCCCTCATGATACTCGGCGGTGGGCACAGCCTTCACATACTCCTTGATGCGCTTGCGCTCCACTTCCTTCAGCTGCTTCACGACCGCCAGGTTGATGCCGTTGGCGTCGTAGATGTAGCCGTTGGAGTCGCTCATGGCCACGACCTTGGCGCCCAGGGTGGTCGCCTTCTCGCAGGCATAGATGGCCACGTTGCCGGAGCCGGAGATGACCACGGTCTTGCCCTCGAAGGACTTGCCGTTGGCCTTCAGCATGGCGTCGGTGAAGTAGCACAGGCCGTAGCCGGTGGCCTGGGTACGGGCCAGAGAGCCGCCGTAGGTCAGGCCCTTGCCGGTCAGCACGCCCTCATACAGGCCGGTGATGCGCTTGTACTGGCCATACAGGAAGCCGATCTCGCGGCCGCCCACGCCGATATCACCGGCGGGCACGTCCACATCGGCACCGATGTGGCGATACAGCTCGGTCATGAAGCTCTGGCAGAAGCGCATCACTTCGTTGTCGCTCTTGCCCTTGGGGTCGAAGTCAGAGCCGCCCTTGCCGCCGCCGATGGGCAGGCCGGTCAGGCTGTTCTTCAGGATCTGCTCAAAGCCCAGGAACTTGATGATGCTCAGGTTCACAGAGGGATGCAGGCGCAGGCCGCCCTTGTACGGGCCGATGGCGCTGTTGAACTGCACGCGGTAGCCGCGGTTCACCTGCACCTGGCCGTTGTCATCGACCCACGGCACGCGGAACATGATCACGCGCTCGGGCTCAACATAGCGATCCAGCAGACCGGCCTTGGCATATTCCGGATGCTTCTCGATCACGGGCTTCAGGGTGGTCAGGATCTCGGTGGCAGCCTGGATGAATTCCGGCTCATGGGCATTGCGGGCCTTCAGGCCGTCCAGAACGTTCTGTGCATAATCCGCCATTGGATAATTCCCCTTTCTTCATTGAAACGCGATGAGCGCGCGCTCACCGCACGGGATGACAGGCGTTGGTCGTTTCTGTCTTAAACAGGGTGTATTTTACACAACTCCACCCGGTATTGCAATACCCGAAAACGAATTTTTTTGTTTTTTTCCTGCATTTCCCCTGTTCTTTTCTTCACTTTTCTTTCACAAAGCGGCTTTTTTTATTCGCCGGAATCGTTTTCGACCAATATGGCCATTATCCGGGACAGCAAAAATCCGCCGGACGGGAGGTGTGCGCTCCGTCCGGCGGAAAAAGGTTCGTCAGCCGATGTATTCCTTGCCGCCCATGTACATCCGCAGGGGCTCGGGAATGTGGATGCGGCCGTCGGCCTGCAGGTTGTTCTCCAGGAAGGCGATCAGCATGCGGGGCGGGGCCACGCAGGTGTTGTTCAGCGTGTGGGCGAGGTACTTGCCGCCGTCCTTGCCCTTCACGCGGATCTGCAGGCGGCGGGCCTGGGCGTCGCCCAGGTTGGAGCAGCTGCCCACCTCAAAGTACTTCTTCTGGCGGGGGCTCCAGGCCTCCACGTCCACGGACTTGACCTTCAGGTCGGCCAGGTCGCCGGAGCAGCACTCCAGGGTGCGCACCGGGATATCCATGCTGCGGAAGAAGTCCACGGTGTTCTGCCACAGCCTGTCGAACCACATGGGAGATTCCTCGGGCTTGCAGACCACGATCATCTCCTGCTTCTCGAACTGGTGGATGCGGTACACGCCGCGCTCCTCGATGCCGTGGGCGCCGACCTCCTTGCGGAAGCAGGGGCTGTAGCTGGTGAGGGTGCGGGGCAGGGTGTCCTCATCCAGGATGGTATTGATGAACTTGCCGATCATGGAATGCTCGGAGGTGCCGATCAGGTACAGGTCCTCGCCCTCGATCTTGTACATCATGTTCTCCATCTCGGTGAAGGACATGACGCCGGTCACCACGTCGCCGTGGATCATGTAGGGCGGGATGCAGTAGGTGAAGCCGCGGTCGATCATGAAATCGCGGCCGTAGGACAGGATGGCGCTGTGCAGGCGCGCGATGTCGCCCATCAGATAATAGAAGCCGTTGCCGGAGGTCTTGCGGGCGGAATCCAGGTCGATGCCGTTCAGGCGCTCCATGATGTCCACATGGTAGGGCACCTCAAAGTCCGGCACCGCGGGCTCGCCGAAGCGCTCGACCTCCACGTTCTCGCTGTCGTCCCTGCCGATCGGCACGGAGGGGTCGATGATATTGGGGATGACGAGCATGCGCTTGCGGATCTCCGCCTGCAGCTCCTCCTCCTTCTGGGACAGCTCGGTCATGCGGTCGCCCAGGCCGGCGACCTCCTTCTTCATGGCCTCCGCCTCGTCCTTCAGACCGCGGGCCATCAGGCCGCCGATCTGCTTCGACTTGGTGTTGCGCTGATTGCGCAGACCGTCCGCCTCCTGGCGCACGGCGCGGAATTCCTTGTCCAGCGCGATGACCTCATCTACCATCACGAGCTTGTGATCCTGGAACTTTTTGCGGATGTTCTCCTTCACCAGCTCGGGGTTGTTGCGTACCAGATTGATATCCAGCATGGTATCGTGTTTCCTCCCTTGATGTCGGTTGCCGCCGGGTAAACAAAAAGCCTCCATCCCATGCATCCAGGACGAGAGACTCGCGTTGCCACCCGGTTTGCCCGCGAAGCCGCGGGCCGCTCTTTCCGCTGTATGGGGCGGACCCCGCAGGCTCATCGCCTGCGCCCATCCGGGAACGGAAGCGCCGGGCGTATCCCGCTGCCTCTCACCGACCGGCAGCTCTCTGAACGGACGCGTCTCCGATGCCTTTCCCGTCATAGCGGGCCATATACGCTCTGTATTATACGCGCGCGCACTTGTTTTTGCAAGGGCTTTCGAGAATTTTGGCACGGTTTACGCATGAAACGCAAGCATGACTTTGCAGAGGTAGGCATCATCGTAAGCGCAGTGACGACGGCGGCGGGCAACGGACATTTTGTCATTCATGTGCTTGAGAACATTCAGCGCAATATGGCGGATGATGGCGAAATTCTCGGCGGAATGATCCTTGCGGATCCGCGAGGCATCCTCGTGGAAGGTGACATCCAGGCACCAATGCAGCGAGCTCTCGACGCCCCAGTGAGACCGGGCGGCTCTGGCGAATTCCTGCACAGAGGTCAACGATGAAATGTAGAAATGAGTATCCGTTGTTTCCCTGTCGTCCTGCGTCACTTTGGACACCATCATGCCGACGCTGTGCAGCTTTTCCCAGCCGTCCCACAGGCGCAGAAGCTCCGGATCCTTGCACAGATAATAATGGCGTATCTCTTCCCGCCCATGGCCGGTTTCGCGGGTCTCGGTTTCCTCAAGGGCCGGGTACAGATTGGGCGCATCCTTCGCGTTTTCAAAATATTCCTCGGCATCATGCAGCATCGTCGGCTGATTTTCCTTGAGGCTCAGCACATAATCGGCTTCTTTGCCAACAATAGTCTTCACAATATCCCGATGACAGCTCATCGCATCCGCGGTGACGATTGTGTCGGCGATATCCAGCGTTTTCAGCAGCTCAGGCACGGCTGTGATTTCATTGGATTTTTCCTCCGTTGCCAGCTGACCGAGGACGAGGCCGGCGTCATGCGCCCACGCGCTGACCATGTGCAGGGCCTTCTTGTCCTTGCTCTTGCTGCCGCGGACGGTTTTCCCATCCACGCTGACCACCTCTCGTTTTTCCTTGCTTTCACCGCAAACATCGCTGACCCACGCTGAAAAGCAACGGTTCAACTCCGCCGGATCAAGCAGGCAGAAGACCCTCCTGAAGGTATCGTGGGAAGGAATTCCGTTCGCCAGTTCCATCCCAAGATCTTCCCGGAACCAGTTCTCTTTGACACGGCAGAAGTCCGCGATATCTTCCCACACATCACAGCCGGCAATCACCGCGCAGCTGACCATGACAATGATCTCCGTCAGATTGTGCCGGATCTTTCCGGCTTGCCGCGTATCAGTCACATTCGCAAAGTAATCCCCGTACGTCATCGTAATCACCTCTCTGTATTCTTTCTACAGAAGGGTGATCAATTCCTTTTGGTAACATTTTTGTAACATTTGTTACGCTTATTTTATTCATGCGTGGACCGTGAGAATTTTGGGGGAAGGGGGAAGAGGAGTGTTACCGCTCAGGCCTCCTTCATCCATACGAGTTCTCTTCCGCAGTACCAACCTCATCCGGCCTTCGGCAGGTCGCTTCGCTTACGCCTTTCGACTTCGTCGAACTCTCCACCGGAGAGCCGGCGCCTTCTCTGAAGGGGAAGGCATCGTTTGTTTAACTTACCCAAAGCCTTCCCCTTCAGGGGAAGGTGGCTGCCGCGAAACCTGTCTGAAAGTGGCGTCAATCCAATCGCGGCAGACGGATGAGGTTGGCCTTGCGGCAGAAATCAACCAGGGGCCCGAGCAGTAACGAGCAGTAACCGTTACTGCTGCCCCCCTGTACACAGGATCACCTGATTGCGGCTGAACTCCCTCAGTCGCCTTCGGCGACAGCTCCCTCGAGGAGGGAGCCTTTGGCAAGTCCCGCTCTTCAGAGCCTCCCTCTTCGAGGGAGGTGGATGCCGCGAAGCCTGTATGGAAGTGAAACCACCTCAATCGCGGCAGACGGAAGGAGTTGCAGTGACGGCAAAAATCAACCTGGGTGGCCTGAGCAGTAACAGTCACCCCTCCCCCCTCCCGCCCCCTTCAAAAATCCTTGCCAATCCACGCGATTCATTGTATAATATAAGATGTGTCTGTATGCCCGGGGCAGCCGGGGCGGACACGGACCGAACTTCAAGGAGAATATCATGCTGGATTTTATCAAGAAGCTGCTGGGCGGCGGCAGCGAGGCGCAGCTGAAAAAGCTGAAGAAGACCGTTGACGCCGTGATGGCGCTTGAGGATGAATACCGCAGGCTGACCGATGAGCAGCTGCGGGCCAAGACCGATGAATTCCGTACCCGCCTGCAGAACGGCGAGACCGAGGACGATATCCTGCCGGAGGCCTTTGCCACCGTCCGCGAGGCGGATGACCGCGTGCTGGGCATGCGCCCCTACCGGGTGCAGGTCATCGGCGGCATCGTGCTGCACCAGGGCCGCATCGCCGAGATGCGCACCGGTGAAGGCAAGACCCTGGTGGCCACCCTGCCGGCTTATCTGAACGCCCTGTCCGGCAAGGGCGTGCACGTGGTGACCGTCAACGATTACCTGGCGAAGCGCGACAGCGAGTGGATGGGCAAGGTCCACCGCTTCCTGGGCCTCACCGTCGGCCTGATCGTGCACGACCTGGACAGCACGCAGCGCCGCGCGGCCTATGCCTGCGACATCACCTACGGCACCAACAACGAGCTGGGCTTCGACTATCTGCGCGACAACATGGTCATCCGCCGCGGCGACCTGACCCAGCGCGGCCATCACTACGCCATCGTGGACGAGGTGGACTCCATCCTGATCGATGAGGCCCGCACGCCGCTGATCATCTCCGGCCGGGGCGAGGAAAGCACCGAGCTGTACGAGAAGGTCGACGCCGTGGTCAGCGCCCTGAGGCGCGATGTCCACTTTGAGGTGGATGAGAAGAAGAAGACCGTTTCCCTGAACGACGAGGGCGCCCAGCGCGTGGAGCGCGCCTTCGGCATCGACAACCTGAACGATGTGGAAAACACCGAGCTGAACCACCACGTCAACTGCGCCCTGCGCGCCCACGCCCTGATGAAGCGCGATGTGGACTATGTGGTGCAGAACGGCCAGGTGGTCATCGTGGATGAGTTCACCGGCCGTCTGATGATCGGCCGCCGGTACTCCGAGGGCCTGCATCAGGCCATCGAGGCCAAGGAGCACGTGAAGGTGGAGCATGAGAGCAAGACCCTCGCCACCATCACCTTCCAGAACTACTTCCGTATGTACGAGAAGCTGGCCGGCATGACCGGTACCGCCAAGACGGAGGAGGAGGAGTTCCAGGGCATCTACTCCCTGGACGTGGTGGAGATCCCCACCAACCGCCCCTGCGTCCGCCGCGATCTCGACGACATGGTCTACAAGAACAAGAAGGCCAAGTTCGACGCGGTGGTGGCCTCCATCAAGGAGCATCACGCCACGGGCCAGCCGCTGCTGGTGGGCACCGTGACCGTGGAGACCAGCGAAATGCTGTCCGCCATGCTGCAGCGCCAGGGCATCCCCCACGATGTGCTGAACGCGAAGAACCACGCCCGTGAGGCCGATATCGTGGCCCAGGCCGGTCACTTCGGCGCCGTGACCATCGCCACCAACATGGCCGGCCGCGGTACCGACATCCTGCTGGGCGGCAACCCGGAGTACCTGGCCCGCCGCGCCCTGCGCCAGGAGGGCATCGACGAGGAGCTGATCGAGGCCGCCGTGGGTCACAACGAGGACGTGGCCCCCGAGGTGCTGGAGCTCCGCGCCCGCTACAATCAGCTGTACGCCGATTTCAAGAAGGAGACCGACGCCGAGCACGAGAAGGTGCTGCAGGTCGGCGGTCTGCATATCATCGGCACCGAGCGCCATGAGAGCCGCCGTATCGACAATCAGCTGCGCGGCCGCGCCGGCCGTCAGGGCGACCCCGGCTCCACCCAGTTCTTCCTGTCCCTGGAGGACGACCTGCTGCGCCTGTTCGGCTCCGACCGCATCGGCAGCATGGTCGACGCGCTGGGCCTGAAGGATGACGAGCCGCTGCAGGCGGGCATGCTCACCAAGCAGATCGAATCCGCCCAGAAGCGCATCGAGGGCCGCAACTTCGATATCCGCAAGCACGTGCTCGAGTACGACAACGTGATGAACAAGCAGCGCGAGGTCATCTACCGCCAGCGCCGCCAGGTGCTGATGGGCGAGAACGTGCACGACGGCGTGATGCACATGGCCGAGCTGATCGTGGATTACGCGCTGAACCGCTTCTGTGTCGATCCTGACGGCGAGGACTGGGAGCTGCCGCAGCTGGCGCTGTATCTGGAGAACCTGTGCGCCCGCCCCGGCTTCGTGATGTCCGTGAAGGACAGGGCCGAGGACCGCGACACGCTGCGCGAGCTGCTGATCGCCGAGGCGCACGAGTTCTACGCCGAGCGTGAGCAGCTGCTGACCGGCATCGGCGTGGATATGGCCGAGTTCGAGCGCACCATGCTGCTGATGGCGGTGGACCGCCGCTGGATGGACCACATCGACGCCATGGCCAATCTGCGCGACGGCATCGGCTACCGCGCGTACGCCGGCAAGGACCCCGTGGTGGAATACCAGATCGAGGCCGGCGAGATGTACAAGGAGCTGAACCATCTGATCCAGGAGGACACGGTGCGCCGCCTGTACCAGGCCCGCGTGGAGCGCACCCCCGAGCGCGTGCAGGCCGCCAGGCCCGTGGAGGCCACGACGGCCGGCCAGCAGGGCCCCCGCCAGCCCCGCCGCGTGAAGCCCTCCGAGAAGGTCGGCCGCAACGATCCCTGCCCCTGCGGCAGCGGCAAAAAGTACAAGAACTGCTGCGGCCGCGACGCCCAGTGAAGGGCAAAGGAGAACGCCATGAAGCCCTGTGCGGTTTCCGGATTCCTGTAACCGCCGAAAGCATGACGACACGATCCCCCAACAACCGCACAGAAATGAGGAATACAGAATGCTGGAGCTTGAACAGTACGCCCAGGATATCGTGGGCATCCGCAATTCCATCGTGCAGAGCGGCGAGGCGCTGCACGTGGACCATCTGCAGGAGCAGATCGATGAGCTGACCGAGGAAATGAACCAGCCCGACTTCTGGAACGACGCGGAGCACTCCTCCCACGTCAACAAGAAGCTCGGCTCCCTGAAGAACAAGCTGGGCCATTATCAGAAGCTGCTTTCCACCGCCGATGACATCGAGGTGATGATGGACCTGGCGAAGGAAGAGAACGACGAGGACATGGTGCAGGAGGTCGGCGCCGAGCTGGAGGAGCTGCGCAGGCAGGCCGACGAGCTGGAGATCGAGACCCTGATGCGCGGCAAGTACGACGGGTACAACGCCGTGATGTCCCTGCACGCCGGCGCGGGCGGCACCGAGGCCCAGGACTGGACCCAGATGCTGTACCGCATGTACACCCGCTATTGCGAAAAGATGGGCTTCACCGTGAAGGTGCTGGATATCCTGGACGGCGATGAGGCCGGCCTGAAGTCCGCCACCTTTGAGGTGGAGGGCGACAACGCCTACGGCTATCTGCGCGGCGAGAAGGGCGTGCACCGCCTGGTGCGCATCTCGCCCTTCGACGCCAACGCCCGCCGCCACACCTCCTTCGCCTCCCTGGACGTGGCCCCCATGCTGGAGGAGGACGACGGCGAGGTGGAGATCGACATGAAGGATGTGCGCGTGGACACCTACCACTCCTCCGGCGCCGGCGGCCAGAACGTCAACAAGACCTCCTCCGCCGTGCGTATGACGCACTTCCCCACGGGCATCGTGGTCTCCTGCCAGACCGAGCGCGACCAGGTGCAGAACCGCGCCACCTGTATCAAGATGCTGAAGGCCCGCCTGCTGGAGCTGCGCCTGCGTGAGCGCGAGCAGGAAATGGCCGACATCAAGGGCGAGATGAAGAAGATCGAATGGGGCAGCCAGATCCGCTCCTACGTCTTCCAGCCCTACACCATGGTGAAGGATCACCGCACCCAGTATGAGTCCGGCAACATCGACGATGTGATGAACGGCAACCTGCAGGGCTTCGTGACCGCCTACCTGAAGATGCAGTAATACAAATAAGAAGCGATACGCATGAAAACGAAACAGATCCTTTCCCTGGCGGCCGGCATCCTGACGGGGCTGGCCGCCGCCGTGCTGATCCTCTCGCTGCTGATCACCACCCTGGGCACCTCGGCGGATACCATGCTCTCCGTGATGCGGGACACCGCGCCGTCGGAAAGCACCGGCCTGCCGGAGAGCGCCTACGAGCCGGTGACGCGGATGATCTGCGGCTACCTGAGCGGCTCCGTGGAGACCTTCCAGTATGAGCTGACGGCCGAGGACGGCACCGTTACGCCCCTGTTCAACGAAAAGGAGCAGACGCACATGGCGGACTGCCGCGACCTGTTCACCCTGTGCGGCACGGTGACCACCGCCGCCGTGGCCGTGGCCGCCGCCTGCATGTTCGTGATCTATCTGCTGGGGGAGAAGCGCCGGGCCTTCAAGGGGCTGCTCATCGGCTGCGGCATCGCCGTGGCGCTGGGCGCGGCCCTGGCCATTGCCGCCGCAACGAACTTCAACAGCGTGTTCATCGCCTTCCACCGGCTGTTTTTCACCAACGACCTGTGGCTGATGGACCGGAACACCGACCTGATCATCCGCCTGATGCCCACCGCCTTCTTCACCCGCTACGCGTTGATGATCGGCGGCGGCTGGCTCGGGCTGATGGTGCTGCTGTCCGCGGGCACCGTGCTGGATCTGAAGCGGGAGAAATAAATGACCTACGAAGAAAAGGTGACCGCCCGGGTGGCGCAGCTCCGCCATCAGGAAACGGTCCGGATCCTTTCCCTGGAGACCTCCTGTGACGAGACCGCCGCGGCCATCATTGAAAACGGGCGCGTGATCCGGGCCAATGTGGTGTTCAGCCAGATCGACCTGCACGCGCTGTACGGCGGCGTGGTGCCGGAGATCGCCAGCCGCGCCCATGTGGAGGCCTGCGACCGCGTCATCGACGAGGCGCTGCGCGAGGCCGGCATGACCTTCGACGATATCGACGCCTGCGCCGTGACCTGCGGCCCCGGACTGGTGGGCGCGCTGCTGACCGGCGTCAGCTGCATGAAGGGCCTCAGCTACGCCCTGGGCAAGCCGCTCATCGCCGTCAACCACATCGAGGGCCATGTGTCCGCCAACTATCTGACGCATCCCGACCTGAAGCCGCCGTTCCTGTGCCTGGTGGTATCCGGCGGTCACAGTCATCTGGTGCGGGTGGAGGATTACGGCGTGTACACGCTGCTGGGCCAGACGATGGACGACGCCGCCGGCGAGGCCTTCGACAAGGCCGCCCGCGTGCTGACGCTGCCGTATCCCGGCGGCCCGCGCATCGACGCCCTGGCCGAGGAGGGCGATCCGCACTTCCTCACGCTGCCGCGTCCGCATATCGAGGGCCGGTACGATTACTCCTTCTCCGGCGTGAAAACCGCCTTCCTGAACGCGGTGCACAAGATGGAGCAGAACGGCGAGACGCTGCCGAAGGCCGACCTGGCCGCGTCCTTCCGCTACGCCGTGGTCAGCCAGCTGGTGGACAAGGCCATGCTGGCGGCGCGGGAAACGAACGCCCCCGCCCTGGCCCTGGCCGGCGGCGTGTCCGCCAACAGCCTGCTGCGCCGCATGATGCAGGAGGCCGCGGACAAGGCCGGGCTGCCGCTGTATATGCCGCGGCTGAAGCTTTGCACCGACAACGGCGCGATGATCGGCTCCGCCGCCTACTACCGCCTGCTGAAGGACGGCGCCGCCGCCCTGACGCTGAACGCCCAGCCCGCGCTGCGGCTGCTGTGAGGAGAACGCCATGTCTGAAAAACAGTCCGGGGGCAAACGCAGCGCCATCCAGGCGCTGAAGTTCACCCTGTTTTCCATTTCCGCCGGTATCATCCAGCTGGGCAGCTACGCCCTGCTGCACGACGCGCTGCACATGGCGCACTGGATCAGCTACCTCATCTCCCTGGTGCTGAGCGTGCTGTGGAACTTCACCCTCAACCGGAAGTACACCTTCCGCCCGGACGGCAATCTGCGCCGGGCGATGCTGCTGGTAGCCGCCTACTACGCGGTGTTCACGCCGGTCACCACGCTGCTGGGCAAGTGGCTGACGGAATCCGTGCTGCCGGCCGGCTTCGACTGGGCGGTGGAGATCGGCACCATGCTGCTGAACTTCGTGACCGAGTTCCTGTTCCAGAAATATGTGGTCTACCGCGAGGGCGAACGCAGGGACGCCTGACGCGCGAGCCGCCGCCACGGCGCGCTGCCGGGCGGCGGCTTTCTTTCCCGGAAACTTCATATTGCCTTCATATCCGTTTCACGGTGGGTTCACGAAGGGGGACTATCCTTAAACCATCGCAGGAGCGGTGAGGCGAGTCACCGCAAGTGCGTTGTATATAGATCGATCCCTTCTTCATATCCCCCTCCCTTCCTCCTTTTTCCGGCGAAAGCCGAGGCCCCTCCGGATCAGAACGCCAAGCGCGGTCCGGAGGGGCTTTTATGCGGCTGCCTGTACGGAACAGCGGGCCCCGGGTCGACTTCTTCTGCTGCTGACCCTCTTCAGTCCGCCGCGCGGACAGCTTCCCCGGAGGGGAAGCCTTTGGGGGAACGAACTCCCTCAGTCGCCTTCGGCGACAGCTCCCTCGAGGAGGGAGCCCTGGGGGAACGACCTCATCAGTCACCTTCGGTGACAGCTTCCCCTGAAGGGGAAGCCTTGAATGGTTCAAACCCGCAGCCGCAAACCGGCGGGCAACCCCGATTGAGGGAAACGGCGGCGAATCTGCGGCCGGTCCCATCCGATCGAAGATCGGATTCAGAG
>R14__coassemble_1439_pt1 | contig 11977 bp, 13 predicted proteins | sample R14__metabat2_high_PE_015 | metagenome-assembled genome bin R14
ACTCTCGGCCTCTTGAACCCCATTCAAGCACGCTACCAAGCTGCGCTACACCCAGTCATATCCGTCCCGTGGGCCCTCTTGAGGGGTCACCTGTGGCGAACATGAATATATTAGCAGATTCAGAGTGGTTTGTCAAGCACTTTTTAAAAAAGACTGTTGGGCAGTAACCTGAGATTTGGAATTTTTTGCCGCTGCCGCTTAAATTCCGGTTGACATCCGTTATGATTTTATATATAATTAAATCAGAAACAGGAGAGGAGGCGGTAAGGATGAAGACGACGGGGATCGTACGTCAGCTGGATTCGCTGGGCCGCATCGTTATCCCGATCGAGCTGCGCCGCTCGCTTGGCATAGAGATCCGCGATCCCGTGGAGATCAGCGCCGAAGGGGATACGATCCTCCTGCGGAAGCACCGGCCGGCCTGCATCTTCTGTGGCAAAGCCCAGGAGCTGAACGAGGTGATGGGCAAGCCCATCTGCCTCTCCTGCCTCAAAAAGCTGAAAACGCTGTGATCCTCCCGCCTTCGGGCGGTTTTTATATACGCGTTTTGCTCGTCCGGGAAAAACTGTCCCTTGCCCATCTCCGCCATCCGGCATACAATAGGCCCGACAGGAGGCAATCACCATGCAAAAGATCTACAAGGAAGAACTGACGCTGCGGATGGCGGAGTGCGATGTTGCCGGGCAATGGCGTCCCGGCGCCATCCTGACCACCCTGCAGGAGGTCGGCGCCGCCCACGCGGAGCTGCTCGGCCTCGGCCGTCAGTCCCTGATCACCCGGAACCACGCGTGGATCATCGCCCGTACCGAATACCGGCTCGACCGCTGCCCGAATATGTCCGAGCGCATCTCCGTGGAGACCTTCCCCACCCAGACGCGCCGCTGGTTCTTCCCGCGCTACTTTATCCTCCGCGACGACCGCGGCGAGCGCATCGGCTGCGCCGGTACCCTCTGGGCCGTGCTGGACCTGACCACCCGCAAAATGGTCGCGCCCGAGGATTACGCGAGGCTGCTGCCCGACAACCGCGATCTGCCCGCGCCTTTGGGGCTCCCCTGCGCGGTCACCGAGGTCGGCGCCGCCGCGGAAACCGCCGAGCGCCTGCCCACCTATTCCGATCTGGACGCCAACGGCCATGTCAACAACACCCGCTACGCGGACTGGTGCTGCGACGCCCTGGGCATCGACACCATGCGCGGCAGCTATCTGCAGCACCTGGTGATCAACTACAACCAGGAGGTGCGTCCCGGCGACCGCATCACCACCCGTCTCGGGCGCTGTGACAACGATTTCTCCTACACCGGCTTCTCCGGCGACACCCGCCGCTTCGATATCGGCGGTACCCTTGCCCCGCGCACCGGCCGGATCGGGGACTGACCTGTCGTATTTCTCACGCTCATCGCGAAGGGGAGCATGGCGCCGGGTCGTCAATGCGTCCGTGTCCGGGCCGTGCGTGGTACTGACGGGCATTGGCTACCACGTTCAGCACGCAGGCTGTCATACTGCCTGACATGTTCCCGTTTGCCAAAGACAAAGCCATGAAGCGGAAGGATCCCGGCACCCGCCGATCAAGCCGATCGTGCAGGCGCCGGGATCTTTCATTGTATTACCGGTCAATGACTTTGCCGGTTGCGGCCGGATCGGAAGTGACGTATAATCAACAGGGATATACAGGTCGGCGCAGGCCTCACGCCGCCCATCCGGACACATCGTGAAGATTGGTGATGATATCGTATGGACGATCGGAAAACAGCCATTTTCGAGCGGTATTCCATTCCCAGGGCGGTCGCTGTGCTGGCTGTTCCCTCGGCCATCAGCTGCCTGGTGATGGTACTTTACAACATGGCCGATACCTATTTTGTCGGTATGCTGCGGGATCCCGTTCAAACAGCGGGCGTGTCCCTTGGCGCCACGATGGTCCTTTCCTTCAATGCCATTACAAATCTGTTCGGCATCGGCGCGTCCAGCTGTATGAGCCGCGCGCTTGGGCGGAAGAACTATGAGGGAGCAAAGCGCTGCGCCTCGTTCTGCTTCTGGCTGGCTTTGCTGTGCGGCGTGATCATTTCTGTCGGCTACAGCGTTTTCCGTACCCCGGTGCTGGCGCTGCTGGGCGCGGATGAAACGACCGCGCAGGCTACCGCGGATTATCTTTACTGGACCTGCAGCTGGGGCGCAGTCCCCGCCATCCTGAATCTGGTCCTCTCCAACATGGTGCGCTCCGAGGGTGAAACGCTCCACGCCGGTATCGGGGTGATGAGCGGCTGCCTGCTGAATATCGTGCTGGATCCGTTCCTGATCCTTCCGCAGTTTGCGGGTATGGGCGCGGCCGGTGCGGGTGCCGCGACCTTCCTCTCCAACTGCGTTGCCTGCCTTTATCTGCTGCTGATCGTATATCTGCACAGGAAGAGCACCATCGTTTGCCTGAGCCCGCGCAGGTTCGGCTTCAACAAAGCGCTGGCGCTGGATGTTTTCGGTGTCGGCATCCCGGCTTCGATCCAGAATCTGCTGAATGTGACCGGGTCGCTGGTGCTCAACAACGTTGCCGCCGACTTCGGTGCTGACGCGGTTTCAGCCATCGGCATCGCTCACAGGGTGAACCTGATGCCCATGTTCCTGGCGATGGGCATCACCCAGGGTGTGATGCCGTTTGTCAGCTACAATTATGCCTCCGGCGCGCGGAAGCGCATGAAGGACTGCATCCTGTTCGTGCTGAAGCTGACGAGCGTTATCACCGTGATCCTTGCCGTTGCTCTGTTCATCTTCCCGGCAAACGTGGTCCGACTCTTTCTGGATGACGAGGAAGTGGTCATGCACGGCGAGCAGCTGATGCGGGCCATGAGCCTGGGCGTGCCGTTCCTGACTGTCGATTTCCTGAGTGTCGCCGTTTATCAGGCGATCGGCAGGGGACGGTACGCGCTGGCCTTTGCCATTGCCAGAAAGCTCGTGCTGGAGATCCCGGCGACGATCCTGTTCAACAGGCTGCTGCCGCTCTACGGCATGGGCTATGCCCAGCTCTTTGCGGAGGCGGTGCTGACCGTTGCGGCGGCGTTCCTGCTGCGGAAGATCTTCCGGGAGGCTCCCGGGACGGACCGGCCGGACGCCCGTGAAGGCGGCAGCGCGCAAAGCGCAGGCTGAGGCACGGCCGCCGGCGGGCATGGCGCCGTGCCGGGCACATAAATAACGCCCCGCTCCGGTGTTTCCGGAAGCGGGGCGGGTTGCGCTTTGAGGGATTTCCCTCCGGCACTCAGGCCTTGATCGCGCGGGCACTGTGGATATTGCAGATGACACTGCCGACCAGATAAATCACAGCCATGGCCAGCACGACCGCAATGCGGATCTGAAACCAATTCATGCTTGTTACCTCCTTTTCGTCCGGGGGCTTTGTACTGCGGAGCCGTCCGCTTCGCTCCCCGGAACGACTGTCATTATAATCCGCCGCGACAGAAAAGCAATAGCCGAATCCGGTCTCATTTTGGAAATATTGGACATTCGGAGCAACCATATTTCACATCTGGCAGGATAACGGACAGAAAATCCGCTTTGTGAAACGATTATTTTTTAACTTTTTGACTTTTTCCGTCATTTCTTTGTTACAAAAAGCCGTCCCTGACATGAAGCCGGGGACGGCTTTGAATCGGATCGGGTTTACTTTTGGGCGCTCAGGCGGGCCAGGGCGCGGCGCAGACGGGCGTCCGCCAGCGCGTAGTCCCGGGCGCCGCGGGTGGCGCCGGCGATGGCCTTTTCGGCGCGGGCCTTCGACTGCTCGGCACGCTCGCGGTCGATCTCATCCGCCCACTCGAAGGTGGTGGACACGACGCGGACCTCGCCGTTGGCCACGCTGAGGAAGCCGCTGTTGCAGGCCGCCTCGCGCACGTTGCCGTCGGCATCCGTCAGCTTCGCGACGCCGATGCCCAGCGGGCCGATGTAATCGATATGCCCGGCCAGGATCTCGATGTCACCGGAGATGGTGCGCACGAGCATCTTCTGGGCCTGGCCGTCGAACTTGCAGCTGTCCGGCGTGATGATCTGCAGATGGTAGGTCGCCATCCTTCATCACCCCTTCTTCGCCTTTTCGACCGCCTCGTCGATGGTGCCGACGAACAGGAAGGCGCTCTCGGGCAGGTCGTCATGCTTGCCCTCGATGATCTCCCTGAAGCCGCGGATGGTCTCCTTCAGCGGCACGTACTTGCCCTGCATGCCGGTGAACTGTTCGGCCACGGAGAAGGGCTGGCTCAGGAAGCGCTGCACCTTGCGGGCGCGGGCCACGGTCAGCTTGTCCTCGTCGCTCAGCTCATCCATGCCCATGATGGCGATGATATCCTGCAGCTCCTTGTAGCGCTGGAGGATGCTCTGCACCTGGCGGGCCACCTGGTAGTGCTCCTCGCCCACCACGTCGGGGGACATGATGCGGCTGGTGGAATCCAGCGGATCCACGGCGGGATAAATGCCCATGGAGGCAATATCACGGCTCAGCACGGTGGTGGCGTCCAGATGGGTGAAGGTGGTGGCGGGAGCCGGGTCCGTCAGGTCATCGGCAGGCACGTAAACGGCCTGCACGGAGGTGATGGAGCCCTTGCGGGTCGAGGTGATGCGCTCCTGCAGGGCGCCCATCTCGGTGGCCAGGGTCGGCTGATAGCCCACGGCGCTGGGCATACGGCCCAGCAGGGCGGACACCTCGGAGCCGGCCTGGGTGAAACGGAAGATGTTGTCGATGAACAGCAGCACGTCCTGGTTCTTCACATCGCGGAAATATTCGGCGATGGTCAGGCCGGACAGGCCGACACGCATACGGGCTCCCGGAGGCTCGTTCATCTGGCCGTACACGAGGGCGGTCTTGTTGATGACGCCGCTTTCCTTCATCTCGTTGTACAGGTCGTTGCCCTCACGGGTACGCTCGCCCACGCCGGAGAACACGGACAGACCGCCGTGCTCCTTGGCGATGTTGTTGATCAGCTCCATGATCAGCACGGTTTTGCCGACGCCGGCGCCGCCGAACAGGCCGATCTTGCCGCCCTTGGCGTAGGGGGCGATCAGGTCCACGACCTTGATGCCGGTCTCGAGGATCTCGGTCGAGGTCTCCTGCTCCTCATAGCTGGGGGCCGGACGGTGGATCGGCCAGCGCTCCACATTCTCCGGGGCGGGCTGCTCGTCCACGGCCTCGCCCAGCACGTTGAAGATACGGCCCAGGCAGGCTTCGCCCACGGGCATGGTGATGGGGCTGCCGGTATCCACCGCTTCAGCGCCGCGCACCAGGCCGTCGGTGGCGTTCATGGAGATGCAGCGCACCACGTTGTCGCCCAGATGCTGGGCGACCTCGGCAACGATGCGCTTGTCACCGTTCTGGATCTCAATGGCAGTAAGCAGCTCCGGCAGGTGCCCCTCCGCGAAGCGGATGTCCAGCACCGGGCCGATGACCTGCACAACACTGCCGATGTTTTTGTTCTCCACGGTCGTTGTGCTCCTTTTCTCGAGCGGGCCGGGCGCTTACTTCTCGGCGCCGGCAACGATCTCGGTAATTTCCTGGGTGATGCTGCCCTGGCGAGCGCGGTTGTAGCGCAGGCTCAGGGAGGAGATCATCCCGTCGGCGTTCTTCGTGGCGGAATCCATGGCGTTGCGGCGGGCGGCGTTCTCGCTGGCGCACGCGTCGCTGATGGCGCTGTACAGGATGCCTGCCAGCATATCCGGCACGATGGCTTCCACCATGGTCTCGGGATCAGGCTCGATGACGCCGGCCACGGGGCGGCGGGTCTCGTCCTTCACCGCGGGCAGCGGCAGCAGCGTTTCGGTGCGGGGATCCTGGGACAGCATGGAGCGGAAGTTCGTCCACACCAGCACCAGCTCATCGAATTCCCCCGCCTTGTAGGCCGCGCACAGCTGCGAGGCGATCTGATAGCAGCGGCCCACGGGCATGCCGGCCACCGGCAGAAAGTCCTCGCTCAGGCACTTGACGCCCATATGCGTGTACTTGTCGATGGCCTTGCGGCCCACGGGCATCACCACATAGGGCACGCCGTCCTCCGCCATGGCAGCCACAGCCTTGAAAATATTGTTGTTGTATCCGCCCGCCAGGCCGCGGTCGCCCGCGATGACCACGTAGCAGCGCGTTTTGACCTCCCGGGGCGTGACATAGGGGATGTACCCGCCGTCGCACCCGGCGATGGCCGCCTGGAACGCCTTCGCGGCCTCCTGATGATAGGGGCGGCTGTTTTCCATGCGTTCCTTGGAGCGGCGCATCTTCGAGGTGGCCACCAGCTGCATGGCCTTGGTGATCTGCCTGGTGGACTCTACGCTTTTGATGCGCAGCTTGATGTCCTTCATCGAGGAACCCATCCTCGTCAGGCCTCCTTCCCAGTGGGATCGGTATTACTTCCCGGCAAGGAAGTCGCGGGTGTAGCCCTCGAGGGCGGTCTTCAGCGCTTCTTCGGTTTCGGCGCTGAACTGGCCGGTGGTGGTGATGGCGTCGAGGATGTCGCGATGCTGGGCATCCAGGCGCTCATACAGGCCCTCCTCGTAGCCGCGGATGTCGCTGACCGCCACATCCTTCATGTAATTGTGGATCACGGCGTAGAAGATGCACACCTGGTGCGCGGCGGAAACGGGCTTGCTGCGGCCCTGCTTCAGCACCTCCACGATGCGCTCGCCCTGGGCCAGACGCGCCTTGGTGTCCGCGTCCAGATCGGAGCCGAACTGGGCGAAGCCCTGCAGCTCGCGGTACTGGCTGTACAGCAGCTTCAGCTGACCGGTGACCTTCTTCATGGCCTTGATCTGCGCGGAGCCGCCGACACGGGACACGGAGATACCGGGGTTCACGGCGGGCATGATGCCGGAGTGGAACAGCTCGGTCTCCAGGAAGATCTGGCCGTCGGTGATGGAGATGACGTTGGTCGGGATGTAGGCGGACACGTCGCCCTCCTGCGTCTCGATGATGGGCAACGCGGTGATGGAGCCGCCGCCGTACTCGGGGGCGACACGGGCCGCGCGCTCCAGCAGACGGGAGTGCAGGTAGAACACATCGCCCGGATACGCCTCACGTCCCGGAGGACGGCGGATCAGCAGCGACAGGGCGCGGTAGGCCACGGCGTGCTTCGACAGATCGTCATAGATGATCAGCACGTCCTTGCCCTGGTCCATGAAGTACTCGGCCATGGCGCAGCCGGAGTAGGGCGCGATGTACTGCAGAGGCGCCAGCTCGGACGCGGTGGCGCTGACGACGATGGTGTAATCCATCGCGCCGGCGGCGGTCAGGGTCTCCACCGTCTGGGCGACGGTCGAGCGCTTCTGGCCGATGGCCACGTACACGCACAGCATGTTCTGGCCCTTCTGGTTGATGATGGTATCGATGGCGATGGAGGTCTTGCCGGTCTGGCGGTCGCCGATGATCAGCTCACGCTGGCCGCGGCCGATCGGGATCATCGAGTCGATGGCCTTGATGCCCGTCTGCACGGGCACGCTGACGCTCTTGCGCTTGATGATGCCGGGGGCGTTGCGCTCGATGGGGCGCGTCTCCTTCGTTTCCATGGGGCCCTTGCCGTCGATGGGCTGGCCCAGGGCGTTCACCACGCGGCCGATCATGCCCTCGCCCACAGGCACGGACACGACGCTGCCGGTGCGCTCCACGGTGTCGCCCTCGCGCAGACCGTCGCTCTCGCCCAGCATGACCACGGCCACGGAGTTCTCCTCCAGGTTCAGGGCCATGCCGTAGGAGCCGTTCGGGAACTTCACCAGCTCGTTGGCCATGCAGGCCTCCAGGCCGGAAACGCGGGCAATACCGTCGCCGACGGTGATGATGGAGCCCGTTTCGGTCTGGGTGATGCGGTTCTCGTAGTGCTTGATCTGCTCCTTGATGAGCTTGGAGATCTCTTCAGGCTTCAGTTGTTGCACTTGTGTATTCACCACTTTCGTGTATCAGACTAAAGAAGTCGGTTACTTTCCGGCGATGGCCTCGCGCATATCGCTCAGCCGCTTGCGGAGGGTGCTGTCCCAGCGCTTGCCGTCCATTTCCAGCAGTACGCCGCCGACCACGGAGGCGTCCACCTTCTCGGTCAGCACGACGTCACGGCCGGACATCTCCTTCAGGCGCTGAAGCAGGGCCCTGCGCTGGTCGTCCTTCAGCGGCACGGCGGTGGTCACGGTCGCGTTCACACGGCGATGGTCCTCATCGTAGTGCGCGCGGTACACGGCCACGCAGCCGCCGAACTCGTGCAGAGCGTCGCGCTGCAGCAGCAGCTTCAGAAAGTTCAGCATATACGGATGGACCTGCCCGCGCAGGGTGCCGTCCAGGATGCCGAGGCGCTCATGCACGCCCAGGGCGCGGTTGGACAGCAGGCGCAGGAAATCCGGCTGCTCGCGGAAGACCGTCAGCAGCGTATCCGCCTGGCTCAGAAGCTCATCCGTCAGCTGCTCGTCCTGGGCCAGGTCGTACAGGCCTTCGCCGTATTCACGGGCAAGCTCGGTCATTGCTTCTCACCTACATTTTTGATGAATTCGTCCACGAAGCCCTGCTGGTCCTCCGCCTTGATCTCGCGGCCCACCACCTGGGAGGCGATGCTCACGGACAGGTCGGCGATCTCGCCGCGCACGTCGGAGAGCATCTGGCGCTTCTCACGGTCGATCTCCTCCTCGGCGCGCTGCTTCATGCGGGCGGCCTCGGCGGAAGCCTCGTTCACGATCTCCTCGCCCTTGCGGCGGGCGGCGTCAGTGGCGCTGCGCACGATGTTGTCCGCATCGGCACGGGCGCTGGACATGCTGGCCTCGTACTCCTTCTTCATGGCGGCGGCGGCATCCCGGTCCTCCTTCGCGTCGCTGTAGATCTTGTCGACCTGCGACTTGCGGGTGGCCAGGATGTTCTGCACCGGCTTGAACAGGAGCTTCTTCAGGATCAGGAACATGATCAGCAGATTGCACAGGGAAATGACGATCTGCCAGATGTTCACGGAAATGACATCAAGAGATTGCATTGTTCCACCTACCTTATCGGCAGAGCCGGGAATTACAGAGCCTTCATGGCAGTGGTCAGGATGGTCACGAAGGAGTTGGGCGCCACGAAGATCAGCAGGATGGCGATGACCAGGGCGTACAGACCGGTGGTCTCGGCCACGGCGCAGCCCATCAGCATGGTGGTGGTCACGTCGCCCTTGCACTCGGGCTGACGGCCGATGGCTTCGCAGGCGCGGGCCACGGCGTTACCTTCGCCGATACCGGGGCCGATACCGGCGATCATGGCGCAGCCGGCGCCCAGGGCGCAGCCTCCGAGGATCAGACCGATGGCGATGGCGATTGCAGCATTCAGTTCCATTGTAGTAACCTCCTAAAAATGTGATTCAGGATGATGTATATGGAAAAGGGAGATCCCTTTTCATACCGGAAGCAGGGGATCAGGCGGCGGCCTTCTTCGCGGCCTTCTTCGCCTGGAGCGCGTCGTAGGCGTCCGCCGGGAAGCCGCCGGATACGTACAGCATCGTCAGCATGGCGAAGATGTACGCCTGCAGGCAGCCGCTGAACAGGTCGAAGTAGAAGGACAGGATCGCGGGGATACCGATGCGTAGCAGCTCGAAATCCGTCAGCCAGCCGAGCAGCAGGTTGGAGAGATTGCCCAGGCCCACGGCGATCATCGTGCCGATGACCACGCCGCTCAGCACGTTGCCGTAGTGACGGAAGGACATCGAGATGGGCGTGGCGATCTCGCTGATCACGTTGAAGGGCGCGAACAGCGGGATGGGCTCGGCGAAGCTCTTCAGGTAGACGATGGGGCCGGCCTTCATCTTATAATAGGTAATGAGGATGAACACCAGCAGCGCCCAGCCGGCCACGATGTTGATATCGCTCGTCGGGGGATGCAGGCCCACCAGGCTCGACAGGCTCGACAGGGCGCTCAGCACCAGGATGGCGGCCACGAAGGGCGCGAAGCCGGCGAAGCGCTCGCCCATGCTGCTGTTGACCATCTTCTGCACGGCCTCCACGGCCCACTCGGCGATGATCTGCCGCTTGCTGCCGGGCACGACGCTCAGGCCGCGGGTCAGATACAGGCACAGGCCGATGGTGGAGATAATGACGATCAGCGACACCACCTGGGATTCGGTGATCTCCAGGTTCTGGATCGGCATCGGGATGGTGAAGTAGATCTGCGAGCCGGTCACGGTGATGCCCTCGCTGGCCGGCGCGGTCAGCACCTTCAGCGCGATGCCGCAGAGGAACGGCACCACCATCATCGCGATCAGCAGCGCGTCGATGACGCGGTCCTTCGCAGTGCGTACGGGTTTTTCAGTCACTTGTTGTTGCCTCCCTTCGGATGAGCAAGCATCAGCCGGCGCAGCATGATGACCGGCTTGGGGAACAGCATCGGCAGCACCACCGCCACCAGGTTGAACAGCGGGGTCAGCCCCAGCGCCGCGAAGCACACCAGCATACCGCGCCGCGCGAAGTACGAAAGCTGCACCTTGCGTTTCACGGCTTTGGCGGTCTCCGGGTCGGCGGGGGTATACCTGCCGTCATCGCCGGTGATCGTGTCCTCGTCGCGGCTTTCCTCCTCCTCCGGCTGTTCGGGGGCGGCGGGGATGGGGTGCGCGGCCTGCAGCTCGGCGGCCTTCTGCACGGTGATGCCGAGCAGGAAGAAATCCAGCACGGCGGCCACCCAGCCGACCACGGCGCCCGCGAGCACCGTGCCGTCGAACCGCTTCAGCAGTACGAACACCAGCACCATCACCGCGGTCAGCAGGGCTGTGCCGACAGCGACATTCCGGGTCTCATCCAGAATGGTTTTTTGGATCTTCAACGGGAGCGTGCCTCCTTCAGGCGGGTCTTCCCGCATCATAGCCTTTTCATTGTAACACAAGATGACGACCGGCGCAAGAGAAGGGGCGGAGAAAAATCGCAAAAATACAGAGAGGGGAAGGCATCCGGTCAGGTCACCATCCAGGCCTTCCTCCGCGGGAAGGCGCCGTCTCTCCGGCGGAGAGTTTGACGAAGCCGAAAGGCGTAAGGAAGCGATCTTCCGAAGGCCGGATGAGGTCGATGCTGCGGAAGGAAACTCGTATGGATCTGAGCAGTAACAAAACCTCGGGCTGCTGCCTGTCGCGGATGTGGCTCCTGTTAAAACGGTTACCTTGACCGAAGGGGGACCGGCTCTGCGATTGCTTCCCCGAATGCTTCGCACCGTGTATGTCAGGGCTTTCGTTGCTTCCGCAGGGCAGCTCTGCTCCCAACAGCAGCAGGCCTTTGCGCTGATGCCACGCTTCCCGCACCACTCCGTTACTGCTTTCCCACTCCTGCGGCGTTACCGGATCACGGCTTCCCGCTCCTGCGGCTTTGCCGCATGAATCAGTTCTCGTTCTCCCATGATACTCCTCTATGCCTCTCTGCGATTCGCCATGATTCCCGGGGGTCCCGAATATCCTTTGGATAGAGTATCTCATTTTGCGGGCGGGAGGACAGGTGCGGGTTATTCGGCGCTTATCGTGTGCTTACCCGACGCGATGCCTGAAGAGCCTCTTCATCTCTGTATTTGAAGCCAGGGTGACAAATTCCGTTTGGCAGTCAGATCCAACTCGGAAAAGATTTTCCCGCGGAAGCTTGCGCAGTAACCCCAGAGCCGGAATTTACCATCAAAAACATAAATTTGCGCTTGCATTTTTCTCGTTCATATGCTATATTATTCCAGTCAGCAATGGCGTATGCCGTTGCGACAGAATTCGGGGCATTAGCGCAGTTGGTAGAACATGGTATGCGTACTTACGCCCCACTCCCCTCGATGGAATCGAGGAAACGGTCAAAATCCCAACCGATTCAGTAATGGATAAAACGGGATGAAATTTTACCAAATGGGGCATTAGCGCAGTTGGTAGCGCGCGACATTCGCATTGTCGAGGCCAGGGGTTCGAATCCCCTATGCTCCACCAAATCTGTCCGATATGGCAATCATATCGGACGTTTTTTATATCATTTTTTCAAAATCAATGATTGTAGATGTCAAAAATGGCATTTT
>R14__coassemble_1455_pt1 | contig 11902 bp, 15 predicted proteins | sample R14__metabat2_high_PE_015 | metagenome-assembled genome bin R14
TGGTCGCGTAGGCCAGCGTCAGCTCATCCAGCTCAGTCACATCGTAGACGATCCTACGGTCATCGAACTGCACCGTCAGCTCCCGGTCCTCCATGTTCACCGCGCAGATGCGGCCGATCGGATCTTGATCATGGGCGCACCTCCTTCGGCGTTGAATGGTCGTTGATTTACATCAATGGCTCCGGATGTTTTGCTTCAGATCCTCCAGCCGTCTCAGATAGATCTCCTTTGCGTGATCAACGCATTCCGCAAACACGACCACATATCCGTCAGCCACGCTATGGATTTTGATGTTTCCCAGTTGGAAATTGGATTGTGCCACCTTCAGCAGTGTGTGATAATCGACATCCCGGTCGCTGATAAATACCGTATCCGGCATCCTTACACCCCAATCACCGCAATTTTTCAACATCATCTTACCGCAAATCGGCTATGAAATCAACCCGAAAGCTTTCAGCAAGAATCATTCTCCTGCGAAGGTACAGTTCTCGCTCCGCTTGCTATTGTGAGCGGAATTTTTACTTGCTCCGATCCCGCTCCTGTGCTATAGTTTCATTGACGGCAGGAGGATAACGACAATGGTCCTGAATCAAAATGAACTGGTCCTGTTTGAATCAAAGGATCAGACGATCTCCATCCCGGTTCGTGTAAAGGACGATACCGTCTGGCTGAACCGCAACCAAATCGCGGAGCTGTTCGGACGCGACGTAAAAACCATCGGCAAGCATATCGGCAACGCGTTGAAGGAAGAGCTGGACGCTTCAACTGTCGCAAAATTTGCGACAGTTCAAACGGAGGGTACCCGAGAGGTCGAGCGTGATATCGAGTACTATGATCTCGACATGATCATTTCCGTCGGCTACCGGGTCAAATCACAACGCGGCGTATCATCTGGAGGATGGCAGGGTCGAGTTTCTGGCATGAATGATAGCCATTCTGACAGATAACGGATGCGCTGTCGCATAAGCACCGTGAAATGACTGCGTAACCCGAAATACAAAGCAAAAAAGCGAAGCCCTCCACTCATTGTGGAAAAATGGCTTCGCTTTTTTCATTCGATCAGATCATGGTACTATGGATGGATCCGCCGCAAAATAAGTTAGGCTTATTTAACAAAACCTATTGACAAAAGAAAAAAGGCGTGTATATTATATATCAGTGATATATATCACTGATATATTCCACACAAAAGGAAGTGGAACCGTGGCAGAGATCACACCTACCCAAAAAGCCGTTCTGGAAAAAGCGAAGGAGCATTTCCTTCGGGATGGCTTCAAGAGCGCGTCCCTGCGGCAGATCGTGAAGGAAGCCGGCTTCACCCAGGGCGCCTTCTACGGCTATTATGATTCCAAAGAGGAGCTGTTCTGTGACCTGGTGAAGGAAACAGCGGAGGGGATCGAACGCATCCTGCTCTCCATCTCCGCCGAGATGGACGAATATCCGGCGGAAACCCGCATGCTGCACATGTCCGAATGCTACATGAACCGTCTTCCGGAGCTGGTGGATTTCCTCTATGAGCACCATGACGAGCTGATCCTGCTGCTGAAGCGCGCGGATGGCACCCGGTACGAGAATTTTCTTGGGCAGATGCAGCAGCTGAGCGAGACGCATACCGCCCGCCGCATCAATACCTCACCGATGCCGCTGCCGATCCACCCGATGGCGCTGAAGGCACTGATGGACGCATATTACACGGCGGTCTTCGGCATCCTGCTGGCGGATCTGCCCAGGGAGGATACACTCCGGGCAATGATGGACCTTCAGCGATTTTACCAGGGTGGTCTGGAAGCGATCGTCCGAATAGAGGAGCAATCATGAAATACGATTTGATGGCAAGCCTTTGTAAAATGTTGATCAGCACGCATGTTTACGAGTATGTGGAACGGATCCGTCCCGCCATGGATAGCAGAAGATACAGACAGGCAGCAGGGCGGGAATATCGGGCGATCATTGAGCGCACGGAATCTATCGGCGGTATCCACAACCAGTTCCAGCCAACCATGATGATGTGTGCCTTTGCTATCGCCGCCTACCGCACCGCGGAGCCTCTGCTCACGCCGGAGGAGTTCAGCGGCATGATCGACGCCGTCTGCAACTGCGGCATGATGTAAAAGATGTACAAGGGCAAGGATGAGTTTTCCGACAAGAACATTCGCAGCCGCGTCAAACAGGCCGAGTGGACACAGACGCACAATTATGCCATGGATTGGAAGACGACCTTCTCCTATGAACCGGGCAGCGGAGAACACTTCATCACGCACACAGAATGCGGCGTTTGCAAGCTGGCCGCCCAGGAAGGCGTCAGCGATCTGGTGCGGTATATGTGCAAAATGGACTATCCGGCCTATGAACTGAAGGGCGTGGTGCTGGACCGCACCAAGACGCTCGGCTACGGCGATGAGTGCTGCAATTTCCATGTGATGACCAAAGAAAAAGCCGCCGCCGTCGGATATGTGCGCGGCGCGGACGCAAAATGAGAGGAGCAGATACAATGGCTACGAAAAAGTATCATATCGAGAAGAACACCATCCAGGAGACCCTGATCATCCCACTGTGGGGCCGGAAGTTCGCGACGGAGATCTACGGCGATATCTATCAGGACCCCAAGGCAGTGGAGATCGCCTCCCAGCTGGACTACGATTTCGGCGCGCTGGAGGGCAAGACCAGGAGCTTCGGCTTCCGCTTTGGCTATCTGGAGTCCGCAGCCCGTTACGCGGATCTGGCCGTTGAGATCAAGGATTATATCAAGGCTCACCCCAAAGCGGCCATCGTGAACCTCGGCTGCGGCCTGGACTGCACCGCCGAAAACAACGCTACGGCGACGAATAAGATCTATAACATCGACCGGCCGGATGTCATCGATGTTCGCAACGAACTGCTGCCGCCGGACAGCAGAACGGTCAACATCGGCGCCGATCTGAACGATACCTCCTGGTTCGACCAGATCGACAGTACGGATGGCGCCATCTTTTTTGCCGCCGGCGTGTTCTATTACTTCCTGACCGATGAGGTCAAGGCGCTGTTCACTGCCATGGAGAAGCGCTTCCGCGGCTGCTGCCTGGTCTTCGACTGTGCCAACCAGATGGCGGTCAAGATGATGCTGAAGACCTTCGTGAAGACCGCCGGCATCACCGATGTCACCAAGTATTTCTATGTGAATGACCCTGCCGCTGACCTGACGCCCTGGTTCAAGGACGCGAAGGTCACAGCCAAAGGCTATATGACCGGCTACATCGACCTGAAGTCTCCCTCCATCAGCGGCCCCATGCGCTTCCTCTCGAAGGTCGGCGACGGCATGATGAAGATGCGGATCGCGAAGATCGAATTCTGATCCGGGAGATTCAGCCAGCAGGGAGGTGCTTTCCATGGGACGGCGATATGTACCCGAGGACATGATCCGCGCAAGCGACTTCAAAGAAATGTTCGCGCGGATAAGCGAAACGGAGAAAGCGAAGGTCGTCGTGTGGGTGCAGAGGCTGATCGATGAAAATCCATCCTGTCGTCTGAAACGCGGCTCCGGGCTGCTGTATTACATGATCCATTACCTGATGAGCGATCTGTATGTCTCGCTGGCCGTCTATCGTGTACGGACGGAAGCCGGAGAAAACAATGAACAAGTCCTGCGGGAGATCGACGAAGCCCTTTACCGCACGGCGAAGAAGATGAACGGCATGCTGCGTGTCATGATGCGGCTCCCGGGCGCATTTTCGCTGGCGAGAGCGATGATCCCGAAAACCTTTGTGAAGGCCAACGGACATGGCTTTACAGTCGAGCCGGTGGCGCTTGGAAAGGACGGCTTCGGCTTCGATGTGACGGAATGCCCCTACAGCCGGCTGTACGCGCAGCATGGTGTGCCGGAACTGGGCCCTGTGCTTTGCCATTTTGACGATGTAGAGAGCGGCAACCTTCCCGGCATCGATTTTGTGAGGACAGGCACCCTTTGCAGAGGCTGTGACCGGTGCGATTTCCGGTATCTCCGAAAGACGAAAGCCTGATGTGAAAAATGGCAGTCGGCGCAAAAAACCGGCAGCCATTTTCTGTATTCAGCGATGCTGGCGTAGTTCCGGGCCCGGGGGTGGATCTCAGATCAGCTCCAGATCCTCCTTTGCGGCAACGTGCTCATAATCCAGATCGATCTGCACAAAGGGCACCGGCAGCTCCTTCCGATAAGCCTCCAGCAGCTGCTTCAGGATGATGGCGGTGTTTTCCTCGGCGGAGTTCAGCAGGATCGCGGCGGAGAAATCGTCCTTCGACAAACAGGCCAGCTTGGCGAAGCGGTACTTGCCGCTGTCGCCGACGCAGAAGTCCAGCTTCCCGGCAGCCGCGCCGCGAAGCGCATCCATGGCGCTGTACAGCAATTTGCCTTCAGGCGTATTCATGGCCGCGTCATGCAGCGCCTGCCAGGTTTGCAGCTGCCGACGGATCTCCTGCTTGCGGTCGATCTCCAGCATATGGAACAACAGCATCTCCGACAGGGGCATCAGCACGACTGCATCCTCCCCTACTGTCTTCAGATTCCGCTGAAGGATATACGGCTTGATAATGCACATGGGCTCGCCCATCACGAAGAAGCGCCGCCCGCCGGAGGCCTGCTGCCGGCACTGCGCCGCCTCGGCTTCCAGCAGATCCGCATAAACGGCCTGATGATCCTCCCGGCGGATGATGTCCTCCAGATAGAAGGGGCGCAGCGTGACGTCATAGCCCAGCCGCGTCAACTCCTGCGTACACAACAGGGCGTACTGGCCGAAGACCTCGCTGCCCTCGTCGATAGGCGCCACCATCACATAGCGGACGCCCTTTTTCACCGTGCAGCGCAGCTCCTCCAGCATGATGAGCATGGAGTAATACTCCTTGTTCATGGCGTAGTCGAAGGTGCGGTGCTCCTTCAGCGGCTGAACCCGGACGATCTCCGGCATAGCAGAGGTGTTGCCCAGCTCCTTCCGGGCATACTTTTCGATGACATCCGAATAAACGCCGTAATCCGGGACCAGCACGCTGTCGAAGTGAGTCAGGTCGATCTGCTTGCCGTTGTCCGCACAGGAGGTGCAGCCCGCGCAGCCGCCGCTGCCGTAGCGGAGCTTATCCGCGCCGACGGCCTCCTGGCTTTGAAGAGAATAGAGGAAGGCCTCCAGCCGGGTGATAACGCCCACCTTCGAGGTATGCTCATCCACCTCCAGATGCAGGTATTCGCGGCCCTGCATCTCATTCTGGAAGAAGTGCTGGATGGCGGTATCCGGGCCGCAGCCGTGGTTGGTGATGTAGATGGGGTACATATTCTTGTGGGCCTTCACCAGCTTGAGGCCGGTGAGGATGTGCTGACCGAAGGGCCAGTACAGGTCCGGGTAGTCATGCTCCACATGCATCACGGAGGCCTGCAGATGCTACAGATGGATCACCCGGCAGCCGATGGCGTTCAGATGCTCCTCGATGCCCATGTTCAGCACCGGGTCGATGATGTTGTACACCCGGGAGATCAGCACAAAGATGGGCTCATCTCCCTGCAGGCTCTCCTGCCCGATGGCCTCCAGCCGCTCCCCGTGGGCCACCAGCTTCGCGAAGGCGGAGGCGGCCGCGGGCAGCATCCGGGCCTTGGGGATGCCCAGCTGCGGGGCGATGGACAGGATGCTCTCCAGCATATATTTTTTGCCGAACTGCAGTGAAAGCTCCGGCATGATCAGCTGCACACCGCGCTCTTTAAAGTGGAAGGCCTGCTCCATCAGCAGCGGCGAGGTCTGCATATACATGCAGGCGTAGTCCTTCCGGGCTACGGAGCCCTCGTGCTTGATGGTGTACAGCCGGGGCAGCACGATGATGTCCGCCTTCTGCTCCAGCAGCCAGGCGATGTGGCCGTAGATCAGCTTGATGGGATAGCAGGTCTCGGCGGTGCAGTACCGCTGGGCCTTCTGCACGATCTCCTCATTGCTCAGCGGTGACAGCAGCACCTCGTACCCGAGGTTGGTGAACAAACCATTGAACAGCGGGAACATCTTGTGCAGGAACACCACCCGGGGCACGCCCACGACCTTTTTCTTTCCGCTGAAGGTCGGCAGCTGATAATCCCGCAGATAGGAGGCTTCGCTCTTTTCCAGCAGGCGTTGGTTCAGCGCACGGTTCTTTTCCGCGTCAAACACCAGATGGCTGCGGTGCAGCAGCAGACTGGCCGCGCCCATGGCGCCGGTGACGGAGAAATACGGCGACACATGGATCTCCTTGCCCGTGATGGCCCGGAAGGCGCACACCACTGCCCTGTTGTAGGCGATGCCGCCCTGGATGGCGATGTTTTCCCCGATGGGCTTGCGGTTCACCACCCGGTAAAGATAATTCGTGGCAATGGCGTAGGCCAGGCCGGCGCACACATCCTCCATGGCGTGACCGTAGGCCAGCGCCTGGTTGATGCTGCCCTCGATGAACACCGTGCAGCGGTTGCCCAGGGCGCAGGGGTGCTTCGAGCGCAGGGCCAGCTCGGTGAATTCCGCCATGCCGATGCCCAGCTTGCCGATCTGCTCCTCCAGGAAGGCGCCGGTGCCCGCCGCGCAGACCTTGTTCATCTCAAAGTCGGTCATTTTGCCGTCCCGGCAGGCCATGTACTTCGAGTCCTGTCCGCCGATCTCGAACACGGTGTCCGTTTCCGGTCGGGACATCAGCGCGCCCTCGGTCTGGGCGGTGATCTCGTTGATGACCAGCTCCGCGCCGATCTCCCGGCCGATATATTCCCGCCCGGAGCCGGTGACGCAGATGCGGGGCTTCTCCAGGCCGGGCACTGTCGCGTGCAGCTTTTCCAACTCCCGACGGACGATGTCCAGGGGCTTGCCCAGGGTCTTCACATAGCTGTAGTAGATGACCCGCCGCCGGTCATTCAGCAGCACCAGGTTGATGCTGGTGGAGCCCACATCGATGCCCAGACAGGTCTCCTCGCCGGGCACATAAGGTACCGTGCCGAATTCCGGCGCGTCATCCTCCCGGCAGAAAGGTGCCAGCGGCGGCAGCGAATCATCCTCTGCCACCACCGTTTTCTCCAGGATGCTGTCGATCAGCATCTGTACCGTCAGCGCTGCGCCGCATTCATCCGCCTTCAGCGCCGCGCCCAGCGCACCGAGGAAATCGGCATGCCCGTCCAGCAGAATGTCATCATCCGTCAGGCCCATCAGCTCCCGGATGGCCCGGAGGACGCCGGCGTTCTTCATCACGCCGCCGGCCAGATACACCGGCAGCGCGGGCGGCTGATTCCGCAGGATGGCGGAGCGGAAATTCCGCACCAGGGCGTAGCACAGCCCCAGCAGGATGTCCGCTGTGGGCACGCCTTCCTGCATCCGGTGGATCATGTCTGTCTTGGAAAACACGCTGCACCGCCCGGCGATGTTCGGCACGGTCTTTGCTTCCGCCACCACAGCGGAAATATCCTCCAGCCGCAGCTGCAGCCGGGAGGCCTGCTCCTCAAAGAAGGCGCCCGTACCGGCGGAGCAGTTGGCGTTCTTCTTCACCTCAAAATGGACACCGTCCGGCTTGGATGCGTACATGGTTTTCTGCGCGCCGAGAAGGATGACGGAGGCTGCCCGGGGCTCAAACCAATTCAAGGCGCAGGTCACCGCCGCCTGGTCAGAAATAACGGAGGACCGCGGCAGATTCAGCAGATGGCTCATGCTGCCGGTGCCGCAGACCTGTAAGGTTTCCGTCTCCGTCAAGGTAAGCTGTGCTGCCGCCTCCCGCAGCAGAGTAACGACAGTCTGCTTGACCTCCTTGCGGTGCGGACATTCCTTCTGAAAAATGATCTCATCCTTCGGAGATAAAACGGACACCTGCACGCTGAACGCGCCGGCATCAATACCGATCTGATACATGGCTGAAAACAGACTCCTTGTTATTCGTTGACGATCCATTCATCCCGCAGGAAAGCCAGCGTATCCGCCCAGGCCTTGGCCCGGCTGGCGTTGCATTCCTTTGCGCGTTGCCGTTCCACCCTGAAGATGCTGCTGGTCATGGGCCGCAGCGGGCAGGCGTAGTGGCTGAGGGGCGAATAGCTGTTGTGGCGGTAGGGATACGGATGATTGTGTGCCTTCAGCCGCTTCACGACCTCCTCACAGGTCCAGTCGGAGGGCACCATTACATCCTCCTTGCCGGAGATGAGCAGCACCGGGCCGTGGATGTTCTCCACCCGGATGTCGGCCTCCTCCGCGTGAGGCTTGGTCAGCAGCCCATGATAGAAGAACAGCATGTCAGGCTCGTGATGCCGCAGGAAGCTCTTCTTCATCTGCCGGACGATGGCGTCCAGCTCTTCCTTCGTTTCTCCGGCCATCACGCAGGGAACAGCTGCGCCATGGTGGGAGAAGGGCGAACCTTCGCAGCAGTGCAGACCGCCGATAAAGCTGCCGCACTGGGCTACGATGTGCACCGTTGCGCAGGCGACCACGCATTCGATCTCCGGGAACAGGCTGCCGCAGAGCAGGGAATACTCCCCGCCCAGGGAAATGCCCCACACGCCCACATGCACCTGTTTGTTGTTCCGCAGCCAGTTCACGGCGCGCTGCATGTATTCCACCGGGCACAGCAGCGGATCATTGGGCGCCCCGGCACATTGAAGTAGCCCAGGGGCAGCACCGGCATACCGGCATCCACAAAATACGCGGAGCCCAGCTTGGCCAGCAGAAAGCTGCCGTCGCTGCCGGTGCAGATGACCATGCTCTTGCCGGGGAACTTGTTCTCCGCCGGCTCATAGTAACAGCCATAGAAGCCGTCCTTTTCGATGGAGAAGGTCTGCGTGGGTTCATACTTTGGTTTCAACATAGTCATTGCTCCTCGTATACCAATGTCTCCGCTTCAATAAAGCCGCTCAGTTCCCGCACAAAATCCTCCGTGCGCGTTCCGAACTGGCCATGGTTCATGCCGGGAAATTCGCGGAAGACCACACCCGGGATGTGCTTTTTCACATAATCGATATCAGGCCGGCGATCCTTTTTCTCCTTTTCACCATACCAGTAGGTGATCCGGGTATCGATCCCGGGGAAGCGCTCCGGCATGGAATAGTTGTCTGTGGAATCGTAGACCCGCCAGCAGGTTTTGTTCGACATATGCCGCAGCACGCGGTACATATCATCGATCGTCTGCTGTCCGTAATCCGCCGGGGACATGACCTTCTCCAGCAGCCTTTTGCTGTGCTTTGCCAGCCGGGTGCCGAAAACATCCCCCAGCAGGATCAGCCGGGTGGTGATCCACGGCAGCTCATAGGGCGCGATGCCCGCGTCGATGCAGGCGCAGCGGAAATGGGTCCTGTTGTCCGCCAGCATCCGGATGGCCAGGCCGCCGCCCATGGAAAGCCCGTACAGGCAGTCGATCTCGCCCAGCCCTTCCGCAAGCAGCGCGTCCCCGATGCGGGCGGCGATGTCCTCCACTGAGGTAAAGTCCTCGTCAGAATCCAGGTCGAACCCCGGCACGGAAACCAGGATCACCCGGTAGCTTTCCGCCAGCCTTTCCGCGCCCGCCAGCATCATCTGCCAGCAGGTGCCGAGACCGTGGATCATCACGATGGTTTGCGCATTCTCCCGGCCAAGCTCATGCAGCAGCTGCGTGGGCCTGGCGCATTGCTTCTGTTTCACTGTACGCTCATCTCCCGATCGTCCCCGGTTTACTTCTTTCCCATCAGCAGGGCGGAGCCGGTCAGGGCCAGGCGCTTGGATTCCTTTTCCGTCATGAACAGGCCCTTCGTGGTGTCGATCAGCTCCACCCGCTCGTAGCCCATGGCCTTCAGCTTTTGCACAAAGGCCTGCATATCGCCGTATTTCATTTTGGAAAAGATATCGTGGATGGCGAAGGTGCCGCCCTTCTTCAGCACCCGCAGGTCCTCCAGAAGGATGGCCTGACGGTCCCTGCTGGGGATGTTGTGCATGCAGTAATTGCTGGTGATGGCATCAAAGGTCCCGTCGGCATATTGCAGCGCGGTCGCGTCGCCCTGTACAAATGCCGTGTTGGCGGATACGCCCTCAATGTTCGCGTTGCTTTCGCACAGCGGCTTGTTGAAGGAAGCGTACTCCTTGCCCCAGCGGTCCAGGCCGACCATCCTCGCCTGCGGATTCCGTTTGGCGGCCGCAATGGTCAATGCGCCGCTGCCGCAGCCGATGTCGAGGCCAACGCCGCCGGCCGGCAGCTTCACATACCCCGCTACGCCCTCGATGATCTGCCGGGACATCTGCCGCTTGCCGGTATAGGAGAAGGCGTTGTACCAGGAAAAGCAGTAGACGCTGAAGAACAGCAGCGCAAAGAAAGCAACGCCGGTGACGATCACCAGCACCGTGCGCGCCGTGCCGGATACGATACCGGCAAAGGTGAACAGCAGGAAAAGCACGCCGGAAACAGCCGCGCCGGCCGTTACGCCGGCCACCATTCCCTTGGGCACCCAGTTCTTGTAATCAGGCTTTACAGCATTTGACATGACGATAACTCCTTTCACAATTCAGATCAAAACCGCGCCCGCTATGGCTACCAGGGCGCCCACCGGCACGGCCACAAGCAGTCCGAGCACCATACCGACCAGGGAGTTTTTCAAATGGAAGGCATAGCTCCCATATGCCTGATCCATGTCCTCCGTGCCGGCCACCCGGACCCGTTTGGAGTGGCAGAACCACAAACAGTCCAGCACCAGGGCGTCATACCAGTCCACAACGGTCCAGATCAGCATACAGGTGCCGAAGGCCGACAGGAAAGTGCGGCAGCCGTTCACAAACCACACGATCGCTGCCAGGATCACGCTGAAGACGATGAGGGCCGGCAGCTTTTTGCGCAGCGCCGCCTTTCTGGAGACAGGCTTTGGCATCACCAGCCATTGGTCCTGCACCACAATGTCAAACAGCTTGATGAGCTCCAGCGAGACCGTGTAGCGGAGCCACAACTGCCCAAAGCCGCAGCCCTGCTTCAATCCATCCGCGCCGATCACGATGAATCCGCCCAGCCAGACCAGCACAAACAGGACCAGCAGCAGATGTGCGGTGTACTGCTTCCATTTCGGCGGCTCCGGGTGATCCTTCGCGGCCTCGCGAATGTCCTCCGGCAGAAAGCGCAGCACCAGCGACGGTCTGGCCAGCGGGCTGGCAATGACGATGACAGCAAGCTCCGTCAGCGCCAGGACAAGTGATACAAGAAGCGTATTTCCCATAGCGTTCTCCTCTTGCCGTTCGTTAGCGATATCTAACACATGTATCATAGCATATTTCCTTTGAAATAGGAAGGACTAATCGCAAAAAAATAAAACGGCTTGCCGCCTTGCTTCCGATGGGGAAATATGCTATACTGGTTTACGGTTAGTTAAAACTAATAACCAGCTTGAACGGGAGGAACAGCCAATGCGGATCACAGCGGTATCCATCGGCACGAGAGGCGATGTGCAGCCACTGATCGAGCTGGGCGTGAAGCTGCGGCGCCGGGGGCACGATTTCCGGGTGATGGCCTATGAGAAATTCCGTCCCTGTGTGAGGAGAAGGGCATTCCCTATCTCCATGTGGACGGCAACGCGGACCGGCTGATGGACCTGATCGTAACCAACTACCGCACCAGCGCCGATTTCATGAACGGCTGCGAAACGCTGTACAAGGAAAATCCGCGCTTTCTGGACCAGGTGGAGCAGGCCGTTGCCGGATCGGACGCGGTGATGTATGGCACCTGCGCCGGGCTGGTGCGTCATGTGTGCGACTACCTGCACATTCCCTGCGTGCGTTATTTTTACAGCCCCTTCGACCGCACGGATCAGTATCAACAACGTGCGGGATGCTCAGCTTTGTAAAGTTTTTTATCCTGGACGAATTGGGGATAACATGTGCGTCACCTCTACCCGTAAGTTACTGCATTACGAGTAGAGAACAAATCCGAAGAAAAGTCAAGACAGGAACCTGCCGGTTACGCTCTCGGGACAGGAACG
>R14__coassemble_1474_pt1 | contig 11833 bp, 9 predicted proteins | sample R14__metabat2_high_PE_015 | metagenome-assembled genome bin R14
CGGAGCGCAGCGGAGGCTGCGCGCCCCCGCTCGGCCTCCATATCGGACGTGTCGGTAGCCGGACCGCTTAGCCCGATGGAGCGAGGCGGCCCGGAGTCCGGGGGGCGCACCGGGGCCCATGTCGACGTCCGTTGCGCCCCCCGGCGTCCTTTTCACCCGCTTTTCCCACGTGGGAAAAGCGGGCGCCGGGTACGGTCTAGTAAGATAACGCACGAGCGCAGAATTCAAGTCAACAAGGCGCTACGCCATATAAAAACGTTGCGGAAAGAACTTCAAACAGCAATGACGGCTGCAGGGGCTTGAGTCGTAACGCCGCGGCAACCCTCAAAAAAACCTCCCCTCCGGGAAAATCCGCCGGAGGGGAGGCCGCGATGTTTTCGTTTGGAAGCCCATTACTCCACAAAGTTTTCGTTGATGATCTCCCGGGCCACGCGGCCGTGCTCCAGCACAATGGTGCGCTGGGCGGCCTCGGCGACCTACGGGTCGTGGGTCACCACGATCAGCGTCGTGCCCTCGCGGTGCAGCTGGCGGAACAGCTCCAGCACGATGTTCTCGTTGGCCTCGTCCAGGTTGCCGGTGGGCTCGTCGGCCAGGATGATCTCCGGATGGTTGATCAGCGCGCGGGCGACGCAGACGCGCTGCTGCTCGCCGCCGGACAGCTGGCTGGGCAGATGGCGGGCACGCTCCCGCAGGCCGACGCGGCCCAGGGCCTCCAGGGCCTCCTTCTCGTCCGGCATGGAGTGGTAGTACTGGGACACCATGATGTTCTCCACGGCGGTGAGGTAGTTCACCATGTGGAACTGCTGGAAGATCAGGCCGATCTTGTCGCGGCGGATGTTGGTCAGGTTCTTCGCGCTCTCGCGGGAGATGTCCACGCCGTCCAGCAGTACCTCGCCCAGGGAAGGCTTGTCCATGCAGCCGATGATGTTCATCATGGTGGATTTGCCGGAGCCGGAGGGGCCCATGATGGCCACCCACTCGCCCTTGTCCACCTTGATGTTCACATCGTCCAGCGCTTTCAGCTCGCCGTAGATCTTGGAAATATGATTCAGCTCAAGCAGGCTCATGTTTTTTCTCCTTACGCACAGTGGCGGTCGTTTACGCGCAACCCTCTCAGGAATTGTCAAGGGGCCGCGGCCCCTTGACTGGGATCCGCAGTGCCGGCTTTGCCGGCGCGAGGACTCTTTTTGCGGAGCATCGCCTGCGATGCGGGAGCAAAAAGAGCTTCCTTGCGGATTTTGCGTCCGGGAGCGCAGCGACCAGCAAAATCCGTTCCTGCTTTTCAGACCGGAGGTCTGAAAAGCAATCTTATTCGCCCTTCAGCACCACAGCCGGATCGACGGCCACGGCGTTGCGGATGGGCAGCAGGCAGGAGACCGCGGCGATCGCCATCGACACGAGCATCGTGACCGGGATCAGCAGCGGCTGGAAGGTAATGGACGAATCGAACACCTGAACGCTGACGAACTGGGCAAAGGCGAAGCCGAGGAACGAGCCCAGCAGGCCGCCCAGCGCGCCCAGCAGCATGCCCTCGCCGAGGAACTCGACGCGGATGGACTGGTCCGACGCGCCCAGCGCCTTTCTCAGGCCGATCTCCTTGCGGCGCTCCGCCACCACGGCCATCATCGTGGTGGCCACCGAGATCATCGTCAGCACCATCACCACGATGGTCACCAGCAGCACCAGGGACTGGAGCTTGGTCAGCACGGTGGTCTCGGAGTTGGTCACACGCTTCACCAGGCGGGCGGTGCTGCCCGTGCCGGAGGCGTTGATGGCGTCCACATAGCCCTGCAGCTCCTCGGAGGTGCCGGAGACGCTCATCTCCACCAGGTCGAGGCTCTCGGCGTCGCCGGTGAGGGCGCCCAGGTCGCTCATGGTCATGTAGACGTAGCTTTCCTCCTCGCCGCCGGTATCCAGCAGGCCCACCACGGTGAACTTCAGCGTGGTATCGGAGCGGGCGGCGTTGGCGTGGGAGGTGTTCACGGCGCTGATGACGGCCTCGGAGGTCAGCGTCGCGCCGGAGATGACGTCGATATCGGAAACGGGGATCGTTTTGCCCACGAACTGCGCGGTGAAGTCCTCACCCTCGCACTGTCCGCCGATCTCCCCGGTCTGGGTGGCTGCGTCCACGGTGACGGAGGCGATCCTGCCTTCGTCATCCAGCAGCACGGTGACGTTCACGTCGTTGTCGCCGAAGCCGGCGGCGCTGCCGTTCAGGGTGGCGCCGGGCACCAGCTCATCCGCCGTGGTGGCCGCGGAGGCGTCCGTGGTGTCGGCGGGCTTGTAGGTCAGCTCCACCACGCTGTTCAGCTTCACGCCGATGGTGTCAGCCAGCTCCTTGCCCACCAGCACCTCACGGCTGCTTTCGGGGTAGCGGCCGTCCACCATGAAATACGGGCTGGTGGACTGCACCTGGGAGAAATCCGTGCCCGCGGCGATGAAGGACAGCTGACGGCTGGTCATCGACACGGTGATGTATTTGTACGGGGCCGCGCCCACCAGCTTATCCGCCGGGATGGCGGCGAGGCTTTCGTTCGCGGTGGCCAGGGTCATGGCGGTGCCGTCCGCCGGCATCAGCAGCATGTTCGCGCCGTAGCTGCGGAACTGGGCCGCCATCTGCTGGGGGATATCGTAATACACGGTCACCATGCCGGAAAGGATGGTCGCGCCGATGGCGATGGACAGCAGCGCCACCAGCATCCTGGAGCGGCGGCGCATCAGGGAGGCGGAGATCATCCGCAGGAACATTCTTCTTCTGCTCATGCTGTCTCCCTCCTTACGCCTTGCTGCCGTGCAGCACTTCCGCGGGGCGCAGGCGCAGCACGGTCAGGATCGCGGGCAGACTGCCGGCCACGGTGACCGCCAGGATCAGCACCGCCACGATCGGGATGACCGTCAGGTTCATCTCGATGGCCGAGCCGAATACCGTCTGGCCGATCAGCTGGGCGAAGCCGAAGCCCATAAAGTAGCCGATGACGCCACCGATGAGGGCGGTGATGATGATCTCCGCCATGACCGTGGCGGTGATGGAGCCGTCATGCGCGCCGATGGCCTTCAGCAGGCCGATCTCCTTGCTGCGCTCCATCACGCTGGCCATCACCAGGTTGGAGATGCCCAGGGCGGAGGCGACCATGCTCAGGATGGTGATGAGGATCATCAGCAGCTGGGTCTTCTCCAGGATGGTGCCCTCGGAATCGGCCACCTGGCGCACGGCGGAGGCGGAGGCGTTGGTCAGCGCCTCGTCGATCTGGTAGCAGATGGCGCTGACGTAGGCCGTGCAGTACCAGGTCTCGTAGTCGGCGGCGGACAGGGCCGCGGGGTTCTTCGCGGCGCGTACGGCCAGCTCGTTGTCGGGGGTCGTGAGGGCGCTGACCTCGATGGTGCCGACGCGGCCCTCATTGCCGGAGAGCAGCTGCACCAGGTCCAGCGGGGCGTAGATCTGGTCGTCCTCATCGCCGCCGGCGTCGTACACGGCGGCCACGGTCACGTCGGCATCGGCGGCGGAGCCGTGCAGCGTCAGCTTGTCGCCGGCCTTCAGCCCCAGCCGCGCGGCCAGGGTGATGCCGACCATGATGGTGTTTTCGGCGCCCTCGGCGGATTCATCGATCCACGCGCCGTCCGTGATGTCCCACCACGAGCGCAGGGCGGTGACACCGGCGTCCAGCTCCTCGCCCGTGGGCAGCGACAGATGGTGATTGAACCAGGTGCCCACGATGGGCGCCGTCGTGCCGTCGGGCAGGGTCACGTTCTTCTCCAGGAAGGGGGCGAAGTCCACGATGTTGAAGGCCCAGAAGATCGTCTTCAGGTTGCCCAGCTCCTCCTCCTTCAGGTAGGAGGTCTGCAGCTCGCTGCCGCTGCCGTGGTCGATATCGTAGATCTCGCTGAGCAGCGAGGAATCCTTGGGCTTGACGGTGATATTCGCGCCGTAGGTCTTCAGCTCGGCGTTCACCTTGTCGCCCACATCGAGCATCACGTTCAGCATGGCCGTGGCCAGCGACGCGCCCAGCGCGATGGTGAAGGCGATCAGGGCCATTTTGCCCAGCTGACGGAACAGCGCGCCCTTGATCATACGGAATTGCATGGCACTGTCTCCTTGTACGAAATCCTTTTCACAGGATATGCGTCAGAAATTCTTTTCGGCGGCGATGATGTCGCTCAGCTCAAACACGATGTAGCCGTTCTCGACCTTGTAATTGATCGGGATGGGGTTGCAGCCGCCCTTGAAGCCGATGGTGTTGATGTTCATCACCACATCGCAGCGCTTGCACACCACCGTGTCGTTGCGCTCGTAGTAGCCGGCGGTGCCGCACACGTCGCAGGCGTCCAGGCCGATGCCGAAGGACGCGGCGTTGGGCTTTTTGATGATGATCCAGCGTACGTCCGTGCCGCTCGAAGTGGTGTACTCGAAGCGGTGCAGATGGCCGTCGTTCACATCCTCCACGGCGATGAGGATCTGCGTTTTGTCCTCGGAGAAGGTGTAGGTCTCCGGCTCGGAGAGGGTGACCTCCTGGTGGTTGTAGGCGCGGACGACGGTCATGTTCACCGTCAGCACCGCGATGCACAGCACCACGGCCACGACCCAGCGGCGGCTGCGGCGGGCGATGGATTTCAGACGGCGGAGCTGGGCGGGGTTGTCATACGGGTCGGTGACGCGGGTGGAGCGGGTGAACAGGATCACCGGCAGCACCGCGGCCAGCGCCAGCGCCACGAAGAAGAACACCAGCTCGTTGTTCGACACATACACCGCGAAGGGGAAGGCCCAGGGATGGTCCGCCTTCACGAAGAAGGTGTACACCCGCGGGCGCGCCAGCCACTTGCCCAGGATCATGCCGAAGAAGCGCACGGCGTTCACCAGCAACTCCACGGCCAGCACGGCGAGCGTCATGCCCGGGCGGTTCAGCTTGCGCACGCACCAGGCCATGCAGGCGGTGAAGATGTACAGCAGCAGCAGCGCCAGCGCCCAGCCGGCAAAGCGGCGGAAGAACTCCATGGACCACACGCTGTTGTCGCCGATGTTGAAGTTGAACGGATAGGCGATGACGTCCGGCAGCTCATAGAAGATGAGATCCGCGGTCAGCAGGCCGCCCACCGACGCGGCGGTCACGGACAGCGCGGCGCTTTTGTCCTTCCGGGCGATGACCGCCAGCAGCAGGAACAGCGCCGTCAGCCCCAGGCCGACATAGAAGATGTACAGATTCCAGGTATTGGTGGCGATGAGGCTGGTGGTGTTCTTCACCCAGGCCATCGCGGCGGCGGCGGCGATCCCCAGCAGGATACCGGCCTTCTGCGCGGTTTTGCCCTTTTTGCCCCACAGCTGCGCGCTGCACACATACAGCAGGCCGCACAGGATGCAGGTCACCAGCAGGTCCTCCGTGACCTTTTCAATGTAGCTGAGCAAACTTTCCAATCCTCCGGATCATGGTCTCGCGGGGTCATTACTTTTTTCAAAACGCGCAAATTGCCGGTACGCAAACCCCCGCGGATTTGCGCACCGACAATCAGCTTATCGGCTGAATAGATGTGCTTGCATCCGCCATAAGCGGAATGAAGATTTTTCAGTTCAGCGGATTACCACTCCTGGGGCACATAGTCCCAGCCCTCGAAGGTCACGACCACGGGCTCAGACCAGAATTCCTTCTCGTCGGGGCCGGTCTCGTCGTCCACATGCAGCAGGAAGCCGTTCTCCTCGGGATTGTGGATGGTGAAGGTCAGGGTGTAGGTGCCGGCGGTCTCGATGTTGGCGTTGATGCCGTAGTGGGGGCCGTCGGAAGCGTTCATGGGCATGAAGGTGCCTTCATCCACCACGTTGCCGTCGGCGTCGGTCACCTTGTAATCGACGGTGGCATAGGGCAGCCAGTCGCCCACGCCGTAGCCCAGGCCGTTCTCGTTCCAGGAAATGTCGGCCTCGATGTGCAGGTTGGATTCCTCAACAGACAGGCCGGCGTTCTCGGCGGGCTCCATCTTGACGGGCTGGAAGTACACAGCGGCAACATGCAGGGAAGAGCCTTCGGTCACCTGGATGTCCTGCTCCTCACCGATGGGGGTCTCTTCAAAACCGGCTTCCTCAGCCAGGGCGGCCACGCAGCACAGCGCCATCATGGCGGCCAGCAGCAGAGCAACAAACTTCTTCATAACTGAAATCCTCCTTCAATTCGATTCGGGTTCCAAGATGATATCGGGGATATCTATGACAGAGCCGGTTATGTGCGGGGCCACCGCCGGCTTTTGTCGCGTGGGGAATGGAGTCAGCCCTTGTCGTTCTTCTTCGCCCTGGCGGGCTTTTCGGCCTTCGGGGTCTCCGGCTTTCCGCCGGTCACCTTCTGCAGCTCGGCCTTCGCCAGCGCCAGCTTGTTGCGGTAGTGGGCGATGATGAAGGTAGCCACCAGGGCGATGGTCAGCAGCAGCTGCGCCAGGATCGGCTCCACAAAGGGGTAGATGCCCAGGGCGTCGGTGAAGTCGTTCTCCTCGAACATCCACGGGATGGCCGTCACATCCAGCAGGCCGCCCTCGGCGAATTCCTTCACGGCCGAGCCGATGAAGGACACGCACATGACCGCCATGAAGATGCTGGTCACCGTGAAGAAGGGCTTCAGGGGCAGACGGACGGACAGGTAGCGGATGGCGATGAACACCACCACCAGCACCAGGCAGCCTACGCCGAAGCCGGCCCACACCATGCCGGGATTGCCGTCCTCCACCAGCATGGGCTGATAGAACAGCACCACCTCGGCGCCCTCACGGAACACGGAGAGGAAGGCGGCAAAGGCCAGGGCGAAGGACGAGCCGGTCTCCACGGAGGTCTGCACCTTGCTGTCGATGTAGTTCGACCAGGCGGCGGCCTCGCTCTTGGAGATCATCCAGTTGCTGACGTAGAACAGCACGCACACGGCGACCAGGGCGGTACAGCCCTCCATGATCTCCTGCGCCTGGGCACCGAAGGCGTCGCCGACGGCGCTCTTCAGCAGCGTCAGGCCCAGGGCGGCCAGGAAGCTGCAGGCAATGCCGACCAGGGAGCCGATGTACACAGCCTTCAGGTTCTTGCCGTAGCCGGACTTGACCAGGTAGGCGATGATGGCGGCGATGACCAGAATGGCCTCCAGGCCCTCGCGCACGATGATACCGAAGGCACCGATGAAGATGACCCAGGCGTTGCTCGCGGAGGAGGTCTCCGTGGTCTCCGCGCTCGCGGCGGCAGCGGCGGCGGCTTCCTCAGCGGCGGCAGCGGCTGCCTCGGCCTCGATGGCGTCCACCTTTTCGGCGGCGGCGGCGATCAGCTTCTTGATCTTCTTGACCTGATTCTGATAGGCGGTGCGCTGGTTCTTGCCGTTGGTGGCCAGCTCGTACAGGCTGTCGAAGGCACTGTCGATGGCCATGCGGTCGGCGAAGCCCAGGTTCGCGTACACCTGCAGGCCCAGGCCGGAATTCTCGAACACGCTGTAGCGCGCGGTGCCGAGGTTGTCCGCCGCGGCCTCCGCGTCCTTGCCCTTGAAGGCGGTGTAGGAGGTATCCAGCAGCTCGGCCACCGCGTCGGAGGCCTCCGTCCAGCTGGCGTACTTCACCGCCGCGTCGGGATCGCCGGCCAGATCCGCGTAGGGATCCGCGGCGACCTGCTGGCCGTGGGAATAGTACTTCGTGACGCCCGTGGCCTCGCCGTCCTTCACGGCAAGCTTGTTGGCGTCCTCGCGGATCATGCTCTTCAGCTTGTTCAGCTCCGTGCGGACGGCCGTCTGCGTTTCAACGTCCTCGTTGGACTTTTTGACCGCGCCCTTGCAGGCGGAGAACTGCAGCTCGATGGCGTTCTTGCGCGGACCGGAGATGTAGCTCATCGTCTGGCGTTCCATGCCCGTCACTTCATAGATCTTGAAGTAGGCATCGTTGACGCAGTTGTAGGCGGAGGTCGCGTCGCCCTCGAGGTAATACTCAAAGGCGGTATCGCACAGCTCGTCGATCTGGTCGGCGGCGGTGCTCCAGCGGTCCCCGGTGCTTTCGGCGAAGGCCGCGCCCAGGGACATGCATACCATGGAGATCAGCAGAGCGCACAGCAGCAGCAGCCGCAGGCTCTTGCGTAGGAACATCGGATCCATCAGCTCCTTGTGCCGTTCAATCGTTAGGCAATCCTAACAGGCATACAGATTATACGGGTTTGTCTTTGCTTACGCTTGCCTGATATTGACATCGTATCCCCGCATCACTTGTCTGCTATTGACTTCGTTAGCCACAGCAAACAAATTTCAGACAACCTCCGTCCGCGGCGGCGTGTTCTCCTGCGTACCGGAGGCGCGGCGGTAGTACAGCGGCGCGATGCCCTCGATCTACCGGAAGATGCGGGAGAAGTGGGCGGAGGAGGCGAAGCCCACCTCATAGGCGATGGCGGTGACGGACAGGTCCGTGGTCTCCATCAGTCGGCGCGCCATCCGGCAGCGGTAGGTGTTCTGCCAGGTCAGCATGGTGCAGCCGAAGCTGTCGCGGAAGGCGCGGCAGAGGTACGATTTGTTGACGAACAGGCTGCCGGCGATGGCGTCCAGGGAGAACTTTTCGGTGTAGTGCGCCTCGATGTACTGCCGGGCCTTCTCCGCCAGCTCGTGCCGGGCGCCCTTCCAGTCCGCCTTTTCGGGATGGCAGCGCAGGCACGGGCGGTAGCCGGCCTGCATGGCCTCCTGCACGCCGGGGAAGATCTCGACATTCTCCCGAACACAGGCCCGCGCCGGGCAGGAGGGACGGCAAACGATACGGGTGGTCCTGAGGCCGTACACGAACAGCCCGTCATAGGAAGCGTCGTTCGTTTCGATGGCCGCCCACTGCTCGTCCGTCACAGTCCTCACCTCCGTCCGCACCGGTTTGCGGTCCCTATGTTAGTTTTGATTATCTATGTTAGTTTTATCAAACTAACATCCATAGTTTAATGAGTTCCGGCGCGGATGTCAAGATGCGCGTGGGATTTTTTTGCGGTGGCACCCATCCCCCGCCGTCACGCAAAAAAGCGGAGCCTCCCCAATATAAGGAAGGCTCCGTCAAAGCCGATGCTCAGCGCGGAACAGCTGTCAGCCTGTCGGGCTGGAGGGCATATCCAAGGATCAACGGATATTGAATGAATACAGGAAACAGATAGCGAAAAATAGTCACCGGCCCAAAAAGATAGCTAAGCACAAGAATCAGCATAGGCAACAGTGGCAGTGGATTAGCCTGATGCAACCGGCAAAGCCATACAGCCGCCAACAGCATCCACAGTGGCGTGGAGAGGGAAAGGAACCCATAAAGCAACGGAACATTCCGGATATCCACCAAAGTTGCGGCAGTTCTCTCATAAAAAGCATAAGCATCTTCCCATATACTATGGCGTTCGAGATCATACTCAGGCATTGTATAATAAATTGTTTCCACATAGTATACCTGACTGTACGGGTCGCATGCTTCCGCATCCTGATACCACAATGGAATATTCAAAGCGATAAACGAATTGAAATAGGTAACAGGATCTATCAGCGCGATCCTCAGCCAAAGTTTAATAAAGTCTGCAACATGGTCGTTAAAATACTCTTGCCTTGCAAGGATCTTGGTATGGTCGGCCTGCCGCGGATTAATGTTCTGGCCAATTTGTTCAACATCAAGGAACAAATCAATTTCATCTATCAGCTTCTGCTACAGTTTGTCCCCATGAATGCCAACCACATTGCTGATTTGGAAGATCGGCACACTGAAGGCTTCACTGGCATTACCGCTTTTTACTCCAAGCAGCGCCATCAGGGGACCGCTGTATAAGCAAAAAGCCAAGACCACAGATGCAAACAGAACAAGTATTCTACGCCACCATTTTTTCAGCAACATGCAAGCGATGGGCAGCATAATGACTACGACCAGGATCACATTGTTGCGGAACATACAGATCAGCAGCAGATTAAGTGCCAGCAGGAAGCACTGCCGGCGGCTGTGAAGGAAAATCTCCGGATCTGACACCAGATCAATCAGCAGTAGGGTGACCGGCAGAAAAAAATGCCCAAATAAACATCTTTGGCCGTTTCAAGGGAAAAGACTGCAATCACGGGATTGAGCAGCACAAACAGCCATCCGCCCAGAATCAGCCCGTTGCAGCAACCCCGGCTGGCCATTCGCCGCAGTGTAACGGCCAGCACACACGAAAGCAGGGCCATCTGTATCAGATCGTATAGCGTTACAGCACGGATGCCGGTCAGGTTTTCCAACTTCATAAACAAGCCCCAAATCCATGTGTGCAATACCGGATTGCGGGTTGTATAGGTTCCCTCAAGCACCTCAGACACCTGCATGGCAATATCATAACAGCTGAGCCCCGGCCAGTACGCCATTAACGCTGGGATCCAACTGAGAAAAACGCTTCCCCAAACCAGGAAAAAGAATCCCTTCCATTGAAATAGCGGCCACTGCTTGCTTCGGCTCATCAGATCACGGCTGTGGCACTTCAGGTACCGCATCGCGTACCATGTCAGTCGCTCCCCTACCACGGTAAAGCCAATCCAAATCACTGTAAGTCTCAGCAGTCTGCTCAAGTCCTTTAAAAGAGGAGTGATGGCATTATCCTGGTATACTGCCGAGCCGATCACCAGTGCCGTACAGAACAGTATACTCCATGACCGGGCAAGCTTTCGGATTCGCCTGTCTTCATCCGTCATTGGTTGAATCGGCAAACGAAGCAGCAGCCATGCCAGTGCAAAAAGGAGTACCCGACCAATATTTCCCGTACCGGATCCATTGGTGCCTACAGTATGATACCAGTCCATCCCGATCAAAAAGCATAATGCCAACGCGCCGCTGACAGCCTCTGTCAAGAATTTATTTCTTCTCATATGCAACATCCTCCATACTGCCGGCTTGATAGCCTTCAAAAAACAGTATACCATAAAGCAGCATCATCAGCAAATGCCTCCCGGCCAAAATCATCGCAAAAAAACAGCCGCAGGCGAGTACGGCTGTTAAAAAGATTCTACAGTATGTTAACGTTTTTTAAGTAAAAGGAACATTTCAGCACTGTGAAAACCGCTCAGAGCTTTTTCCCCGTCAGCATCTCATAGCCCTGCAGGTAGATGTTGATGGTCTTGTCCACCACGTCCTGGGGCAGGGTCCAGTTGTGGCCCTCGTGGCTCTTGAGCCAGTCGCGGGCGAACTGCTTGTCGAAGGAGGGCTGGCCGTGGCCGGGTTCATAGCCCTCGGCAGGCCAGAAGCGGGAGCTGTCAGGAGTCAGCATCTCATCGCCCAGCACCATATTACCATTCTCATCCAGGCCGAACTCAAACTTGGTGTCGGCGATGATGATGCCGCGGGTCAGGGCATAGTCAGCGCACTTCTTATACAGGGCAATGGAGTAGTCGCGGAGCTTGGAGGCGTACTCCTCACCCTTGCCGGGGAAACGCTTCTCCAGATAGGCCACGCTCTGCTCATAGGAAATGTTCTCGTCATGATCGCCGATCTCCGCCTTGGTGGAGGGCGTGTAGATGGGCTCGGGCAGCTTGTCGGACTCACGCAGCCCCTCGGGCAGGGTGATGCCGCAGACGGTGCCGTTCTTCTGATAGCTGGCCCAGCCGCTGCCGGTGATGTAGCCGCGGACGATGCACTCCACGGGCAGCATCTGCAGCTTGCGGCACTTCATGCTGTTGCCGGTGTAGGCAGGGGTGCGGAAGAACTCCGGCATGTCGTTCACATCCACGGAGAGCATGTGGTTGGGGATGATGTCGGAGGTCATGTCGAACCAGAAGCGGGACATCTGGGTCAGCACGGTGCCCTTGCGGGTCACGGTATTGTGCAGGATCACATCAAAGCAGCTGATGCGGTCGGTGGCCACCATGATCAGGCTGTCACCGTT
>R14__coassemble_1530_pt1 | contig 11439 bp, 11 predicted proteins | sample R14__metabat2_high_PE_015 | metagenome-assembled genome bin R14
GCGCTCCGGCTGTCGTGCCCGCCGTTCTTGTTAGGCCGTAGCTTGTTTATTGGGGGAACGGTGGGAACGCATCTATCATCTTTTCAGCGGCTTGCGGTGACAGCTTGTAACCCTCTTCAGTCGCCTGTGGCGACACCTTCCTCAGAGGGTAAGCGGCGGCAGAAATCAACCAGGGGGTTGAATAGTAACCCATGGCACCCCCGATTTCTCCCCGCAAATCCCGGTTGCAAAGCGCGGCGATCTTCTGTATAATAAGAAGAGCCCCGCGAGCGCGGAGCGATATCCACCGTAAGGAGGTTCTCTGATGGAATCGACCGCTACGCCCTTTGTATCCGGGCACAGCTATAAAATGATCCTGATCATGTTCACCATCGCCTGCCTGGCCGGCACCTTCTGGGAGGAGCTGCTGTACTTCTTCCAGCACCACGAATGGGTCAGCCGCACGGGCACCGTCATCGGCCCCTTCGCGCCGATCTACGGCGTGGGCGCCATCATCTTCACCGTATTCCTCGGCCCGAACTACGACACCCGTCCGCTGTGGAAGGTCTTCCTGTACTCCTGCATCATCGGCGGCGTGACGGAGTTCGCCCTCAGCTGGGTGGCGGAGCATGTGTTCCATGAGATCATCTGGGACTACTCGTAGTTCCCGCTGAACATCTGCGGCCGCACCTCCATCCCGCACATGCTGGCCTGGGGCGTCGGCGGCGCGGCGCTGATGAAGCTGATCTACCCGCTGCTGGTGAAGCTGTTCGGGCTGATCCCCAACCGCGTCGGCATGCCGCTGTGGATCATCCTGCTGGTGTTCATGATCGTGAACATGTTCCTGACCTACGGCTCCCTGGGCCGTCAGGCGATGCGCGCCTCCGGCAAGCCGCCCATGACCTTCATCGGCCAGTTCTTCGACAAGTACTATCCCGATGAATGGCTGGCGGAGCGCTTCCCGGCCATCGGCTTCAACAACGAGGAAAAGGAAACCGCCAAGCCCAGCATCGGCCGGAAGGACACCGGCGATACCGTCGCCACGTCCACGGACGAGCAGGACAACAGCACAAAGTAACACCCACCCCGTCGGCTGACCCGGCGGGGCTTTCCACATAAGGCGATGAAACGGAGGAACGGCATCATGGCACGCAAGCTGATCGCCTGTATTCAGAACATGACGGAGGCCCAGCGGGAAACGATCCGCGCTGCGGCGCTGCGGCACGGCTTTGAGCCCTGCTTCCCGGCCCGCGCGCAGGACGCGCTGCCCTTCGCGGAGGAGATCGAGATCGCCTTCTGCGATTCCCCGGTGCTTTCCGCCGCCGCGCCGGGGCTGCGCTGGCAGTGCACGCCCAGCGCCGGCATCAACCAGTTCACCGCGCCCGGGGCGTTCCTGAACCCGGACGCCGTGCTGACGAACTCCTCCGGCGCCTACGGCGTGACCATCGCCGAGCATATCATCATGGTGACGCTGGAGCTGCTCCGCCGTCAGCGGGAGTACACGGAGATCGTGGCCGGCCGCCGGTGGATCCGCGCGCTGCCGGTGCGGTCGATCCACGGCAGCCGCGTAACGCTGCTGGGCACCGGCGACATCGGCACCGAGGCGGCGATCCGCCTGCGCGCCTTTTCGCCCGCGGGCATCACCGGCGTTTCCCGCAGCGGCCGCGCCGTGCCGGTCTGCGACCGCGTGCTGCCGGTCAGCCGCCTCGATGAGGCGCTGCCGGAGACCGATCTGCTGATCCTTTCCCTGCCCGGTACGCCGGAAACGACGCGCCTGCTCTCCGCCGGGCGCCTGGGGCTGCTGCCGGACGGCGCGGTCATCGTCAATGTGGGCCGCGGCGTGACGATCGATCAGGCGGCGCTGGAGCGTGAGCTTCGCGCCGGCCGCCTGCAGGCCGCGCTGGATGTGTTCGAGCGGGAGCCGATCCCGCCGGAGGATCCCCTGTGGACCTGCCCCAATCTGCTCATCACCCCGCACAACGCGGGCAACATGTCGCTGCCGTACACGGTGGAGCGCGCCGTCGCCATGTTCCTGGAGGACCTGGAGCATTACGCGGCGGGCCGGCCGCTTGCCCACACGGCGGATGTGCGGCGGGGCTACTGATTGACATCCCCGAAGGCGCGGATTATAATGGGACCGACGGACCGCGCCAACGGTCCCCATCCGTAAAGGAGGTTCTTTGCAATGACGAAGCAGGAGCTTTTTGATATCATGAAGGGGCAGATCATCGTGTCCTGCCAGGCCACGCCCGGCGAGCCCCTTTATCTGCATGACGGCACCGTGATGCCGCTGATGGCCCGCGCCGCGAAGCTGGCCGGCGCGAAGATGATCCGCACCAGCTCCGTGCGGGATATCGTGGCCATCAAGGAGGAGACCGGCCTGCCGGTCATCGGCCTGATCAAGCGCGAGTACCCCGGCTACACCGGCCGCATCACCATGACGATGAAGGAGGTCGATGAGTGCATGGACGCCCTGGCGGACATCGTGTCCATCGACTGCACCGACACCACCCGCGGCGACGGCCTCACCGCCCCCGAGTTCCTGCGCCAGGTGAAGGCGAAGTATCCGAACATCATCATCATGGCGGACTGCGCCACCTTCGAGGAGGCCATGGCCGCCTACGAGGCCGGCGCCGACCTGGTGGGCTCCACCATGAACGGCTACACCGCCGCCACCGCCGACTGCAAGGGCGACCCCAACTTCGAGCTGGTGGAGCGCCTGGTGGCCGCGCTGCCCAAGGATGTGCCCGTCATCGCCGAGGGCCGCGTGCATACCCCCGAGCAGGCGAAAAAGATGCTGGACATCGGCGCCTGGGCCGTGGTCGTGGGCGGCGCCATCACCCGCCCCTATGAGATCGCCTGCCGGTTCTTCGCGGCGATCAAAGACTGATCCCCAAAAAACTGACCGAGAAGAGGCAACACATGATCCTTGCGATCGATATCGGCGGCACGGCCGCCAAAATGGGCCTGTACGAAAAGGACGGTACCCTGGTGGCCCGCCATGAGGCCGGCGTGGCCTATGACCATTACAAGACCCCCATCATCGACACCATCGTGCGGGAGGCGGAGGCCTTTACCCGCAAGCATGGCGTAACGCCGGAGTGCGTCGGCGTGTCCGCCACCGGCCAGGTGGATGACGTGACCGGCACCGTGACCGGCAGCGACGGCAAGATCCCCGGCTATGACGGCACGGATTTCCGCGGCGCCCTGGGCAGCCTGTTCCATGTGCCCGTGCACGCGCTCAATGACGCCAACGCCGCGGCCCTGGGCGAATGCTTCATGGGCGCGGCGAAGGGCTGCAAAAATGTGCTGATGGTCACCCTGGGCACCGGCGTGGGCGGCGGCATCGTGGTGGACGGCAAGCTGTACAACGGTACCCACGGCCTGGCCGGCGAGATCGGCCATTTTCCGCTGTACGCGGACGGCGCGCCCTGCACCTGCGGACGCCGCGGCTGCTTCGAGCTGTACGCCTCCACGCGCACCCTGAGCCGCAGCGCCGGGCGGATGCTGGGCGGCGAGCCCTCCGGCCGGTAGATCTTCAGCCGCGCCGCGGACGGCGATCCCGGCATGCGGAAGATCGTGGCCGCCTGGATCAAAGACATCGCCACGGGCGTGTCCGGCCTGGTGCACATCTTCAACCCGGAGATGGTGGTCATCGGCGGCGGCGTCAGCGCCCAGGGCGAGCGGCTGATGGCGCCCCTGCGGGAGCAGATCCTCGCCCAGGTGATGCCGGGCTTCCGGAAAGACCTGGTCATCAAGCCCGCCGCGCTGGCCAATGACGCCGGCCTGCTGGGCGCCGTGCGCTTCTGCCTGGATCAGGAGGCGCGGTAACGCTTTGTCGAACAGACGCCTGCGCTTCGGCGCGGGCGCCTTTCCCTGTTAACGGAGAGATAAGCATGGATCGTTGGGAGCAATTCTGGGGAAGCCTTTACCGCCGGGTGGTGCTGTGCTTTTTCGTGCCCATGGCCGCGCTGCTGGCGGCGATGGCGCTGTGCAGCACCAGCCATATCACGCTGGATTCCACCACGCTGTTCGTTGCGGACGCCGCCTGGCAGGGACTGCTGGCGGCGGCTGTCGTGCTGCTGCTGCTGGCCCTCGGGCGGCGCTTTCTGCCCGCGGTGCGGCGGATCGATGAGGATGACCGCCTGTTCCGCGCCTGGCAGCGGGGGCTGCTGATCCTGCTGCTGGCCGCGGCCTGCCTGTGGGTGCTGACGGCCCGGGTGGAGCAGGCCGCGGACCAGCGGATGCTGCAGAACCTGGCCTATCAGATGGCCTCCGGCGATTACGCCGGCTTTGCTGACAGCGGTTACCTGGGCATGTACCACAACAACATCGGCTTTACGCTGCTGGTGTGGTGCTGCTCGCAGGTGTTCGGCTTCTACAACTATGAGGCCATGCAGCTCCTGAACTGCCTGTTCCTTGTGTGGAGCTGGCACTCCCTGTCGGAGCTGGCCGGGCTGTACGGCGCGAAAAACAGCACCCGGCTGGTGCTGCTCACGGCGGGGCTGCTCTTCCTGCCCCTCAGCATGTATGTGACCTTCATCTACGGCAATCTGCCCGGCCTGGGCTTCGCGCTGGCGGCCTTCCTGGCGCAGCAGCGGAGCCTGCGCACCGGCAGCCTGCCCCGGGGGATCCTCTCGGCGTTGTTCATCACCATGGCCTGCGTGTGCAAGCAGAACTATCTGATCTTCCTGGTGGCGCTGTGCCTGGACACCCTGGTACAGCTGCTGCGCAAGCCCTCCGTGCGGCGCGGCGTGCTGATGGCGCTGCTGATCGCCGCCTGCGTGGCGCAGAGCGTTGCGCCGATCGCGGTGGCCCGGCGCGTGACCGGGCAGCCGCTGGACCAGGGCGCGAGCGCCTGGTCCTGGATCGTGATGGGCATGCAGAAGTCCGGCGATCTGACCGAAGGCTGGTACAACGACTACAATCAGAACTCCTATTTCGACAGCGGCTGCGACACCGCCGCGCAGGCGGCCGCGGCGAAGGAAAAGCTGAAGAGCGTGATGGAACAGCACATCAGCCGGGGCGATCTCGGTACCTTCATGCTGCGCAAGCTGGCCGCGATCTGGAACAACCCCACCTTTGAGGGCTTCTGGCTCAACGAGACCCGCGAGAATGAATGTACCGCCTCCTGGGCCACCTGGATGATGAGCCGCAACGGCGAGAACGCCTTCGTGCCCTTCCTGAACCTGCTGCAGTCCGTCATCCTGCTGGGCGTGCTGCTGTGGGTGCTGCTGGCCGGGCGGGAGGAGCGCGGACGCTGGCTGCTGCTGTGCATGACCTTCGTGGGCGGCTTCCTGTTCCAGGCGGTATGGGAGGCCAAATCCCAGTACACGCTGCCGTACTTCGTGCTGCTGATCCCCATCGGCGCGCAGGGCTGGCATCTGGCGGCGGAGGGCACGCTGGCGCTGGCGGACGGTCTGCGGGCAAAGCGGCCCGCGCTGCCGGTGCGTTCCGAACGCGTCCGCGTCATCGCCTGCCTGGCGGTGATCCTGGCCGCGGCGATCCTGATCGCCTGCGTGACCGGCACCTGCCTCAGCGGCGACGAGCAGCTGCTGGTCTACGATCTGGAGAAGGAAAGCACGGCCAACGCCACGGAGAACGGCACCTACACCTTCGAGAGCATGGCGGAGATCTGGCTGGGCATCCGGGAGGACACCCGTCAGCTTTACGCCGACTGGGAGGCCGACTGGGGCGAGGGCGCGATGCTGACGGTGGTCAACATCGGCAACGAAACGCTGCTGAAGGTGCAGGAGACCGGCGAATATCTGTGCGTGGACGCGGACGGACGCTCGGTTTACGCCCGCAGCTGCGAAGCGAGCGACGCCACCCGGTGGACCGTCAAGAACGGCCTGGGCGGATACATCTACATCACGACCCCCGGCGAAAATGGCGAGCTGGCCCTGACCACCTCCGTCGAATCGGAGGAGGTATGGGTGGAGAAGCTGGCCGAGGACAACGAGAACCAGGTGTGGTACGCCAACGAGATGGACGAGGAGGACGAGTAAGCCCTTCCTCCCGAATAACAAAAAGACCGCCGCGGCGGGGAGCAAAGTCCCGCCGCGGCGGTTTGTATGTGGGAAAGCCGCAGGCTCAGCCGGCCACCCAGTCGGTGGCGGTGCCGGCGCCGGAAAGATCGCACACCGCGGAGTAGCTGCCCACGGTCACGGTCACGGCGGAGGTGCCCTCCCGGTAAACGGTGCCGTCGGTGCCGAGCACGGTCACGGCGTTGCCGTCGGCGTCCACGATGCTGCCCTCGCAGGTCAGGCGGGTCAAGGCGCTGTCGGCGGTCACGACCCAGGTGGAGCCGGCGTCGATGTTCACATGGCAGTAGCCGCTGCCCGCAACGGTGACGCAGCTTTCATCCTGCAGCACGGCGCCCGTCAGCACGGAGCCGCCGGTGACGTACAGGTCCAGCTCGGAGATGCTGTCCCACAGGATATCGCCGTCCATGCGCTGGGCGATGGCGGTGAAGGCGCAGTCGGCGCCGTTGCTGCCGGCGGAGCCCCAGCCACGGGCGTTGCTGTTGCCGGTGCAGCGCAGGAAGTACTCGCAGTCCTCCGCGGCGGTGATGTCTACGGCGGTCAGCACGAACTCGCTGGTGGTGTTGGTGGTGTAGAACAGGCCGCCGTTGGCGCTGGTCAGGGAGCCGCCGTTCATCTCAAAGCGGCCCTCGCCGATCTCGGAATCGCCGGACATGCTCTGGTACAGGATCACGGTCCAGGTGTTGTCGTTCTGTCCGTCGTCGTTCATGTCGCCGTACAGGGCGCAGTCGTACAGGGCGACGCTGTTTTTGCCCTCGAGACACAGGGCCTCGGAGCCGGTGGCGGTCAGCACGGCGTTGTTGATGGCGATGTCCGCGGTGACGTACACGGCGGGGGAGCCGGTGCCGTTGCTGGTGTAGGTGCCGCCGTTCACGCGCATGGTGCCGCTGCCGCGGTCGGAGCGGATGGCCGCGGAGGACTCGCCCTCCGTGGTGACCTCCAGGCTGTTGGCGTACAGCGTGCCGCCGCCGGCCACATGGATGCCGCCGGCCGTGTTGCCGCTCGTGTGGATGACCGTGTCGTTGACGGTGGCCACGCCGTCACCGTAGGCGAACACGCCCGCGGCGCCGTCCGCGTCGGAGGTGATGGCGCTTTCGTTGATCTCCACGGAGCCGCCGGTGACCAGCACGCAGGCGCCCACGCCGTAGAAGGAGGCGTTGTCACCGCCGGTGGAATCGGCGGATTCGCGGGTGATGGTCACATCGCTCAGCACGGTGTCGCCGGAGACCACCAGCACGGCGTTTTCGTCCTTGCCGGTGGATTCGATGGCTTCGCCGGTCAGCGTGGTGGATTCGGAGAAGGTGTTCACGGCGTCGTAGCTTTCGGGCTGGGAGGAGCCGCCGCCCATGCCGCCGGGGGTACCGCCCATATCGCCGCCGGGGGCGTCGCCCATGCCGCCCATCTCACCGTCGGGCTTTTCGGGGGCGTCGCCGGGCTGGCCCATGCCGCCGCCCATGTCGCCGTCGGGCTTTTCGGGGGCGTCGCCGGGCTGGCCGTTTTCGCCTTCGGGCATCGCGGGGGGATCGCCGGCCTCATTCATATTGCCGGAGGAACTGTTTTCAGCCAGCGCGGCAACGCCGGCCAGGGCAACGGCCAGCAGGCTCACGGCCAGCAGGATCGCAAGCAGCTTCTTCATCGTGAAGGTCTCCTTTCGGATGATCGGACACCGCGGCGGAGCGGATGCTCCTTGCTGTCCGGATAGTGTCAGTATAGACCGCAAATGTGTCTGTGCTGTGAACTTTCCGGCTGATTCTGTGAATCAATTGTAACAATTCGACGGACGGAGACGCAAAGCCCCGGACGCGGCAGGCATCCGGGGAGAAAGGGTCAGATCAGCGCGAAGGAGCGCAGGGCGAACAGCCACAGCGTGATGGACACGGAGGACACCAGCGTGGACAGCAGCACCACATTGGAGGTCAGCACGCCGTCGCCGTGCATCTGTCGCGCCATGACATAGGCCGCCACGGTGGTGGGAGAGCCGGTCATGATGAGGATGGCCACCAGGGCGCTGTTCCGGAAGCCCAGCCACACGGCGATGGGCAGGAACACCAGCGGCAGCACGAACAGCTTGATGACGGTGGATGCCACCGCGGGCTTCCACTTCTGCAGCGCCTCGCCGCCGGAGAAGGACGCGCCCACCACCAGCAGCGCCACCGGGGAGGCTGTGCCGCCGACGGACTTCAGCGCGCCGGTCAGCATCTCCGGCAGGGTGACGCGCAGCAGCGCGAAAGGGATGCCCAGCAGGATGCCGATGATGATGGGGTTCTTCAGCACATCGAGGCAGGCCTTGCGGACGCGGGCCTTGCCGTCCGCCGCCGGGGGCATCAGCGCGCCGTTCTCGTCCACCTGCGGGGAGAAGGACAGGATCAGCACGGCGAAGATGTTGTACAGCGGCACGGCGGCCACGATCATCATCGGCACCAGGCCGGCGTCGCCGTAAATGTTGGTGGCGAAGGCGATGCCCAGGATGGCCGCGCTGGAGCGGCAGGAGGCCTGGGCGAAGGCGCCGATCATCCGGCGGTCCTTCATCAGCAGCGCCGCGAGGCCCCACACGCCCAGGAAGAACGCGGCGGTGGCCAGGGCGCAGAACAGGCAGAAGGACAGGCTGAAATCGCTGTACAGGTCCATGGTGGAGATGGAGTTGAACAGGCTGACGGGCAGCGCCACCCGGAACACATACAGGTTCGCGTCCCTGCAGAAGCCCGGGCCCAGCATGCCGATCCGGCGCAGGAACCACCCCAGCAGGATCACCAGGAACACCGGCATCGTGGCGTTCAGCGCGAAAACGAAGTTGCTCATAGTGACTCCTTCCGGCCCAGCCTCCGGTACAGCGGGATCAGCACGCCGCCGAGGCTGTTGCCGAGGGTGATGGCGAGGATGCACACCAGCGCGCGGCCGCCCCAGGCGCCGGCCACGGAGAAATAGAACATATCGGCGATGCAGTGCTCGAAGCCGCTGAGGATGAAGCCCGCGACGCATACGAACAGGATCAGCGGGTTCTGTGTCCGGCCGTAGCCGTCCACGGCGATGAACATCAGCAGGCCGCAGAAGACGCCCAGCAGCAGCAGGCTCCAGAGACTGTCGGCGGTCTTCGCGGCGCAGAGGGTCGCGGCCTTTTCCGCCATGTCGGCGGCCCGGGTGGCGCGGATGGCGGTGCCGGCCAGCCAGGTGCCGGCGAAATTGCCCAGCCAGATGACCGCCAGGTCGATCAGATAGGCCGGCGGCTGCTCCACCAGATAGCCGACCTTGCCGGTGTACAGCCTCAGGCCGTGGGCGCAGATGGCATACAGGCCCACGGTGAACAGCAGCGCGCCGGCCACCCGGTCCTCCACGCACAGGAAAACGGCGCCGCCGATACCGATGCAAAGACCGGCCAGCACGGCGCCGACGAAGTTCTCAAGCTGTTTTTTCATCGGAAACGATCCTCCTTTGTCCTCCCGGTAAAGCCCGGGGGATTGCGGCCCAGACGGTCGGCCTTTGCGGATCGTACTTCACGTGGTCAGTTCCACTTCCGTCAGTCATACGATACGGTTATTGTAGCAGAAGGCGCGGCGGATGTCAAACGCTTTCGGTCAGCCGCTTCACCCAGGCGGTACCGTGCAGGCGGATGGTCACGACAAACACCTTCACCAGCTGGTCGATGTACAGGCACAGGGTGACCATGGGCACGGACCAGTGCCACAGGAAGGCGGCGCAGCAGCTCAGCGGCACCACGATGACGCAACCGAAGATGATATCGACCCGCAGCACGAAGCGCGTGTCGCCGCCGCCGCGGATCACGCCCACCAGACAGGGCATCTGGTAGCCGGTGCAGACCGCGACCACGGACAGCACGACGATCATTTGTTCCGCGTAGGTCCTGGCCTGGTCGGTGAGCGTGTACAGGGAGATGATCGGTCCGCTGATGAGACTCAGCAGGCCGCCCATCAGCAGGCCCAGCCCGATGAAGATGGCCTGCAGCGTATGCACGTCGCTGCGCAGCTGCCGCGTATCGCCGGTGCCGATGATCCTGCCGATGACCGCGCCGGAGGCCGCCGACGCGCCGATGGGGATCATCTTGCAGTACTGGAACAGCGTGGCCGCGGCGCTGTTGGCCGCGATGGCGTCGGCGTTCAGGTGGCCCATCACGACCGTCTGCATGGCCACGGAGCCGGAGAACAGCAGGGCGGAGATGACGCAGGGCAGCGCCACGGAGGTGTACCGCCGCAGCAGCGCGCCGTCATGGCGGAAGAGCCGCCCGGGGCTCAGGGAGAACGGCACATGGCCCTTCCGCATGCACCAGAGCAGCAGCACGATCAGCTCCAGCACCCGGGCGATGAGCGTACCGACGGCCGCGCCGCGGATGCCCAGCTCCGGGAAGCCCAGCGCGCCGAAGATCAGCACGCGGTTGATGCCCACGTTCACCACCAGGGCCATCACGGACAGCCGGAAGGCGATGCCAGCGATCTGCACGCTGCGCAGCGTGCAGAGGATCAGCGTGGTGGTGATGAACACCAGGTAGCTCCAGCGCATCACGCGCAGATAGGCCGTGCCCTCGGCCACGATGGCCGCGTCCGAGGTGAACAGCCGCACCATGCCCTCCGGCGCGATGAAGGCGACCGCCGTCAGCACCAGGCCGATGACCCAGCCGCAGAACAGCGCCTGGCCGGAGAGCTTTTCGAGGCTGTCCGTGTCATGCCGGCCCCAGAGCTGCGCACCGAGCACGGCCAGACCGTCGCCCAGGCCGCTGCCGATCACCTGCTGCAGCACATACTGGATCTGGTTGACGGCCGCGGCGCCGGACAGGGCGGTCTGGCTGTACATGCCCAGCATGATGTTGTCCGCCACGTTCACGCTGTAGGTCACGATGTTCTGCAGCGCCAGCAGCAGAAAGAGCCGGACCCAGCTTTTGTAAAACTGCGGGTCATGGGAGAAAAAGGGCGTCCTGCCCGTTTCCGTCAGGGTGTGTTCGTTCATCTTCGGATGCTCCTCGCGGGGGGGATTTCGTTCCCGGGAATTGTCAAGGGGCCGCAGTCCCTTGCCTTCAATCCGCAATCATGAAAAGTTACTGTTCAAGCCCACTGCACACAGGACCATCTGATTGCGTTTGAACTCTCTCAGTCGCCTTCGGCGACAGCTTGTAACCCTCTTCAGTCGCCTGCGGCGACAGCTTCCCCGGAGGGGAAGCCTTTGAGGGCACGACCTCATCAGTCACCTTCGGTGACAGCTTGTAACCCTCTTCAGTCGCCTTCGGCGACAGCTTCCCCGGAGGGGAAGCCTTTTGGGGTATCGACCCCCAGCCGCAAACCGGCGGGCAACCACGATTGGGGGGAACGGCGGCGAATCTGCGGCCGGTCCCATCCGATCGAAGATCGGATTCAGAGGGACCGGCCGGCAGCCCGAGCCGCCAGGGGACGGCATTGCAAGCCGGTGGGTA
>R14__coassemble_1635_pt1 | contig 10804 bp, 12 predicted proteins | sample R14__metabat2_high_PE_015 | metagenome-assembled genome bin R14
AATGCGCTACGCTATATAAAATTGTTGCGGGCAGACCATCAAACAGCAACGGCAGTTGCCGGGGCTTGAGCAGTAACCCTGCCTGTGCGAAACGGCCTGACGGAAAAGAACTTCGCTTGCAAATGGCCGGGCGGTATGCTACAATATCCCCGGTCTCACAACAACAAAGGAGGATGGCAGCATGCTGACCATCACGGAGCTTTTTGATCTGAACCATACCATTGCCGCGGATTATCTGCGCGGCTTTACCTATCCCTGGGAGGCCCTCGCCGGGCTGAAGGCGGAGATCATCCGCCTCGGTGCGGCGCTGGATCCCGCGGAATACACGGAGATCTCCGAGCATGTGTGGGTGCACCGCACGGCGACCGTGGCCCCGACGGCCTTCCTCGGCGCGCCGGCCATCATCGGCCCCGGCACCGAGGTGCGCCACTGCGCCTTCGTCCGCGGCAGCGCGCTGGTGGGCGAGGGCTGCGTGGTGGGCAACTCCGTGGAGCTGAAGAACGTGATCCTGTTCGATAGGGTGCAGACGCCCCACTACAATTATGTGGGCGACAGCATCCTTGGCTACAAATCCCACATGGGCGCGGGCTCCATCACCTCCAACGTCAAGAGCGACAAGACCCTGGTGGTCGTGAAGGACGGCGCGGAGCGTATGGAGACCGGCATCAAGAAAATGGGCGCCATGCTGGGCGACTTTGTGGAGGTCGGCTGCAACAGCGTGCTGAATCCCGGCACGATGATCGGCCGGAACAGCAGCATCTATCCGCTTTCGTGCGTGCGCGGGGTCATCCCGGCGGACAGCATCGTGAAGACCGGCATGGTCGTTGTCAGGAAGGAGACCAGATAAATGGGACGCTATTTCGGTACGGACGGCTTCCGCGGGGAAGCCAATGTGAATCTGACGGCGGATCACGCCTACAAGGTCGGCCGCTTCCTGGGCTGGTATTACGGTGAGATGCGCCGCCGCGCCGGCGACGACACCCCCGCCCGGATCGTCATCGGCAAGGACACCCGCCGTTCCTCCTATATGTTCGAGTACACGCTGGTCAGCGGCCTGGTGGCCTCCGGCGCCGATGCCCATCTGCTCCACGTGACCACCACGCCCTCCGTGGCCTGGGTCACCTCCGTGGACGGCTTTGACTGCGGCATCATGATCTCCGCCAGCCACAACCCCTACTACGACAACGGCATCAAGCTGATCAACGGCCAGGGCGAGAAGATGGACGAGGAGACCATCGCCCTGATCGAGGATTACATCGACGGCAGCGTGAACGTGTTCGGCAAGACCATGACCGAGGTACCCTTCGCGCACCGCGAGCATATCGGCTGCACGGTGGACTACGTGTCCGGCCGCAACCGCTACATCGGCTATCTGATCTCCCTGGGCATGTATTCCTTCAAGGGCCTGAAGGTCGGCCTGGACTGCGCCAACGGCTCCTCCTGGAATATCGCGAAGTCCGTGTTCGACGCCCTGGGCGCGAAGACCTATGTCATCAACGCCGATCCCAACGGCACCAACATCAACACCGATTGCGGCTCCACCCATATCGGGGGCCTGCAGCGCTTCGTGGTGGACAACGGACTGGATATCGGCTTTGCCTACGACGGCGACGCCGACCGCTGCCTGTGCGTGGATGAGAAGGGCAATGTCATCACCGGCGATCATATCCTGTACATCTGCGGCTGCTACATGAAGGAGCGCGGCATGCTGCTCAACAACACCGTGGTCACCACCGTGATGAGCAACTTCGGCCTGTACAAGGCCTTCGATGAGGTCGGGGTGGACTACGCCAAGACCGCCGTGGGCGACAAGTATGTCTACGAATACATGACGAAGAACAGCTGCCGCCTGGGCGGCGAGCAGTCCGGCCACATCATCTTCACTCAGTACGCCTCCACCGGCGACGGCATCCTGACCAGCCTGAAGCTGATGGAAGTGATGAAGGCGAAGAAGAAGCCCATGAGCGAGCTGGCCGCGCCGGTGGTGTTCTATCCGCAGGTGCTGCAGAACATCCGCGTGAAGGACAAGCCCGCCGCGCAGAACGATCCCAAAGTGCAGGCGGCCGTGCGCCGCGTTGCCGACGCCCTGGGCGATACCGGGCGCATCCTCGTGCGCGAGAGCGGCACCGAGCCGCTGATCCGCGTGATGGTGGAGGCCGAGACGGAGGAGATCTGCCGCAAATACGTGGATGAGGTCATCGCCGTGATCCGTGAGGACGGCCACGAGGCCTGATGAGACACCGGGCCCGGTCAACGGGCAGGAAGGAAGCGAAGCAAAAATCCCATGCGTTATATCCGTCGATTCCTGGCGCTGCTGACCGCGGCGTGCCTGCTGGTGTCCTCCGCTTCGGCTGTCGGCTTCGAGATGGTCAGCGCGGACGAGACCGACGCGCAGAAGCTGCTCCGGAGCTATGATAAAAAGGAAGGCTACCTCTATCTGGAGCTTGGCCGCTACCCCTACACCGCGGACGGGGAGATCCAGCCCGTGCTGTGGGAGGTCCTCTATGTGGAGAACGACGTCGCCCTGCTTTTCACCCATTACTGCATCGATTTCGCGCAGTTCAACGAGGAGCGCAAGGACGAGCCCACCTGGAAGGACTACACCATCTACCACACGCTGAATGAGGTGATGGTGCCCGAAATGTTCACGGACGAGGAGCTCAGCGCCATCCTGCTGGATGAGGAGCTGGGCTGGCTGTACTATCCCACCACCCAGGATATGTGGAACAACGATTACGGCTACCGCGCCGGCCACTGGCCCTACGCGGAGCGCAAGTGCGAGCCCACGCCCTACGCGAAGGCCAATCCCCACGCCTGGGTCAGCAGCGAGACCTACTGCACCTGGTACTTCACCCGCAACGTGATGCGTACCGGCACCCACGGCCTGGTGGGCTATGACGGCCACACCTCCGTGGCGGCCAACAACCGCTGGGGCGGTGTGCGGCCCATGTGCAGGGTGGACATGACGAAGCTGGACAACGCCACCGGGTCGGGCACGGTGGACGATCCCTATGTTTTCACCGTGGTGAGCGGCAAGTAAGTCCGCTCCGCAAAATTTGCCCGCCGTGTCTGCAGGAAAAACGCCGGCCCGCAAAGAATTTTACTTCAAAGCTTTGCAAAACCGCTTTGCAAAAGCGACGCTTCATCCATATTCGGGAGGTAAACAAACATGAAAAAGCTGCTGGCTCTGGTCCTTTGCCTGATGATGTGCGCCACCCTGGTGCCTTCCTTCGCCGAAGGCGATGTGCCCTCCGTGGCCATCTGCGTGGCGGGTACGCTGGGCGACCGTTCCTTCTACGATTCCGCCAACGAGGGCATTGAAAAGCTGAAGGCCGATTACGGCGCCAACGTCACCGTGATCGAGTGCAAGGAGGACGCCTCCCTGTACGAATCTTCCCTGTATGACGCGGCCGATTCCTATGATGTGGTCTGCGCCGTGGGCTGGCAGTTCATCGACGCGCTGCCCGTGGTGGCCGCCGACTATCCCGAGGTGAAGTTCCTCTTCATCGACAATGAGCTGGAGGAGATCCCCGGGAACGTGATGTGCGTGGTCTACGCGCAGAACGAGGGCTCCTTCCTGGCCGGCTACATCGCCGGTACCCTGAGCGAGACCGGCAAGGTCGGCGCTGTGGGCGGCGCGGACGACGCCACCATCAACGACTTCATCTACGGCTACCGGGCCGGCGCGGAATACGCGAAGGAAGGCACGACCGTGGAGGTGCAGTACGCCAACGACTACGAGGACCCCGCCAAGGGCAAGGAGTGCGCGCTGGCGCTGTACTCCGCCGGCTGCGACATCGTGTTCCAGGTGGCCGGCAAGACCGGTGAGGGCGTCTTCGAGGCCGCGGCCGAGACCGGCAACTACGCCATCGGTGTGGACGGCGACCAGAAGTACATCAACCCCGACGTCATCCTCTGCTCCATGGTGAAGTGCGTGGGCGATTCCATCTACGCCGTGGCCGTGGATATGGACAACATGTTCAAGGGCGGCGAGGTGTGGCACGCCGACATGGCTTCCGGCTACATCGACGTGGTGTACGGCACCGACGACATGGTCCAGCAGGTCTCCGACGAGCTGAAGGCCGAGGTGCAGGAGCTGAAGGAGCTGGTCATCAACGGCACCATCACTGTTCCTACCGCGCTGAACTGAGTTTGGCATCCGGCAGGCAGCAGCAACCCCGCGGGGAACTGCTGCCTGCGTTTTTCTATCTCCCGGAGGCTCCGGGCAATCCTCTGATGAAACCGAGGCGATGGCATGACTACCGAGCAACCGATCGTATCCTTCCGCCATGTGTCCATGCAGTTCCCCGGCGTGCTGGCCAACGATGATATCACGCTGGACATCCTGCCGGGCGAGGTATTTGCCCTGGTGGGCGAGAACGGCGCGGGCAAATCGACCCTGATGAAGATCCTTTACGGCATGAACACGCCGACGGACGGCCAGGTGTTCGTGCACGGCAAGGAGATCCGCACCTTCTCGCCGGGCGCCGCCATCGCGGAGGGCATCGGCATGGTGCATCAGCACTTCATGCTCGTGCCTTCCTTCACCGTGGCGCAGAACATCGTGCTGAACAACGAGCCGAAAAAAGGCGGCCTGTTCTACGATTTCGCGAAGGCCAACCGCATTACGGAGGACCTGGTGAAGGAGTACGGCCTGAAGGTGACCCCCACGGACCGCGTGGAGGAGATCAGCGTCGGTCTGCAGCAGCGTGTGGAGATCCTCAAGACCTTCCACCGCGGCGCGGATATCCTGATCCTCGACGAGCCCACCGCCGTGCTGACGCCCCAGGAGACCGACGAGCTGTTCACGGTGATCCGCCGCATCGTGCGTTAGCGGCACATGACGGTCATCATCATCACCCACAAGCTGGATGAGGTGCTGGCCATCTCCGACCGCGTCGGCATCATGCGGGCCGGCAGGCTGGTGGGCGTTCGCAACACCGCCGAGATGGACAAGAAGAGCATTGCCGCCATGATGGTCGGCAAGGAGGTGCTGCTGGACGCCATGCCGCACCCGGAGATCGAGGCGGAGGAAGCGCCGGCGATCGTGGTGGACCGGCTGGAGGTGCGGGACAACCGCGGCCTGCCCGCCGTGGACGGTCTGAGCCTGCAGGTGAGAAGGGGAGAGATCCTCGGCATCGCGGGCGTGGAGGGCAACGGCCAGAGCGAGCTGATCGAGGCGATCACCGGCATGCGGGCAGCCTCCGGCGGCAGCGTGCATATCCTCGGCAAGGACATCCGCGGCATGACGCCCGGACAGGTGCGTGAGCTGGGTTTGGCCCATGTGCCGGAGGACCGGCTGGCCACGGGCGTTTCCGCTCCGGCGGACATCACCGACAATGTGGTGGTGCGCCGTGAGGGCGGCAGGGCGTTCTCGCTGTTCAGGCTGCATCTGAAGAAGCGGGCGATGCGGGACTACGCGAAAAAGGTCTACGAGCGGTTCGATATCCGCGGCGCGGGCGTCGATACCCCGGCCGGCTCGCTGTCCGGCGGCAATATGCAGAAGCTGGTGGTGGCCCGGGAGTTCCTGTTCGACACGCAGGTGCTGATCATTTCCCAGCCGACCCGCGGCGTGGATATCGGCGCCATGGACTTCATCCATCAGCAGATCCTGGAAAAGCGCAACAGCGGCTGCGCTGTGCTGGTGGTCAGCGCCGACCTGGACGAGCTGTACCGCCTCTCCGACCGTATGGTCACTGTCTATGAGGGGCGCATCACCGGCGAATTCAGACCGCAGGATATCACCAAATCCGAGATCAGCTACTACATGACCGGCGGCGGAAAGGAGCGGCAGGCATGAAACGCAATCTGAATTATCTGCTGAGCCTGTTCGTCAGCATCCTGCTGGCGCTGCTGCTGGGCGCGCTGATCATGATCGGCTCCGGCTACAGCCCGCTGGAGGGCTACGGCGCGCTGCTGTCCGGTGCCCTCGGCTCCACCCGCGGCATCGGCAACACACTGTACAAATCGGCGCAGCTGATGATCACCGGTCTCGCGACGGCGGTGGCCGCGCAGTCCGGCATCTTCAATGTCGGCGGCGAGGGACAGATGTACCTGGGCGCCCTGGCCTCCGCGTGGATCGGCGCGCTGCTGACCGGCGTGTCGCCCTTCCTGGCGATCCCGGCCTGCCTGCTGGCCTCCGTCATTGCCGGCAGCCTGTACGCGCTGATCCCCGCCGTGCTGAAGGTCAAGCTGAAGATCAACGAGGTCATCACCACCATCCTGATGAACTCCATTGCCATCTATTTCACCACCTACATGGCCAACGGTCCGCTGAAGACCACCGAAAAGGGCGTGGCCGCCGGCACCGCCTCGCTGGACGAGGCGTTCCGGTTCTCCAAGGTCATCCGCGGCTCCAACCTGACGGAGAGCGTCTTCTACATCGCGGTCATCACGCTCATCGTGTGGTACCTGATGAGCCGCACCACCGTCGGCTACCGCATGAAGCTCACCGGCCAGAATCCGCGCTTCGCGAGGTACATCGGCCTGCACGCCGAGCGGCTGGCCATTGCCGGCATGCTGATCTCCGGCGCCATGTGCGGTATGCTGGGCATGTTTGAGACCTTCGGCCTGCAGACGCGCTTCAAGGCGGATTTTTCCAACGAGTTCTACTTTGACGGTATGCTGGTGGCCATGATCATGCGCTACAAGCCGATGGGCATCATCCTGATGTCGTTCTTCTTCGGCATCCTGAAGATGGGCGCGCAGACGATGCAGGCCAAAACCGGCATTTCTTCATAGCTGATCGATATCCTGCAGTCGATCATCATCTTCTTCATGGCGGCCGAGGAGGGCATCGTGGCGATGCTGAAGGCCCGCCGCGCCGTACGGAAGGGGGATGCCTGATGGACTGGAGCACGATCTTCAATGTCGGCACCCTGATGAACACGGTCAATTCCGCCACCATCGTGATCCTGGCGGGCCTGGGCTGCCTGATGACCGACCAGGCCGGCATGATGAACATCGGTATCGACGGCATCATGACGGCGGGCGCCTTCGCGGCGGTCATGGGCAGCTGGCTGTGCAACAGCTGGGTCATGGGCCTGGTATTCGCCGTGGCCACCGGCCTGCTTTTCGGCCTGTTCTACGGCGTGTTCGTCATCAAGTTCAAGAGCGATGAATTCATCATCGGCGTGGCGCTGAACATTTTTGCCGCCGCGCTGACGACCTTCCTGCTCCGCTCGATCCCCGGCCAGTCCGGCTCCTTCCACCCGGAAACGGGCACGGTGGTCAAGCTGCCGAGCATTTCCCTCGGCACCATCGGCGGCACGCAGGTGAACATTTCCATCATGGTGATCCTCGGCTGGATCCTGGTGCTGGCCTGCTGGGTGATGCTGTACCGCACGCCCCTGGGCTTCTGGCTCCACGCCTCCGGCGAGCATCCCGAATCCCTGCGCTCCGTCGGCCGCCGGCCGGAGGGGCTGAAGTACCTCGCGTCCCTGCTGTGCGGCGTTTTCTGCGGTCTGTCCGGCGCGTATCTGTCGCTGGGCTATCTGTCCACCTTCACGGAAAAGATGTCCGCCTCCAAGGGCTATGTGGCCGTGGCGTGCGTTATCTTCGGCCGCTCCAATCCGCCGCTCGTGTTCCTGGCGGCGTTGCTGTTCGGCTTTATCGATGCCGCCGGCCAGCGCATGCAGGGCGTGATCGACCCCACGCTGACGGCGACCTTCCCTTACATCGGCACGATCCTGATGATGGTGCTGCTGGCGGTCAGGGACAACCTGAAGAAGCGCCGCGCGCCGGCCGGTAACTGATCCAAGGGAGCCCCGCACGGACCGCCGGCGGAGCTCCTTTTTCATGCGAAAAAAATTTTTCGATCCCCGGGAGCCAAAACCACCCCTTTCGGACTCTATATAGTGTAAAGCGGATCACAGGAGGCGCAGCGGATGACGGACAACGGGCGAAAGGAGCTTTTCGTGCGGACGGTGCGGGAGCACAGCCACAGCATGTACTGTGTGGCGATGTCCATGCTGCACAGCCCGGCGGATGCCGAGGACGCTGTTTCCGAGGCCGTCGAAACGGCCTGGCGCCATCTGTGGACGCTTCGCGACCCGGAGGCGCTGCCGGCGTATCTGACGCGCTGCACGGTCAACGCCTGCCACGCGGCGCTGCGCCGGCGGAAGCGGGAGACCGTAACGGAGGACATGGAGCCATACTGCGCGCCCGCGGAGGACGAAACGCCGCTGTGGGAATACATCGGCCAGCTGCCGGAAAAATTCCGCACGCCGCTGGTGCTGAAGTATGGCGAGAACATGACGGTCGAAGAGATCGCCGCGGCGCTGGGCATCCTGCGCGGCACGGCGTCCTCGCGGCTGACGCGCGGCCTGCAGCTGCTCCGGGAGCAAATGAAAGGGGAGGACTGACGCATGAACGATGAGGAACTGAAACGGCTCTTCCGGGAACACCGCCCGGAAAAACCGCTGGGCTTTGATACCCGCATGGACGCGCGGCTGGCCTCCCTGACAGGCAAAAGGGAGGAACAACCAATGAAACGCAAGCTGACCTGGGGCATGGCCATCGCGCTGGCCCTCGTACTGACGATCGGGATCACCTCCGTGGTGAGTATCGCGAGCAACGGCGGCGGTACGGAGCAGTATCTGATCCCAAAGGTGGCGGATTATACGGGCGGAGAGCGTATCTCCTACACCAATAACACGGTCTGCCTGGCCGGACTGAGCATCAAGGACACCTGGCCGGGGCTGACGGACAAATGGTACAATGTGGTGCCGGTCGACCTCACGGCGCAGGGCCGGCAGACGTACACGCTGGTGGCCAGCGGCATGTATTACATCGGCGAGTGCTATGTGGATATCGCCGGGGATGAGGTCGTTGTGACCTACGCCACCTATCGCGGCAACCTGGACCGGCTGAGCGAGTGCATGCGCTTTTTCACGGACCTGGATGACCTGACGACCGAATATCTCGAGGATCCCACCAGCAGCTTCGCCTTCGGCGAAAAGCTGAGCATCCGCAGGGATCTGAAGGGCGCGCAGGTGGCGCTGCTGTTCGTCTGCAACCGCGTCAGCTACACGATCCCCTTCGACAACCAGAACCACACGCTGGTACGCTATTACAGCAACAAGCCCGACTGGAAGGCCTTCCGCGCCGACCTCACGGAGCTGCTCGAGCGTTTTGAGCGCCAGGATCTGAACGAGACCACGCCCTCGGACATGGGCGGCAGGACCGCGGACGGCGGCGAACGCGCCGAGACCCAGGAGGAGCAGCTGACCGTTGAAACGGATACGGACCGCAAGGACAGCGACGCGCTCCCGCCGGAAAACGAAACCCCGGACGGACAGGACGAGCCTGCCTGAATCACCCCACATCAAAAGCCGCACCCTCCGGGAAAGGAAGGTGCGGCTTGCTTGTGTGCTCCGAAAATTACTCGACGGTCTCCAGGAAATCCATATCGGTGTTGATCTGGATACCGGTGGCGATCTCCTCCTCGGTGACGTCGGCGCCGTCAGTGTGGGTGATGTACATGTTCAGGATGTAACCGTCGTACAGGGCGGTCAGGATGACGATATCCTGGTCGGTATCCTGCTCGTCGATCACGATCATCTCGGTGCCCAGGCCGGTGGTGCGGATCTCCCAGGTGGGATTGGCCAGGTCTTCGATCAGGCTTTCGGCGAAGGCGGCCTTGTCCTCGTCGCTCATTTCGTTGATGGTCTTCACGTCCTCAACATAGCTGTCGGGCGCGACGATCAGCACATACGCGGCGGCACTCTCGTCCTCGGAGGTGATGATGCTGAGCATCACGCCGTTCTCGGTCGCGGTATCGGCGGTATAGCCCTCGGGATAGACGAAGGCGAAGCTCAGGCCGTCATCGTACTTCACGATCTCCTTGTCGGTGCTTTCGGCGAAGGCGGCGCAGGACAGGCACAGCAGCATGGCGGCCAGGATCAGTGCAAGCAGCTTTTTCATGGTGAATTTCCTCCTGTATGATAATGGGGCGATCAGTAGGCCAGGGGCGTGACGCAGCTCTTCAGGATGAAGCCGACCTTGCCGTCCGCCAGCACACGGACCTGCGCCCAGGTGTTGCTCTCGGCCAGCACCTCAATGGCGGTGCCGCACAGATAGGCGCCGCTGTACACGGCGCTGGTGCTCGGGAACCAGCGCAGATGCACATAGTTTGCGGGGTTCTTGGTCTGGATCACGGTCTGATAGGAGTTGGTCAGCACGGTCATCGCCTTGGCGGCATTGTTGATCTGGTCGAAGGTGATGTCGCTGGTGGTGGAGGAAGAGCCGGAGCCGCCGTTGTAGGGGCCGGGATCATAGCTCACCAGGAAGCTGGCCTGCACCCAGCCCTTGATGGTGCCGGACCCGGTGGGGTTCGTCACTTCGATGTAGGCCCAGGTGCCGTTGTCATTGTACTGGTACACCAGCACATAGGAGCGGTAGTTGATGCGGGCGATGATGTTGCTGTTGCCGGCCTTCAGGGGGGAGGAGCGGACGTTCAGCGTTTTGCCGTTGCCGGTCTTCACATAGAAGTAGCCGTAGTTGGCAGCGTAGGAGACGGACATGAGGGCGAACACCAGCACGGCCGCCAGGCAGAGAATCCGGACGAAGGACTTCTTCATGGATGAACCTCCTTATGATGATTGAAAATGGAACACCATGCGGAAATGATAGCATAATTATTCAAAAATTTCAATAGTTTGACAGATGTTTCAAAAATGTTTACACAATTCACGTTACCGCTCAGGCCCCCGGCGGCTGCCGTTGATGTTTGAAGATCTGTCCGCAGCTTTTTTATATGGCGTAGCGCATTGTTGACTTGAATCCTGCGCCTGCGCGTTATCTT
>R14__coassemble_1657_pt1 | contig 10732 bp, 12 predicted proteins | sample R14__metabat2_high_PE_015 | metagenome-assembled genome bin R14
CATCCAAACCTCCCACACATTGCCGTTCTGCAATCAGGCGCTTACGCCAATGATACGCCAACACGGTAAATCACTGGGTAGAATCAGTTGTACTGAGTATCAAAAGATGCTCCGCATGGTGTAATCTATAGACCATATATACCATATAGAAAAGATTCCCGGCAGTTCGAATCCCGCCACTTCGACCACTTAAGCCACCCAAATCGGGTGGTTTTTGCTTTATATGGTAAATTGTGTGGCCCATATCAGACAAATTTCGTGTCGCATAGCATTGCGACACGGAGAGGCAGGCATGTCTGATCCGGTGGATTGCAACGCCCAACCCACCCATGGAAATTGGATAAAGGGCCGCGACCTCCTGTGTCCGCTGCTGTCCGGATCTGTCCTGGACAGGGGCGGACATTTCAATTTGGTCGATTTGCGCGGCCTTTTGGTCCGGCCCTGCGGCCGTTTATTCACCTGAGTTGTCCGTTTGTGGCCACCAGATCGGACATCTTTTGTGAGCCCAGAATCGTCCCCCGCAGCTTGAAACCGGGCACCCTCCGGATGAACATGACACAGCCGTTACGGCAGATCATATGAAGGAGGGTTCCCTATGGCCATTCTTTTCTCCAGGGCGACGCTCACATCCAGCGAGAGCAGCATGTCCTTCCTGATCGGCGGGATGCCGACCGCGCCGGAAGCCTTCGCTGGCTGGACCGCTTGGCAGTCCTTTGTCGAAGCGCTTCCCGCCGGTAGCCAGGTCCGGGTTTGCGTCACGGGCTATCTCTATGGCGGCGGAGAGATCGTCCCGGCCACGCCGGAGGAGGTGGCGATATGATGATGCGCATCGGGATGAGGGCGGATTTCCTCGAAAGCAGGTGCCGGGTGTGGGGCGGGACGGAGTTCGGGGGCGTGATGGGATAAGAGAGCATGAAAAAAGGCTGTACCGGCGTGAAACCGATACAGCTTGATTTTTGTTACGCCCAGAACCTCTTCGAAGCACGAGGCTGCTCCTGCCGTTCACGATGCGGAAGCGTACTCGTAGCTGTGACTATACATGAACTCCGGCGCGCAATCAATGTCGCCATCCATCCACGTTACCACGCCATGATCCAGCTGCGCGGCTTTGAATACAGCGGGGTCCTGCAATGGCCGGAAGACAGGTCCTTGCAACACAGTGGCATCAAACAAACGGCGCTCACCGCTGGAGAAGGTCAGGATCATCATCATATCGTCCAGCGGCTTGATTTTTTCGATGCTGATAGTGTCGATCGGCTGACCTCCGTAAACATATCCATCTTTGTAATACATGGCGCACTCCTTTACTTCAATGGTTCGATTTTGGCAAACGGGAGACAGCGAACAGCGTTATTCCATGCAGCATAAAGCTAATCCTAGTGGATTGCCATCCAGCCGGAAAGCATCCGATACTGCTTGATTGGCAAGCGCCCTTCCAGAACTTCGCCGTCAAGGCCGACGGAGGCCTCATCATCACCGTAATAGACATGAACATGCGGCTTATGATGTTTGTCGTTATCATTGAAGATCATCTTAATGACAAGACCGTAAAAGCGGCTTACCTCAGGCATAGCAATCCCCCCGTTTAAAGGAATGTGTGCCATTATTATAAGCCTTTCCCACAAAAAATACAAGATGCAGAAAAAGCTGTACCGGCATCCAACCGATACAGCTTTCTTTTATTTCAGCGCCATCCAGGTGGTTGCACCGTGTTGCTTCAATTCAGGTACTCAACCATACCGATCACGGCGTCTGAAATATCCATGATGCAATCGTAATCCACAGCGCCTGTGACAGCATAGTGCCGTTTCTTCAAGTCAAGGAATTTGATCTGCTCGCACAGTACCACGCCCTCCGTATTTCCAAAGGCAACCGGAATATGCAGTGGGCCGGCAACCGCAGTCTTCATCAGCGGGCATACGAGCGCTGCGCCGCTTTTATTGAATTCTTTGTTACTGACAACAACAACCGGGAAATTCAGCTGATCCACTCTCAGGACGCTTCCCTGCCCGTATTTGGACATTTACCACACCTCGTTCCCGACAGGATCGCCCCACACAACCTCTTCGGTGAGATTCAGCTGTCCGTTGAATTTTTCGGCGCGCTCAGCGAGTGTTTTGTGAACAAACTGCCTGCTGATGATGATCCGGCCGTCGACAGCCTCGATCTGAAGAACATCATCCGGCCGAAATCCCACAATTGACAATAATTCTTTCGGGAGACGGATGCCCTGACTATTTCCCCAGGATTTTAATTGAGTTTGCATGAATACCACCTCCCCGTATATACATAGTATATACACTGCTTTGAAAAAGTCAAGCGCCCCTTTGCTTTTCACTCAATGATGTTCCTTCCCGGGATCGCTTGAAATGAATGTCACAAAAAAAGCTGTACCGGCCGCTCACCGATACAGCTTTTTCCTGTTATTTCGCTTTCTTCATCCCGAACTTCCCTGCCCAGTTCACCACGCTGTTTCCGCTGTCCCTGGCGCCGGCCCGGACCTCCCTGCCCCTGGGGTCGAATACGCCGCTCAGGTGTCCTCCGCCGCCACCGCAGGCGGCAGCGTGACCACAAAGGCCGTTCCTGTTTCCAGACTGCTTTCCACGCGGATGCTGCCCTCATGGGCGGCAACGATCTCGCGGGCGATGGACAGCCCCAGCCCCGAGGAATGGGGATCGTGCCGTTTTTTGCTGCGGTAGTAGCGCTCAAACACCGCGTCCAGCTCCTCCGGCGGAATATAGCTGCCGGTGTTGTGCACGATGATTTCCGTCTGTCCGTTCCGCCGCCGCAGGCTGAGGGTGATCGCGCCGCCCTCATTCACATGCTTCAGGGCATTGTCCGCCAGATTTTGCAAAGCCTGCCGCAGCCGGAAGCTGTCGCCCCAGGCCATCAGCGGCTCCGCGTTCAGCGCCACAGTCACGCGCTTTTCGCGGCAGCGGGAGCGCAGGCCGTCCGCCACCTCTGTGAGGATCGCCGGCAGATCCACATCGTCCTCGTCAAACAGCACATTGTGCGCCTCCAGGTTGGAGACCAGAAACAGCTCCTCGGTGAGGCGGGTCAGATAAGCCAGGCGGTCCTGCATGGTCCTTTTGCTGTCCACGGCCTCCGGCAGGGCGTCCACCTGGGTGCGCAGCACCAGCAGCGGGCTGCGCACATCATGGAAGATATTCTGCATGGTCGTCTGGCGCCGGTCCTGCTGCTCCTGCAGCTCCCGCGTACGCAGCGTGACGCGCTCCTCCAGCGTCTCATTCAGGGTCTCCAGCTGACGCTTCAGCTCCTCCTCATGGCGGAAATGATCGGCAAAGCGGATATACACCGCCAGCATGGCCATCATCAAAAACAGCCCGTGGGCCAGTTCGATCACCCGGAACAGGCCGAAAAGCCTGCCGTAGGGCAGCATATTGGCGGAGATCAGCGAGGCCAGGCACAGGCCCTCCATCACGCCGCAGGCCAGCAGCAGCGGCACCGCGTCCCGGCGCTTTTCCCGACACGCCCGGGCCAGGATCGCCACATCCATCACCGCCGCCGTCCAGCGATTGATATAGGAAAGACCGGAGGGCGAAATGCCGGTCAGGGCCAGCACAGCGATCAGTACGCCCAGACCGTACAGCACATGCGCCGCCCCGGTCAGGGCGCGGTCGCCGGTCTGTTCCTCCAGGGAGCGGAGCATCATCATCAGCTGCCAGGGGCACAGGGCCAGCACCGCCGAGCGCAGACGGATCGTAAAGCTCCACGACACCGTGCCGCCGCCGCTCTGCATGGAGATGGCCATGTTCAGCATGGACAGCCCCGCCGCAAGCGCCAGGTGCAGCAGATAACGCTCCTGGCCCTTGCGGGCATACAGCACCAGGCTGCCCAGCAGCATCAGAAACAACAGTCCCAGAAAAAAGCCGTTGACCTGCGAAACCAGGTTCAGGTCACGGTGGATGCTGTCCAGGCTGCCCAGCAGGATGTGCCTGTCCGGGGTGTTGGAATAATCACCGCCGCTATAGCTGATGCGCAGACGGGATGTGCCGGTAAAATCCCGCAACGGCACGGTCTGGTTGCGCTGATAGCCGCCTTCCGCGCTGGTGTAAATGGTCTCACCGTCCTGAGTGACCACCATGGCGGTGGAGTTGCTCACCAGCAGGGCCAGTCCGGTGGCGGTGCTTTCGCTGCAAAGCTCCGCCTCCAGCACACCGGGGGGCGGTTTGCCGGATACCGGTCAGCGTCATCAACCGATCGGCGGCGGGCAGAGGGGTACCGCAGAGATAGGTCTCCGTGGACTGATCCAGCGCCAGCACCCCGGCGCACACCAGCGCTACGGTAAGCAGAAATATCACCGGCAGCACGACCATGGCTTTACGCATGGAAGGTGTACCCCTTTCCCCGAATGTTCAGCAGATGCGTCGGCTGCTCCGGTATGTCCTCCACCCGGGCCCGCAGATTGTGCATATGAACCAGTACGGTTTTGTTGTTGCCCAGGTCATCCTGTCCCCAGATCTCCCGGTACAGCTCCCGGGCCTTGAAGCAGCTGCCCTCATGGGCCATGAGAAAGGCCAGCAGCCGAGCCTCGATGGGCAGCAGCCGCACATCCGCGCAGCCCTGTCGGCGCAGCACATTTTCCCGGGTGTCCAGTGCCCAGCCGGCGCAGGAAATGAGGCCGCCGCCCTCCCGCGCCTGCCGCTCCATGCGCACCCGCCGCAGGTTGGCCTGCAGCCGGGCGTGCAGGATGGCGGGATCGTAGGGCTTGACCACATAATCATCCCCGCCGCAGCCGAAGGCCTCCACGATGGTAGCGCTGTCATCCAGCGCGCTGAGGAAGAGGATGGGACAGGCGCAGCGCTTGCGCAGAAGCGTGCACAGCTCCAGCCCGCTGCGGCCGGGCAGCATGATGTCCAGCAGGATGATGTCGAAGCTGTCCCCAAAGCCAAGTGCCTTTTCGGCGGAATCCGCTTCGGTAACGCGGTAGTCATCCAGCCTCTTCAAGTCGGCGCAGATGCCCGCGCGGATATCCGGGTCATCCTCCACCAGCAGCAGTCGGATCATGCTTTCGTCCTCCCGGTCGTTGCCTTTTTCTTAACCCTGCTTAACCTTGTTTATTTCTGAACAATAGTATACGATATTGTCAGAAACCCGTCAAGCATCCGTGCTGACGGACAGAAGGAGGATTTCCTGATGCAGATCTCAAGAAGAAATTTCCTGAAGGGTGCCGCCGCCGGAGCCATGGGCCTGGCCGCCACCTCTGTGGTCCCCGCCGCGATGGCGGAGAGCACCTCTTACGCCGACAGCATTGCCTGGGACGAGACCTATGACGTCATCGTGTGCGGCTTTGGCCTGGGCGGCGCCAACGCGGCCGTTGTGGCCAGCGACCTGGGTGCCAGGACCCTGCTGCTGGAAAAGGCCACCGAGAACGAAGCCGGCGGCTGCTCCAAGTATGCCGGTCAGCTGATCCTGAGCACTGAGGATGTGGAAGAGTTCTACAAGTATCAGGTGGCGCTGTCCCGCCAGTATGAGCATGTGACCGATTACGAAGCTCTGCGCGTGTACTGCGAGGGCGCCGCCACCAACCATGACTGGCTGGTGAAGCTGGGCGCCGATCCCGATGTGATCGGCACCATGAACATGTTCGAGTACCCCGAGCTGGAGGGTATCGACGCCGTCAAGATCTGGCTGGTGACCGGCAAGAACAACGACTCCGGCTACTACCGCTTCATGAAGAGCAATGTCGAGGCCCGCAGCGAGACCCTGCATGTGTGGTATGAGTCCCCCGCCCTGCACCTGATCCAGGACCCCGAAACGAAGACCGTGCTGGGCGTGGTGACCGTGAAGGACGGCAAGGAGATCAAGGTCCGCGCCAAGGGCGGCGTGATCCTGGCCACCGGCGGCTTTGAAAACGACCCGAAGATGATCTCCAACTACCTGGATATGCCCTATGTGTACACCTGGGCCGCCCTGCACAACACCGGTGACGGCGTGAAGCTGGGCATCGAGGCCGGTGCGGACCTGTGGCACATGGGCGTGTGCGCCGGTTATCTGTGGGCCTTCCTGCCTGAGGGCGAGGATCCGCAGGCCACCCGCTGCTACCGCATGGGCTCTGTGCCGTGGGGCAAGGCGCCCGCCCGTATGGGCATCATCGTCGGCCCCAGCGGTGAGCGCTGGATGAATGAGGCCCAGACCCATCGTCATGGCCGCTACCAGCAGGCCGGCGAGTGGATCACCATGAAGCATCCCCTGCCCGCCTACTCCATCTTTGACGATGCCGCCCGTCTGGAATACATGAACACCATCTACAGCCAGTGGAGCAATAACGGTGAGGAAGAGATCGAAAAGGGCTGGATCGTGAAGGCCGACACCCTGGAGGAGCTGGCCGAAAAGATCGGCGTGGACGCCGCCAACCTGGTGCATGCCTGCGAGGACATCAACGAGTCCTTCGACGCCGGCAAGAACGCCCAGTACGAGCGCCCCTTCGATACCCTGACGCCCATCCGCACCGCGCCCTTCTATGCCGTGAAGCTGGGCCCGACCATGTACAACACCGACGGCGGCCCGGTGCGCAACGCGAAGGCCGAGGTCATTGATACCAACGGTGATCCCATCCCGCATCTGTTCTCCTGCGGCGACTGCGGCTCCATCTTCAGCCACATGTACAACGGCGGCGGCAACATCGGTGAGTGCACCGTGTTCGGCCGTATCGCCGGCCGCAATGCCGTGGCCTGCGTCGAAGGCGAGCTGAGCGGCGTCTATTACGGCGAGGGCGACGGCCCCAAGCCCGCCGGCTCCGTGTCCGGTGAGGTGACCGGCACCTATGCCGACGGTGTGTACACCGCCTATGGCGAGGGCATCAGCGGCCGCTTCCCCGTGACTGTGACCATCGAGGGCGGCAAGATCACCAAGGTGGAGATCGGTGACAACGGCGAGACGGTGGGCATCGGCTCCAATGCCATCGATGCTCTGCCCGCCCAGATCATTGAGGCCCAGACCTATGATGTGGAAGCCGTCGGCGGCGCCACGGTGACCTCCAACGCCATCAAGAGCGCTGTGAAGGATTGCCTGATCCAGGCCTCCAAATAATTTTACCCGGCAGCCATCCCTTTCCCCTCCGCATGGAGGGGATTTTTGAATTCATAAAACCTCACGCCGGGCGTGGGAGTATAAATCCAGGGAAGCTGTACCGGCCCCTCACCGGTACAGCTTCGTTCCTCCTTTGGCCGTCGATGGTCGCTGTGAGCTTAGCATAAACACCGTGGAAAGCAAGTCAGCGGCGGATGGACGCGGCATAAAAATCAAGCTTGCCGCTCTTCCGCTTCGGCTTCCACGGGGCGTCGATATACCTGGCGAGGGAGCGGACGTCGATGCGCGCATCCGCCGCGCGCAGCCTGCCGTCCTTCACCATCCGCCTGATCGTGCGGGTGGATACGCAAAGGATCTCCGCCGCCGTCTCCTGCAGGCAGAGCTCCCCGTATTTCTCCGGCATGTCCGTGAGTCGTTCTGATTCCATGGCTTCCCTCCTGAAATCATGATAGGGTGCGATCCCTTCACGATATATCCGGAATGGGCGGAGGAAATGTGGACGTGGGAGGACAAAAGAAAAGGGCGGTCAGACGAAGCCAAGCGCCCGTCTGTTCTGAAGTTCTGACTGCCGCTGCTGGAGATCACGGCCTCATCGACGGTCGCCGTCAGCATCAAACCGAAGCTTCAGGCCATATTGGTGCGGAACGCCACAGCTTCCCTTTCAAAGGACCACCCGGACCGGGCGGCTGTTCCGTCCGCCGTCTATTCTTCCTTGACAGCCCTGTGAACGTGAGTATAATACAAGGTAGGATGTAAGATTTGACGGGAGGTCAACCAGATGCTTGTCAATATGAACGCGGTATTACCGGCCGCCCGGGAGGGCCACTACGCGGTGGGCCTGTTCAACGCGGTGACCATGGAGCAGGCCGAGGGCGTTTTTTTGGCGGCCGAGGCCCTGCGCGCGCCCCTGATCATCGGCACCGCCGAGCGCTTCCTCAAGCATGTGCGGCTGGAGATGCTGGCCGGCATGCTGCTGGAGCGGGCGAAGGCCACGGACCTGCCCGTGGTGGTGCATTTCGACCACGGCTGCACCTTTGAGGGCTGCATGAAGGCGCTGAAGCTGGGCTTTTCTTCAGTGATGTTCGACTGCTCCGCCATGCCCTACGAGGACAATGTGGCGAATATGGCGGAGATGGTCAAAATCGCCCATGCCTTCGGCGCGACGGTGGAGGGCGAGCTGGGCTGCGTGGCCGGCAACGAGGACGGCAGTACTGAAAACGAGCCCCGGGCCATGATGACGGATCCCGATGTGGCGGCGGACTTCGTGACCCGCACCGGCGTGGACGCCCTGGCGGTGTCCGTCGGCAACGCGCACGGCGCCTACAAGCTGCCTCCGAAGCTGGATTTCGAGCTGATCGAAACCATCCGCGGCCGGGTGTCCGTGCCGCTGGTGCTGCACGGCGGCAGCGGCCTGAGCGACAGCGATTTCGCCCGGGGCATCGACTGCGGTATTGCCAAGGTCAACATTTTTACGGATATCAACACCGCCCAGGCGGAGGCCTGCAAAAAGGCCCTGGCGGACGGGAAAAAATCCGCCATGGAGCTGCTGCCGTACGAGATCGCGGCGGTGAAGGCGGCGGCGGAAGAGAAGATGCGGCTGTTCGGCAGCTGTAACCGATACTGATAACGGAGGGGGAAGACGATGATCTACCGCAAAGCGACTGAGATCGAAGCAAAGCCCATTGAGGGCTGCATGGGCGGCACCGGCACCGTGATGATGGAGCGCCTGCTGGACGCGCCCGCCGAAATGCTGGGCAAGGGCCGCGCCTATGTGCGCCATACCATCGCCCCCGGCGTGAGCATCGGTACCCACACCCATCAGGGTGAAATGGAAAGCATGGTGGTGGTGAGCGGCCGCGGGCTGCACATCATCAACGGCGAGGAGCAGCACCTGGCCGCGGGGGACATCATTGCCGCCATGCCGGGCGATACCCATTCCCTGGCCTGCGAGGGGAACGAGCCCCTGGTGGTGATCGCCCAGGTTTTGTACGAATAAGCGCAAGGGAGAGCAATTAATATGGAAGAAAAAATTTCCGCGTCCGTGCTGACGCCCTTTCCTGAGGAGCGAAAGGCGGAGGTCGACGCGCTGCTGGCGGCTGCCGCGAAGGCGGACGGGAACAAGATCATCGTGCTGGATGACGACCCCACCGGTGTGCAGACCGTGCATGACATCTCCGTTTATACGGACTGGTCGCAGGAGAGCATGGAGAGCGGCCTGACCTCGCCGGACAAGTGCTTCTTCGTGCTGACCAACAGCCGCGGCTTTACCGTGGCGCAGACCACGGCCTGCCACCGGGAGATCGTGGCCAACGCGGTCGCCGCGTCCCGGAAGACCGGCGTGCCCTTCACCATCGTCAGCCGCGGCGATTCCACCCTGCGCGGGCATTATCCGCTGGAGACCGCGCTGCTGGCGGAGGGCTTTCAGCAGCTGATGGGCGTGGAGATGGACGGCGAGATCCTCTGTCCCTACTTCCGCCAGGGCGGACGCTATACGCTGAACGACACGCACTATGTGCGTTACGGCGAGGAACTGGTGCCCGCCGCGCAGACCGAGTTTGCCGGCGACAAAACCTTCGGCTACACCCACTCCGACCTGAAGGAATACATTGAGGAGAAGACCGCCGGCGCGTACCGGGCGGCGGATGTGGTTTCCGTCAGCCTGGAGGAGCTGCGGGCGGTGGATATCGACGGTATCGCCGGAAAGCTGACGACGGTCACCGGCTTCGGCAAGGTGATCGTGAACGCCTGCGACGATGATGATGTGAAGGTGTTCTGCATTGCCCTGTACAGAGCGCTGGCGGCGGGCAAGCATTTCTGCTACCGCACGGCGGCGGCCTTCGTCAAGGCCTTTGCGGACATCTCCGACAAGCCCCTGCTGACCCGGGACGAGATGGTCCGGAGCGAATCCGACCATGGCGGCATCGTGGTGGTGGGCTCCCACACGAAGAAGACCACGGCGCAGCTGGAGCAGCTGATCACGCTGGACGGCGTGGTGCCCATCGAGATGAACAGCGATCTGGTGCTGGTGCCCGGGGCTCTGGAGAAGGAAACGGCGGACATCATCGCCCGCTGCGAGACGCTGATCCTGCAGGGCAAGACCCCGGTGGTGTACACGAAGCGCACGCTGCTGACGGTGGAAAACGATACGCCCGAGGCCGCGCTGGTGCGCAGCGTGAAGATCTCCGACGCGGTGCAGTCGGTGGTGGGACTGCTGAAGGTCACCCCGGCGTTCGTCATCGCCAAGGGCGGCATCACCTCCAGCGATGTGGGCACCAAGGCGCTGCGGGTGAAGAAGGCCCGGGTGCTGGGACAGATCCGCCCGGGCATTCCCGTGTGGCAGACGGGTCCGGAGAGCCGCTTCCCCGGCCGCGCGTATGTGATCTTCCCGGGCAACGTGGGCGACATTCCGACCCTCAGGGAGGCCGCGGCCATTCTGATGGGGAAGGCCTGAGACGATCAAAGACAGGGGCGGAGACGAGGCTCTCCGCCTCTTTTGCTGTGCTGCCGGGGGACAACACGTTAATGCTCAGGCGCACCCTGTGCACAGGATCACCTGATACCGGTTGAACTCCCTCAGTCGCCTGCGGCGACAGCTCCCTCGAGGAGGGAGCCCTGGATTGCCGTCAAGCGTCCGTTCCCCCAATAAACAAGCTATGGCCAAACTGTCACGGCGGGCACG
>R14__coassemble_1659_pt1 | contig 10717 bp, 8 predicted proteins | sample R14__metabat2_high_PE_015 | metagenome-assembled genome bin R14
TGGTTGATCGCCCTTTTTGTTGCTTTGCACCCCTGCCTTAACTTAGGGGCATTGCTCCTCGAGGGAGCTGTCGCCGAAGGCGACTGAGGGAGTTCGTTCCCCAAAAGGCTTCCCCTCTGGGGAAGCTGTCCGCGAAGCGGACTGAAGAGGTTAACGGGGAAGCTGTCCGCGAAGCGGACTGAAGAGGTTAGCGGGGAAGCTGTCCGCGAAGCGGACTGAAGAGGTTAACGGGGAAGCTGTCCGCGAAGCGGACTGAAGAGGTTAGCGGGAAACTGTCATCAACGTAAAAATCCCCTCCGTACATCGGAGGGGATCGTTTGCCTTCAATAGCTCACAGCTTCGCCGCGGCGGCCTTGTCCAGCAGGAAGATCACATCGGGGTGCGCCTGCAGGATGGAGGCCTGCACGCGGGGCGTGATCTCACCGTTGACGGACTGCTCCACCGCGTCGGCCTTGTCGGCGCCGGTGGCGATCAGCAGCACGCGCTTCGCGTTCATGATGGTGCCGATGCCCAGGGAAATGGCCTGGCGCGGCACCTCGTCGGAGGAGGCGAAGAAGCGGGTGTTCGCTTCGATGGTGCTGTCGGAAAGGGTGACCACATGGCAGCCGCGGATGAAGGTCTCCGCCGGCTCATTGAAGCCGATGTGGCCGTTGCGGCCGATGCCCAGCAGCTGCAGGTCCAGCCCGCCGGCCGCCTCGATGGCCGCGTCGTAATCGCGGCCCGCCTGGGAGAGGTTCGCGGCCAGGCCGTTGGGCACATGGGCCGCCTCCGGGCGGATGTTCACATGGTCGAACAGGTTATCCTTCATGAAGCGGTGGTAGCTGCACACATGGTCCGTGGGCAGGCCGACATACTCGTCCAGATTGTAGGTGGTGGCCCGGGAAAAATCCACCGCGCCGGCCTCGTACAGGGCGATCAGCTCCTGATAGGTGGGCAGCGGCGTGGAGCCCGTGGCCAGGCCGAGCACGCTGTCAGGCTTCGCCACCAGCTGCGCGCCGATCAGCAGCGCCGTTGCCTTGCCGACCTGCCCGGCATTGTCAAAGATCCTGATCTGCATCCGGGATGCCTCCAGTCGATGGTTGGAATATGATATTGAGCAGGATGATTGTGATGCATTTCCCTGCCTGGCCGTTCCCTTCGCCGCGTTAACCTCTTCCGGCCGCGGCAAACAGGTTGGTGACACTACCGAAGGATGCGGCCGCGGCCACCTTCCCCATAGGGGAAGGCTTTTGGTTGCTCACAAACTTAGCCTTCCCCTATGGGGAAGGTGTCTGCCGCAAAGATTGTATGGTGGACAGACGGCCTTCATTGCGGCAGACGAAAGAGGTTTTGCTGGGGCAGAAGTCAGCATGGGAGATGAACCATAAAACTGACTGGCTGTATTACAGCGCCTTCAGCGCCTCGCCGATGCGCCGGGCGAGGATGGCGTGGCCCTCGTCGGAGGGGTGCAGGCCGTCGGGCATCAGCCGCTCGCGCACGATGGGTACGGACGGCAGGAAGCCGCCGCCGTTGTAAAGATCCAGCACCGGCAGGGAATACTCCGCCGCCACGGCCTTCAGGATATCCACATAGGTCTTCAGCACGGCCACGCTGTACTTTTTGCGGCCGGTGCCGTCGCCACAGGGATCGTTCTCGTCGCTGCGGTGGAGGGGCGTCACGATGAGGATCGGCTTGCCGCAGTAGCGCGTCAGCAGCTCACGCATCAGCAGATGACAGGCGCCCCAGTAGGTGGCGGGGGTGCGGTCCGTGGGCACGCCCAGCGGCGCCTCGCCGTGGCCGAAATCGTTCGTGCCGCCGAACACCACGATGGCGTCGGCGGATTCGTCCATCCGCTCCAGCCGCATGAGGAAGTCCTCATCGTAGGGCTCGTCGGTGATGACGATCTGCCGCGCGATGCGGGAGCCGCCTACGCCGTAGTTGTTCACGCGGGTGCGGTACAGCCGTTCCATCACATGGGGCCAGCCGTTCTGCACGCAGCTCGCGCCGATGCCCTCGGTGATGCTGTCGCCGAGGCAGTTGATGACCTTGCCTTCCAGCTCCATGGGCGCCTCCGTGTCAGCAGAATTTCGCGATGGCCTCGTCGATCATGCGGGCGGCTTCATCCACCACGGCGGCGTCGGCGGGCACCAGATCGAACAGGGGCTTGCGGACGCCGCCCAGCTCGAGACCCGCGCGCTTCTTCAGGATCGCCTTGATGACGGCGTACATGTTGCCCTTGGCGGAGCACATCTTGTAGATGACCTCGTTGGCGGCGTACTGGATGGGCATGGCCTCGGCGTTTCTGCCGGCGCGGATCAGCTCATCCATCTTCAGGAACAGCTCGGGCATCACGGCGTAGGTGCCGCCGATGCCGCCGTCGGCGCCGATGGCCCGGCCGGCCACGAACTGCTCATCGGGGCCGTTGAACACCACGCCGGTGTCGCCCAGCACGGCCTTGAACATCTGGATATCCTGCGTGGGCATGGAGGAGTTCTTCACGCCGATGACGCGGGGATTCTTCCGCATCTCCTTCAGCAGATCGACGCTCAGCGCGACGCCCGCCAGCTGGGGGATGTTGTAGATGACGAAATCCGTGTTCGGGGCGGCGGCGGAGATATCGTTCCAGTACTGGGCGATGGCGTAGGGCGGCAGGTGGAAGTAGATGGGCGGAATGGACGCGATGGCATCCACGCCCAGGGACTCGGCATGGGCCGCCAGCTGCGCGCTCTCGTTGGTGTTGTTGCAGGCCACATGGGCGATGATCGTGCATTCGCCCTTCACCTCGGCCATCACAGCCTCCAGGGTGGCCATGCGCTCTTCCTTCTCCAGGTAGATGCACTCGCCGGAGGAGCCGCCGACATACAGGCCCTTCACGCCCTTGTTCACCAGATGGCGGGCCAGCGCGCGGGTGGCCTTTTCGGACACCGCGCCGGTCTCATCGTAGCAGGCATAGAAGGCAGGAATGACACCACAGTACTTGTCAAGCTTGTTCATGGGAAATTACGCCTCGGTTCTTTGTATTTGGGGGTGGGGAATCGAAGAAAACGGCTGTCTGCGGTAACCCTCTTCAGCTGTAATTGCTGACAGCTTGGCGGCCTCTTCAGCTGCAATTGCTGACAGCTTCGCGGCCCCTCTTCAGTCGCCTTCGGCGACAGCTTCCCCAGAGGGGAAGCCTTTTGGGATGGGCAGCGCGCAAACTCAGCCTTCCCCTCTGGGGAAGGTGTCAACCGCGGAGTCAACCGCGGAAGTGTATCGCAGCCGGTTCGCGGTTGACGGAAGAGGGATCGGCGAAGGTGTCCGCAAAGCAGACGAAGAAGAGATCAGCCCTTCACCGCGCCCATGGTGATGCCCTGGGTGAAGTACTTCTGGAAGGCCAGGAACACGGCGATGATCGGGACGGAGGCCAGCGCGGCGCCGGCCATGATCAGGCCGAAGTCCGTGGAGTTCTCGCCCTGCATCTTCGCGATGCCCAGGGAGATGGTCAGGTTGCTGTTGCTGGTGAGCATGATCAGCTGCATGAAGTAATCGTTCCAGCTGTTGATGAAGGTGAAGATGGCCAGGGCGCCGATGCCCGGGGCCACCATCGGCAGCACGATCTGCGTGAAGGTACGCAGCTCGCTGGCGCCGTCGATGCGGGCGGCCTCCATCATTTCACCGGGGATGCCCTCGGAGAACTGCTTCATCAGGAACACGCCGAAGGGCCAGCCGACGGTGGGAAAGATGACGGCCCACAGGGTGTCCGTCAGGTGGAGAGAGTTCATCTCGCGCAGCAGCGGGATCAGGATGACCTGCTTGGGCAGGGCCATGGCGCACACGATCAGCGTGAAGATGATGCCGCGGCCGATGAAGCGCTTCTTGGCGAGGGCGTAGCCGGCCATGGCGGCGGTGACGCAGGTGAGGGCCATGGCGCCCAGGGCCATCACCACGGCGTTCAGCAGCCAGCGGAGCGCGGCGGGGATCGTCGGGCCGACCAGCGTGCCGAACTCATACAGGGGCGCGGTGCGCTTGGTGAACAGCTTCTCGAAGTTCGTCAGCACCCATTCGGTGGGGAACCACACGGGCGTGGCGGAGTTGATGGCCTTGTTGGTTTTGAAGGCGCCGGTGAGGATCCAGTACAGCGGGAAGGCGAAGAGGATCGCGAGGATGACCAGGATCACAATGCAGATGATCTTGTAGACCTTTGAACGGGTCGTTTTGCCGGTTTGCATCGTTGCGCCTCCTTTCTCAGCGTTCCCGCGCGGCCCAGAACTGGAACGCGGACAGCAGGGCAATGATGATGGCGAGGATAACGCCCATCGCGTTGCCGTAGCCGTAGCGGAACAGCTTGAAGGCCGTGTAGTAGATATAGTACATGACCGTCTCCGTGGCGTAGTTCGGTCCGCCGGAGGTCAACAGCTGGATCAGCGCGAAGCACTGGAAGGAGTTGATGGTCGTAATGATCAGGATGTAAAGGGTGGTGGGCATGATCTGCGGCCACTTGATCTTCCAGAAGACCTGGAGGCTGGTGGCGCCGTCCACATTGGCGGCCTCGACCAGGGACTGGTCGACGTTGCCCAGGGCGGACACATACAGCACGATGGGCTGGCCCACCGAGGTGGTGAACAGGATCAGGATGATACAGAACAGCGCGGTATCCGCGTTGCCCAGCCAGTTCACGTTGGACGAGATGACGCCGGCGTTCTTCAGCACATAGTTGAAGATGCCGTAATAGTTATTGTACATCCACTTCCACACCACGGTCACGGCTACGGAGCCGGTGACCACGGGCAGGTAGAAGATGCAGCGGAAGGTGCTGAGCAGCGGTCCCTTCAGCTTGTAGATGGCGGAGGCCACCCACAGCGAGAAGGCCGTGACGGGCACCACGCTGGCCAGCACGATGATGACCGTGTTCAGCAGCGCCTTCTGGAACACGGGATCGGCGAACAGCTATTGATAGTTGGCCAGGCCGATGAAAACATCCTCCTGGGTGCCCATGGTGGAATCGAAAAAGCTGGTGTAGATGCACATGAACATCGGGTAGATGACGAACATGAGGAAGAACACCAGGCTGGGGAGCATGAACAGATAGCCGGAGATCGTTTCCCGGCGGACGAGCGCGCGGCTCATCGGCGGGGCCTTGCGGGCGGCAGTCATCGGGGACACCCTCTTCCTGAATGGGATTTGATTACGGGGCGGGGATGAGACGATGCTTATGAAAAATGTGAATACGAGCGCCCTGCTGCATGAACACTGACAGTCGCAGCCGCCGGATCCCCTCTTCCGGCCGCGGCAATCGAGATGGAGACATTTTCACAGGCCATGTGCCGCGGCCACCTTCCCCATAGGGGAAGGCTTTTGGTCCGGGCCACAAGCTGAGCCTTCCCCTATGGGGAAGGTGTCTGCCGCGATGATTTGATGGGAGTGTGACCATCTCCTTCGCGGCAGACGAAAGAGGGGGGAGCCGCGGAAGGAGCCTGCATGGCGGTCGGATTCACTTTCTTCATAAAAGCGGGAAACACCCACCCCCCGCGCAGCGCGGAGGGTGGGTGCGCGTGTTTAAGCGTTTACCGGGAAGGGAGCATTACTGGGCGTTGGCGGTGGCGCAGAAGTCAGCCACGGCGGTCGCAACGTCGGTGCCGGAGCCGATGGCCTGCAGCATGTTCCACCAGGCGGTACGGGCCACGGTCCAGTTGGTGGTCACCTGATAGTAGTCGCCCAGCTGGGGCATCAGCACGTTGTACTCGTTCATGATGGCGTTGTCGGCCCACAGATCGCTCAGGTCCACGCCCTCAACGGCGGAACGGGCGGCGAAGTAGTTGGCGGCCTTGATAGCGGCGGGAGTGCCCTCGGCGCTGTCGCAGACGTACTTGATGAACTTCTTGGCGGCTTCGATCTTGGCGTCGTCGCCGTTGTTGAAGATACCGAAGCCCCAGATACCGCCGCACAGCTGGCTCTCGCCGGTCTCGGACGGGAAGGACATGAACACGATCTCTTCGCCGTCGTTGGTCAGGCCGGCGTCGTTGTTGTCGGTGTTCAGCTGCTGGGCGATGTTCCAGCAGAAGGCCATCTTCAGGGTGCCGTTACGGAACAGGTTGATCTCGTCGCCGCCGACCAGGGAAGCGTCGAACTCGATGCCGTCCATGGACTTCAGCAGCTCCAGAGCCTTGATGTTCTCTTCGGAATCAGCGGTGTAAGCGGTGTGCTCGGCATTGGTGAAGGTGCCGCCGTACAGGTTGTTCACCAGCGCGCGGGTGCCCTGGTCACCGCCCTGGCCGGCGCAGTACACGGCGGCCACGGGAGCCTGATAATAAGCGTACAGGGCGGCCACGGCGTTCTGGAAGTCCTCGGTCGTCCAGGTGTGGGTCTCGGTGTTCACATACTGGTCAGCGCCGGCAGCCTTGAAGGCGTCCATGTTGATGGCCATGCAGTGAGCGGTGATGACGAGGGGATACTCGTACACGACGCCGTCGGCGGTGGTGCAGGCCGCCAGGGCGGAGGCGTTGATCTCGGACTTGTCGGTGTCGTCCAGCATGTCAGCCAGGTCCACCATCAGGCCCTTGGCGCCCCAGTTGGCCACCAGGCGTTCCGGACCCTCCATGATCAGGTCAGGCGCGGTGCCGCCCTCGATGGCGGTGTTCACCTGGTCGTCGCCGTTGGTGTAGTCCAGGAACTCAACGGTCACGGTGATGCCGGGGTTGGCGGCCTCGAAGGCGTCGATCAGGGTCTGCACGGTCTCCTGGTTGCCCCAGCCGCCGATGGGATAGGTCCACAGGCTGATGCTGACATCGCCTTCAGCGGCGGCGAAGGTGGCGGGGATCATCATCGCGACCATCGTCAGGGCCAGCAGCATGGCAAACAGCTTTTTCATTTGGAATTCCTCCTTGTACAACCGCTCCGCAAATGGAGCTTTTTTATGGCTTTACTATAATGCAATTTAACACAATTGTCAAGAAAAATATTGACAACATCTCACATTTGCAAAAAAATGGCATAATACATTATGAGTCGTTTGCGGTCGTTATGTTACCGCTCAGGCCCCTGGTTGATTTCTGCTCCCGCTTACCCTCTTCAGTCCGCTTCGCGGACAGCTTCCCCAGAGGGGAAGCCTTTTGGAGAGGCCTACAAGCCAAGCCTTCCCCTTTGGGAAAGGCGCCGGCTCTCCGGTGGAGAGTTCGACGAAGTCGAAAGGCATAAGCGAAGCGACCTGACGCGGCGAAAGTACTTCAGGAGTGTTACCAACTGAATCGCCGCGGCCAGAAGAGGGAAATGCGGCGGCAGGCGGTTCTTCCGGGAGGGGGCTTGAGCGGTAACGTTGTTATACAACCAATCCCGCGCCTGTCAAAACCCGCGGTTGCGGGAAAGGGACGTTCGGGTGTATAATCGGAAGCGTCCGCCGCGGTCAGGCGGGCGAAGCATTCCGTTCCCCCAAGGAGGTCCCCATGGAATCCGACAGCATTGTGATCCGCGGCGCGCGGGAGCACAACCTGAAAAATATCAGCATCAGCATTCCCCGGAACAAACTGGTGGTCATCACCGGCCTGAGCGGCTCGGGCAAAAGCTCCCTGGCCTTCGATACCATCTACGCCGAGGGCCAGCGGCGGTATGTGGAAAGCCTCTCCAGCTACGCCCGCATGTTCCTCGGCCAGATGGAAAAGCCCGACGTGGACACCATCGAGGGCCTGTCGCCGGCCATCTCCATCGACCAGAAGACCACCAGCCGCAACCCGCGCTCGACCGTGGGCACGGTGACGGAGATCCACGACTACCTGCGTCTGCTGTACGCCCGGGTGGGCACGCCCCACTGCCCGAAGTGCGGCCGCGAGATCCGCAAGCAGACGGTGGACGAGATCGCCGACGCCATCCTCCGCAACGAGGAGGGCACCCGCCTGCAGCTGCTGGCCCCGGTGATCCGCGGCCGCAAGGGCGAGCACGCGAAGATCCTCGAGGACGCGCGGAAGAGCGGCTTCGTGCGCGTGCGCATCGACGGCGAAATGTACGAGCTGGACGACACGCCGGCCCTGGACAAAAAGAAAAAGCACACCATCGAGCTGGTGGTGGACCGCCTGGTGGTGCGGGCCGACAGCAAAGAGCAGCAGCAGCGCCTGTTCGATTCCATCGAAACGGCGGCGAGGCAGTCCGCCGGGCTGGTCATCGCGGATTATTCCGTGAACCGTACGCCCATGCCGGACGGCAAAACGGAACAGCTGTTCTCCATGAACTACGCCTGCCCGGACTGCGGCATCGCCATCGAGGAGCTGGCGCCGCGGATGTTCTCCTTCAACAGTCCCTTCGGCGCCTGCCCGCACTGCTCCGGCCTGGGCGCGATGATGAAGATCAGCCCCGACCTGATCCTGCCGGACCGCACGAAAACGCTGCGGCAGGGCGCGCTGACGGCGGCGGGCTTCAATGTGAACGAGGACGGCGTGGCCGGGCAGTTCCTGACCGCGCTGGGCGAGCGCTACGGCTTCGACCTGGATACGCCGGTGGAAAAATTCACCCCTGCCGCGCTGAAGGCCATCCTGTTCGGCACCGGCGAGGACAAGGTGACCATCCGCTACGAGGGCGCCCGGGGCATGACGGAATACAGCACGCCCTTCGAGGGCGTCATCCCCACGATGGAGCGCCGCTACGCCGAAACGAATTCCGAGAGCGTCAAGGCCTCCTATGAAGAATACATGGCCGAGGAGCCCTGCCCCGAGTGCGGCGGCCGCCGGCTGAAGCCCGAGGCGCTGGCGGTGACCGTGGGCGGGAAGAACCTCGCCGAGGTCTCCGATATGCCGGTGGATACGGCCCGGCGCTTCTTCCGGGAGCTGACGCTGACGGAGCAGCAGCGGATGATCGGCACGCAGATCCTCAAGGAGATCGACAACCGTCTGGGCTTCCTGAGCGACGTGGGCCTGGGCTACCTGACCCTGGGCCGCGCGGCGGGTACGCTGTCCGGCGGCGAGGCCCAGCGCATCCGTCTGGCCACGCAGATCGGCTCGGCGCTGATGGGCGTGATGTATGTGCTGGACGAGCCCTCCATCGGCCTGCACCAGCGGGACAACCAGAAGCTGATCAACACGCTGAAGAAGATGCGCGACATGGGCAACTCCGTGCTGGTGGTGGAGCATGACGAGGAAACGATGCTCTCCGCCGACTGGATCGTGGATGTGGGCCCCGGCGCGGGCCTGCACGGCGGCAATATCATCGCCGAGGGCACGGTGGAGGACATCATGGCCTGCCCGGACAGCCTGACGGGCCAGTATCTCAGCGGGCGGCGGGTGATCCCGGTGCCGGCGAAGCGGCGGACGCCCTCCGGCTGGCTGAAGGTGCTGGGCGCCCGGGAGCACAACCTCAAAAACATCGATGTCAGCGTGCCGCTGGGCGTGTTCTGCTGCGTGACCGGCGTGTCCGGCTCGGGCAAAAGCTCGCTGGTGAACGGCATCATCCATCAGTATCTGGCGCGGGAGCTGAACCGCGCGAAGACCCGCCCCGGCGCCTTCGACGGCATGGAGGGCGTGGAGCAGCTGGACAAGATCATCGCCATCGACCAGAGCCCCATTGGCCGCACGCCCCGCAGCAATCCGGCCACCTACACCGGCCTGTTCGACCAGATCCGCAAGCTGTTCGCCCTCAGCCCGGAAGCCAAGGCCCGCGGCTACAAGGAGAACCGCTTCTCTTTCAACGTGAAGGGCGGCCGCTGCGAAGCCTGCGCCGGCGACGGTCTGCTGAAGATCGAGATGCACTTTCTGCCGGACATCTATGTGCCCTGCGAGGTGTGCAAGGGCCGCCGCTACAACCGCGAGACCCTCGAGGTCACCTACAGGGGCAAGAACATCTTCGAGGTGCTGGACATGACGGTGGAGGAGGCCATGGCCTTCTTCGAGAATCATCCTTCCATCCTCCGCAAGCTGGAAACGCTGTACGACGTGGGCCTGGGCTACATGAAGCTGGGCCAGGCGTCCACCACGCTCTCCGGCGGCGAGGCCCAGCGCGTGAAGCTGGCCACCGAGCTGAGCCGCAAGGCCACCGGCCGCACGCTCTATCTGCTGGATGAGCCCACCACCGGCCTCCACATGGCGGATGTGCAGCGGCTGGTGGACGTGCTGCAGCGCCTGACCGACGGCGGCAACTCCGTGCTGGTCATCGAGCACAACATGGATATCATCAAGGTGGCGGACTACCTGATCGACCTCGGGCCGGAGGGCGGCGAGGGCGGCGGCAGCGTCGTGTGCGCCGGTACCCCGGAGGAGGTGGCGCGGTGCGGGGCGTCCTTCACCGGACGGTATCTCGGGCCGGTGCTGGAGAAGGGGAAAAGGTAAATTCTGTTCTTTCCCGATCGATCAGGGAACGGGAAGTCCTTTCCGCGCCCTGCTCCTGAATAGATTTATCTATTCTTTCCCCATCTGTATGGGGCACGGAATTACTTTCCGCGCGGCGGAAAGTAACAAAGGCCGCCGGGACACAAATCAAAGATTTGTTTCCCGGACTCTTCCGGGGTTCCATGCGGCCCGGTCGCCCGGCGGTGAAGTTGACTTACCCACCGGCTTGCAATGCCGTCCCCTGGCGGCTCGGGCTGCGACCGGTCCCTCTGAATCCGATCTTCGATCGGATGGGACCGGCCGCAGATTCGCCGCCGTGTCCTCCCAGCGGGGTTGCCCGCCGGTTTGCGGCTGCGTTGTCGGTATCGGGCTTGATTTCTCTGCCCGGGAGACGCTGTCCGCGGAGCCTACCTCATCCGGCCGCGGCGATCGGGATGGTGACACTTCCGGAGTAT
>R14__coassemble_1705_pt1 | contig 10513 bp, 9 predicted proteins | sample R14__metabat2_high_PE_015 | metagenome-assembled genome bin R14
GTACTATACGCCCGACCCGGCCGCCATGACCTACGAGGAGGACTGAGCCGATGAGAGCCTCCCCCAAAGCCAGGGCGCCCCGGAGCCGCAAAAAGCGCCACGGCAGGCTGTACGCCGCCACCCGGCCCTTCGCGCGGATCCTGCGCTTCTTCGGCACCGCCTTTCTCTGCTACCTGATGCAGGTCTCCGTGATCCCGCTGATCCGCATCGGCGACGTATCGCCGAACCTGCTGCTGGCGGCCGGCGCCGTGTATACGGTCGCCTATCCCAGCCGCCTGCGCGCCGTGTGGGTGGGCGTGTTCTTCGGCCTGCTGACCCAGGCGGTCAGCCCGTCCGTGGACATGATGAACATGATCATCTATCCGGTGCTGATCAGCTTCTCCTCCATCCTGTTCTGCGACAAGAGCGATGCCAGGCTGGAGGCGGAGCGGGCCCGCAACAGGGACGCGCGGGATATGAACGTGTACCTGCGCACCTTCCTGTGTGTCCTGATGATCTCCCTCGCCTATGAGACCGTCAATGTGATGTACCTGTACCTGACCGGTATCACCCTGACGGAAACCCACATCCGCCGCGCCGCCTTCGGCGTGCTCGGCACCGTGCTGCTCACCGTGCCCACCTTCGTCATCGTGCGCTTCCTGCTCGGCTTCGAGGTGCTGCCGAAGAGCACGCAGAAGGAAGCCGCCGGCCGGTACATCGCTTAAATCCCGGTACATACCGTCAGCCGCTCCCCGTGGAGCGGCGGAAAGGAGTTCCCTTGAGCCATCCCGGCAACCGTTATGCCAGAAACGCGACCGCGCGCTTTGTGGCGTTTATCGTGATCCTGCTGCTGATGTTCGCCTACCTGCTGTCGGGCATGATCCGCCTGCAGCTGACAGATTCCGATTCCTACGTGACACAGGCCAGCAACACCAAGACCAAGACCATCGCCCTGCGCGGCAAGCGCGGCAGCATCATCGACGCGGACTCCGTTGTGCTGGCGGAGGATGAATACATCTACAACGTCACCTTCTACAAGGACTCCTCCACCTCCGGCACCGCCAACTACCAGGCCTATACCCGCGCCATCATCGACGCCATCGGGATCATCGAGGCCAACGGCGGCACCATGTACAACGATTATGTCATCCAGCGGAACGAGGAGACCGGCGAGTGGGAGTTCAACTTCGGCAGCGGCGTCTCCGACGCGGTGCTGGCCACCCGCGAAAGCCAGTGGCGCAGCAACAACTATGTGACCGCGACCCGCTACCCCACCGCCGAGGACTGCATCAACCGCCTCAAAACCACCTACCAGATCGATGAGGTGGACCCCAACATGAGCGAGGAGACCATGCTGAAGGTCATGGCCATCTACTCGTAGATGCAGATGAACCTGTACAACTCCCAGCCCATCGTCATCGCCAAGAACGTTTCCTACGAAACGGTCATCGAGATCGAAACGAAGTCCATGACGCTGCCCGGCATGGAGATCGCCGTGGGCACCCAGCGCGTGTATCCCAAGCACAACCTGGCCGCGCAGATCATCGGCTACATCGGCGCCATTCCCAGCCAGAGCACCTGGACGACGCTGAAGGCCAAGGGCTACTCCTACAACGATACCATCGGCCGTGACGGCATCGAATCCTCCATGGAGGACTGGCTGACCCAGAACTCCTCCCTGCGCCAGGGCAGCCGCGTGGTGGAACGCAACAACCTGTCCACCATCGTGCGCGAGCTTTCCTACACCGAGCCCCAGGACGGCAACACCGTAAAGCTGACGCTGCACGCCTCCTACCAGTCCGTGGCCGAGCGCGCCATCGCCGACAACGTGGCCAACACCCGCGACACCCAGGAGGCCAAGATGGTCTCCGACGCCTGGCTGGAGGACAACAAGGCCGATATCGCCAACCGCAACTGGGAGACCTATCCCCTCGACCTGGCCGAGCACGGCTGTATGATCGTGCTGGATATGTACGACCGCGTGCTGGCCATGGCCAACTACCCCACCTATGACCTGAACGCTCTGGTCGCCGGCGGCACGGAGGCCGTGTCTATCCTGTCCGATGAGCGCAACCTGCTGCTGAACTACGGCATCCACGCCCGCGGAACGCCCGGCTCCATTTTCAAGATGGTCACCGCCACCGGCGCGCTGGTGGACGGCGTGCTGTCCGTGAACGAGCGTATCACCGACGAGGGCTACTACACAAAATACAACTCCGATGTTTCCACGGCCCCCAAGTGCTGGATCAGCGCCTCGTCCCGCGGCAATCACGCCAACCAGACGATCATCGAGGGCCTGTCCAACTCCTGCAACTACTTCTTCTACGAGCTGAGCAGCCGCCTCGGCGAGGAGCGCCTCTACTACTACGCATCCCAGTACGGCCTGACCAGCAAGACCGGCATCGACCTGCCCGGCGAGGTCCGCTCCGTGGTCGGCAGCCAGACGACGCTGTACGATCCCACCAAGGGCATGAGCGAATCCGAGCAGGATACCTCCCTGCCCATCATCGTTTTCAACTCCATCAAGAAGCACCTGCGGAACTGCGGTACCTCCTACAACCTGGATTACGATGACGAGCGCCTGTCCGTGTGCGCCAAGCGCCTGATGGACATGGCCGTGAACTATGATGAGAATGACTGGCTGGACAACATGCGCACCATCCTCATGGAAGAGCTGAACATGACCAAGAGCATGGTGTACACCCAGGCGATCATCGGCGATACCTACAACTACATGAACGATATCAAGTGGGGCGGTGGCCAGACCATTCTGACCGGTATCGGCCAGTCCGTCACCACCCTGACGCCCATCGCCGTCGCCCGTTACGTGGCCACGCTGGCCAACGGCGGCAATGTGTACAATGTTTCCATCATCGATTCCATCATCTCCCCGGACGGCGAGATCCTCTCCCAGCGCGAGCCCGTGCTGATCAACCAGATCGAAGAGGCCTCGACCTACTATCCCTACATCTACGCGGGGATGCAGGGCGTGGTGGACGAATCAGGTACCGCGGCCAAGTACTTCAAGAGCTGGGCCTACAGGGAATCCATCTGCGCGAAAACGGGCACAGCGCAGGTGACCTCCATCGACCTGGAGAACAATGCCTGGTTCGTGACCTTCGCGCCCATCGACAACCCCGAGGTGGCCATCGCCGTGTTCATCCCCAACGGCTATTCCGGCGGCGAGGCCTCCATGGCGGCCAAGGAATTCCTGCAGTGGTACTTCGAGCAGGAGGAGATCCGCAACGTGGATTACGATCTGCCCTCCGGCAATACCCTGTCCCCGTAATGCTTCGTTCCCCGATAGAAGAAGGAGGCGCTTTTCATGGGTAAGGCGTGTCTGATCGCGTCCGGCAAGGGCGGCGTGGGCAAATCCACCGTCGCCGCGGCTCTGGGCCAGGCGCTGGCCGGGAACGGCACCGTCTGCCTGATCGACGGCGACAACGGCCTGCGCGACCTGGACCTGATCCTCGGCGTGGCGGATGCCGTGGTCTACGATCTTCTGGATGTATGCGAGAAGGACTGCGAGCTTGACCGCGCCCTCATCCCCCATCCGCAGACGGAAAACCTGTATCTGCTGCCGGCGGCCCAGTTTGCCCGCTCCGCCGACCTGGCCCGCAAGAACCTCAAAAAGGTGCTGCGCCGGCTGAAGGAGCGCTTCGACTGGGTCATCATCGACGCGCCCGCCGGCATCGAGCGCGGCCTGCGCACCATGCTGCAGCGTGATCTGGACGAGTGTGTGCTGATCTGCACGCCGGATGATGTGTGCATCCGCGACGTGGAGCGCACCGCTTCCGTCATCAGCTCCCGTGAGCTGCCGCGTCCCCGGCTGATCGTCAACCGGCTGGTACCTGATCTCATCAGCGAGCGCGAAATGTACAGCGCGAAGACTGTTTCCGAGACCCTCGACCTGGAGCTGCTGGGCGAGCTGCCGGAGGATCCCTGCGTGTACCGCGCGCTCATCTCCCATCACACGCTGCTGAGCTGCCGCTGCGAGGCCGCGGAGGCTGTCCGCCGCATCGCCCGCCGGCTGAACGGCGAGGAGGTGGCCCTGCCGGAATACGGCGGCAAGCGCCGCGGCTGGCTGAGCCGCCTGTTCCATCCCCTGACGGAGGTTGAATACGATTGATTATTGAAAACCGGCGCAACCGCGCCCATATCGACTGGCCGCTGATCCTGATGGTCTTCGGACTGGCTGTGTTCGGTGTGCTGGCGGTGTGCGTGGCCAGCTACTCCACCAGCAGCTCCTCCGACGCCACGCTGCTGACCCATATCGCCGAATCGACCTACGCCGTCAGGCAGGTCATCTTCGTGTTCGTGGTCGCTCCGGCCGTCCTGCTGGTGCTGATCAACGTGCCCTATGACCTGATGAAATTCCTGACCCCGATCCTCTTCGTGGCCAGCGTTGTGCTGCTGTTTCTGGTGTGGATCCTGAACCGTGCCGCCGGCGTGAAGGCCTGGCTGGACATCATCTGGGGCTTCACGCTGCAGCCCTCGTAGTTCATCAAGCTGACCACCATCCTGATGCTGGCCCGTACCCTGGCCACTGACGAACGGCCGCTGACCACCGCCAAGAGCTGGATCGACATGGTCTTTATCATCGGCATCCCCGCCGCCATCACCCTGCTTTCCGGCGAGATGGGCTCGCTGCTGGTTATTGTGTTCCTGGTGGCCGTGATGCTCTACTTCGCCGGCACACCGATGAAGATCCTGTTTGCCATCGCCGGCGTCGGCATCCTGGGCATCGGCATCCTGTACGGCGTGATGGTGGCCACGGGCTCCGACAGCTACCGTCTGGCCCGCATCCTGGCCTTCCTGAACCCCGAGCTGTATTCCTCCACAGACGCCTATCAGATGCGTCAGTCCCAGATGACCATCGGCTCCGGCGGCCTGACCGGCATCGGCATCTTCGTGGACGGCTCCATCTCCCAGCTGAACTACGTGCCCGCCGACTGGACGGATTTCATCTTCGCCACCATCGGCGAGGCCTGGGGCTTTGTCGGCTGCGCCACGCTGCTGCTGGTGTATCTGCTGATCATCCTGCGGATGCTGTATCTGGCGCGCTACACCCGCGACCGGTACGGCATGCTGGTCATCTACGGCGTCATCGGCATGTTCCTGTTCCATGTGTTTGAGAACATCGGCATGACGCTGGGCCTGATGCCCATCACAGGCATCCCGCTGCCGTTCATTTCCTACGGCGGCTCCAACATGGTCACCAACATGGGCGCCATCGCCCTGGTGCTGAACATCACCAAGAACCGCAGCCTGACCCACACCGTGCTGACGCCGCAGCGCGATTACAACGCTTACACGGCCACCACACGGAAAAAGAAGAAGGAAAAGTAAGCCCATACGGTCATGAAAGGAGGAGTGCCGGGTCATGTTCCCTGTTGTCAAACGGCTGAGCTGCCTGCTCGCGGCGCTCCTGCTGATGGCCGCTCCCCTGCGGTCCCTGGCTGAATCCACCGATGAGATCGTCGAGCCGACCCTGTCCCCCGACGCCAGCGTCTACGACGCCGAGCATCCCGAGGACCTGGAGGCCGATCAGCTGTACGCCGTTTCCGCCATCCTGATCGAGGCCGACAGCGGCCAGGTCATCTTTGAAAAGAACGCCGACCAGATCATGTACCCCGCCTCCACCACGAAGATCATGACGGTGCTGCTGGGCGCCATGATGCTGGACGACCTGGATGAAATGGTGACCGTCAGCGAGGAGGCCATGGATATCCCCGAGGATTCCTCCACCATGAACCTGACGGCCGGCGAGGAGATCAGCATCCGGGATGTCATGTACGGTACCATGATGATCTCCGCCAACGAAGGCGCCAACGTCATCGCCGAAACGGTGTCCGGCAGCATTCCCCGCTTTGTGGAGCTGATGAACACCGCCGCCGAGAACTTCGGCTGCACCAACACCCATTTTGTCAATCCCCACGGCTACCACGACGACGACCACTACACCACGGCCCGCGATCTGGCGATCATCGCCCGGCAGGCCATGCAGAACGAGACCTTCGCGGACATCGTGGGCACCGAGACCTATGATATCGCCCGCACCAACATCCACCGCGCGCACAGCATCACCACCAAGTCGCGCATCATCCGCGCGCCCACGGAGGATTACGAGAACAAGTACTACTACGAGTACGCCACCGGTATCAAGACAGGCTCCACCTCCAAGGCCGGCTACTGCTTTGTCGGCGCCGCCTCCAAGGATGGCGTGAATTTGATCTCCGTGGTGCTGTACACCTCCAGCTCCGGCCGCTGGACCGACACGAAAAAGCTGTTCGAGTACGGCTTCTCGCAGTACATCTCCGTCACCCCGATGGAACTGTACGCCATGAACCCCATCACCATCGAAACCAGCTCCTATTCCACCTCCGATACGCAGCTGGGCAAGCTGGAGCTGGCCTGCCAGAGCATCAACGGCAACAACATCAACATCACCGCCACCTACGACCAGGTGGAATCGATGGCCAGCAACCTGACCTCGACCATGTACATCGAGTACGTCCGCAACTTTGTGGCGCCCATCGAGCAGGGTGAGGTCGTGGCCACAATGACCTACTTCCCGGAGACCGGCGATTCGGTGACCTACAACCTGGTCGCCTCCCGCACGGTGGCCGCCCGCGAGAACGCGCCCAAGACCATCGCCCAGATCGAGGCGGAGATCCAGGCCGATCCCAATCCCTTCCCGAAGCTGACGGCAGAGATCATGCTGCTGCTCCTGTCCCCCTTCGCGGCGGTGGCGCTGATCATCCTCCTGATCCGCCGGGCCGTGCGCAGGATCCGCAAACGCAACGGCCGCGTGCCCACGCCCAAATCCAGGTATCTGAAATAACAAAAGCGCGCTGCCCCGCATGAAACGGGGCAGCGCGTATTTTTGTGTTGATGCTTCTCAGTCGGCCATGCAGCGGACCATGACGGCCTTCTGCGCGTGCAGACGGTTCTCGGCCTCGTCGAAGATCTCACCGGCATGGGCCTCAAAGACGTCGGCGGTGATCTCCTCGCCGCGGTGCGCGGGCAGGCAGTGCTGCACCATGCAGCCCTCGTGGGCCACAGCCAGCAGCTCCGCGTTCACCTGATAGCCGGCAAAGGCCTTCTCACGGATGGCCTTCTCGCTCTCCTGGCCCATGGACGCCCATACATCGGTAAAGATGACATCGGCATCCTTGCCGGCCTCCAGCGGCTTGTCGGTCATGAAGAACTTGCCCGGGTACTGCTTGACAAACTCCATCACCTGCGCGTCGGGCTGATAGGCCTTCGGGCAGGCAATGGACACATGGGCGCCCACCTTCAGGAAGCCCACGATCAGGCTGTTGGCCATGTTGTTGCCGTCGCCGATGTAGCACATGTTGATGCCCTCGAGGCGGCCCTTGTGCTCGCGCACGGTCTGCAGGTCCGCCAGCACCTGGCAGGGATGGCAGAAGTCGGTCAGACCGTTGATGATCGGGATGGAGCCATAGGTGGCCAGGTCCTCCACCTCCTGCTGGGCGAAGGTGCGGATCATGATGCCGTCCAGGTAGCGGGACAGCACACGGGCGGTGTCCTGCACAGGCTCGCCGCGGCCGATCTGCAGATCGCGGCTGGACAGGAACAGCGCGTGACCGCCCAGCTGATACATACCGGTCTCAAAGCTGACGCGGGTGCGGGTCGAGGACTTTTCAAAGATCATGCCCAGGGTCTTGCCCTTGAGGATGGGGTGCGGAATGCCGGCTTTGTTTTCCGCCTTGAGCCTGTCCGCCAGGTCGAGCAGATCGATGATCTCCTCCGTCGTATAGTCCATCAGCTTCAGCAGATGCTTCATGATATGTTTCCCTCCGTTTTTTTTGATCTATGTACAGATTTGATTGGAAGCAAATCGCCATTATGTATTATACCGCAATATGGCCGGATTGCAAGCCCCGAAGGGACAATTTGCGGATTTTTTGTCGTTTTTGTGTTGCCGCTCAGTTCCGGTGAGGTTGATCGGTGACCGGTTTGGAGCGCCTCTTTCTCCGCACCGAAAAACCATATTGAAAAAAACGCCCATAGCCTTTATAATAGGAAGGTATGAAACAGGGCCGCGCCGTCCGCGCGTTCCCGCGGAGGGAGCTTTATGACCGTCAGCTATCGCGGAACGATCCATGCCTGTTACCTGGGGTACATCACCCAGGCCATCGTCAACTCCTTCCCGCCGCTGCTGTTCGTCTGCTTCAGCACGACCTGGGGCATTCAGCTGGAAACCGTCGGCCTGCTGGTCACGCTGAACTTTCTGGTGCAGCTGCTGGTGGATCTGATCTCCGCACGGCTCGGCGACCGGCTGGACACCCGGAAGGCCGTGGTGGCCGCCCACGCGTTGTCCGCTTTGGGGCTGGTCTCCTTCGCGGTGCTGCCCTTCATCCTGCCGTCCCCCATGGCGGGCCTGTGCCTGTCCATGACGCTGTGCGCCGTCGGAGGCGGCCTCATCGAGGTGCTCATCAGCCCCATCGTGGAGGCCTGCCCGGGCGACGAGAAGGCCGCGGCCATGAGCCTGCTGCACTCCTTTTACTGCTGGGGCTGCGTGCTGGTGGTGCTGCTCTCCTCTCTCCTTTTTGCCATATTCGGCGTCGGCGTGTGGCGGGTGACCGTCTGTCTGTGGGCGCTGCTGCCGCTGTTCAATATGCTGTGGTTCACGCGCGTGCCCATCGCCCCGCTCATTGAGGAGGGCACCGGCATGACCATGGGCGCGCTGTTCCGCTCCGGCCTGTTCCGGTTGCTGGCCGTGATGATGGTCTGCTCCGGCGCGGCCGAGCAGGCCATGTGCCAGTGGGCCTCCGCCTTCGCGGAAGCGGGCCTCCATATCAGCAAAACGGTCGGCGACCTTGCCGGCCCCTGTCTGTTCTCCGTGCTGATGGGCCTTTCCCGCGTGGTGTTTGCCCGGGTGGCCGGCAAAGTGCCGCTGCGGCGCTGGCTGGCCGGCTGCTGCGGACTGTGCTGCTGCGCGTATCTGCTGGCCTCGCTGTCGACGGTGCCCGCACTGTCCCTGGCCGGGTGCGCGCTGTGCGGCCTGTCCGTCGGCGCCATGTGGCCCGGTACCTTTTCGCTGGCCGGGGAAAAATGTCCCCTGGGCGGCATCACCATGTTTGCCCTGCTGGCGCTGGCCGGCGACATGGGCTGCTCCGGCGGCCCTACGCTGGTCGGCACCGTATCCGGTCTTCTGGGCGGCAGTCTGAAGACCGCCATGCTGTCCGGCATCCTTTTCCCCTGTCTGCTGGCGGTTTGTCTGCTGCTGCTTGCGCGCGTCCCGGACTGAGCCGCGCGATCTCTGAATGGGAGGTTTTCACTTGTCCTCTGACCGTTTGAACAAGATCCGCAACTTCTGCATCATCGCCCACATCGACCACGGCAAATCCACGCTGGCCGACCGTATCCTGGAAATGACCGGCGTATTCGAGCAGCGTGAGATGGTGGAGCAGATCCTGGACAGCATGGAGCTGGAGCGGGAGCGCGGCATCACCATCAAAAGCAAGGCCGTCCGCATGAATTACAAGGCCGCCGACGGCGAGACCTATACGCTGAACCTGATCGACACCCCCGGCCACGTGGACTTCACCTACGAGGTCAGCCGCGCGCTGGCCGCCTGCGAGGGTGCGCTGCTGGTGGTGGACGCCACCCAGGGCATCGAGGCCCAGACCCTCGCCAACTGCTACATGGCGCTGGATCACGACCTGGAGATCATTCCGGTCATCAACAAGATCGATCTGCCGAGCGCCCAGCCGGAGGTCGTCCGCAAGGAGATCGAGGACGTCATCGGCCTGGACGCCTCCTACGCGCCGTGCATCTCCGCCAAGACCGGCCTGAACGTCGGCGATGTGCTGGAGGCCATCGTGGCGCACATCCCCGCGCCCGACGGTGAGGACGAGGCCCCGCTGCAGGCGCTGATCTTCGACGCCTTCTACGACAACTACCGCGGCGCCATCTGCTTCGTCCGCGTGAAGGAGGGCACGCTGCGCGCCGGTATGCGGATGCGTTTGATGGCCACCGGTGGCGAGTTCGATGTGGTGGAGGTCGGCACCTTCTCCCCCAGCTATCAGCCGTGCGAGTGCCTGCGGCCCGGCGACGTGGGCTATGTGGCCGCGTCCATCAAGGATGTGCGTGACACCCGCGTGGGCGATACCATCACCGACGCCAACCGTCCGGCGGACGCGCCGCTGCCCGGCTACAAGCAGGTGACACCCATGGTCTTCTGCGGCATCTATCCCGCAGACGGCGCCGATTATCCCGCGCTCCGTGACGCGCTGGAAAAGCTGCGCATGAACGACGCGTCGCTGACCTTCGAGCCGGAAACCTCCATCGCCCTGGGCTACGGCTTCCGCTGCGGCTTTCTGGGACTGCTGCATATGGATGTCATCACCACGCGTCTCGAGCGCGAGTTCGACCTGAACCTGGTCACCACCACGCCGGGCGTCATCTACCATGTCACAAAGACCGACGGCATCCTGGTGAACATCGACAACCCCACCATGCTGCCCCCGGTCACCGAGATCGCGAGCATGGCGGAGCCCTATGT
>R14__coassemble_1706_pt1 | contig 10506 bp, 10 predicted proteins | sample R14__metabat2_high_PE_015 | metagenome-assembled genome bin R14
GGCGTCACCGGCTCCACGGCCTCAACCCCGCAAACCCCTTTGATCGCCATCCCCCCGCCATCGTCAGCCGCTGCCGCGTGTTCGAGTTCCATCCCCTGACGGAGAACGACGTGCTGACGGCCATGCGCCGGGCGCTGACGGATCCGGAGCGCGGCTACGGCAGCCTGCGGGTGGAGGCGGAGCCCGAGGCGCTGCGGCACATCGCCCATATCGCCGGCGGCGATGTCCGCTCGGCCCTGGGCGCGCTGGAGCTGGCGGTGCTGACCACTCCAGCCGCCGCCGACGGCATCATCCATGTGGACATGGCCGTGGCGGAGGAAAGCATCCAGCGCCCCATGCTCCGCTGCGACGAGAGCCTGTATTACGATATGCTCTCCGCCTTCTGCAAATCCATGCGCGGCTCGGACAGTGACGCCGCCCTGGCCTGGTACGCCCGGCTGACCTATGCCGGCGTGGACCCGCGGCTCATCGTGCGGCGGATCATCGCCCATGCCAGCGAGGATGTGGGCGTGGCGAATCCCATCGCCATGCTGCAGGCCGCCGCGGCCGCCACGGCGCTGGAGACCGTCGGCATGCCGGAGGCCCGGCTGCCCATCGCCCAGGCCATCATCGCCGTGTGCGAAAGCCCGAAATCCAACAGCGTCAGCGCCGCGGTGGACGCCGCCATGGCCGACGCGGAAAAGGGCGGCTTCGGCAATGTGCCGACGCACCTGCGGGATACGCACTACGCCGGCAGCGACCGCCTCGGCAGCGGCGACGGCTACCTCTATCCGCATGATTTCCCCGGCCACTGGGTCCGCCAGCAGTATATGCCGCCGGAGCTGAACGGCAGGCACTACTATCAGCCCAGCGACATGGGCCACGAGGCCACCATCCGCAAAAATCACGAGAACCGGAAATAAGCGATCCCCCGGCATGCGCGCCGGGGGATCGTTCTGTACCATTGTTGCGTTATTTGTTCCACTTGCCGGGCATGCGCAGCACGGCCTCCACCGCGCCCTGCATGGCGTCTCCCTGATAAGCCTCGATGTGGCCCTCGTCACACAGCTCCGCCACGGCGGGATCGATGGGCAGCTGGGCCAGCACGGGCAGGGAGTAGCGTCCCGCCACCTCCAGAGTCTTGCCCTGGCCGAAGGGATACAGGCGCTTGCCGCAGTCCGGGCAGTCGATGTAGCTCATGTTCTCCACGATGCCCAGCACCGGGATATCCATCATCCGCGCCATTTTCACGGCCTTTTCCACGATCATGCCCACCAGCTCCTGGGGGCTGGTGACGATGATGATGCCGTCCACCGGCAGCGACTGGAACACAGTCAGCGGCACGTCGCCGGTTCCCGGAGGCATATCGACGAACATATAGTCGACGTCCTCCCACACCACATCGGTCCAGAACTGCTTGACGGTGCCCGCGATCAGCGAGCCGCGCCAGATGACGGGATCGGTGTCGTTCTCCAGCAGCAGGTTGATGCTCATCAGGCGGATGCCTGTGGCGGTCTCCGCGGGCAGGATGCCCTCGTCGCAGCCGTAGGCCTTTTCGGTGATGCCGAACATTTTGGGCGCGGAGGGGCCGGTGATATCGGCGTCCAGCACGGCGGCCTGCTTGCCGGCGCGCTGCAGCAGCGTGGCCATCAGGCCGGTGACCAGGCTTTTGCCGACGCCGCCCTTGCCGCTGACCACGGCGATAACGCGCTTCACCCGGGCATGGGCGTTGGCCGGGGCCAGCAGGCTTTCCGGCGTGGCCTCGCTGCACTTGCTGCCGCAGGAGGAGCAGTCGTGATTGCATTCAGACATGATCTGTTTCACCTCGATCGGTTTCGTCCGGTTGTCCGGGCGTAACAAAAAATATTCGCCGCGGGTCTGCCGGAATCCTGCCGCCCGGAGCGCGTCCCGCGGGGAGATTCGCGAAAAAGTTGCGTCCGGGCGAAAAACATGGTACAATGCCTGTATCCGTATACCGCTCCCGCTTGCGGGGATCCCGGCAAGGAGGTTGGATCCATGCTGCTCAAAAAAATGCTGCCTGTGCTGCTCGCGCTGCTGCTGTTTGCCTGCTCCGCCGCTCTGGCGGAGTCTCCCTTCTACACCGTGACCGAGCTGCAGGGCGATGCGGTCACCGGCGAGACCACCGCGGTGGTGACCGATCCCCACACGCTGCTCTGCGCGGAGCTGCTCCCCCACGCCGACGGCAGCACCTATATCATCACCGACGCCGCCGGGCAGACGGCCGAGGCCTTCCTGTCCGGGAACCGCAACGGCCTGATGGTGTTCACCACGGAGGCGGAGGTCGGCGACGGCTACCGCGTGGTGGCGATGGACACCGGCTCCGTGTATGTCTTCCACGGCGATACCTTCTCGGACGGCGTCATCACCTGCGCGGTCACCTGGCGCGGCAACGACTGCGGCCTGATGACGGCTCCCGGCGCCTCCCGCGGCGATGTGGTGGCGGACGCCAGCGGCTACATCATGGGCTTCGTGGCCGCGGTGTGGACCGAGGGCGTCGACCAGTATGTCGTCATTCCGGCGCAGCTGCCCGCCGAGCCCACGGTGACCGATCTTTCGCTGCATACGGAGAACGGCGTGCTGCGCATCAGCTGGCACAACGCGGAGGAGGGCGCCCAGCCCGTCGTGACCGTGGCGGACCTCGGCAACAACTACTATCTGCACTGGCAGCCCGCGGCCGGCAGCGAAACCGGCTCCCTTATTTATGTGCCCGGCCGCATCTACACCGTGTGCGTGTCCACCAATACCGATGACCCCACCGGCGAGGACGCGGCTTACGCCACCCTCGTGACGGACGCCGCGGAGCCTGTGACCGACCACAGCTTCACCTCCCGGCAGTATGTGGGCTTCATGCCCGCGGGGACCGACCAGTACGACACGACGCAGCGCGTGCCGGAGGGCCAGGCCGTGACCGCCGAAGCGCTGACCGGCACGGACCCGCTGTTCCTGCAGGTCATCAACACCTACGACGTCACCGAACAGATCGACCTGGCGATGGCCATCGTGCTGACCGCTCCCGACGGCTGTGTGTTCTGGCAGGAGGCCACCTTCAGCTACATGCCGAACCTGACGGAGGAGGACGCCTGGATGGCCGACCTCAGCGGTCAGGTGAGCGACCTGATGAAGTACCATGACGACACCCTGCCCGCCGGCGAATACACCGTTTCCTACTATATCGGCGGTCAGCTGGGCGGCAGCGTGACCTTCACACTGGAGTGACCATGACAGCCTACTGCAAAAAATGCCGCCGGGATATGCCGCCGGCGGAGCTTTGTCCCCAGTGCGGCGCGAAGCTGGGCAGGAGCGCGCTGCGGGTCGCCTGGTGTGTCCCCCACCGGCCCGTGGCCGACTGGATGTGCTGGAACGCCGTGCTTCGCCTGGCCGTGCCCGCCCTGGCGCTGGTGCTGGGCATCGTGCTGCTGTGTGAAACGCTCTCCGCCGGTACGGCGGGTCTGTAGGCCATGCTGACCGGCAGCCTGCCGCTGACCCTTGCGCTGCTGACGGCCCTGCTGCTGCTTCTGCTGCTGGCCGTGCTGCTGCTTCAGGGCGAGGATCTGACGGACTGCGTGGTGGACAGCAGGGGCGTGCATGTGCGGCGCTACCTGCTGCATCCCACCCCCGTGAAGCTGCTGGCGCGGCTGCGCTCCCCCGCGCTGATGGCGCAGGTCACCGACTCGAACGGTACGCCGCTGGTGGCGGTCGCCTCGCGGGATGTGCCCTGGAGCGCCATCGCCCGGGTACAGCTGTGGCCGGAGAAGACCACCGTGCTGATCTACAGTCCCTACTGGTGGACGGCGGCGGACCTGCCCTGCACCCCCTTCACCTACGCGGACACGCTGGCGTATATCCGCGATAAGATCGGCCGGAAGAAATCCGTCAGCCTGCCGCCGGAGCTGATCCAGCCGCCTGCACCGAAGCAGCCGAAGACGCCCCCGCGGGAGTCCTGGCAGCCGCCGGAGTCCGTCATCGTGCTGCGGGATGATCCGCTGCCGGAGGCCGATGAGCCCCTTCCCGTCCCGGAGGCCGGCGAAGCTGCGCCGCCGGCGGAGGAGGACATCCCCTTCGCGGAGGAGCCTCCGGCCATGACGGAAGCGGACGACACCGCACCGTGGAGCTGAAAAGCCTCCGCCGCGGTTCACGCGTCCGCCGCGTCGCAGCATGTTTTCAACCATTTCCCCGATCATCAGCGAAAGGGCCGGCCTGAGCCGGTCCTTTTTTATCGGATCGATTCCGCGTGCCGGGCCGTCATTCTCCGATAGGCGGCACATTCTTTCCTTCGCTCTCCGTGCCTTACCAGCCGTTTCCGTCCGGGCCGTCGCCGCCGCTCCCGAACAGGTCGTTCCCGTCGCCGTAGAAGGTGCTGCCGGTGATGATGTTCGGCACGCTGTAGCCGGTGAAGCTGCCGTCGGGGCCGTAGTGGTCCTCGCCGCCGAACACACCGGGCAGGCTGTAGCCGGCGGAGTTGCCGTCGTTGTGGTAGTGGTCCATGCCGCCGAAGACGCCGTCGGTACTGTATCCGGCCTGACTGCCGTCGGCGTTGTAATGGTCCACGCCGCCGAAGAGGCCGGGCTCGCTGTGGCCGATCAGCTGTCCGTTTTCGTCATAGTGGTCGGTGCCACTGAAGAGTCCGGGGATACTGGTGATGTGCCTGGGATCGCTCATGGTCTGATACCTCCTGTCATTTTTGACGGTACATGGGTCTGAAGCCGGTCATGGCGGCGCACTGGCCGCAAATGGTGTACGGGCTGTTCCAGGGGATCGGCTGCCGGCAGCGCCTGCAGGTCTTCGGAGGCAGCTTTGAATCCGCCAGGATCCGCATCATCAGTGCCGAAACCATTTTGCGCTCGTCGATCAGCCGCTGCGTCAGCGTGGGATCGAAGCGCTCGGCGAAGTAGTAAAGCAGATCGTATTTCCGGTAGCTGTTTTCCAGCTCCTCCAGGTCCGCCTCCCGGCAGATGCGGTCGATATCGGGGATGTACTTCTCCAGACGGAGCTGCTTTCTGCGGACACACTCGAAGGCCAGCGACCGCCACAGCTCGAAGATGGCCGCGCGCTGCGCGTCAAAAGGCATGGACACCAGGGCGTAGATCAGCTCCTTGTCGGCGGAATCATGCTCCAGCAGCTCCGCCAGGCGGATCTCCTGGGACACATCCTCCTTGCGGTAGCCGTCATTGACCGGCGCCTTGTCCCACATCCGCAGGATCGTGGACAGCGGCGCGTCCACACCCAGCAGCGTATCCGGGAACGGCAGATGGGCGTATTCGATGGGCCGGACCGGATCGTTGACCAGCTGGATCGCCCGGCTCATCTGGAAGGGCGAGACATACAGCCCCTGCTCATACTGGCCGTAGCGGCCGGCCCGGCCGGCGATCTGCTTGTACTCGGTCGCGTTCAGGCCGCGTTTGGAGATGCCGTCGAACTTCTCCGTTTCCAGGAATACCACGCGGCGGATCGGCAGATTGAGCCCCATGCCGATGGCGTCCGTCGCGACGACCACGCGCGTTTCACCGTCGCGGAAGCGCCGGGCCTCATTCTGCCGCACATCGTAGGGCAGCGCGCCGTAGATGATGCTGGGGTTGATGCCGCGCTTCTGCAGCTCCGCCACGCAGGCATGCGCGCTGGCCCGGCTGAACACGATGTAGGCGTCGCCGTCCTCAACGCTGTGCGGAAAGCGGACATTCGTGACCGCGTCCGGCACCAGCTCGTTGAAGCGCTCGTGGCGGATGATCTCCCATGTATCCCTGCACTGCCCGATCATCCGGATGACGATCTGCTCGGCCTCCGGCGCCATGCAGACATGGATCTCTTTGGCCCAGGTACCCAGGATCGCCTTTGTCCAGTGACCGCCGCGCATGGGATCCTGCACCATCTGCGCCTCGTCGATCACCGCGATATCGTAGCGGTGACGCTCGTCCAGCATCTCGATGGTGGAGGACTGCACCGTGGCTCCGGGCACCGGGATGCGCTCCTCGCCGGTCTTCAGGCTGCAGTAGATGCCGTCCCTGTTCATGCTGTCAAACTGCTCGTAGGCCAGCAGCCGCAGCGGCGCCAGGTAGATGCCGTCCTTCGCGCGGCGCATGGCCTGCAGCGCGGCATAGGTCTTGCCGGAGTTCGTGGGGCCGATGTGCAGGATGAAGTGCCGTTCGATCGTCCGGGCCGCGGGATACAGATAGGCGTAATCATCCGGGATGTAGTCCAGCAGCGCCTGCCTGGCGTACTTCGCGGTATAGTCAAAGCCGGTTTCCGCCTGCGCCAGCGCCCGCTTCAGCCTGGCGTTGCCCGCAACAGCCTTCCGGAGATTGCGGACCGCGTATTCCCTGAGCTGCCTGTTGTAGCTTTCCTCCAGGATCTGCCGGATGGTCCCGAACAGGCGCTCGTACAGGTCGCTGTTCTTCCGCAGGGCCCGGAGCAGCGCGTCCGGGACCTCTTCCTCCTTCATCACGGTGCTGAAGGCGGTCTGAAGCTCCTGATTCCAGCGACCGGCGGAAACAAGGTGATCTTCGATGAAGGCCGCGCAGCCCTCGTCCAGAAACACCCGCAGCTTCCGCGCGGCGCGCTGCTGCTTCATGTTCTTCAGCTCCGAAAGGGTATCATGCAATTCCTTCCGGAAGATCAGACCGGCTCTCGCGGACAGATATTGGCCGTGGTGCTGCCGGATATATGCCTGATCCGTCTCCGCCACGAAGGCCTCGCAGACGCGGTTCAGCGCCTTCGCCTGTTCCGCCTGCAGCAGGGCGGTCTGCTTCCCGGAGGCTTGGCGTTCCTTCGTGGCCTGCCAGTGCTCATAGGCTTCCCTGATTTCTTTCTTCAATCGGATCTCCTCACTGAACGATCGGGCCGGTTCGCCCCGCTATCAATAACAAATTCGCCCCGCCGGGCGGATTTTCCTGCGATGACAGGCGCTTTTCGCACTTTCAACGCTCCCGTCGCAGCCCGGTATAAGGATACCACCGCCGGAAGCTTTTGTCATTGAACCGCCGGTTGAAAAAGTGGCGCGGACCAGCCCTTCGGAAGACGCCGGGTGCGTTCCCGGTCAGCGAAAAGGCGCCGCCCGAAGGCAGCGCCGCCGCGTGATCCCGTTTATTCTTCGGAGAAAACAAAGTGGCAGGACCGGCAGTTCTCCTCGGCGGCTCCGTCCCAGCCGAAGGCGTTTTCCTCCGGCGTGAAGTAGCCGTCCGGGATCAGATTGGCCTCGTATTCCGTCTCGGTACCATCCTCGGCGGTCACGACGCGCTTTTTCACGCAGTCGCCATAGGTCAGCAGACCGTCCTCCGTCATCTCCGCCGTCATCGTCCACACATAGTCCTCGAAGGCGGAATCCGCCCAGTGGATCTCAATGGCGTAGGTGTCGTTTCCCAGCGCCATGACCCCGGCATGGGCGCGGCCGCTTGTCTCGTCGTCATAGGTGCCGTCCGGCAAAGCAACGGGCTGAAAGGCCTTCGTCAGGTCCATCAGCTCCTCCGCCATCAGGCCGAAGGTCTCCGCGTCGATCGCGGCGGGATCGCCGGCGATCAGCACATACTGGCCGTTGATATCCATCCAGCGGGCGGCCTTCACCTCATCCGTAACAACAGAGGCTTCGCCTTCGCTCTCGTGTCCCTGGAAGGCGGTGGTGCCGTCAGCCAGATAAACGCCGGAGATATCCTGATCAAAGGAAGGGGAGCCGCGGAGCGTGAACGCCTGTCCGTTGACCTCAAAATCGACCTCGGCGATCAGCAGGTCGTCGCTGGAGAGCAGCCGATAAGCCTGAGCGGTGACGCCCATGACGGCGGGCAGCTGCAGGCGCAGCTCCGTGGCCTCGTTCAGGGCCTCCAGGGAGTCCACATCGGTCCAGGGGTTCGCCATCGTGACAGCCGCGGAGCTGTCGTCGGTCACAGGGGCTTCGGCAAAGGCGCAGGACGCGAGCAGCGTCGCGGCGGCCAGCAGAGAAAGCAGTTTCTTCATCGTGAGATCCTCCTTCGTATTGGGATTCATCCATACAAACGAACCACGGGAGAGAAATCTTCCCGGTCCCCGCAAATAGGGACGCGGCAGCCGGAAAGCTGTCCGCCGCTCCGGTCTGTTCCCGTACTGTAAAAGCGCCCCGCCCGATCGGGCAGGGTGCCGTAATGATCCGCCGATATCGGCCCGTCAGGCCCGGAGCCTGCCGAAGCCGTTCCGTCAGTCCTCGGGATGCTTCTTGCGGTAATCCTCCACCGCGGCATGGATGGCCTGCTCGGCCAGCATGGAGCAGTGCATCTTGACGGGCGGCAGACCGTCCAGGGCTTCCGCCACCGCCTGGTTGGTCAGCTGCAACGCCTCGTCGATGGTCTTGCCCTTCACCAGCTCGGTGGCCATGGAGCTGGTGGCGATGGCCGCGCCGCAGCCGAAGGTCTTGAACTTCACATCGGTGATCACGCCGTCCTCGACCTTGATATCCATCTTCATGATATCGCCGCACTTGGGGTTGCCCACCGTGCCGGTGCCGGAGGGATTCTCGATCTCACCCACATTGCGCGGGTTGGCAAAATGGTCCATCACTTTTTCGGAATACATGGTATTTCCTCCTTTTGTCATCGCACGCGGGCGTTTCAGTCCTCGGGGACGAATTCTTCCTCAGGCTCGTCGGTGCCCATGATGGGGCAGCTGCCGCCCACGGAAGTGGTCACGGCGTTCAGGCAGCTCATCTCGCGCAGGTCGCTGACGATCTTCGGCAGCTTCTCCAGCACGTAGTCGATATCCGCTTCGGTGGTCTCGGTGCCCAGGCTCATGCGCAGGGAACCGTGGGCGATCTCATGCGGCAGGCCGATGGCCAGCAGCACATGGCTCGGATCCAGGCTGCCGGAGGTGCAGGCGGAGCCGGAGGACGCCGCGATGCCATTGATATCCAGCCGCAGCAGCATGGCCTCGCCCTCGATGTAGCGGATGGACACATTGCTGTTGTTGGGCAGGCGGTTGACGCGCACGCCGTCCACCTTTTTGTCGGGGCCGTTGACCTTCACATCCGGGATGCGCTCCAGGATGCCGTCGATCAGCCTGTCACGCAGGGCGGACACGGTCTTCATATAAACGGGCAGATTGGCGTTGGCCATTTCGATGGCCTTGCCGATACCCACGATGCCCGCCAGGTTCTCGGTGCCGGCGCGCTGGCCACGCTCCTGGGCGCCGCCGGCCATCAGCACATCCAGCTTCGTTCCCTTGCGGATATACATCACGCCGATGCCCTTGGGGCCGTGGAACTTGTGGCCGGACATGCTCAGCATATCCACGCCCAGGTCGTTCACGTTCACCGGGATGGCGCCCACCGCCTGCACGGCGTCGGTATGCATCGCGATCTTGTGCCTGTGGGCGATCTCCGCGATCTCCCTGATGGGCTCGATGGTGCCGATCTCGTTGTTGGCCATCATCACGCTGATGAGGATGGTCTTGTCGGTGATGGCGGCCTCCACGTCGGCGGGATCGACGAAGCCCTCGGCGTCCACCGGCAGATAGGTGACCTCAAAGCCGTGCTTCTCCAGCCACTTGCAGGTATGCAGCACTGCGTGGTGCTCGATCTGCGTGGTGATGATGTGGTTGCCCTTCTTCTGCTTCGCGAAGGCCGTGCCCTTGATGGCCCAGTTGTCGCTCTCGGAGCCGCCGGCGGTAAAGTAGATCTCCTGCGGCAGGGCGCCGATGGCATCCGCCACCTGGCGGCGGGCCTTGTCCACCGCGCGGCGCGCGTCACGGCCGGTGGAATGGATGGAGGAAGGATTGCCGAAGCACTTCGTGAAGTACGGAAGCATGGCCTCCAGCACCTCCGGCGCGACGGAAGTCGTCGCGGCATTATCGAGATAAATGCGGTCCATGGTCTTACTCCTTTTGTGTCTCATCGCCGGCGTCTGTGCCTCCGGGAACGGCGAAGCGGCTGTCCTCGTTGAGCATATCGCGCAGCGTAATGGATTGCAGAACCTGGTTGATCTCCCCGGTCACATACTCCCACACCCGCCGGGTGCGGCATACGCCGGAGCGGGCGCAGCGGCTTTCATCGCCGATGCACTCGGAAATGTTCAGCGGGCCCTCGGTCGCGTCGATGATATCGCCGACGGAGATCTCCTCCGGAGCCAGCGCCAGCTGATACCCGCCCATGGCCCCGCGCACGGTGGTCACGAGCCCGGCCCGCCGCAGCGATGCCAGCAGCTGCTCCAGATAATCCTCCGGCACGCCGATCTCCGCCACGGACTTCAGCGGCTGCGGACCGTTGCCCGCCTGCTGAGCGAGGTAGAACATGGCGTACAGGCCATATTTTCCCTTGGTTGACAGCTTCATCCGGTTGACCTCACTGACTGGATTCGGAATTCCGATAATTTTTGTCGGATTTCCGGACCTATAGTATCACATCACACGCTGTTTGTCAAAGGTTTTTCACGCTTTTGTGAAAGGTTCTCTCTTCGTGGATTACTGCTCAGGCCCCGGCAGCTGTTGTTGATGGTTGAAGCTCTTTCCGCAACAATTTTAGATGGCGTAGCGCATTGTTGACTTGAATCCTGCGCC
>R14__coassemble_1735_pt1 | contig 10376 bp, 19 predicted proteins | sample R14__metabat2_high_PE_015 | metagenome-assembled genome bin R14
ATCACCGACAGCCAGGGCCGCACGGTGGATTTCAAGAACACCATCCTCATCATGACGAGCAACCTGGGCAGCGAGTTCATCCTCGACGGCATCGAGTCGGACGGCACGCTGACCGACGAGGCCCGGAGCCAGGTGGAGCGCCTGCTGAAGACGCACTTCCGCCCCGAGTTCCTCAACCGTATCGATGAGACGGTCATCTACAAGCCGCTGACCCGCGAGCAGATCACCGGCATCGTGTCGCTGCTGCTGAAGGGCCTGAACGCCCGCCTGGCGGACCGCCGGGTCTCGGTGGAGCTGACGGATGCCGCCCTCGATACGGTCATCGACCGCGGCTTCGATCCGGCTTTCGGCGCGCGCCCCCTCAAGCGCTACCTGCAGAGCCATGTGGAAACGCTGGTTGCCCGCCGCATCATCTCCGGCAGCGTGAAGCCCGGCGACGCCCTGCTGGTGGATGCCGACGGGGATGGGGAGCTGTATATCAGGTAAGTGAAGATTTTCGGATAATAAGGCCGGGGCTGTCGATGATGACAGCCCCGGCGATTTCAATTCAAGCGGGCGGGCACTCCGCATCCGCTACGGGAAACGTCCGGGCACACCCTTGCATATCCGGTGCCGATTGGTGTAAAATAAAACGGTGGCGAGCAAAATGACCGTGACCTGTACAACAGGAAGCAGGATGAAATTCAAACATAAGGAGACCTGACCATGTCCGAATCCGATGCCCCGAAAACCGGCGCGGCGAATGAAACCGAAAAGCGCATCATCGTTTCCTTCACATCCTATCCGGCCAGGATCGGTATGCTGGAGCCCATGCTTCAGTCGATTTTCGGTCAAACGCGGAAAGCGGATGAGTTCATCCTCTGGCTGGCGTCCGAGCAGTTTCCGAACGCGGAGAAAGAGCTTCCCGCCAATCTGCTGAAGCATATGGAGGAAGGCCGGCTGACTGTCCGCTGATGCGATGAGGACCTGCGCCCGCACAAAAAATACTGGTACGCGTTCCGGGAATATCCCGATGATGTGATCATTACCGTGGACGATGATATCATTTATCAGCCGGATCTGATCGAAAGCCTTGTGCGCAGCTGGCAGGCCCGGCCCGGGGCCGTCAGCGCGGGAAGGGTGAACCTGATGCGCTTCGGGGGGGCCCATGAACTCGTTCCGTATGAAGACTGGATCTTCGGACTCGATTTTCCGCCGGATACGCCCTGCATGCAGCTGCTGGCGGTGGGCTGCGGCGGTGTACTTTATCCGCCCGGGCTGCTGGACCGGGATGCCCACCCGCCGGAAGAGATGAAGGCCCATTGTCTGAATGCCGATGATCTCTGGCTGAAGCTGCTGTAGCTGGAAGCGGGCGTTCCCGTAGTGATGGCACGGCGGTATGAACAGCTCCGATATGTGCCGGATTCCCAGGAATCCGCTCTGTTTAAAACAAACATCACACAGAATGATGTACAGATGAAGTGGATCACCTCCGCGTTGGATGAGAAGCTGGGGACCGACCACGCGCTTTATCGGATGATCGAACAGGACCCTGTGCATTATCTGACGGATGACAGCATCATCAAATATCTGACACAGCAGCGGTCCAGGTAGGAAGTGGAACGCCAGCGGCAGAAGGACCGGGCCGATTATCTGCAGGATTCGTACAGGCTCATCGCGTCATCACGATCCTACCGTATCGGACAGGCGCTGACCACGGTGCCGCGCAAAATACGCGATCTGCTTCAAAAGCCGAAGAAATGAGAGAAATATACCGCGCCGGATCCCTTGACATCCGCCGCGTCCTGTGGTATCATACAGCGGTGTCAAGTAAAAATGCTTGACATCCACCCCGGACACAAGGAGCAGGCCGATGGCAGAGGAGATCGAGAAGAAGGTCGAGCTGGCCTATCTGATGGATTTTTACGGCGGCATGCTGACCGAGAAGCAGCGCGAGGTGCTGTCGATGCACTGCGAGGAGGACCTTTCCCTCGGCGAGATCGCCGCGGAGGAGGCCACCAGCCGGCAGAGCGTTCACGACACGCTGACGCGCACGGCCCGCAAGCTCTTTGATATGGAGGAGAAGCTCGGCATCGCCGCCAGGTTCCGCGCCATCGGCGAGGGACTGGAGGAATGCCGCGGGGCGCTCCGCCGGAAGGATTACGATCGGGCCGAAGCGGTGCTGGACGCGCTGATCCGGCTGAACCAGGAGGAAAACAATGGCCTTTGAGGGCTTGACCGCGAAGCTTCAGGGTGCCCTGAAGAAAATGACCGGCAAGGGCAAGCTGACGGAAGCCGACGTCAAGGAAGCGATGCGGTAGGTCCGCATGGCGATGCTTGAGGCCGACGTCAACTACGCCGTGACCAAGGACTTCGTCAAGAAGGTGACCGAGAAGTGCGTCGGTCAGGAGGTGCTGTCCTCCCTGACGCCCGGGCAGCAGGTCATGCGCATCGTCAACGACGAGATGACCGCGCTGATGGGCGACACCAACGCGAAGCTCACCTGGTCCTCCAGCGTGCCTACCATTTATATGCTCTGCGGCCTGCAGGGCGCCGGTAAAACCACCATGGCCGCCAAGCTGGCGGGCTACCTCACGAAGCAGGGCAAAAAGCCCATGCTGGCCGCCTGCGATATCTACCGCCCCGCCGCCATCACGCAGCTGCAGGTGGTCGGCAGGCAGGTGAACGTGCCCGTTTTTGAAAAAGGCACGCAGGACCCGGTGAAGACCGCGCAGGAGGCCATCGAGTACGCCCGGTACTACGGCCGCGATGTGCTGATCATCGATACCGCCGGCCGTCTGCATATCGATACCGCGCTGATGGATGAGCTGGCCCGCATCAAGGAGACCGTGAAGCCGCAGGAGATCCTGCTGGTGGTCGACGCCATGACCGGCCAGGACGCCGTGAATGTCGCCAAGGCCTTCAACGAAAAGCTGACGGTGGACGGCGTGATCCTCACCAAGCTGGACGGCGATACCCGCGGCGGCGCCGCTTTGTCCGTCCGCTCCGTGACCGGCAAGCCCATCAAGTTCTCCGGCACCGGCGAGAAGCTCTCCGACATCGAGCCCTTCTACCCGGACCGCATGGCCAGCCGTATCCTCGGCATGGGCGATATCATGACCCTGGCCGAAAAGGCGAGCGAGGCCTTCTCCGAGGAAGACGCCACCAAGCTGGCCGGCAAGATCAAGACCTCCGAGCTGAACCTCGAGGACTTCCTGGAGCAGATGCAGTCCATGAAGAAGATGGGCGGCCTGAAGTCCATGATCTCCATGCTGCCCGGTATGTCCGGCAAGGACATCGACATCGACGAGAACGCGATGAAGAAGCCCGAGGCCATCATCCGCTCCATGACCCCGAAGGAGCGCCGCCGCCCCGAGATCCTCGATGCCAGCCGCCGCAAGCGCATCGCCGCCGGCTCCGGCACCACCGTGCAGGACGTCAATCAGCTGATCCGTCAGTTCGAGCAGTCGAAGAAGATGATGAAGCAGATGACCGGCATGCAGAAGGGCCGCCGCGGCAAAAAGCTGCGCATGCAGCTGCCCAGGGATTTCCAGTAATGTGTGTGGACTCACGGTGATCCCGTGATTTTCCATAGATCGCCTGACCGAACCGGCAGGCACCGATGATTTTAAGGAGGAACATTTCCATGGCAGTGAAGATTCGTCTGAAGAGAATGGGCATGAAGAAGAAGCCCTTCTACCGTGTTGTTGTCGCCAATGCCACCAGCCCCCGCGATGGCCGCTTCATTGAGGAGCTGGGCTACTATGATCCCATGACCCAGCCTGCCACCATCAAGCTGGACGGCGAGCGTGCCAAGTACTGGATGGCCTGCGGCGCTCAGCCCACCGATACCGTGCGTGTGCTGCTGAAGAAGAACGGCGTCATCGAGAAGTAATTCTCCGCCGTCTTCAGAAAGGATGAGCCCATGCAAGAACTTGTAACCTTCATGGCCCGGTCCCTGGTGGATCATCCCGATCAGGTGACGGTACATGAAACCGAGGGCCCCGAGGCCATCATTCTGGAGCTCCATGTGGCCGAAGAAGATATGGGCAAGGTCATCGGCAAGCAGGGCCGTATCGCCAAAGCCATCCGCTCGGTGGTGAAGGCGGCCACGGCCAGGGACAGCAAGCCTGTCTTTGTTGAGATCCAGTGATACGCGGCGGCGGTTCCCGTGGGGGTTCCGCCGCCGTTGTTTTCCGGGATATGGAGAGGATTCCGCATGAATGAGTATCTGATGATCGGCGAGGTGCTGCGTCCCCAGGGCATCCACGGCGAGGCCAAGGTGCGCCCCTACGCCGCCGATCCCGAGGCCTTTTACGACTGGGACACCCTGTACATTCAGGAGAAGGACGGCTACCGGCCCGTGAGCGCGGTCTGCTCCCGCGTGCATGACGGCTTCGCGTATGTGACGCTGGACGGCTGCGAAACCCCCGAGGCCGTGGACCGCCTGCGCGGCACCCGGCTGTGGATCGACCGCGATCACGCCTGTGAGCTGGCGGAGGGGGAGGTGTACATCACCGATCTCATCGGCTGCAGGGCGGTGGACGAAAACGGCACTGAGCTTGGCGTGCTGAAGGACGTGCTGCAGCACGGCGCGGCGGATGTGTATGTCTTCCGCACGAAGCGCGGCGGGATGATGGCTCCGGCGCTGAAGGCCGTTTTCCCGGCGATCGACCTGGAAAACCGCGTCATCTCCGTCGTGTCCGCCCGGCTGAACGAGGTGGCTGTGTTTGAAGATTGATATCCTGACCATCTTCCCGGAGATGTTTGAGAGCGTGCTGAACGCCAGCATCCTGGGCCGGGCGCGGGAGCAGGGGCTCATCGAGGTCAGCTGCGTGGACATCCGCCCCTTCTCGGAGCTGAAGCACAAGAACACGGACGATTATCCCTTCGGCGGCGGCGCGGGCATGGTGATGCTTGCGCAGCCGATCCTGGACGCCATGGCCTCGGTGTGCGGGGACGATTTCCATGGCCGCCGCATCTATATGGGGCCGCGCGGACAGACGCTGACCACCGCGAAGGCGCGGGAGCTGGCCCGGGAGGAGCACCTCGTGCTGCTGTGCGGCCACTACGAGGGCGTGGACCAGCGCGCGCTGGACAGCTGCATCGACGAGGAGATCAGCATCGGCGATTACATCCTCACCGGCGGCGAGCTGGCGGCGATGGTGCTGACGGACTGCGTGTCCCGGTTCATCCCGGGCGTGCTGGGCTCCGGAGAGAGCGCCGAGGAGGAATCCTTCTCCGACGGGCTGCTGGAATATCCGCAGTACACGCGCCCCCGGGAGCTGCGGGGCATGGCCGTGCCGGACATCCTGCTTTCCGGCGACCACGCGAGGATCCGCGCCTGGCGCAGGCTGGAATCCCTGAAGGCCACGGCCCGCTTCCGCCCGGATCTGCTGGAGAAGGCTGAGCTGACAGACAAGGAGCGCAGGCTGCTCGAGGAGGCGCTATGTTCACCCGAAAGCTGATCGTGATGGTGCTGCCGCTGCTGATGTGCGGCGCCGTGTGCCTGCTGCTGACGCTGCTGGGCGGCGCGGGCTTCTTCTATTATCTGCTGGGCGGCCTGGCGCTGGGCATCCTGCTGGCGCTGCTGCTGCCGCTCTCCGGCGCGACCTCCCGGCGGGAGCCCTTCGGTACGCTGCTGTGGGTGCCTGCCGCGCTGCTGACGCTGACGGTCGTGTATCAGTATCTGCACATGCAGGGGATATTGCAGCTGCCGGTGCTGTCTGTGCTGGCGGTGTCGCAGCCCAGCACGGTGCTGGTGGAGTGTGCCTTCATCGGCTTTCTGGCCGCCACCTGCTTCCGCACGAAGGTTTACTGACCGGAGGACCATGGCATGAAGATCCTTGTCAGCGCCTGCCTGCTGGGCGTGAACTGCAAATACAGCGGCGGCAACAATCTGTGCCCGCCTCTCAAGGAGCGCCTGCGGGGGCATGAGGTCGTTCCGGTGTGCCCGGAGGTGCTGGGCGGTCTGCCCGTGCCGCGCTGCCCGGCATAGATCGTGGGCGACACGGTGATGACCCGGGACGGCGCCGATGTGTCCGCGGCCTACCGGCTGGGCGCGGAAAAAGCGCTGGCCCTGGCGCCGGACGCGGACCTGGCGGTGCTGCAGCCGCGCAGTCCCAGCTGCGGCGCGACGCAGATCTATGACGGCACCTTCTCCCGCGCGCTGATCCCGGGAAAGGGCATCTTCGCCCGGCTGCTGGCGGAGAAGGGCATCCCCGCGGTGGACGCGGACCGGCTGCGCGATGAGCTGCTGAACGGAGGCGAATGGCATGAATCTGGGCCTGGCTGAGATCCTGCTGCTGGCGGGCATTGCCCTGGGGGTGATCCTGGCCGGACGCGCCGGACGGATGAAGCGGATGGCGGAAAAGGACCATCCGCCGCGCCGCCGCGCGCGCCATTCCGATGCCGACGAGCTGGCTAAGCTGGCCTGGCTCTACGAAAACGGCAAGCTGACGAAGAAGGAATACGAGCGTCAGAAGAAAAAGATCCTGCGGAGGCCGTTCTGATCCTTCCGCACAGCAAAAGACCTGCCCGTTGCGGACAGGTCTTTGATCCTGGCGGATCAGCGGATGGCGATGACCTCGATCTCCACGGACGCGCCTTTGGGCAGCGCCGCCACCTGCACGCAGGAGCGGGCCGGGGGCTCGGCACCGAAGTAACTGGCGTACACCGCGTTCATCGCGGCGAAATCCGCCATGTCGGTCAGGTAGACGGTGGTCTTCACCACATCGTTCAGGGTGTAGCCGGCGGCCTCCAGCACGGCGGCGACATTCTGCATGCAGCGGTGGGTCCTGTCGGCAACGGTGCCTTCGACCAGCAGGCCGGTTTCGGGATCGAGATGGATCTGGCCGGAGGCGTACAGCGTATCGCCGGCCTTCACCGCCTGGGAATACGGCCCGACGGCGGCGGGAGCGCGGTCGGTGCGGATGATCTCCTTCATTCGATCATGCCTCCTTCACACACGGCGTCGGCGCCCTGGGGCAGCACGACGCTCTCCTCCTGCGCGTCGCCGTAATGGTCCACCAGCTCGCGCAGCTCCCGCATACGGTCGATGCGGGCCTGTACCCGGTGGCCGGTCAGCGCTTTGGAGCGGTACCGGTCAAACAGCGCGCGCACGCCCATGGTGGCGGGAATGGCGGCCCATAGCCCGGCACCGGCGGCCACAGCGCCTCCGATGCCCATGGCGGCGCCGGTCTTGGCCATGCGCCAGGCGCAGTCCTTCACGCCGGACTTGCCGTTCTTGCGGCCCAGCACCACCTTGGTGCCTTCGGTGGCGGCGATGATGACGAAGGGCAGCGCGCCGCAGGCGGTCTCCGTCAGCTCGCTGAGCAGGCCGGTCTCCTCCAGCAGCCCGGTCTCCACCGCCACATTGTCGGCGTAGGTGAGGCCGGTGCAGATGGTATCGATCATGGTGTCGCGCCGGCGGCGTTTGTAGCTGTCCACGATCTCCCGATAGGTCTTCACGGCGGATCATCTCCTTTACGGTCACGATCATCAGATATCCATGGAAACACCTCAGCCGAACAGCCGCAGTACGGCCAGCACGATCAGCGTGCCGCAGATGATGGATGCCAGCAGTATCGCCTGGCTCATCACGCTCCTGTCGGCGAGGCCCTTCAGCCCCTTTGCGGGCTTTTTTTCATTTTCACGGCGCAGGCTCTTTTCGATGGCGTCGAGCCGCCTGTCCAGGCTGTCGACGCGCTTGCCGAGGGCGTCCAGACGCTCATCGGCCTCCTGCACGGCGGCGCGCAGGCCGCTGTCGGCGGATTCCTGAAAGGCGCTGACGCGCTGGTCGAGCCGGTCCTGCTCGCGGCGGAGGCTGTCCAGCTCCCGGTGAAGCCCGGACTGGTCCTCCACAAGCCCCTCGGTCACGAGGGTCATCTCGGCGGTGAACTGCTCCACCAGGTCCTCGGCCTGTCCGCCCTTGACGGCGTGGAACACGTTCTGCAGGGCGGAGGCGGGACCGCGTTTGGTTTCGGACATACGGGACCCTCCTTTCGGCGGTTCCTTATCCCGCGGCGCGGCGGAGCATCCTCTGCCGGTAACGCGGGCGGATGGTGTATTCATACCAGAGGCTCTTCCGCCCGTCCGGCAGCAGGTCGGCATGCCGGCGCAGACGGTAATGCTGCACATTGCCCACCTCGGGCAGCTCGTCGGTCACGGTCACGGCCAGTGCCCGCAGCGTTTCGGGGGACAGGCTGTCCATGCCGTGACGGGTGAAGGTGAACCGGGACTCGCCGCCCACGGGGATCAGCAGCCGCACGCACACCGATTCCGGATGCACGGTGACGGACTCCACCAGATCGTTCCGATGACGGCGGAGCATCGGGCTGACGGCGGCGTAGACGGAGGTCGTCTTCAGCCGGTCGATGATCCTGCCCCGGAGCCGCTCATCGCGCGCCAGGCTGACCCATGTCGCGGCCGAGCCGGCCAGCAGCGCGGCGCCCAGCAGCAACACCCACCAGTGTTTCATGCGTTCACCTCTTCAAGCGTATCATACAGCGGGAATGTGACCCGAATGTGAACTTGTGGCTTACAGGGCCGGCTGGGTCGCCACGATGCTGCTCAGCAGACTCCACACGACCAGCGTGTCCGCCAGCAGCGCGGTCAGGCACAGGGGCTTCATCAGGTCCCTGCTTCCTTCCGTGAAGGACGGACGCAGGCACAGCGCCAGCAGCGCGGCAACGGGGATGAAATACCGCCCCTGCACGCCGGCGATGTACCCCAGGTCCACCGGCGTCCAGCCGATGAGCATCGTGCAGAGCACCGCCAGGATGACGCCGAAGGACACGGCAGCGCCGGTCACGCGCACGGCGGGGGAGAGACGCGTGTCCTCCCGGGAGGGCACGAGGGTTGCGAACACCAGCAGCAGCAGATACAGCATCACATAGGCCGTGCTGACGGTGATGTTGGAGGCGCCCAGCAGGCTGCCGACCATCGTCAGCAGGTAATCGCCCAGCAGAAACTGGTTCAGCGACACCAGGATCAGCCGCGCGGCGGTCAGCGGCTGCGCGAGGAGCAGATCGAGGGTGTAGCGGCCGTAGTTGGTTTCCGCGGCCGTGGCGGCGGTGGCGGTCAGCTGCGCGCCGAGCCAGTCGCGGTAGGTGAAAAGGATCAGCAGCAGCGCCGCGGCGCACAGCCCGGCGGCCCACAGCAGCTTGCGCCCCAGCCCGCCGAAGCGTTCCCGCGGGATCAGCAGGAACAGCGCCAGCATCAGCGCGTATACCGCCTTGGCCGGGGCCAGCAGCAGCCCGGTGACCAGCACCGGCGCAAGCTGTCCGCCGGTCAGCCGGCCGCTGCCCAGGGCGCAGCGCAGCACCTCCGCCAGAAACAGGAAGGCCATGGCGTTGATGAAGCTGTCGTAGGAGAAGGACGCCGCCTGGTGCAGCGCCATCGGCATCAGCGCCACCACCGCCAGCAGCGGCTTGCCGGTGGGGACGCGGCGGATGGCCAGCCAGGTGATGCCCAGATAGAACGCGAGGTTGAAGACCATGCCCCACAGGTACAGCTGCCAGCGGTTGACGCCCAGCAGCAGCCCCAGCACGGTGCCCAGGGTCTGCGGCGCGTACTCGAGGGGATAGGCCGCCCAGCCGTGGGAGAAGGTCTCCGTCACGCCGGTCAGCGGCTCGGTGAACAGCTTCTCAAACTGGGCGTTGAAGGTCACGAAGGTGGTGACCCCGGGGTACATATCGTCGGTGGAAAGGTAGGCGGCGTCGGTCTCGCCGGCGTGGCCCAGCAGCGCGGTGGCCTGCCACAGGGTGGTATTGTAATGCTCCGTTTCATCCGGCACGCCCAGGGGCGACACGCAGAACAGGAAGCACACGCCGATGACCGCGCCGCACAGCAGGAACAGCGTTTCGGGCTTCATGCGGCGGCGATGGAGCGCGGCGAGCCCCACGGCGCCGGCGGCGATCCACATGACGGCGGCCATGCGGCGGGCATACAGGTCGCACGCCCGGTCGGCGCTGCGGAGAAAGCCGAAGGCGGCCAGCCCCAGCATCAGCAGGAGCAGTACGCCCGTGGCGATCCATCGGAGAGGAAGCGGCTTTTTCATACGGCGGATCATCCTTTGCGGTCAGTGATACGCTTCCATTATACCACGATGAAGGGCGGACATGAAGGGCGTCCGGCAGATTTTTACACTTTTTTGGGCAGATACGGCTGCTGCTCAGGCCCCTTGCGCACAGAACCATCTGATTCCGGCTGAACGCCTTCAGTCGCCTGTGGCGACAGCTCCCGCCCAAACCTCTTCAGTCCGCTGCGCGGACAGCTTCCCCAGAGGGGAAGCCTTTTGGGATGGCGACCCCAAGCCGCAAACCGGCGGGCAACCCCGATTGGAGGACACGGCGGCGAATCTGCGGCCGGTCCCATCCGATCGAAGATCGGATTCA
>R14__coassemble_1777_pt1 | contig 10129 bp, 4 predicted proteins | sample R14__metabat2_high_PE_015 | metagenome-assembled genome bin R14
CTGGGTGAATTCCGCCTCAAAGACATACTCCTTCACCCACTTCACATACAGGTTCGCGCCGGCCGTGACGCGGGCGTTGGCGTTGAACTCCGTGCCTTCGTCGCAGCTCACGGTGGTGTACCAGCCCATGGCCTGATAGCCCTCGCGCTCGGGATAGGTCACGCCGTTCTTCTTCATGGCGGAGTACTTGTTCCTGGCCACGGTCTCCTCCTGCCACACGCTGCCGTCGGCATTGTGGAAGCGCAGGATGAACTTGCCGTCCTCCGTCACCAGGCTCTCGTCCTCCGCGGCTGCTTCGGCGGGAGCGCTTTCAGCAGCCTCCGCCGTGGCTTCCGTGCTTTCGGCCGCGGCAGCCTCCAGGGCTTCGGCGGCCTTCTCCCAGCCGGCATAGAGATACAGGTTTTCCTTCAGCCCGTCGCCGAAGATGAAGGGTTCGGTCATCGCCGCGTCGCGGAACCAGCCGATAAACTCATCGTCCTCACGCTCCGGATCCTCCGGCTCCTCGGTGATCGCGTCATACAGGGAAGCGACCGTCACCGTTTCCGGCGCGCCGTCGTAGTTGTAGTCGAAGGTGATGGTGCGCTCCTGCGGGGTCCAGGCGGCATAGACGGTCGTATCCTCCGTCAGCGCGGTGCCGGTCAGATCGGCGGGGATGGTGCATTCCTTGTCATAATACCAGCCGCCAAAGTCGTAGCCCTCACGGACGCCGTCCGCCGCCGCGGCCTTTTCGCCGATGACCACCTTTTCGGTCACAGCAGGCGTATCCTCGGCATTCATATCATAGGTGACCGTGGCGCGCAGCTGGGTCCAGTGGGCCGTCAGGGCCGCGTCGCCGGTCACATCAGCATCAAAATCAAACAGGGTCTCATTTTTGCCGCTGCCGGTAAACCAGCCGTCGAACTGCCAGTCTCCCTCCTCCCCGCGGATGGGGTCGGCGGGACGGACAGCCTTTTCACCGGCGGTCAGGTCCAGTATCTGGGTCTCCGGCGTATCCTCCGCGCCGAAGTAGCCCAGGTCGAAGCTGACCTCCGCCCGCTGCTGCTGCCAGCCGGCATAGAGCGTGGCGTTCTTGGTCAGCGCTTTGGAGAAGTCATAGGGAGTGGCGCAGTTGGCGTCGGAATACCAGCCGGTGAACACATAGTTCTCACGGTCGGCGGTATCGGGCAGCTGCCCGTCCGTGATGGTGCTGCCGCCGTCCACGCTGGCGGTGATCACCTCGCCGCTGCCGTCGTTCAGGTCAAAGGTGACGCGCACCTTTTCGCTCGTCCAGCCGGCGTACAGGAACAGATCGCCGGTCACGGGCTGGGAAAAATCGTAGGGATGCTTCACACCGCGCTTGTCGGTGTACCAGCCGGTAAAGGCGTAGTCCGTCCGGCTGGGATCGGCGGGCTTTTCCACCGTGCTGCCGTCCGTGACCTCCACCTGGGTCAGCTCCGCGTCGCGGTCGTTGGGGTTAAAGGTGACGATCCAGGTGCTGTCCGCCAGGGCGATCCCCGCCAGAAGCAGCAGCGCCGTCACCAGGGCCAGCAAGGCTGTCTTTTTCATGAAAAGCCCTCCAAAAGCGTAGTGAAATGCAGTGAGGCCGGGAACCGGGATGTCCCGGCACCCGGCCTCAGGGTTATAAGGTATCATACCATGTCATGGGAAATTTGCACAAGGGGGACGCGTTATTCCACCACGATGGTCACAGGCACGGCGAAGGGGGTCACGGTCATCACGCCGGTGATCGGTCCCATGGACACGGCGGCATACACGCCATTGGTCCGCATGCACTGCTGATACTGGGTGTAGGTGGCCACAAAGTTGAAGGAGTAGGTGCCGGGCGTTTCGATGGTGCCCATGATCTCGCCGTCCTCATCCAGCTCCAGGCCCTCGGGCAGCTCGCCGTCGATGGCATAGGTCAGCTCGGCGCCGGTGCAGATCTCGATGCCGACCATGGCCAGGTAGGTCGGATCCACGGTGATCTCGGCCGGGGCGATGTAGTCGCTCAGCACGTCGATGATGATCTCATCGCCGGCAGCGGCATGCAGGGCGCCGTTCTCGTCGGGCTCGGCCACCTCATCGGCGATCAGGGCGTCCAGATAGAAGGCGGAATCCACATGCAGGGTGTAGGTGGTGGAGCCGCTCAGCCAGGAGTCCACGGTGGCGCTCACGGTGAAGGTGTAATCACCGGCGGTGGTGGGCGTGCCGCTCAGCTCGGCGGTGTTCTCGTTCAGGGACAGTCCGTCAGGCAGGTCCACAGCGCTGTACACAGCGGCGGCCACGCCCATGGAAGCGGGAATGGAGCAGTCAGCGCTGTAGGCCACGCCCTGACCGGCCGCGGGCAGCTCGCCACCGGCCCACTGGGTGAAGTCATAGCCGTTGGCGTTCATGGCGCTGTTGGCGTGCATGTACAGCACCATGGTGGCGGCGGTACGCACGGAGTAGTACTGGGCGAAGGACTCGCGCTCGCTGTCGGTGCCCACGGCGACCTTCACATCGCCCAGGCCGTCACGCAGGGTGGCGTCCCACTCGCCGGTGGAGAAGTAGCTCTTGCCGTTGTTCACGTCGTTCAGGCCGGCGCGGATCATGAGCTCAGGGTTCATGGTGCCGTGGCTGCCGCCCATGTCGGTGGTGTAGGAGCCGCGCATATCCCATTCGTTATGCAGCAGGCCGGTGATGAAGTTGTAGTTGCCATAGTTGTGCACGGTACCGATGCGGTTCATGGCGCCCATGACGCCCAGGCCTTCGCCCTCCTGCAGCAGCATCTGCAGCGGCTTGGCATACAGCTCACGGATCGCCTGCTCGGAGGCAAAGGTCAGCAGGTCGGAGCGGTTGGTCTCCTGCTCGTTCAGCACGGCGTGCTTGGGGCAGCAGGCCAGGCCGCGGCTCTCGGCGCCCAGGCACTCCGCGGAGGCCATGGTGCCGCACAGGATGGGATCGGAGGTGTAATACTCGTGGGCGCGGCCGGAGAAGGGGCTGCGGTGCAGGTTGACGGTGGGGCCCCACCAGCGGTTGTAGCCGTTCACCAGGGCGATATCACCGATGACCTGGCCCTGACGGGTGGCCAGCGTGTCGTTGAAGGTGGCGGCCAGGGTGGGATTGTCGCAGAACTGATAGGTGCTGTTCAGGTTCAGGGGGCTGTCGACGCCGTTCATGGAACCGTTGCCGGTAATGCCGTAGTCGAGGTAGCTGCCGCCGGGCTCGGTGGTCTCGGCGGTGGCCTGCATGGTGACCACGTCCACCAGCTGGGCCCAGGTCTTGTCATTCAGGAACAGATCCCAGGCAGCCTCGCCGGAGATGCCGATGAACTCTTCCACATCGGTGTCGTCCGCGGTCAGGATCTCCTCAGACAGGGGATCGATGCCGGACATCTGGGCCAGGGAGTACTTCTGAGTGGAGGAATCGGTGGACTGGGTGATGTTCTGATACCGCTCGGAGGACATGAAGTCGTTGATGTTCTCCAGCCAGGGCAGGTTCAGCTTTTCCACATACAGGCCGTCCTCGCCGATCTCCTCGGCGGTGGCGTAATCGGCGGGATCCACCAGCACGGAACCGTCGGTATCGGTCACGCCGTCCAGCACGTAGTCGTACCAGTAGTAGTACTCATCGATGAAATCCTTGCTCATCGCCAGGGCATCGGCGGTGGGAGACACGGGATAGGTGGAGGAGAACTGGCCGCGCAGCATCAGGGTCATGGGATCGTTGTCGTTGTCATTGAAGGCAGCGGTGTCCACGGTCCAGTCGCCGGTCAGGGTCCCGGAGGCGTTGTCATTGGTACGCAGGGTGTAGTACATGCCGTTCTCGGCGGAGAACAGGTTGGAGGTGGCGTTGTCGGTGTAGTCATCCAGGCCCAGGAACACGTTGGAGGCCAGGGTGAAGCTCTGGCTTACGCCGAAGCCCTTGCCGGCGGCCACATAATCCGCGTTCCAGGCATGGGAGTCAGACAGGGCCAGGATGCTGTAGTCGCCCTTCTCCAGGGTGTAGCCGGTGCCGGCGCCCAGCAGGTTGGCGGCGTCGTAGGAGGCGAAGTCCTGCACATTCAGGGTCACCTCGACCACCTGCTTCTTGCCGGGCTGCAGGATCTCGGTCTTGCCGTAGCCGGCCAGCACCACATAGGCCTTCTGGGTGGAGGTGGCGGCGTCCACATAGGGGGCGTTCACATAGACCTCCACGGTCTGCTTGCCGGCCTTGTCGCCGGTGTTCTCGACCTCGACCCTGGCCACCAGCTGCTTGATGTCAGCGGTGTCGCCCTCGGAGGAAGCCAGCTTGGTCTCCAGGTCGGTCACGTCCGCCAGGGCGACCTCCTCGCCATTCTCGATCGCGTACACTTCGATGCTGTTGAAGGCGAAGGTGGAGTAGCTCAGGCCGTAGCCGAAGGGATACAGCACCGCGCTGTCGTAATCGTAGCCCTCTTCATAGGCCGCGGTCTCGGCGTAGCGGTAACCCAGGTAGATGTCTTCCTCATACTCCACGCCGTTCTCGGTATACTCGGTACCGTCCCCGGCGGTGTAGGTATAGGTGGAAGAGGAACCGGTCTGCTCGTTGGTGCCGAAGTTCTGCCAGGTGGGATCAGAGGTGAAATCGGCGAACACCAGGTCGACCGTGCGGCCGGAGGGGTTGATCTCACCATCGATGATCCGGGCAAAGGAGGTCAGGCCATCCGCGCCGGGGCGGCCCATCCACACGATGGCGTCGATGGCGGGGTCATTCTGCACATCGTACAGCTCCAGGTTGTTGGAGGAGTTGGCGATCAGGATGATCTTCTTGAAGCCCTGGGCCTCCACGTACTGGATCAGCTGCTCCTCGGAGTCGGTCAGCTGCAGCTCATGCTTGTAGGCCACGCCGTCAACGGTCGTGGGATAAGCGTGCTGCATCTGCGCGTAGGCCTGCCACACGTCGGTGCCGGTCCATTCGCCGCTGTGATCGGCGGTGAACTTGTAGGCCACGCCCTCGTAGCGCACGGCGTCGCCGGCGGTGTAGGTCTTCGCGGCGTCGAACTCGGCGGCGTCGGCCGCGGAGGTCTCGCCGGTGTTCACGCTCTTGTCGGTGCCCTCGGCGCAGGTGCGGCTGATGATGATGAAGGCCGCGTCATTGTACTGCGTATAGGACTGCTCGTAATAGGTATTGCCCGCGATGGTGTTCAGGCCGGTGGACTCATCACCGTAGCTGGTGGAGTTGATGGCCTTGTAGGCGTCCGTGATACGGGCGTTCACGGCGAAGCCCTCCGCCTCCAGCGCTTCGGCGATCGTCGTGCCGCCGGAGCCCGCGGAGAAGTTGCCGCCGTTGCCGGCGCCCACCACGTTCACCTGGCTGATGCCGAACACGGTCACACGGCCCTTGCTCAGCATGGGCAGCGCGTCGTTCTCGTTCTTCAGCAGGATCTCGCCCTCGGCGGCCACATCGCGGGTCACGGTGGCGGCTGCCACGAGGCATTCCTCATAGGAGTTGAAGTCGGAGTAGTAACGGCCATCGCTTGAGATGGCGCCGCCGGCCACGGCGGTCACGCCGATGGCCACGGTCAGGACCAGCGCCAGCACGGAGCCGGCCAGACGCTTGAAGCTGTGCTTCATGATGTTCCCTCCTGTGTTGTTCTTTTGTTCCCTGCGGTCCGCCCCGGATCCAGTTCCGGTGGAGGATCGTTCTTGTGGATATATTACCAAATTCCTGCCAGATGTGAAAGGCAGGATATTATGGTCTTTGGGAGACGATTTTATCTTTTCGCGGGTGGATCAGCGGGACTGCCGCCGATTTACTCCACATTCCGGCTCCCGTCGGCGTCATACTCGAAGAAATCGAAATAAGCGCGGCGGCTGCGGAACACGCGGTCGGCGCAGGTCATGCCCACAAAGGCGCCGGTGAACTCACCGTACCTGCAGTATTCATCCGAGAAGTGAGCCGTATCGAAGCTGCCGCCGATGGCCTGCCAGCTTTCACCGTCCGCGCTCCAGGAGAAGCGCGAGTCCCTTCCGCGGATCGTCAGCCGCAGCCAGACCGGCCCCTCCGGCGCCGGAGTGCGGGTGTCGGTATATTCATGCCGTTCTCCGTTATCCAGATACACCACCGACAGTGCCGGCCGGCCCAGCGTCTGACTCCAGTACTTGCGCAGCAGCACCCAGTTCATGTTATCGTAGCAGAGGATCAGGCCGGCGGAATGCTGGTAGACCTCGGGCTCAAAATCCATGCGGGTGGTGACCGTTGCGTAAACGCCGGTCAGCTTCCGGGCCACCAGGCTCACATTGTACAGGCTCGTTCCGGCCTCCTGTCCCCGGATGGCCAGCCAGCCGGGACGCTCGGTCAGGCTGGTGAAGCGCTTTGGCGAGATGCGCGGCGCGTAGTACTGCGGACCAAGCTCCGGGCTGTCAAAATCATCCCGGACCGGCAGCTTTTTCAGCGGCACCTCCGGCAGGTCGGCTTCCTGCGTGTATTCCCGCGCCAGCCTGCCGCCGTCCGCCGTGCGCAGCCAGCCGTCCTCCGTCCAGCGCATCTTCTGAATGGCGGTTTCCCTTCCGAGGGTGCAGTAAAGCTCCGGGAGGAACGGTCTTGCCGTATGGAACACGGCGTAGGTTTCGCCGTTCGGCAGATCCACATAGCTCATGTGGCCGGATTTCTGCAGCACGGAATCCGGATTGTAGTACCTCGGCTTGAGATGGTCCGGGTCGGCGCGCTCATTGGAGGGCTTCGGCTGGCTGGTGAGGATGGGGTTCTCCGGATCGCCCTCATACGGGCCCCAGACGTCCGTTGCCCTCGCCATGGTGGCGCAGTGGTTGTAGCCCGTGCCGCCCTCCGCGCACATCAGATAGTACAGGCCGTTCCGTTTGGTCATGTGCGGGCCTTCCAGGCAGCCGCGGTCCGTGCCGCCGCGCCAGATCCGCCGGGGATAGCCGACGATCTTTTTCCGCGCCGGATCGTATTCGCACAGGCAGATGATGCCGGGCTTCTCGTAGCCGTCGCGCACCTCCCACTCCAGGGAGACCACATACTTGCGGCCGTCATCGTCGTGCAGCATGGAGGCGTCGAACCCGGCGGAATGCAGGTACACCGGCTCGCTCCAGGGGCCGCGGATATCGGGCGCCGTGATCACATAGTTGTCGCAGTCGAAGTAGCGGGCGTTCATGTTCTTCATGACGCCGTAGACCACATAGAAGAGGCTGTCCGCCTCACACCAGGTGAGGCACGGCGCCCAGACGCCCTTGGCCGAGGGCATGCCGCGCAGATCGACCCGGGTATCATCCGTCAGCACATGGGTGTACAGCTCCCAGTTCTTCAGATCCTTTGAGTGATAAACAGGAAGGCCCGGGAACCACTCGAAGCTGCTGACCATCAGATAGTAGTCGTCTCCTCGCCGGCAGATACAGGGATCGGCGTGAAAGCCGGTCAGGATCGGGTTTTTGATCATCGTGCTTTGTCCTTACTTCAGTTTTTCCGGCATCCAGCCGTTTTTCCAGCAGCGGCGGATATCCCAGGGCTCCTTCCAGGGGTCGTCCATGGTCTTGTCCACATCGCGCCAGAGCTGATAGTTCCAGTAGATATAGCCGGCGGATTCGCTCCAGGCATCCAGCTGCATGTCCGCCACCTCCCGGAAGCGGCGCTGCTGCTCCTTCTTGTCCTCTTTGCAGCCCACCGCGTACTTCTGGGAGATGCACCACTCGCCCACCACCACCGGCACATACTGCGATACCTTGCGGATCGTCCGGCGGTTGCTGTTGACATACATGCGGTAGACCCAGGGCTTGTGGATCGGTACGAAGCCCTCCATGGCGAAGATGTAGATGTGGGTATCCAGCAGCACGTTCTTCAGCTGATTTTCCGTGAAGAACTTCTTCCAGCTGCCGGTGCGGAAGCCGTCGTGGAAAACGACCACCTTGTCCTCCGGCATTTTTGCCCGCAGGCGCTTATAAGCCTCCAGATAGAAGGGCTGCAGGAAGGACATCGGCACATAGCCGGAGCCTTTCGCTTCCTCTTTATCCCGGGCCTTGCCGGTGGACGGCGCGGTGGTGTAGACGAGCCAGCTGATGGGCTCGTTGATCACCTGGATGCCGTACAGGCCCTTCCGCTGACCGTAGCGCTCCGCCAGCCGCTCCAGCACCGTCAGCGCGAATTCCACCTCTTTGGGATCCTTGCACCACTTGCACACGCCGGTCAGGCCGCCGTTGTCGTAGCCGTTCTGGCTGCCGGGCACGGTGTGCAGATCCAGCATCACGGTCAGGCCGTATTTTTCGGCCCAGTCGAAGGCCTTGTCCACATATTCGATGCAGCCGACAAAGGGCGGACGGTCGCCGAAGACAAAGTACGGCACCGGCAGGCGCACCAGATTCGCGCCGTGCGCGCTGATGTCCGCGAAATCCTGCTCGGTCACATAGGTGTCCCGGTGCTCCCGGTAGAGCTTCTCCAGCTTTTCCGGGCTGTTCTTCCGCACCAGCCAGACCTCGTCCTCCGCGTCCATGCCCTCAAAAAGATTGATGTCCATCCAGCGCTCCAGCACCAGCCAGTTGCCCAGGTTGACGCCGCGGATCTTTTCCATACAACGATCCCTCCCATGAAATATGTTGATTACGGCAGTTGTATGACCGGATTATAAATCATCTTGACAACGGCCACAAGATGCGATATTATTCAAACAAAGGGATGATTTTATCTTTTTCAACTGAAAGAAGGGTGAAAGAATATGCTGCATCCCGAATATCGTTATGAGCATATCGATTACCTCGCGTCCACCCACGCGCACTTTGAATTGTCCGAGAAGGATTCCAGCTTCGTGACCATGCACTGGCATGACGCGCTGGAGATGATCCGCGTGCTGGAGGGCAGCCTGACGGCAACCATCGGCCAGCGGGAGGTACAGCTGGTGGCGGGAGACACGGTGCTGATCCCGCCGAATGTGCTCCACTCCACCATATCCACGCACGGCAACACCGCCATCCTGTTTCAGATGCCGTCCACCGATCTGTATCACTATGTGCCGGACATGCGCCAGATGGAGCTGACCTGGCATGTGCACGATCAGGATCCGGTCCGGCGCGAAAAGATGGACCGGGTCAACGCCCTGCTGGATGAGCTGCTGGAGATCCGCCGGCGCAATGAGCCGGGCGACATCCTGCTGTTTGAGAGCCGCATGCTGGAAATCATCTATCATCTGTACACCCATTTTACCCGGGAGATCAGCCGGGCCGATTTTCGGCGCAGTGAAAAAGACCTGCAGCGTATGATGCAGATCATTCAATATACGGAGACGCATTATACCGGGCCGATCTCCCTGCAGAGCCTGGCGGATGAGCTGCACCTGCAGGTGAATTACTTTTGCCGCTTTTTCAAGAACAACACCGGACAGACCTATCTGGAATACCTCAGCGACTACCGGCTGTCAAAGATCTACCACGATCTGCTGCTGACCGATCTGCCCATTGCCGAGCTGTGCGACCGGCACGGCTACACCAACAGCAAGCTGTTCCGCAAGTGCTTCCAGGAGCGCTTCGGGGATACGCCCGGCAATGTGCGGAAGGAACGGGCCTGACGCTCCCTGAGCTTTTTTGACGGTTATGCGTTGATCGTCGATCATGCGGTTTGCCGCGAATTGGCAGGTACCATTCACCGACAATACGGCGGAACAGGCGATCCGTTGTGCAAGGGTCCGCGAAAAGGCGTCCGGCTGTTCCCACACCGGGACCGGTGCGGGTAGCTTTGCTGACATTCTCTCGTATGTCGCATCTGCCTCCCTTCATGGCCTCTTATGCTTAGATGTGCCGCTTTGTCCCGCCCTTGCCCAATGGCGCGTCATAGATCTGCGACGCCAGCGTGTATCGTAGATTCTGATCGGAGACATCCATGCCTTTGGAAATCAGTGCTTCATCCAGCTTTTTCTCATGCTGGGCGTAGGTGTTGAGCCTCGTCAGCCTGGCCTGCATCTGATCGATCTGCTTGTTTTTCTCACGGATCCCGCGGTTGATGTCACCGATCTCCGTGCGAATGCCGCGATTCTCCAAAGCTCGCACTTCCGGTCCTTCGTGGATCATGGGGATTTTCTGAATGTCCTGCCGGGCATAGCTGCGATGATCCACAAAGCCTTGCGTGAAGCCGGCTTCCTTCAGCGCTTCGTTGATGGCGGTGGCCGCAGCCGCCCGCCAAAGCTCGGCGTTGCCGCGATTGTCCC
>R14__coassemble_1816_pt1 | contig 10007 bp, 7 predicted proteins | sample R14__metabat2_high_PE_015 | metagenome-assembled genome bin R14
TGATTTGTGTCCCGGCGGCCTTTGCTGCTTTCCGCCGCGCGGAAAGCAGTTTCGTCCTTCTTCAAAGGAGGAGGAAACTGAACAGTCCCCGGGAAGCCATGTATCAATCGGACGATCATCCTCACTGCTGATTTGGCCATCTGTTGCCCCAAAAGGACAAATGCCGAACGGAAAACGAAATCTTCCCATCAATGTTCGGAAAATCGCTTGACAGCACCCCGGACGTTCGGTAAAATAAGGTATCACCGTTCGGGAGGGACAAGCGTGATGACTGCAAGGGTGTTTGGTCATGCCGCGATCGTGGTTCCCTGCAGCCCGGGCGATGAAAACGAAAAAGCCGTGTTACAGTGAAGCTGTGCGGCTTTTTTGCGTTTGTACAGGCAGTGAAGAAGCGACAGACCCTCCGGCCGCGGCCGGGGTTCGGAAAGAGGAGAGGGAATCATGAAGAAGGTAGCCGTGATCATGGGCAGCGACAGCGATCTGCCGGTGCTGAAGGGCGCGTTCGATACGCTCCGCAAGCTGGATATCCCCTTTGAGGCGCATGTGTATTCCGCGCACCGCACCCCCAACGAGGCGGCGGGGTTTGCCGCGTCCGCCCGGGAGAACGGCTTCGGCGTGCTGATCGCCGCGGCGGGCAAGGCGGCGCATCTGGCCGGCGCCCTGGCGGCCCGCACCACGCTGCCGGTGATCGGCATCCCGGTCAAGTCCTCCACGCTGGACGGACTGGACGCGCTGCTGTCCACCGTGCAGATGCCCTCCGGCATGCCGGTGGCCACGGTGGCCATCGACGGCAGCGCCAACGCGGCCCTGCTGGCGGCGCAGATCCTCGCGGTGGAGGACGCCGCCCTGGCGGAAAAGCTGAACGCCCAGCGCAAAGCGCAGCATGACGCGGTCATCGCCAAGGACGCCGCGCTGACCATCGAATAAAGCAGATTCTGACCCGGAAGGAAGAGGAACATGAAGAAGCTGAACCAGCTTTATGAGGGAAAGGCCAAAAAGCTGTACGCCACGGATGATCCCCGCGTGGTGCTGGTAAGCTACAAGGACGACGCCACGGCCTACAACGGGCTGAAGCGGGGCCGCATCCCCGGCAAGGGCGTCATCAACAACCAGATCACCAACCACATGATGCGGATGCTGGAGGCCAACGGGATCCCGACCCACTACATCGAGGGCATCTCCGGCAACGAGACCATGGTGCGGCGGGTGGACATGATCCCGCTGGAGGTGGTCGTGCGCAACATCGCGGCGGGCAGCCTGGTGGAACGGCTGAACCTGCCCGAGGGCACCACGCTGAAGCGCACGGTGCTGGAATACAATTACAAGAGCGACGAGCTCGGCGACCCCATGGTCAACGAGAGCTACATCACCTCCTTCGGCTGGGCCACGCCGGACGTGCTGCGGCAGATGTCCGACTACGCGCTGAAGGCCAACCGGGTGATGCGCACCTATCTGCGGAGCTGCGGGCTGGAGCTGGTGGATTTCAAGCTGGAGTTCGGCCTGCTGGACGGCAAAGTCATCCTGGCCGATGAGATCAGCCCGGACACCTGCAGGCTGTGGGACGTCCGCACCCGCGAAAAGATGGACAAGGACCGCTTCCGCCTCAGCATGGACGGCATTGCCGAGGCCTACCGCGAGGTCAGCCAGCGGATCCTGGGCGAGGTCGCCCGCTGATACGCCGCAACCGATACAGAGGAGGACATTCCATGAAGAGTGAAAGCGCAAGCTACAAGGCCGCCGGCGTGGATATCGTGGCCGGCTACCGTTCCGTGGAGCTGATGAAGGCCCATGTGGCCCGCACGAAGACGGAGGGCGTGATGGAGGGCATCGGCGGCTTCGGCGGCCTGTTCGCCCTGTGCAACAAGGATATGAAGGATCCCGTGCTGGTCTCCGGCACCGATGGCGTGGGCACCAAGCTGAAGCTGGCCATGCTGCTGGACAGGCACGATACCATCGGCATCGACTGCGTGGCCATGTGCGTCAACGACGTGATCTGCTGCGGCGCGAAGCCGCTGTTCTTCCTGGATTACATCGCCTGCGGCAAGAACATCCCCGAGAAGATCGCGGAGATCGTGGGCGGTGTGGCCGAGGGCTGCGTCCGCGCCGAGAGCGCCCTGGTGGGCGGCGAAACGGCCGAGCATCCCGGCATGATGGCTGAGGACGACTATGACCTGGCCGGCTTCTCCGTGGGCGTGGTGGACCGGGAAAGCATCCTGGACAAGGAGAGCATGGTGCCCGGCGACGTGATCCTCGCGCTGCCCTCCTCCGGCGTGCATTCCAACGGCTTCTCCCTGGTGCGCAAGGTGTTCAAAATCGGCGAGGGCGGCGAGAACCGCACCTACCCCGAGCTGGAGCAGCCCCTGTGGGAGACGCTGCTGACCCCCACGAAGATCTACGTGAAGCCTGTGATGGCGCTGCTGAAGGAGCTGCGCCCGCGCTCCATGTCCCACATCACCGGCGGCGGCTTCTATGAAAACATCCCGCGTTCCCTGGGCGAAAAGTGTGTGGCGCGCATCGAAAAGAAGAACGTGCGCGTGCTGCCCATCTTCGATATCATCGCCCGGGAGGGCAACATCCCCGAGCGCGATATGTTCAACACCTACAACATGGGCGTGGGCATGGCCATCACCGTGGCGAAGGAGGACGCCGACCGCGCTCTGGAGATCCTGCGGGCGAACGGCGAGCCGGACGCGTATGTGCTGGGCGAAATCGTCCGCGGCGAAGAAAAGGGTGTGGAGCTGTGGTAAGAGCGGCGGTGCTGGTATCGGGCGGCGGTACCAATCTTCAGGCCATCCTGGACGCGAAGGCGGCGGGCAGGATCCCGTCCGCGGAGATCGCCCTGGTGGTGGCGAGCAACAGCAAGGCCTACGCGCTGACCCGCGCCGCGAACGCCGGCGTGGAGGGCGTGGTGCTGCACAAGGAAAAGACCGAAACGCCGGAAGCCTACGGCGAGCGCCTGCTGGCCGTGCTGCGGGAGCACCGCATCGACATGGTGGTGCTGGCGGGCTTCCTGACCATCCTTTCGGAGAACGTGATCCGCGCCTACGACCACCGGATGCTGAATATCCACCCCAGCCTGATCCCGTCCTTCTGCGGTGAGGGCTTCTACGGCCTGCACGTGCATGAGGCGGCGCTGGCCAAGGGCGTGAAGGTGACCGGCGCCACGGTGCATTTTGTCAATGAGATCCCCGACGGCGGAGACATCATCGCCCAGAAGGCGGTGGAGGTGCTTCCGGGCGACACCCCGGAGGTGCTGCAGCGCCGCGTGATGGAGCAGGCCGAATGGCTGCTGCTGCCGCGCTGCGTGGAAGAGGTCGCCGCGTCGCTGAATGAGATTGCTGCTCAGACTGTGGTCTGAGCAGCAGAACGGATTTTGCTGGTCGCTTCGCTCCCGGACGCAAAATCCGCAAGGAAGCTCTTTTTGCTCCCGCATCGCAGGCGATGCTCCGCAAAAAGAGTCCTCGTGCCGGCAAAGCCGGCATTGCGGATGGAAGTCAAGGGGCTGCGGCCCCTTGACGATTCCCGGGGCTGGGACGATAACAAATAAGGAGAAGACACCATGAAGACGGAAAATCTGTTTGATGTGCTGGCAACCAACGAGTATCCCGGCCGCGGCATCGTGCTGGGCATCGACGAGACCGGCGAGAACGCCGTGATCGCCTACTTCATCATGGGCCGCAGCGTGAACAGCCGCAACCGCGTGTTCGAGGAGAGCGAGGACGGCATCATCACGAAGGCCTATGACGAGAGCCTGATGACCGATCCCCATCTGATCATCTACGCCCCCGTGCGCGACCTGGGCGACGGCCGCACCATCGTGACCAACGGCGACCAGACCGACACGATCCGCGACTTCCTGCTGGAAGGCAAATGCTGGGAGGACGCCCTGCGCACCCGCACCTTCGAGGACGATCAGCCCAACTGCACGCCCCGCATCTCCGGCCTGGTGACGGTGAAGGACGGCGCGGCCATGTATCAGCTGAGCATCCTCAAGTCCGACGCCAACGACGATACCAGCGTGCAGCGCTTCTTCTACGATTATCCCCAGCCCAAGGCCGGCGTGGGCCACTTCATCCACACCTATATGGGCAACGGCTCTCCGCTGCCGTCCTTCGAGGGCGAGCCGGAGAAGGTGACGATCGGCGGCGACATCGAGGAGTTCGCCCTCCGCACCTGGGACAGCCTGAACGACGACAACAAGGTGTCGCTGTATGTGAGCTTCATCAACGTGAAGACCGGCGACGCCGACAGCATCATCATCAACAAGCACGAGCAGGAAGAGCCTGCCGGCGACGACGAGGAATGAGGAGGACGGAAACCATGGCCAAGGAGCTTGAGCTGAAATACGGCTGCAACCCGAATCAGAAGCCTTCCCGGATCTTCATGGAGGAGGGCGAGCTGCCCATCACCGTGCTGAACGGCCGGCCCGGCTATATCAACTTTCTGGACGCGCTGAACGGCTGGCAGCTGGTCAGCGAGCTGAAGAAGGCCACCGGTCTGCCGGCCGCCGCCTCCTTCAAGCATGTGAGCCCCGCCGGCGCGGCCGTGGGCCTGCCGCTGAGCGACACCCTGAAGCAGATCTACTTCGTGAAGCCCGGCATCGAGCTGACGCCCCTGGCCTGCGCCTATGCCCGGGCCCGCGGCGCCGACCGCATGTCCTCCTTCGGCGACTGGATCTCCCTGTCCGACGTGTGCGACGAGGCCACCGCGCTGCTGGTGAAGCCCGAGGTGTCCGACGGCATCATCGCCCCCGGCTACACCGACGCGGCGCTGGAGATCCTGAAGGCCAAGCGCAAGGGCGGCTACAATGTGGTGCAGATCGACCCCGACTACCGTCCCGCGCCCATCGAGCGCAAGCAGGTGTTCGGCGTGACCTTCGAGCAGGGCCGCAACGAGTTCGCCATCAACAACGAGCTGCTGGGCGACATCGTAACGAAGAACAAGGCGCTGCCCGAGGCCGCGAAGCGCGACCTGCTGATCTCCCTGATCGTGCTGAAGTACACCCAGTCCAACTCCGTGTGCTATGTCAAGGACGGCCAGGCCATCGGCATCGGCGCCGGCCAGCAGAGCCGCATCCACTGCACCCGCCTGGCGGGCGAGAAGGCCGACAAGTGGCTGCTACGCCAGCATCCCCAGGTGCTGGCCCTGCCCTTCATCGACAAGCTGGGCCGCCCCGACCGCGACAACACCATCGACGTTTACCTCTCCGACGACGCGGACGACGTGCTGGCGGACGGCCGCTGGCAGCGGTACTTCACCGAGCAGCCCGCGCCCCTGACCCGCGAGCAGAAGCGCGCCTGGCTGGATCAGCAGACCGGCGTGGCCCTGGGCTCCGACGCCTTCTTCCCCTTCGGCGACAACATCGAGCGCGCGAAGAAGTCCGGCGTGAGCTACGTGGCCCAGCCCGGCGGCTCCATCCGCGACGACCAGGTCATCGAGACCTGCGACCTGTATGACATGGTGATGTGCTTTACGCACATGCGCCTGTTCCATCATTGATGCGGGGAGGAGCGTACAGCCATGAAGGTACTGATCGTCGGCGGCGGCGGCCGTGAGCACGCCATCGCCATGAAAATCGCCGAAAACAAAGAGGTCACGAAGCTCTACGCCGCGCCGGGCAACGGCGGCATGGCGGCCATCTGCGAGAATGTGCCGCTGAAGGCCACCGATGTGGACGGCATCGTGGCCTTCGCGAAGGAAAAGGCCGTGGACTTCGTCGTCGTGGCCCCGGACGATCCGCTGTGCCTGGGCATGGTGGACGCGCTGGAGGCCGTGGGCATCCCCGCCTTCGGCCCGAAGAAGAACGCCGCCATCATCGAGGGCAGCAAGGTCTTCTCCAAGAACCTGATGAAGAAGTACGGCATCCCCACCGCCGCCTACGAGACCTTTGACAGCTACGAGGCCGCCGCGGCGTATCTGAAGACCTGCAGCCTGCCCATCGTGGTGAAGGCGGACGGCCTGGCGCTGGGCAAGGGCGTGCTGATCTGCCAGACCCGTGAGGACGCCATCGCCGCGGCCCATGACATGATGGAGGGCGGCAAGTTCGGCGTCTCCGGCAAGAGTGTCGTGATCGAGGAGTTCCTGGAGGGCCCCGAGGTCTCCGTGCTGGCCTTCACCGACGGCAACGTGGTGCGCCCGATGGTCTCCTCCATGGACCACAAGCGCGCCCTGGACCATGACGAGGGCCTGAACACCGGCGGCATGGGCACCATCGCCCCCAACCCCTTCTACATCCCCGAAGTGGCGGAGCGCTGCATGCGGGAGATCTTCCTGCCCACGATGAACGCCATGAACGCCGAGGGCCGCACCTTCTGCGGCTGCCTGTATTTTGGCCTGATGATCACGAAGGACGGCCCGAAGGTCATCGAGTACAACTGCCGCTTCGGCGATCCCGAAACGCAGGTGGTGCTGCCGCTGCTGAAGAGCGATCTGCTGACGATCATGCGCGCCACCGCCGAGGGCCGTCTGGCCGACGTGGACGTGACCTTCGATACCGGCGCCGCCTGCTGCGTGGTGCTGGCCTCCGGCGGCTATCCCGTGAAGTATCAGAGCGGCTATCCCATCAGCGGCCTGGAGGCGGCCGGTGAAACGGCCTGCGTGTTCCATGCCGGCACGAAGCTGGTCGATGGCCGGATCGTGACCGCCGGCGGCCGCGTGCTGGGCGTTACCGCCACCGCCGCCGACCTGAAGACCGCCGTGCAAAAGGCCTACGAGGCGGCGGACAAAATCACCTTCACCGACCTGCACAAGCGCCATGACATCGGTCAGCGCGCGCTGGAAATGCGGTACTGAGGAGAGAAACACCATGAGCGTTAAGCGCATTTATGTGGAAAAGAAGCCGGAATACGCCGTTGAGGCCCGGCAGCTGCTGTGGGAGATCCGGCACATCCTGCTGCTGAAGAGCGTCACGGGCCTGCGCCTGCTGAACCGCTACGACGTGGAGGGCGTGACCGACGAGCTGTACCGCCGCGCCCTGCCGATCGTTTTCTTCGAGCCGCAGCTGGACGTGACCTTCACCGCCCTGCCGGAAACGGCCGGCCCCGTGTTCGCCGTGGAGTATCTGCCCGGCCAGTACGACCAGCGCGCCGCCTCCTGCGAGGAGTGCATCCAGCTGGTGGGCCAGTGCGACCGCCCCACGGTCCGCACCGCCCGCGTGTATCTGCTGGAGGGCGACATCAGCGCCGAGGATCTGGCGGCGGTGAAGAAGCACGTCATCAACCCCGTGGAGGCCCGCGAGGCCGACCTGGCGGAGAAGGACACGCTGCAGCAGCAGTACGCCACCCCCGAGACCGTGGAGACCCTGACCGGCTTTACCGCGATGAACGCGGACCAGGTGGACGCCTTCGTGAAGCAGTACGGCCTGGCCATGGATGACGACGACCTGGCCTTCTGCCGGGATTACTTCCTCTCCGAAAAGCGCGACCCCACGCTGACGGAGATCCGCATGATCGACACCTACTGGTCCGATCACTGCCGCCACACCACCTTCCTGACCACCATCGATTCCGTGGATATTCAGAAGGAAGCGGTGGAGAAGGCCTTCAGGCGCTATCTGGCGGCCCGCGAATGGGTCTACGGCGACCGCATCGCCAAAAAACCCGTCAACCTGATGGACATGGCCACCATGGGCGCGAAGTACCTCAAGAAGAAGGGCGTGCTGCCGAACCTCGATGAGAGCGAGGAGATCAACGCCTGCTCCATTAAGATCGACGTGGACGTGAACGGCGTGAACGAGCCCTGGCTGTTCATGTTCAAGAACGAGACCCACAACCATCCCACCGAGATCGAGCCCTTCGGCGGCGCGGCGACCTGCATCGGCGGCGCCATCCGCGATCCGCTGAGCGGCCGCACCTATGTGTACCAGGCGATGCGCGTGACCGGCGCCGCCGATCCGCTGGTGCCCGTGAAGGAGACCATGCCCGGCAAGCTGCCCCAGCGCAAGCTGGTGACCACCGCCGCCGCGGGCTATTCCTCCTACGGCAACCAGATCGGCCTGGCCACCGGCCTGGTGGATGAGCTGTATCATCCCGGCTACGCCGCCAAGCGCCTGGAGATCGGCGCCGTGGTGGGCGCGGCTCCCGAAAAGAACGTCCGCCGCGAGGTGCCCGCCCCCGGCGACGTGGTGGTGCTGCTGGGCGGTCGCACCGGCCGTGACGGCATCGGCGGCGCCACAGGCAGCTCCAAGTCCCACAAGCTGACCAGCGTGGAGACCTGCGGCGCCGAGGTGCAGAAGGGCAACGCCCCCACCGAGCGCAAGCTGCAGCGCCTCTTCCGCAACGGCGAGGTGACGCGGCTGATCAAGCGCTGCAACGACTTCGGCGCCGGCGGCGTGTCCGTGGCCATCGGCGAGCTGGCGGACGGCCTGCTGATCAACCTGGACCGCGTGCCCAAGAAGTACGACGGCCTGGACGGCACCGAGCTGGCCATCTCCGAAAGCCAGGAGCGCATGGCCGTGGTGCTGGAGCCGAAGGACGTGGACGCCTTCCTGAAGGCGGCCAACGAGGAGAACCTGGAGGCCACCGTGGTGGCCGAGGTGACCGCCGAGCCCCGCCTGCGCATGGTATGGAAGGGCAACACCATCGTGGACCTGTCCCGCGGGTTCCTGAACAGCAACGGCGCGGAGAAGCACACCACCGCCGCGGTGCCGGAGGACGGCGTGTCCCCGGTGACCTTCGCCGGCGCGACCTTCGCCGAAAAGCTGACCAGCATGGTCGGCGACCTGAACATCTGCTCCCGCCAGGGCCTGGGCGAGCGCTTCGACAGTACCATCGGCGCGGGCACGGTGACGATGCCCTACGGCGGCGCGCGTCAGCTGACCCCCAACCAGGCGATGATTGCCCGCATCCCCGTGCTGAACGGCGAGACCGACACCGTGTCCGGCATGGCCTACGGCTTCCACCCGGAGATCCTCAGCCAGAGCCCCTACGAGGGCGCCTATCAGGCGGTGGTGGAGTCCGTGGCGAAGCTGGCCGCCGCCGGCTTTGATACCACGAAGGCCTACCTGACCTTCCAGGAATATTTCGAGCGCATGACCGAAGATCCCACCCGCTGGGGCAAGCCCATGGCCGCGCTGCTGGGCGCCTTCGACGCGCAGCTGGACCTGGAGCTGGCGGCCATCGGCGGCAAGGACTCCATGTCCGGTACCTTCGAGAAGATGGACGTGCCGCCCACGCTGTGCTCCTTCGCGGTGGCCCCCGGCAAGGCGAGCGAGGTCATCTCCTCCGAGTTCAAGTCGGCCGGCCGCAGCGTGCGCCTGCTGGACGCCGACGCCCATGATACCGCCGCGCTGAAGGCCAACTTCGCCGCCGTGCGCGAGGGCGTGGTGAGCGGCCGCGTGACCGCCGCCTGGGCCATCGGGCTGGGCGGCATCGCCGAGGGCCTGTTCAAGATGGGCCTGGGTAACGGCATCGGCATCCGCATCGACGACGATTTCGAGGGTGACCTGTTCGCCCAGCGCATCGGCGCGCTGCTGGTGGAGTGCGACGAGGACTTCGAGGCCGGCGAGTGCCTGGGCGTGACCATCCCCGACTGGACGATGGAATACCAGGGCGACCGCATCGACCTGAAGCCCCTGCAGGAGGTGTGGGAGAGCCGCCTCGAAAAGGTGTTCCCGTACCGCGGCCACACCGGCGAGACCACCCGCGCCTTCTCCGCGCCCGCGGTCAGCCGTCCCGCTCCCGCCATCCATGTGGCGAAGCCCCTGGCCTTCATCCCCGTGTTCCCCGGCACCAACTGCGAGTATGACACCGCCCGCGCGGTGGAGCGTGCCGGCGGCCGGGCCGAGACCCTGATCATCAACAACCTGACCCCCGCGGCCATCACGGCCTCCATCGAAAAGGCGAAGGAAATGATCGCCCGCAGCCAGATGATCGTGCTGCCCGGCGGCTTCTCCGGCGGCGACGAGCCCGACGGCTCCGCCAAGTTCATCACCGCGTTCTTCCGCAATCCCGCGATGAAGGACGCCGTGGCCGACCTGCTGGAGCACCGCGACGGCCTGATGCTGGGCA
>R14__coassemble_1826_pt1 | contig 9927 bp, 7 predicted proteins | sample R14__metabat2_high_PE_015 | metagenome-assembled genome bin R14
AACACCGCGAAGAAGAAGGGGGAAATCTCATGCTTACCGTCGAATGGTCAGACGTCGTTGGCGTTCTGCAAACCTGCCTGCCCTATCTGATCGGCATTGGCGCGGCCATCGTGCTGTGCATCGTTGCCTGCATCCTGGCCCGTAAGGCAAAGAAGCCGCTGCGGGGCCTCATCCGGGGTGAATCCGTCATCGCCATGCTGCTGGTGGTGGTCATCCTGGTCAACTGCATCATCTGGAATCCCATGTATGCCATCATCAGTATGGCCATGGGCAACGGCTCTGTCACCTCCGAAACGACCGCCCAGGCTGAGGAAGTGGCCGAAGACGTGGCTGCCCAGGGCTTTGTGCTTCTGCAGAACACGGACGGTTTCCTGCCCCTGAATGGTGTCACCAAGCTGAACCTGTTCGGCTGGGCTGCCTCCAACCCCACTTACGGCGGCACCGGTTCCGGCGGTATCAATGACCTGTTCCCGGTGGTCACTCTGCAGCAGGGCCTGGAGAACGCCGGCTTTGCGGTGAACACCGAGCTGCTGGATTTCTACACGAACTATTGCAGCAGCCGCAGCGCCATGAATATCGAGGCGACCCAGAAGTGGGATCTGCCCGAACCGCCTGTGGCCAATTACTCCGAGAGCATCATCAACAACGCCAAAGATTTCTCTGACGTGGCTGTCATTGTGATCTCCCGCTATGCCGGTGAAGGTCACAACGATATTCCTCAGGACATGACCAACGGCTGCTCCTACACCAACAACTCCTCCGAGTACAACGACTTCGAGGCCGGCGAGCATTACCTGCAGCTCTCCCAGACGGAAGAGGACATGGTGAAGATGGTCTGCTCCAACTTCGACAAGGTCATCGTGGTGTACAATGCCGCCTATGCCTTCGAGTTGGGCTGGGTGGAAGATTACAGCCAGATCAAGTCCGTCATCTGGGCGCCCGGTCCCGGTAACGTGGGCTTCAACGCGCTGGGCAAGATCCTGAACGGCACAGTGAATCCCTCCGGTCGCACCAATGATACCTTCGTGTACGAGATCGACAATGCCCCCTACTACAACAACGCCGAGAAGACCGACTACAGCAACATGAAGGACCTGACTGTGGACGGTATGAACGCCGGCGTGCCCACGCAGTACAGTCCCTCTTTCATCAACTACAACGAGAACATCTATGTCGGCTACAAGTTCTATGAAACCGCAGCGGCGGAGGGGATCATCGACTACGACAAGGTCGTGCAGTATCCCTTCGGCTACGGCCTGAGCTACACCACCTTCTCCCAGACCATGAGCGACCTGACCGTGGACGGCGATACCGTCAGCTTCAGCGTCACTGTGACCAACACCGGCTCTGTTGCCGGCCGCGATACGGTGCAGGTGTTCTACAATCCGCCCTACACCAACGGCGGTATTGAGAAGGCTTCTGCCAACCTGCTGGATTTTGCCAAGACTGAGATCCTGGAGCCCGGTGCCTCCCAGACGGTCACCTTCTCCTTCGACAATGAGGAAATGGCTTCCTATGATGAGAAGGGCTATGGCTGCTATGTGCTGGAGCAGGGCGACTATATCATCTCCATCAACAACGGCTCTCATGTGATCCTTGACAGCCGCACCTATACCCTGGCCAAGACTGAGGTCTATGACGAGAGCAATCCCCGTACTTCCGATGACAACGCTGCTGTGAACAAGCTGCAGGACGCTCAGGGTGATGTGGTGTTCCTGTCCCGCGCTGATCACTTCGCGAACTATGCCGAGGCGACCGCTGCTCCCACCACCGATGTGATGCCTGACAAGTACATCGAGGGCTATCATCTGAACAGCAACTATGATCCCACCACCTACATCGATCCCAGCGCGGAAATGCCCACCACCGGCGCTTCCGGCAGCCTGACGATCTACGATGTGCGCGGCAAGGATTATGACGATCCCACCTGGGAGAAGCTGCTGGACCAGCTGACTGTGGACGAGATGGCCAACATGATCGCCCTTGCCGGCTATCAGACTCCTGCCATTGATTCCATCAAGAAGGTGCAGAATATCGACTCCGACGGTCCTGCCGCCATCAACAACAACTTTACCGGCGCCGGTTCCCTGGGCTTCCCCATTGAGGTTGTGATCGCCTGCACCTGGAGCAAGGAAGTCGCTACCGCCTGGGGTGAAATGATGGGTCAGATGGCCAAGGAAATGGGTTCTACCGGTTGGTATGCTCCTGCCGTGAATACCCACCGCTCCGCCTTCACTGCCCGTAACTATGAGTACTTCTCCGAGGACGGCGTGCTGGCCGGTTACATGGCTGCCTGCGGTGTGGCCGGTGCCATGAGCAAGGGTGTCTACTCCACCGTGAAGCACTTCGCCATGTACGACTCCAATGGTAAGATGGTCTGCGCCTGGGCTACCGAACAGAGCATGCGCGAGATCTACCTGAAGCCCTTTGAGATCGCTGTGAAGAAGGGTGGCGCCAATGCCATCATGGAATCCTGGGCGTTCATCGGCAACAAGTGGGTCGGCGAGATCAGCGAGCTGAACAACGACATCCTGAGAGGTGAATGGGGCTTCCGTGGCTTCATCGTGTCTGACTTCTTCCGTAACAACGGTCATGGCTTCATGAACGCGGATGTGGCTCTGGCCAATGGTATGGACGCCATGCTGTCCACCTACGCCGGTGGCCCCAACCAGGTGACCGACAAGACGGCGGCCTCCAATGTGCAGTACATGCGTACCGCGACCAAGAACATCCTGTACACGACTTCCAACAGCTGGATCTATGACGATGAGCATAAGGGCGCAGAGACCTCTCCCTGGAAGGTTTACTTCTACGCCGCTGATGCCGCCATCGGTGTGCTGCTGCTGGCCGGCGCGGTACTGATTTTCATGAGCTACCGCAAGAAGGCGCGCAAGACCAAGTAACAATTCCCTGCTTCAGTCCTTACCCCCTCTGAGGACTGAGCAACTTCTGCCCCCGCATTGCGCGGGGGGCATTTTTGTACCGCAGAGAGAAGGATCAATCTTTTGCGTTTGTTTGCGGCAGGGAATCATTATTCATATGGCTGCCAGCCGGATTCGTGTCTGCCGATGTGGCGATTGGACTCGATGATGTACAGCTCGCCCTCGCCGATCAACCGCGATTGAACATAGTGAAGCCACGCGTTGACGTCGGAGGCATCGGCCATGTCGCCGTCCCGGAAGCTGATGATTGAGTCGGAGCCGCTGGGCATGGACAGGATGACAGCGGTGAACTGCTCAATGGTCAGGCGGATGGAATCAGTCATGGGCAGAGCCCTCCTTTTCTGAATATAAAAATCCCGCCACCGGAGCTTTCCGGAAGCGGGATCAGGGACAGTATGAAGATGAATTATTCGATGGGGGACAGGGTGCCCAGGATCATGCCGTAGGTGGTCAGACCATTTTCGTTCTGCGCATAGGCCTCAAAATCGTACCAGCAGTTGTCAGAACCGAGGAAAATCACGGCGGCATAATTCGCGTCTTCGTCAGAGGCAACAAAGATGTGGTCATAGGTCAGACCGGATTCGGACAGGGCGTTGATCTCGGCGGTCAGACCCTGCTCCTGGAAGGCAACGATCAGATCGTCCGCGGTGGAATCGCCGGTACCGATGACATAGATTGCCACAGTCACATCCTCATTGGCGGCAACGTAAACCTGGTCGGCCTCAGTATCAGGGTCATCGGTGATCATATCCGCGGGGCGATAGAAGTGCATGCCGATATCGGTCATTTCCACTTCGACCCAGTCGGACATATCGGATTCGGCGAAAGCGCAGGCAGTCATGGCCATCAGCATAACCGCAGCCAGAACAAGGGAAAGGAACTTCTTCATAGTGGATTCCTCCTGATGTAAAATATGCTCCATATAGGGAGCTACGGTGTTATTATACAGAAAATGACAACAGATTACAAGACCTTTGGATTCTGTGCGGTAAAAGCAGAGCAGAGCGAGTGAGTCTGTCTGGCGGAGTCGAGGCCGGTGGCGAGGGTAAAGAGAACAGAGCAGACTCCGTACTTTGGATCCTGTCAGAACGCACATCACGCTTTCAGCTTGGGGATCACAAGGTTCAGTGTGAAGCGGTCCTTCGTAATATCCGTGCTGCAGGTACCGCCGTATTTTTCGACTGCCGCACGGATATTCTTGAGCCCCCAGCCACCTTGCCCCGGCTGCTTGGTAGACTTGGGCAGTCCCTTCTCCAACCGAATGGTGCCGGTGTAGTAGTTGGATACGGTGATGACAAGCATGCCCATACGCTCACCGGCTTTGATGTGAATTTCCCGCAGCTCGGCGGGGACCTTCTGTACGGCTTCGATGGCGTTATCCAGCGAGTTGCCGAAGAGAGCACATAGACTGAGACTGTCGATAAAGGCCATTTCACGGGCGTCCACATAGGCGGTCAGACGGATGCCGTGCTCGCCGCAATATTTCAGCTTTTCGGACAGGATCACGTCCACGATGGGATTGCCTGTCTGCCGGTAATATTCGTAGTCCTGGAGCTCCTTGCGGATGATGTCGACCTGCTTTTCGAGATCCTCTGCCCTGGCCAGCTCCGGCAGCGCGGCCAGGTAATGCTTCAGATCGTGATAGCGCTTGTTCAGCAGCTCAATGGATTCGCTGCGGGTGATGTACTGCTGATGCTGCTCGCGAAGCAGACGCTCCATTTCCAACCGCCTGTTTTTCTCGGCCTCTGCCTCCAGAATGTATTTGTTGCCGATCAGGGACAGCAGGGTGGAAAAGCTGATCAGCACCAGAAGGATGACGTTGAAGACCAGGGATTCGCGGTCCGGGTTATTGTACAGGTAGTTGCTCTGGCGAAGCACGGCGAAAGGCAGCATCGGCAGCATCAGCAGCAGATAATGCTTCAGACCGATGCTGGCGGTTTTGTCCCTGGGAAACAGGAAATGGCCTGTAACAAGCGCCAGCGGCAGGATGATCGCATAGGAAAGCATCGACGCGACGCCGGTTTGCCAGTCCGTTGTCCATCCCAGCAGGGGGCACAGCACCCGCAGGGTCAGGCTGAGGGAAACCGCGCGGCCACAGTCCAGCACCATGAAAAAAGCGATGCCACTGTAAAAAGCGTCCGTCATCTCCCGGCAGCGCACATAGCGCAGGAAGCAGGTGACCAGCAACGCCGTGAACAGAAAGTCCGGGAAAAAGCCCATTTCCCGCGTTTGCCGGAAGCAATATAAAAGCGCCAGGAACAGGGAGCAGCCGAGCATGTGTCGCCTGTTTTCGTGCCAGGGCAAGGGACGCGCGAACAGCAGCAGCGCCGCGATGCCGATCACCGTTTTCAGAAGGATGATAACAGGGCTGTCCACTTGCATCACAGCACACTCCCGATGTGGTTGGTCAGTGCGTTCATGAAGGCATCCCGGCGGCCTCGGCTGACAGGCAGTTCGGTACCACCGACGATCACCGAGGTCTGCGTGAACCGGGAAACATAGTTCAGGTTGATGATAAAGGCCTCATGGCAGCGGGCAAAGGGCTGACCGGCCAGCCTTGCCTCCAGGCTTTTCATGGAATCACCGCAGTAGCATTGTTCGTCCTTCAAATGGAGCAGCGTTTTCTTGCCCTCGGTTTCGATATACAGGATATCATCCGGTGAGACATAACGGGTGTGCTTGCTGAACTCCACCTTCAGGAACGCCTCGGTGTGTTCCTCCAGCCGCTTCATTGCGCGGTCCAGCGTGGCGGACAGGTTGGCATACATCAGCGGCTTGGTGACGAAATCAAAGGCGTTGACCTCGTATCCCTTGAACACCGCCTGGACCATGGTGGTGATGAAGATGATCATCACCTTGCTGTCAATCTCCCGCAGCCGGCGGGAAGCCTCCAGCCCATCGCACTCCGGCATTACGATGTCCATCAGCACCAGATCGGTTTCGGGGGAGTAATGCTCAAGAAAAACCTTGCCGTTCTCAAAGCAGGAGACGCAGATCTCCACGCCGCGGCTGTCGAAGTAGCGCTTGCAGAAGGCCTTCAGCTGATTGGTATCCTGCGGTTCGTTTTCAACAATGGCAATGCGGATCATGACAGCCTCTCCAGCCTCCGGACGATCTTTTCGGGATCATCAGCGTATTTGAGATAAAGCGGCAGGTCATCGGTATTGACGGACAGCAGCCCGTCCATGCGGCTTTCCGAGCCCAGACCGAGACCGAGGCATTCGGCAGTCCGCTCCAGCGCAAACCAGCGGCAGGCCTTTCCGGGCAGGGCGAAGCGGCCGGGCTGCGTTTCCTCGTAGCCGCCCGCGGTCAGGATACCGGCGGCCTGTGCCAGGCGGATCTCCGGATCGGCGGCACCGGCTCCCGTAAAGGCGTACAGCGAGATCTGCGCCGGGGATCCCTTCAGCGCCTGACGCAGCGTCTGTGCCAGGGAATGTTCCGTCTGCCGGGGCAGACCGGCGATGATATCCATGCTCAAGGTCGCGCCTGTGTTGGCCAGTACCTGGCCGAAATACCGCATGGCTTCCTCTACCCATGCTTTGCCAAAGGCTTCATTCTCCGTGGCGGAGCAGGAAACATAATCCAGCGACACGCGGTTGATGCCGCAGCGGCCCATCTGCGTCACGGTATAGGCATTGAACATATTGGGCTGCACCTTCAGGGTCAGCTCGCAGTCCGGGGCAAATTCGACCTCCCCGCGCAGCGTGTGCAGCAGGTGCGGTATGCTCTCATCGAACAGTCCGCCCGCCGTGCCGCCGCCCAGCCAGACACCGCGCACGATGTAATCCTCCAGGGCGTCACGGTAGCTGTCCAGCTCCTTCAACAGCGCGTCCGGGTACAGGTATCTGCCGTTGATCTCCTCCGGGAAGACACGGCTTTTGCACAGCCTGCACTGTCCTGCGCAGAAAGGATAACTGATATAAACGATCAGGTCTTTTTTCATGAGTGAACCGCCTCCTGTGGGGAATGCCCCCTTTCCGGACGGCACGGAACAACATGCCGTCTGAAAAAGGGGCTGCCATACCAAAGATACAGCAGCCCCGGGTCGTTGTCAATACGGAAGGATTACTTCGCCTGCTCCAGAGCTTCGGCCACAGCAGCCACGAAAGCGGTGGAGGTGAAGGTGGCGCCGGACACCGTGTTGATGTCCGCACTCTGCTTGCTGATTACGCGGTCCACCAGGGTGGGCAGGGCAGCACCGCCGACATCGGCAGTCTCGCCCTCGGCGACATAGTTGACGCTCTTGATGGCGCCGTTCTACACAACGATGGTCACCTTGACCTCGCCGCCGAAGCCGGTGGCGGTGGCTTCATAGGTGCCGTCCTTGTAGGTCACAGCCTCGGCGGTGTCCTCCACCGCGATATCAGCCGTGCCCTTGGCGGAGGTGGCGGAATCACCGGTAGACACCACAGGCGCCTTGCCGCCGACATACTCGCCGGTCGCCGCGCCCAGGATGGCGGCCATGCCGATGGAGATGCCGTTCATGGGAGAGGTGTACTGCAGCGGGAAGCGGCCGCCGGACACATTGCCGACCGCGAACAGGCCCTTGATGGGCTCGAAGTTCTGGTCCAGGCACTGGCCGTTGCCGTCAACGTACAGACCAGCCAGGGTCACCAGCACCATGTTGGAGGAACGGGAAACAGCCTGGGCGTAGAAGGGACCGTCGGTGATGGGATGGAGCATGCAGGCATCAGTGCCGTAATCGTCGTCGTAGCCGGCGGCGCAGTGCTCGTTGTAGCGGGCCACGGCAGCTACGAAGTTGTCGATCTCCTCGCCCTGATAGCCGACCAGCTCAGCCAGGTGCTCCAGGGTATCGGCGCAGTACAGGCCGTTGTAGCCCTCATCGCCGGCTTCCTTGGCGGCGGCCAGCTTCTCGGCCACGGTATCCATGTACTCGTCGGAGATAGTCTTGGAGTTCATGTGGCCCACATTCTGATTCTGGAACAGCTCACGCCAATGGCCGTCATCGAACACGTAGGTGATGTTGGAGCCGATGGGCTGACGGGCACCCTGAACGCCGGCAATAAAGGGCGTGCCAAAGCACTCGTTGCAGAAGCGCTTGCCATACTTGTTGGTCCACAGGGTCTGCACCACATCAAAGCCGCCCATGGGGTTGGCAGCGTTGCCGCCCATGGCCGCGCGGGGACCGATCTCCATCACGGCGCCGGCCCAGATGCCCATCTTGTGGCCGTAACCGTTGCGGCCGGAGGCGGACAGCTTCACATGGGGGTTGGTCTCCTGCACTTCGGTGCACAGCGCGGAATACATATCAGAGTTGGAGGAGAAGTCGCCGGTGGCCAGGATCACGCCCTTCCTGGCCATGATGCGGTAATACTTCTCATCGGAATCCATGCAGATGACGCCGCACACGGTCTGGTTGGCCTCATCGCGGATCAGCACCTTGGCTTCCATGCCATACAGCGCCTTGGAGTCGGGACTGGCTTCCAGGCCCTTGTCCACCTGCGCCAGGCAGAACTGGGCAGAAGTCTCAAAGCCGCCGGAGTACAGGGTGGCGGTGGTGGGATAGGTCCAGAAGCCATCCTTGTTGAAGCTGTAGCGCTCCTGCCAGTTGTCCATCAGGGTGACGGTGGGCTTGATCTGCTTGTAGTCAGGGTAGACTTCGAACATCCAGTCCACCAGCTCGCCGCTGCGGTTGGCGAAGGTCTTCAGCAGATCGGGCTGCGCACGGCCGCCGCACTGCTTCTGATAGCTGGAGATGAAGTCATGGGCGGTGAAGGTCTCCTTCGGAATGCCCAGCACATCCTCCTGCCAGGTGGAGTTCAGGTGGCCCATCTCACCGCCGTAGGAGCTGAAGGTCTCACGCTGCTGCGCGTCGATGACGATGCAGGTCGCGCCCTGCTCGCAGGCCTTGCGGAAGGCGGGAGCGCCGGAGTAGTTGGCGCCGATAACAACCACGTCGCAGCTCAGCTCCTCAGAGATCAGCGCTTCGGGGATCACGGGCGCGGTGCCCAGCCAGTCGCGGCGCATGGAGTAGTAGGTTTCCTTGCCGTAGATGTCGGTGTTCTTCTCCAGGTCGACATAGTCGTACTGAATGGGCTCGGGATCGGCGAAGCCGGCCATCACCGCGCTCTGATCGACCTCGCCGTCCAGCTGACCGACCGCCACGCCAGCGGTTTCGCCGCCGGTCACGGTGATGTTCTCGTCAGCCGCTTCGGCGGCAGCCAGGCCGGTGAGGCCCAGCAGACCGGCACCCATGGCTCCGGCCGCGGCGCCCTTCAGGAAAGAACGTCTTGAAAGCTTGCTCATTGGAATATACCTCCTTTGTGCCGTTTGTCTGAAACGGTTTGATATCAATATAACAAAACCAAAACCGAAAAGGAAGAGAACACGGATAATCGGCAGGATATAGGGAATGATTGGCGAGGATGCAGACAAGAAAGAGCGAAGCCTTTGAACAGATTATGGCTGAGATAGATGCCCGGGTGCAGAAAAGATATAAGCAGCAGCACATGAAAAATTCTGCGCGGTAAAAGCAGAGCAGAGTGAATTAACAATTGCTGTACCTATTGCAACAGAACCGCATATAAGTAAAACGAACCTGCCTCCGTACTTTTCTTCGATCATTGGCCCCAAAATCAGAATATACATCATATTGTTTAGCAAATGTTCCCAACTTGTATGCCCGAATATATGGCATAAACACCTTACATATTGCAGAGGGTCAAAGACTGACGTAGGATAAACGCTAAAAATGGCTTGATTGCTCATTCCGGCTGTAGCGAGATTCAAAATGTATGAAATTAAGCAGCAAGAAACATAACCTATAACAACAGGTGCATTGATGTTAACTCTTCCTATTATGCTGATTCTTTTCCGTTCCATTTTGCTCTTCCCCTGACTCGTGATTGTGTTTTAGAAAAATAGTATCCTTCATCCGTCATATGAGGATGATAATCAATCTGCGCATGCCGACGCTTCAAGCGCGTCCGCTATATCCGTTTGCCGGAACTGCTGGATGAACTGA
>R14__coassemble_1849_pt1 | contig 9824 bp, 10 predicted proteins | sample R14__metabat2_high_PE_015 | metagenome-assembled genome bin R14
GCGCAGCCCCGCCCCCGTTTCATCCCCCTTTCCTTGCAGAGGGAAGGGGGCAGGGGGTTGGGTGCGTTGCGCATCATGCAGGTGATACCCCGCAGCCGCACAACCAGGGCCCCCGAGCAGTAACCGCGCAAAAAGCTCCCCCATGCTAAATGCACGGGGGAGCAGTTCGACGAAAATCAGTACTTGCGCTTGCGGGCGGCTTCAGCCTTCTTCTTGCGCTTGACGCTGGGCTTTTCGTAATGCTCGCGCTTGCGAACCTCCTGGAGAACTCCGCTGCGAGCGCACTGACGCTTAAAGCGCTTCAGAGCGCTTTCCAGGGACTCGTTCTCACGAATGCGAACCTCGGACACTGTTATCCCTCCTCTCGCTCATCTCGCCTTCAAAGCAGGCCAGACGGACGGACGGCGTACCGTGCATATATTGTACCTGCTTTTTCCCCTGATGTCAAGGGTGTAACCGGCGGTTCATCCGAAATTTTACCGGACAAGGCAACCGTTTTGGGGCATCCCGCGGCTGTCCTCAGGCCATGCCCTCGGACATTTTGCGGCCGCCCAGCACATGGAAATGCAGATGCTTCACGCTCTGGCAGGCGTCGTCGCCGCAGTTGCTGACCACGCGGTAGCCGGTGGCGTCCACGCCCTCCAGCTTCGCCACCTCGCGCACGGTGCGCAGGCAGGCGGCCAACAGCGCGTCGTCCGCTTCATCGATCGCCGCCATGGAGGCCACGTGGGTCTTGGGGATCACCAGCACATGGACAGGCGCCATGGGGTTGATATCGCGGAAGGCAAAGGTCTTGTCGTCCTCATACACCTTCGCGGAGGGGATCTCACCGGCAATGATCCTGCAGAACAGGCAGTCAGCCATGGGAAACACATCCTTTCTTGTTCGTGTTCTCACCTATTATAACGCGTCTTCGGGAAAATTTCATCCCCCTCCGGCGGTTTTCACCCAAAGTTCAGTCAGCCGCCACGCCCGCCATGCCGTCCTCCGTCAGCGCGGTCAGGCGGACGGTGCGCAGCGCGCCCTGGCGGCAGCGGTCGTCCTCCGGTATCGTGACCTGGATGTACTCGGGGGTGTAGCCGCGCCAGCCGGCGTCGGTCTTTTCCTCCAGCAGCACCTCCACCTCGCGGCCCAGCCACAGTTCGCGGTACACGGCGGCGGTCTCGTTGCCCAGGGCGATCAGCTCCCGGGCGCGGCGCTCCTTCTCCTCGCGGGACAGCCGCCCCGGCATCACGGCCGCCGGCGTGCCCTCGCGCTCGGAATACGGGAACACATGGATCCGCGCGTAGCCGATCTCCCGGATGAAGGCCCGGGTCGTCTGGTACTCCTCCTCCGTTTCGCCGGGAAAGCCGGTCAGCACATCGGTGGTCATGGCGCAGTCCGGGAAGGCCTCGCGCAGGTTGGCGGTGCCGCGGCGGTACTGCTCCGTGTTGTACTGCCGGCGCATCCGGGCCAGCACGGTATCGCAGCCGGCCTGCAGCGCCAGGTGGAACTGGGGACAGACCTTGTCCATGCCCTTCAGCGCCTGGGCGAAATCGCGGGTCGCCACATTCGGCTCCAGGCTGCCCAGGCGGATGCGGCGGATGCCCTCCGTTTCCTGCACCACGCGGATGGCGTCCAGCAGGGTGGAGCCGTCCTTCAGGTCCCGGCCGTAGCTGGAAAGGTGGATGCCCGTCAGCACCACCTCGGAGAAGCCCGCGGCCGCCAGCCTTTCGGCGCCGTCGCGGATGCTGCGCAGCGTGCGGGAGCGGATCGGCCCGCGCACGCTGGGGATGATGCAGTAGGTGCAGCGGTTGTTGCAGCCCTCCTGGATCTTGAGGATGGCGCGGGTATGCTCCTCCTGGTCTGAGATCGTCAGCTCCTCGAAGGGCGTTTCCTCCGTCAGCGGGGCCACGGCGCACACCCGCGCGTCCTCCGCCACGGCCCGCTCCAGCAGCTGCACCACGTCGCCGCGGCGCTGATTACCCAGCACCAGCCGCGCGCCGGTATTCAGCAGCGCCTCACCGCGCCGCTGCGCCAGGCAGCCGCAGAGGATCAGCTGCGCCTCCGGGTGCTTCCGGCGGATGGCCCGGGCCAGCTGCATGCTCTTCTTGTCGCCGGTGCCGGTCACCGTGCAGGTGTTGATGACATACACATCCGCGTCCTCCTCAAAGGACACGATGCCGTACCCCGCCGCGCGGAACTGCTCCAGCATGGCCTGGGTATCGTACTGGTTGACCTTGCAGCCCAGCGTGTGAAAAGCCGCGGTCTTCATGGCTGCTCATCTCCCTCCGCGCCGGAGGGATCCTCCATTTCGTCATACAGGCACATCAGCGCGCTCACAGCCGCCAGGCCGGCGGTCTCCGTGCGCAGGATGCGCGGGCCGAGGGTCACCGGCAGCGCGCCGCGTTCCTTCATGCGGTCGACCTCTTCGGCGGACATGCCGCCCTCCGGGCCGATGACCACCGCCAGGGTGCGGATGTCCGGGTGCGCGGCGGCGAAGCGCTTCAGCGACAGGCCGCGGCAGTCCTCCCAGGGCACCAGCACAGCGTCGAAGGCCGCGAAGCGCTCCAGCATGGAAGAAAAGCTCACCGGCGCCTCCACCGTCATCACGCGGCAGCGGCCGCTCTGCTTGGAGGCCTCCCGGGCGATCTTCTGCCAGCGCTCGCGCTTCTTATCGCCGTCCTTCGCGTTCAGCTTCACCACGCAGCGGCTCATGGCCACGGGCACCAGACTGTCGGCGCCCAGCTCCACGGCCTTCTGCGCGATCAGCTCCAGCTTGTCCGCCTTGGGCAGGCCCTGGAACAGCGTGATCCGCAGCGCCGCCTCGGTGCCGGGCAGCGCCCCGGTCACGCGGCAGAGGCATTTCTCCCCCACCTCCGTCAGCACGGCCAGATGGCGGTTGTCGGCGTCAAAAAGCTCAATGGTATCCCCCGGCCGCAGCCGCAGCACGCTGCGGGCATGACGCGCGTCCTCCTCCGCCAGGCGGACCAGGCCGTTCTCCTCGCCGGCGGCAAAAAAACGATGCATCGGTCAGGGCCTCCCGGCATGAATGGCCACCCACTCGCCCTTGCGGCGGACGGTCAGGATCTCATAGCCCGCGGCGTTCAGCGCGTCCAGCACGTCCTGATCGCGCTCCCTGATGATGCCGGAGCAGATGAAGTCGCCGCCGGGCACGATGTGCGCCTTCAGCGGCTCCGCGAACATGATGATCACATCCGCGATGATGTTGGCCACACACACCTCGCATTCCGCGTCCACCTTGTCCAGCAGGTTGCCCTCCAGGGCGGTGATGCGGTCCTGCAGGCCGTTGTGGGCGATGTTCTCCCGGGCCACGCGTACGGCCACGGGGTCGATGTCGATGGCGATGGTGTCGCCCGCGCCCAGCATGGCCGCGCCGATGGCCAGGATGCCGCTGCCGGTGCCCACGTCGATGACGCGCTCGCCGCCGTGGATCACATCCTCCAGCAGCTCCAGGCACATGGAGGTCGTTTCATGGGTGCCGCTGCCGAAGGCCATGCCGGGGTCGATCTCGATGACGCGGTCGCCCTCCTGCGCCTCGTAGCTTTCCCAGGTGGGCTTCACCACCAGCTGCTTCCCGGCCCTGAAGGGCTTGTAGAAGCGCTTCCACACCTCCGACCAGTCCTCGTCCTTCACGTCCTTCGTTTCCAGGGTGAGGGAGCCCGGGTCGAAGCCCAGGTCCATGGTCTTCAGCGTCGCCATGCGGTTGCGCAGGGCCGGCAGACGGTCGCTGAAGCGCTCGTCCGGCTCGTACCAGGCGTGCACCAGCACGTCCTCCGGCATATCGTCGATCAGCTTCTGGTCGATCAGCTCCCAGTAGCCGTTGGGCTTGGAGGGGTCCGGCACATCGGCGCGGTCCTCCACCATGGTGCCGGTGGCGCCCTCGGCCATCAGCTGCTCGGACACGGCGTCCGCGCCGGCGGTGGTGGTATGGATAATGACTTCGATCCAGTCCATTGCTTTTCTCCTTCTGCTTCCGTTTCGGGGAGCTCAGTTCGGGAAGGTCTCGATGCCGCGCAGCATCTCCAGCTCGCGCACATCGCGGGCCGTGGTGAACATCTTCCGGGTCAGCACCGCGGCGTTGCGGTAATACAGGCAGATGAAGGGGCAGTCCTTCAGGTACAGCGCCTGGATCTGGTACAACTGCTGCTGATAGCTCTCCTGGTCCAGACACGTGCGCAGCGTTTTGCAGTATTCGTTCATGGCGTCGCTGTTGTAGCGGGCGTAGTTGCCGGTGTTGCTCTTCATCAGCAGGAAGCCGGGATCCGGGCAGGGATCCATGGCATAGGCCACCAGCGCCATATCGAAGCTGCCGTTGCTCAGGTAGGAGGACATGTTCGTCATCGTCATCACGCTGACGGTGGCCTCGATGCCCACGGCGGCCAGGGCGTCGGAAATATCGTTCGCCGTTTCGATGCGCACGCTGTTGTCCGGCTCCTCATACACATACAGGCGCAGATGCAGGCGGTAGTAGCCGCTGCCGTCCTCCTTCAGCTTGTCCAGCACGCCGTCCTCATCCACATCGGCCCAGCCGGATTCGGCCAGCAGCTCCCGGGACTTCTCCGGGTCATAGCTGTAATAGTTGGTCAGGTTCTCATCGTACATCCAGGTGCCCTGGGGATACATGGTGTTGGTCACGGAGCCCATGCCCATATAGTTGTCCGAAAGCAGCTGGTCCACATCGATGGCGTAGCGGATGGCATAGCGCACGTTGATGTCGCTGAGGTAGCTGTCCGTGGTGTTCATCACCAGCGTTTCCAGCACGTTGGTGCGGGCGTCCACGTTCAGCGTCGTGGTGCCGGATTTCACCTGGCTGGCGGACAGGGAGCGCGTCAGCACGGCGTCCACGCGGGCATACTGGAAGTTCTCCATCACGGCGGTGGCGGTGTCCGCCATCACCACGGAGATCTGCTTCACCTGCGGCAGCTGCTGCCACCAGCGGGTGTTCACCTCCAGCAGCATGTAGCTGCAGGGATCGAAGGAGGTGATGACATACGGCCCGGTGCCCACGGGGTTTTCGCTGTTCACCTCCGAGGCCTTCAGCACCGGGAAGGTCAGCTCGTACAGCAGGCCCCAGTACCGGCGGCCGCTGGCCGTGCGGATGATCAGCGTGGTGTCGTTGGTGGCCGATGCGCTGGACACATAGTACGCCAGATTGCGGTAGTAGCCGTAATCCGTAGCGTTGGTCTGGTTGGCCTTTTCGAGGATCGCGTCGATGGTGGCCACCACGTCCGAGGCCGTCAGCGGCGTGCCGTCGGAGAAGGTCACGTTCTCGCGCAGGTGGAAGGTCCAGGTCTTGCCGCCGTTGCCGATCTCCCAGCTCTCGCACAGATAAGGCTGCGGATTGTAGTCGTCATCGATGCGGATCAGGCTTTCGTACACCACGCCGTAGATGGACTTCATGTCCCGCTCCAGCGGCTGCAGCGGATCAATGGTCAGCGTTTTGGTGGACTGGATGCCCAGCACCAGGGAATCCTCCACATTGGTGGCCAGCGCCGTCTCAGGCAGCGCTGCCAGCAGCAGTGTCATCGCCGTCAGCAGGGCTGTCAGCGCAGTAAAGAGCCTCGTAGATCGCATAATCCCTTCTCACCTTCTTCGCGTAGGATTTGGTGGGGCCATCCATCAGCGCGTCCACGTCGAGGGACACGCCGTCGGAGGAATACAGCCCGCTGCTGATCCAGCCGGTGACCTCGCCCTGTCCGGCGTGATAGGCCGCCGCCACGGTGGCGCAGTCCCCGTTGAACAGCTTCGAGAGATAGTTCAGATACCAGGTGCCGTAGCGGATGTTCTGCTCCGGGTCGTACATCTGGTCGAAGGAATAGTCTGTATCCTTCAGCTTGCCGGCGATCCAGGAGGCCGTTTCCGGCATCAGCTGCATCAGGCCCCGGGCGCCGACGTTCGATTCCGCCGTCGGCACGAAGGAGCTTTCGTTCAGGATGATGGCCTCCACAAAGGCCGGCTGCAGGTTGTTCTCCTCCGCGTACTTCGTGATGAGCGCCTCGTAATACACCGGGTGCGCGTCCACCACCGCCTGATGCGCCTGCTCCCGCGCCTCCGCCTGCTCCCGCAGCCATACGGTCATCTGCGCGTTGGCCACGATCAGCGCGGTCAGCGCCAGGCAGAGCAGCACCATCACCGCGGCCATGGGCGCCGGGAAGCGGCTCTTCGGGCCTTCCTCCTCCCGCTCGTTCCGGGGCCGCTGCTCCGGCACATGCTGCCTCCGCGAGGGCGTCACCGTCGCCGGCCGCTCCAGCCCCACGGGCGCACGCGTCTGGCGCGGCGCCGCCGTCGGCTGCTGCACGCGGCGGTAGCCGTAGCTGCCGTCCACATGGGTCACGGGCGCCGCGGACGGGGACGTCGCTGCCGGCGGCGTTGCCGCGGCGGCCACGGCGTCGCTCCTGCGGCGGCGGGCCTCCTGCAGTGCGGCGGGCTGGGGTACGCCGTGCTCCTCCTGCGTCACGGGCGCGGCGGTCTCCTGCGCGGCGGGCCGTCTGCGTCTGCGGGGTGTTTCACTCATGCTTTGCTCCTTCCGCCAGCAGCCGCCGGTACAGGGGCGGCAGCAGGGCGCGGGTCTCTTCAAGGGTGCCGGTCGTTTCGATGACCGTGTCGGCACGGTCGGCCTTTTCCTTCGCGGGCAGCTGGCTGCGGACGCGCTTCAGCGCCTCCTCGCGGGTGTAGCCGTTGCGGGCCATCAGCCGCTCCAGCTGAAGGTCCTCCGGCAGATACGCGCACCACACGCGGTCGCAGAGGCTGTCCAGGCCCTTTTCGTACAGCAGCGGCATATCCAGCACACACACGGCCGCGCCGCTTTGCTCCGCCTCCGCGATCCGCCGGCGGATCAGCGTCAGCAGCAGCGGCTGCATGATGCCGTCCAGCGTGGCCAGCGCCGCCGGATCCCCGAACACGCGTCCGCCCAGGGCGCCGCGGTCGAGGGTACCGTCCGCGCGGAAGATCTCCCCGCCGAAGGCTGTACGCAGCGAAGGCAGCGCGGGGCCCCCCGGCGCCGTCAGCTCCCGGGACAGGGCGTCGCCGTCCACGATGACCGCCCCCAGCGCCCGCAGGCCGTCGGAGATGTTGCTTTTGCCGCAGGCGATGCCGCCCGTCAGGCCCAGACAGATCACGCGCGTTCCTCCCTCCGGTGACGAAGAACCCCGGAAGGATCGCTCCCTCCGGGGATATGGACCTTCCGACGGCTCCGTTACTCAACCCCAAGGAATTGTCAAGGGGCCGCAGCCCCTCGACTTCAATCCGCAATGCCGGCTTTGCCGGCACGAGGACTCTTTTTGCGGAGCATCGCCTGCGATGCGGGAGCAAAAAGAGATTTATCCGACGTGGGTTGTCAGCAGCTTCTTCTTCAGCTCGGCTTCCATCTGCGCCATCTGCTGCTCGGCGGCGATGCGCTTGGTGCGGCCTTCCTTCTGGATGGCCATCACCTCGTTGATGGAATCGATCAGGCTCTTGTTGGTGGCCACCAGGGTCTCCATATCGATGATGCCGCGCTCGGCCTCCCGGGCGGTCTCGACAGTGCCCTGCTTCAGCGCCTCGGCGTTCTTGCGGAGCAGCTCGTTGGTCATGTCGGTCACGGCGCGCTGGGCCTTCAGGGCCTGCTGGCTGTTGTTCATGCCCAGGGCCAGCACCATCTGGCTCTTCCACAGCGGCAGGGTGTTGGTCAGCGTGGACTGGATGCGCTCCACCAGCATGGAATCGTTGTTCTGCAGCAGGCGGATCTGCGGGGCCATCTGCATGGACACCTGGCGGGTCAGCTTCAGGTCGTGCAGCTTCTTCTCGAAGCGGTCGCACTGGGCGGCCAGGTCGTTGGCCTGCTGGGCGTCCATGGCGTCGCCGGTCTCGGCGGCCTTGTCCAGCATGGGCTTGAGCTCCTCGTTGCGCACGCGCTCCAGCTTTTCCTCACCGGCGATGATATACAGCGTCAGGTTGCGGAAGTACTCGGTGTTCTGATCGTACAGGCGGTCGAACATGGCCACGTCCTTCAGCAGCTGCGCCTGATAGGCCTCCAGCGAGCCGGCGATGCTCTCCACGTTCGTGCTGGTCTTCTCGTACATGGCCTTCATGCGAACGACCTTGTCCTCGCCCTTGCTGAACAGCTTGCCGAAGAAGCCCTTGGGCTCGTCGGTGTCCTTCTCGAAGCCCTTCAGCTGGGCCACCAGGTCCACCAGCATGTTGCCGACCTCGCCGGTATCCTGGGTCTTCACGGCCGCCAGGGCGGAATCGGAGAAGGCGGCGATCTTCTTCTGCGCGTCGGCGCCAAAGAGCAGCACATGGTCGGGATTGGTGATATCCACCTGGCCGATGAAGGCCTCGATGGCCTGCTTCTCGGCCTCCGTCAGGCCGGCGCTGCTCAGGCGGGGCTTTTCGGCGGGGACGGGTTCCTCCGCGGGCGCGGTCTCCTCGGCCGGGGCTTCGGCGGGCTGCTCCTGGATGGAGGCCTCCGGCGCTTCCGGCTCGGCGGGCAGATCGGGCTCCTCGGGCGTCAGGGAAAGGATGGGCATGCGCAGTTCATCACTCATGGTTGGGGGCCTCCTTCATATCAATAACCCTTCGGGTTCATCGGCTGTATCGGGGAATGTGTTACACATCCCGGCTGCTCTTCCGCCGGCTGTCGTCCACCGCGGCGGCGCTGTCCACCTTCAGCACGGGGGCGCCGCGCATCATCTGCCGGGCCGCCGCCGTGGCGCCGCTGCCGCTGTCGTCGATCAGGCCGTCGCTGCGCAGCATGGTCTCCAGCACGTCGATATCGGTGGATACATCCAGCTTGTTGTCCTCATAGAGGCTGTCCAGCTGCTTCTGGCAGGCAATGATGATCATATCCAGGCCGCGCTTGAGGGTGTCGTGGACCTCGTCCATCTCGCCCTTGGAAACGCCGTTCTGCTGCATCTGCCGGTAGTTTTCCAGCATCTTCAGCGTGGTGGGCAGGTAATAGCTCATGAATTTGCGGATCTGCCCCGCCTTCGCCGGCTTTTCGGAGACCGCGCGGAAGATGCGCGTGCACACCCGCTCCAGGGTGGTCATCTGCTCGGTCAGGTCGCTGTCGGGGATGGCGTCGTTGGCCTCGCGGATCTGTTTGAGCATCTCGCGGCCCCTGGTGATCACCTGGTCGGCGTTCTTGTCGCCGGTCAGCGGGATCTCCGGGATGGACCCGGCCGCGGCTTTCCGCTCCTCGGCGACGCGCTGCGCGGCCACGCGGGCCGCTTCCAGCTTCCGTTCCTCCTCCGCCTTGCGGGCCTCCTCGGCCTTCCGGGCTTCCTCCGCCGCGCGCTTTTCTTCGGCCAGGCGCTCCTGCTCGGCCCGGCGCTCCGCCTCACGGCGCGCGGCCTCGCGGTCCACCCTGAACTGCTCGGAGCGGCGGGTGATCTCCTCGGCGGACAGCCGGCTGCCGTCCACCGGGCGCACGTTGTCCGCGTCCCGCTTGTCCAGATACTGCTCCACCAGCTGGCCCGCCAGCTTGCCGCCGAACCAGGCGATCAGCAGCGTGGCGAGCGGGAACACATCCAGCAGCGGCGAACCCAGCATAAACAGCACCACCGTGCCGATGATCCGCCCTTCGCGGCTGCTCTTTCTCTTCTTTCCGGCCATAACCCAGCATCCTCACTTGTCTGCTCCTGCGAGCGTATACCCGTTTGTTATTATATCACAGTCCGGGGCTGTTGAAAAGGGCTTTTGAAAAATTGGGCGCGCGGGGCGGCTGCGGCGTTGTTACTCCTCAGGCTCCGGCAGCTGCCGTTGCTGTTTGATGGTCTGTCCGCAACAATTTTATATGGCGTAGCGCATTGTTGACTTAAGTCTTGCGCCCGTGCGTTATCTTA
>R14__coassemble_1852_pt1 | contig 9804 bp, 7 predicted proteins | sample R14__metabat2_high_PE_015 | metagenome-assembled genome bin R14
CGGACCGCTTAGCCCGATGGAGCGAGGCGCCGGGTACGGTCCAGTAAGATAACGCACGAACGCAAGACTTAAGTCAACAATGCGCTACGCCATATCAAAACCGTTGCGGACAAGCCTTCAAACAGCAACGACAGCTGCCGGGGCCTGAGCAGTAACTTAAGGAATGGCTTTTCGGTGTTTTTTCGCCCGCGGTGTCTTGACAGGGACGGCGCGGGCTTTTATCATGGATAGGGTTTATCAACTGCAAAGAATTTCCAATGGGGGAACATGACAATGAATCTGACACAGAAAATCCTGGACGCGCATCTTGTATCCGGCCGCCTGGTGCCCGGGGAGGAGATCTCCATCCGCATCGACCAGACGCTGACCCAGGATTCCACCGGCACCATGGCCTACCTTCAGTTCGAGGCGATGGGCGTGGAGCGCGTCCGCACGAAGAAATCCGTTGCGTATATCGACCACAACACCCTGCAGACCGGCTTTGAAAACGCGGACGACCACCAGTATATCCAGTCCGTGACGAAGAAGCACGGCATCTACTGCTCCAAGCCCGGCAACGGCATCTGCCACCAGGTGAACGTGGAGCGCTTCGGCAAGCCCGGCTGGACGCTGCTGGGCTCCGACAGCCATACGCCCACCGGCGGCGGCATCGGCATGATCGCCATCGGCGCCGGCGGCCTGGATGTGGCCGTGGCCATGGGCGGCGGCGCCTATTATCTGACCTGCCCGAAGGTCGTGAACGTGCATCTGACCGGCCGTCTGCAGCCCTGCGTCACCGCCAAGGATATCATCCTGGAGGTGCTGCGCCGCCTGAGCGTGAAGGGCGGCGTCGGCAAGGTGATGGAGTACACCGGCGACGGTGTGGCCACCCTGACTGTGCCCGAGCGCGCCACCATCGCCAACATGGGCGCCGAGCTGGGCGCCACGACCTCCGTCTTCCCCAGCGATGAGGTGACCGAGGCCTTCCTGCGCGCCCAGGACCGCGCCGACGACTATGTGCCGCTGGCCGCCGATGAGGACGCCGAGTACGACGAGACCGTGGAGATCGACCTCGGCACCCTGGTGCCCCTGGTCGCGCTGCCCCACATGCCCGACAATGTGGACACCGTGGAGCATGTCGGCCCCGTGAAGGTCGACCAGGTGTTCATCGGCTCCTGCACCAACTCCTCCTATCAGGACATGATGCGCGTCGCCCGCATCCTGAAGGGCAAGACCGTGCATCCCGACGTGTCCCTGGTCATCGGCCCCGGCTCCCGCCAGGTGCTGACCATGCTGGCCCGCAACGGCGCGCTGGCGGATATGATCGCCGCGGGTGCCCGTATCCTGGAGACCGCCTGCGGTCCCTGCATCGGCATGGGCCAGAGTCCCAAGACCAACGCCGTGTCCATCCGCACCAACAACCGCAACTTCTACGCCCGCAGCGGCACCCGCTCCGCCGGCATCTACCTCACCAGCTGCGAGACGGCCGCCGTGTCCGCCCTGACCGGCGTGCTGACGGATCCCCGCTGCCTCGACATCGACCTGACCGTGGCCACGCCCCAGCACTTCGATGTGAACGACAACCTGATCATCCCGCCCGTGGAGCCCGGCCTGGAGGACACCGTGGAGGTCGTGCGCGGCCCCAACATCCAGCCCTTCCCGCTGGGCAAGGAGCTGGCGGAGAATGTTTCCGGCACCGTGCTGCTGAAGATGGAGGACAACATCACCACCGACCACATCATGCCCTCCAACGCGAAGCTGCTGCCGTACCGCTCCAACGTTCCCTATCTGTCCGATTACTGCCTGACCCCCGTGGACGACGGCTTCCCGGCCCGCGCCAAGGCGGCCGGCGGCGGTCTGCTGGTGGCCGGCGCGAACTATGGACAGGGCTCCTCCCGCGAGCATGCGGCGCTGGTGCCTCTGTATCTCGGCATCCGCGCTGTGGCGGCCAAGTCCTTCGCCCGCATCCACCGCGACAACCTGATCAACAACGGCATCCTGCCCCTGACCTTCGTGAACGAGGCGGATTACGACGACATCACCCAGGGCGACAGCCTGTCCCTGAGCGCGGTGCGCGCGGCCATCGAAGGCGGCGCCACTGTGCTGACCCTGCACAATGATACCAACGGCCATGACTATCAGGTCAGCCTGGATGTCACGGCCCGCCAGCGCGGCATGCTGCTGGCCGGCGGCCTGCTGAACTACACCCGCCAGCAGAACAGCTGAGGAGCGCCATGTACCGATATCTGCTTGTAGACAACGACAATACGCTGATGGATTTTTCCGCGGCGGAGCACGCGGCCATCCGGGAGACCCTGCATGAAGCGGGGCTCCCGGAGGACGACGCGGCCTGCGCGCTGTACGCGTCCATCAACGATGCCCAGTGGAAGGCGCTGGAGCGCGGCGAGACCACCCAGGATCGCCTGCGCGTCCGGCGCTTTGAGCTGCTGCTGGACGCCCTCGGACGGAACGGGGCGGACGGCGCGGCCCTGAGCCGCCTCTATTCCGAGCGCCTCGGCTGCCATGCCGAGCTGCTGCCCGGCGCGGAGGAGCTGCTCGCGGCGCTGCGCCCGTGGATGAAGATCGCCATCGTCAGCAACGGCGTCAGCGAGATCCAGCATGCCCGGTTCAGCCGCAGTCCGCTGATGCAATATGCCGACACGGTGTTCATCTCCGGCGAGGAGGGCATTGCCAAGCCCGATCCGCGGGTGATCCGCACGGTGCTGGAGAGGCTCGGCTGCGAGGATCCCCGGGAGGCGGTCTTCCTGGGCGACAGCCCCACGGCGGATATCGCCTGCGCCGCCGCTGCCGGCATCGACAGCATCCTGATGAGCGCGACCAAAGCCGATGACCGCGCCCGGCAGACCGTGGCCTCTCCCGAGGAGGCGCGGCAGCTGCTGATGAAGCAGACGGTCGGCTTCCGCCCGGCTGTACCGGAGGACGGCGCGGCCTGCGCGGACATCCAGCGCCCCTACATCGAAAAGACGAGCGTCAATTTCCTGTACGAGCCGCTGACGGGGGCGCAGTTCGCTGAGAAGATCCGTTCGCTGACGCCGCGCTATCCGTTCATCGTGGCGGAAACGCCGGAGGGCGTCGCGGGCTTTGCCTACGCCTCCGCGCTGCGTCCGCATGACGCGTACATGTGGGACACCGAGAGCAGCGTGTATATCCGGGAGGACCTGCGCGGACAGGGCATCGGACGGATGCTGTACCGCCGCCTGCTGAAGCTGCTGGACGCCCAGGGCTTTCTGAATACCTACGGCTGCGTCACCGAGCCCAACGAGCCCAGCGTGGCGCTGCACCGGTCCCTCGGCTTCCGGATGCTCGGCAGCTTTCCGTCCACGGGCTTCAAGCGGGGCGCGTGGCACGGCGTGTCCTGGCTCTGCCGGATGCCGGAGCGCTATCCCGAATGCCCGGAGATCCCCGTATCCACCGACCGCATCGATATGGAGGAGCTGCTTTCATGAAATGGCTGATCGCGTCCGACCTGCACGGCTCCGCGCGCTACTGCCGCGAGCTGTTGGCTGCCTGGGACCGGGAGCGGGCGGACAAAATGCTTTTCCTGGGAGATGTGCTGTATCACGGTCCCAGGAACGACCTGCCGGAGGAATACGCCCCGAAGCAGGTGCTGGCCATGCTGAACGAGCGGGCCGACCGGATCCTCTGCGTCCGCGGCAACTGCGACGGCGAGGTGGACCAGATGGTGCTGAAGTTTCCCATCATGGCGGATTACGCCATCGTGACGGACGGCAGGCTCGTCATCTACGCCACCCACGGCCATGTGTACAACCTGCAGGAGCTGCCGCCGGTACAGCCGGGGGATATCCTGCTGCACGGCCATACCCATGTGCCGGCCTGCGAGGTGACCGACCGCTGCGTGTATCTGAACCCCGGCTCCGTGTCCATCCCCAAGAACGGCAGCTGCCACGGCTACATGACGCTGGAAAACGGCGTCTTCCTGTGGAAGGACATGGACGGCAACGTATGGAAGGAATACCGCCCATAAAGAAACGGCCTCCGCGCAAGCACGCGGGGGCCGATCATATTCAGAAAAAACGGTTCAGATGAAGCTTTCATCCTGATTGAACACGGGCACAAAGTCCTCCGAGGCGCTGAGCAGCTCCTGAAGGAAGCCCGGCAGGCCGAGGTCCTCCATGTGCTCGCGGACGCGGCGGTATTCGCGGTTCGTGATGCGCCGCGTCAGCCCGGGGATGGAAACGTTGTTGCAGGGGATATACTGGTGCATCAGGCTGACGGGCACGCCGGCGGGCAGGCTTTCCGCGATCCAGTCCAGCAGGCGGATGCTTTCGCCGGTCAGCCCGGGCAGGATCAGATGGCGGATCAGCGTGCCGCGGGTCATGATGCCGCCCTCATTGTACACGGGCGTGCCGGTCTGGCGGACCATCTCGGTGATGGCGGCGCTTGCCACATCAAAGTAATCCGGCGCGGCGGCGCACAGTTTGCCCATCTCCGCGGAATAATGCTTGAGATCCGGCAGATAGACATCCACCGCGCCCTCCAGCCGCCGCAGCGTTTCCACGGTCTCGTAGCCGGAGGAGTTCCACACCACAGGCACCGGCGGCCGGTACAGGCTCAGCGCCTCCAGGATCTGCGGCACATAGGCGGTGCCGGTGATCAGACTGACGCTTTCCATGCCGGCATCGACGAGACGCTCCATGCTGTCGGCCAGCTGCCGCGTTGTGAAGGGCCGGCCCTCGTTGCGGTGGCTGATATCGGCGTTCTGGCAGTAGGCGCAGCGCAGCGTGCAGCCGCTGAAGAACACCGCGCCGGTGCCGTTCCTGCCGCTGATGGGCGGCTCCTCCCACAGATGCGGGGCGATGCGGGCGATGAGCATGGTTTCCGGGAGCCGGCAGAAGCCGTGGCCGGTACCGGCATCGCGCACCGCGCCGCACTGACGGGGACAAAGCGTACAGATCATGCCGCGCCTTCCTTTCGTTCGTATGGAAACAAGGATAGCACATCCGCGAACAGAATGCAAGTTGACAAACGCGGCGTTCCGGGAGTATCATAACAGTACGGTCCCTTCCCGGGGCCGCCCGTGAACAAGCAAAGGGGGGAGAGGCTGATGATGAACAGGATCCGCGCCCTGACGGCGCTGCTGCTGACGGCGGCGGTGCTGCTGACCGGACTGCCGTCCGCGCTGGCGCTGGATACGATCCAGGCGTGCCACCGCGTCGCTTCGACCTATAAGGACAAGACCTACAGCAACGGCAGCGTGGTGCGCGTGTGGACGCTGGATACCGTGCAGGATGATGTCGACGCGGAGCTGGCGGCCATCGCCCAGGGCTACGCGGAGACCTACGGCAGCGATCTGCCCAAGGCGTCCAACAAAACCAGCGGCAACTCCCGCCTGGATGTGGAAACGCGCTACAGCCGCACCGGCCTGAGCTGGATGAGCTTCATGGTGCAGGCCAGGGTGACCTATCACCGCGACCTGATGAGCCAGGTCTTCACTACCCGAACCTATGATATGGAGACCGGTGAGCGCATCCGCCTGACGGATATCTTCTATGAGGACAGCGTCATCTGGCAGCTGCTGGCCGGCGTGGTGGAGGAGACCATCACCGACTATTTCCCGGACGAGGTGCCGGACAGGCAGCAGCTGAACGCCTGCCTGACCGAGGACGCGCTGAAGGAGGCCGAGTTCACGCTGCAGGGCATGTCCCTGGTGCTGCATTATCCCGCCGACCGCTTCTACCCGGATCATCATTCGCTGATCGAGGTCACGCTGATGTACCCCGATATCTACGAGTATATGACCGACGAGGCCTACCGCCAGACGGACAATCTTTCCTACTACAAGACCTGCGCCCTGACCTTCGACGACGGTCCCTCCCGCGTCAACTCCACGCTGGTGATGAACACGCTGTTGGAGCACGGCACCCTGGCCACCTTCTTCGTGGTGGGCAACCGCATCACCGAATACAAGGACATGGTGCAGCACGAGCATGACACCGGCAACTCCGTGGCGTATCACAACTGGAACCACGGCAACGTCAGCAAATCCAGCGGCTCCAAGCTGCGGGCGATGAAGGAAAAGTGCGACGATGCGCTGCTGGCGGCCATCGGCATCGCCGCGAAATACGACCGCGTGCCCTACGGCCTGTATCCGCAGATGATCGCCGCGAAGGTCGGCTGGGCGTACATCCAGTGGAGCTGCGACAGCTACGACTGGCGCGGTCTGAGCGTATCCGAGGTGCTGCACACCGTGAAGGCGCAGATCGGCGACGGCGGCATCATCCTCATGCACGATATCAAGGACAACACGCCGGAATCCTCCGGGCGGGTCATCGAGGCGCTGGAGGAGGAAGGGTATCTTTTCCTCACGGTGGACGAGCTGTTCGCCAAGGACGGCGTGATGCTGGAGCCCAACACGGTCTATTTCCACTGCACGGACGGCGCCACGGCGCTGAACGATTGAACCGCCGGATGGCAGCCCACGGCATGCGGGCTGCCTTTTTTGAACCGGTTTTGCCGGAAAAGTGTTCATTTTCGGGCCGAACAGGGCCTGTGAACGCGGCAAACCCCTTGCAAACCAACGAAAAAGATGGTATAATGCGCTCTGCCGGATTTTTTCACGGAGGCTTTGCTGTGTGAAAAATCGCCGGATCGCGGGGAACACCCCGGCGGTATGCGCGGCATCGGGCCGCGAACAGAGGCAGCGCGTCTGCCCTGCACCCTCAGTCATCGGACTGATATCAGTAAGGAGGAGCTTTATGCCCACGACTTCCTTTGATAAAGAATCCATCAAGGCTTCCATCATCGGCAAGCTGCAGCGCTACAACGGCCGCACCATCCAGGAGGCGTCCAAGCAGCAGATCTACAAGGCTGTGGCTTCCACGGTGCGCGACCAGATCATGCAGCGCTATACCATCGCCCGCGAGGAGCGCAAGGCGACCAAGTCCAAGCGCCTGTACTATCTCTCCATCGAGTTCCTGATGGGCCGCAGCATGTACTGCAACATGCTGAACCTGGTTTCCACCGATGCCTACAAGCAGGCCCTGTCCGAGCTGGGCGTGGATCTGCATGATATCCTCAGCGAGGAGCCGGAACCCGGCCTGGGCAACGGCGGTCTGGGCCGTCTGGCTGCCTGCTTCCTGGACAGCCTGGCCTCCCTGGATCTGCCCGCCATGGGCTGCACCATCCGCTATGAGTACGGCCTGTTCCGTCAGAAGATCGTCGACGGCCAGCAGGTCGAGCTGCCCGACTACTGGCTGTCCAACGGCAACTCCTGGGAGATCCCCGTGATGGAGGATACCTGTGAGGTGCATTTCGGCGGTCATGTGGACCAGGTCGAGGAGGACGGCGTGGTGAAGTATGTCCATCGCGACTACACCACCGTGGAAGCCGTGCCCTACGATATGCCCATCGTCGGCTACGACACCGCCACCGTCAACACCCTGCGTATGTGGTCCGCCCGCAGCCCCAAGCGCATCGACCTGTCCTCCTTCGGCGAGGGCAAGTATGTGCAGGCCACCGAGGAGATCGAGCTGGCGGAGGTCATCTCCAAGGTGCTCTATCCCGAGGACAACCACTACGAAGGCAAGATGCTCCGCCTGAAGCAGCACTATTTCTTCACCAGCGCCACCCTGCAGTACATCCTGAAGGACTTCAAGAAGCTGCACGGCACCAACTGGCAGCTGCTGCCCGAAAAGGTCTGCATCCATATCAACGATACCCATCCCGGCATGGCCGTGCCCGAGCTGATGCGTCTGCTGATGGACCAGGAGGGCCTGGGCTGGGACGAGGCCGCCGCCATCGTCGAGAAGACCGTGGCCTACACCAACCACACCATCATGGCGGAAGCCCTGGAGAAGTGGCCTGAGGAAATGGTCCGCCAGCAGCTGCCCCGCATCTATGACATCCTGTCCGAGATGAACCGCCGCCTGTGCGCGAAGCTGTGGGAAGCCTTCCCCGGCCAGTGGGAGCGCATCGGCAAGATGGCCATCATCTCCTACGGCCAGGTGCACATGGCCAACCTGTGCGTGGCGCAGACCTTCTCCGTCAACGGCGTCAGCCAGCTGCACGGCGACATCCTGAAGGAGGAGACCTTCCACGATTACTATCAGGTGATGCCCGAGAAGTTCTCCGCCATCACCAACGGCATCACCCATCGCCGCTGGCTGATGAGCTGCAACCCCGAGCTGACCAGCCTGATCTGCGAGGCCATCGGCACCGACTGGATCAAGAATCCCCAGCAGCTGTCCGACCTGCGTCCCTTCGCGGATGACGCGGCCTTCCGCGACAAGTTCGCCCAGGTGAAGCTGCACAACAAGCAGCGTCTGGCGAAGTTCGCGAAGGATACCCAGGGCGTTGATGTCGACCCCACCTTCATGTTCGATACCCAGGCCAAGCGCCTGCATGAGTACAAGCGTCAGATGCTGAACGCGCTGCACATCCTGGTGCTGTACAACCGCATCGTGTCCGACGAGACCTTCGAGATGGAGCCACGCGTGTTCTTCTTCGGCGCCAAGGCCTCTCCCGGCTACTATCGCGCCAAGCAGATCATCCGCCTGATCAACGCCCTGTCCCGTCTGATCGACAATCATCCCCGTGCCCGCAAGTACCTCAAGGTCGTGTTCCTGGAGAACTACTGCGTGTCCACGGCTGAGGTGCTGATCCCCGCCACCGAGCTGAGCGAGCAGCTGTCCACCGCCTCCAAGGAAGCCAGCGGCACCGGCAACATGAAGTTCATGATGAACGGCGCCCTGACCATCGGCACCATGGACGGCGCCAATGTGGAGATGTACGAGCAGGTCGGCAACGACAACATCTACATCTTCGGTATGCGCTCCGACACCGTGCGCGATATGTACCGCGAGCGCAACTACAACGCCATGTCCATCTTTGAGACCAACCGCGAGATCCGCCAGGCCATGACGCAGATGATCGACGGCACGCTGTTCCCGGAGAACGCCTCCGTGCTGCAGGACCTGTATCACAGCCTGCTGCTGGGCGATTACAACAACATGGCCGATCCGTACTTCGTGCTGAAGGACTTCGGCTCCTATTCCATGGCCCAGCGCCGTGTGGACGCCGACTACGCGAACAGGGACAAGTGGAACCGCATGGCCGTCATCAACACCGCCATGTCCGGCATCTTCTCCTCCGACCGTACCATCGCCGAGTACAACGATACCATCTGGCACCTGGATCCGCTCCAGCGCAAGAGCTGAACGGATACGGTCTGACACAGTCCCATCAGCCCGGGGAGAGGAACGAGCCTCTCCCCGGCTTTTTAAAGGGAAGAAAGGGGGAAGCATGGCGTTGCTGTGGCATTTCAAACGGGTCTTTGCCACGGACGGGGTGATCGACCTGTTTCCCATCAACCTGTATCCGCCGGATGACTCCATGGGCTTCGGCGAGTGCTACGATTTCATCATATCGCCCCATGGGAAGCGCCGGGAGGCCGGGCAGGTCAGCCTGCGCCTGGGGGAAAGCGCCGGCGTGTACTACTTCGGGCACATCGGCTACCATGTGGATCCGCCGTACCGCGGGCAGCATTTCGCCGAAAGGGCCTGCCGTCTGCTGATGCCCCTGATCGAAACGGTGGGGAAGACCAGCGTGGTCATCACCTGTGATCCGGACAATGCCCCCAGCCGCCGCACCATCGAGCGCCTCGGCTGCGAGTACGAATGCACGGTGCCCGTGCCGCCGGACCTTCAGCGCCGCTGGGACCTGAGCCCGGCCAAGTGCCGCTACGTGTGGCGGATGCCGGGAACGATGCGGAGGCTGGTTAGTGTTTAAGCCCCCCTTGCGCACAGAACCATCTGATTGCGGCTGAACTCCCTCAGTCGCCTGCGG
>R14__coassemble_1894_pt1 | contig 9624 bp, 8 predicted proteins | sample R14__metabat2_high_PE_015 | metagenome-assembled genome bin R14
GAGGCCGAGCTGGGGCGCGCAGCCTCCGCTGCGCTCCGGCTGTCGTGCCCGCCGTTTAAGTTTGGCCATAGCTTGTTTATTGGGGGAACGGGGGCAGCACTCTGAAGGCTCCCTCTTCGAGGGAGCTGTCGCCGCAGGCGACTGAGAGAGTTCAGCCGCAATCAGATGGTTCTGCGTGTAGGGGGTTGAGCAGTAACGGATCCGCAGGAGACCTCCGCGCCGTCCTCCGTTTTCTCCGGCAGCTTCCGCACCGCGACCGAACGCCACAGCCGCGTCTGCAGGAAGCCGCAGGCCGCCGTCACGCCGCCGCAGACCAGGAAGGTCGTTTCGCCGACGCGGTCGCCGCCGTTGCCCAGCAGCAGGAACACGATGTCGCCCACGGCCCACAGCGCGCCGGCCAGCAGCACCGTCCAGGCCGCGCTTGTGCCGGTTTTGAAGCACTCCTCGTTCCGCAGCGCGTCGAACTGCGGGGTCAGCCGCCAGGCGCGGAACAGGGCGGTGGCGCCGTTGAACAGCCCCAGCAGCGTCAGGGCGTAAAAGGGCAGCACATACACGCAGTACTGGGCCTTCGCCACCGTGAGCCCGGCAGTCAGGAAGGCCGCGGAGACCGTCAGCCACAGGGCCAGCAGCTGCGGCCGCGCCTTCCTCAGCGCGGGCCGGTCCGCCTCGTAGTAGCCGCCGATGTACCGGGCCACCTTGCGGGGCCTGCCGGTCTTCGGGTTCGTTTCGTATTCGGTCTGAAACAGGCCGAGCAGCTCCTTGCGGCGCATGGTTCGCTTCTCCTTCCGCGGTCAGCCGTTCAGGGCGAAGATGCGCAGCATGGCGCTCTCCACCGAGCCTTCGTCGTTCATCCGGCCGGATTTGACCTTCAGCTCCGTATCCAGGCAGATGTTCACCGCCTCGCGGATCTGTTTGTTGCCCAGCTTCTGCGTCTGCTTCAGCAGCTGGTTGCCCATCCAGGCGGTTTTGCCGGTATAGCCCAGCCGCTGCACGATCTCCGGCCCCGGCACCTTTTCGTACTGCATGATCTTCACATGCTGCATCATGCGGTACTGCCTCAGCAGCATCGCGAGGATGCCCAGCCGGTCCTCGCCGTTCTTCAGCAGATCCTCCAGAAGCCGGAACGCGCCGGTGCGGTTGCCCGCCAGCATGGCGTTGATCATGTCGAACACCCTGCACTCCAGCGAGCGCGTGGCAAGGGCGTCGATCAGCGCCGGGGTGATGGCGCTGCCGGGCCCCGCGGCCGCCGCCAGCTTGCGGATCTCCTGCTCCAGGATGCCCGCGTCGTCGCCGCAGGTGAACACGAGCTTCGAGGCCGTTACCGGGTCGAGCCCGCAGCCGCACTCCTCCGCGCAGGTGACGGCGTAGGCGTTGAGGTCATCGCCCTTCAGCTGGTCGATGAGCACCTCGGTGCCGCTTTTTTTGATGGCCGCCGTCAGCTTTCGCTTGCCGTCCGCCTTGCCGCGATGGAAGAACACCAGCACCGTGGAGGTGGGCACATGGGGCAGATAGGCCAGCAGGCTGTCCGCCGGATCGCCGCCCTTGCCGGCAAAGCCCGGCTGCTCCCGCACCAGCACCAGCCGCCTGTCCGCCATGAAGGGCAGCGTTTCGCAGGCGCTGATGATCGCGTCCGCCTCCGGCTTTTCCAGCTCCTCATAGTTCAGCTGCTCGAAGCCCTCCGGCAGCAGCGCCTTCCGCAGCGCGTTCAGCGCGTCCGTTTTGAGGGTCTCCTCCGTGCCGTGCAGCAGATACGCGCCGCTGACCGTGCCCTTTCCGATGCTCTCCAGAAACGCCCTGCGGTCCATGCCGCCGCCTCCCTTCTCCGCTTTTTGTCGGTCCGTTGCGGTTCATTTCCAGGTCGATACCGTATACGCCCCGTCCGTCAGGCGCAGCAGGATGGCGCCGCTCGTGCGGGTGCAGTAATACGCCGCGCCGCCCACGCGCTCCCGCATGCTGTTCTCCCGGGTCTCGTCGCCGCAGGAGACCAGCACCGTCTGCGGGGCCACCGCCGCCAGGAAGTCCTCCGACGAGGCGCCGGAGGAGCCGTGATGCGCGGCCTTCAGGATATCGGCCGGCGCGGCGGCGTACATTTCGTAGCGGCCGTCCAGGTCGCCGGTCAGCAGCAGCGTGGTGCCTTTCAGCTCCGCCAGCAGCGTCAGCGAATACAGGTTCGCGTCGCCGCCGGCGCGGACGCCCTCCGCCTCCGGCCACAGCACCGTGAGGGTGCCGGCGCCGGTCTCCAGCACATCGCCTCGGGTGACATGGCGCACCGTGGTGCCCGCGGCCCGCAGCTCCTCCACCAGTGCCAGGCATTCCTCGTCCACAGCCTGGTCCTCCGCGCCCGCGGGCAGGATCAGCTCCCGCACGGGGATGCCCTCATCCAGCAGCGAGCGCACGCCGCCGGCGTGGTCCGAATGCAGATGCGTCAGGATCAGCCGGTCCACACCGAGCCGGCGCGCGTGGAGGAACGCCGTCAGGTCGCTGTCCTCCTCGCCGGTGTCGATGACGGTCACGGTGTCGTCGTCCCACAGCACGGCGGAATCCGCGCTGCCCACGCTCAGCTGGATGTACTCCGTGCCCCGGTGCGGGTACGGGATCACCGACAGCACGATCAGCGCGAGGCCGGCGCCGCAGCATACGGCCATCCGGCGGCGCCTGTCTTTCCGCGCCACGCCGAGGCCGTAGAGCAGCAGCACGCAGCCGATGAGGGTCACCGCGCCGCCCGCCGCCGTCCACAGGGTGGTGAAGGGCAGCCTGCCCGCCTGCTCCACCAGCCACCGCAGCCCCTGATACATCATCGTCGGAACGACGCCGACGGCCTTCGCGGCGGGCATCCACACGGTCAGCGCCAGCACCAGCCAGCCGGAGCCGATCAGCAGCGAGGCCCAGGGGATCACGATCAGGTTCAGCACGATGCCGATGAGCTGCAGCTCCTGGTACCAGCACAGCATCGGGAAAAGCAGGCCGATCTGCGCGCCCACGGAGGCGGCGACCGCGCTCCGCAGCCTGTCCGGCAGACGGCGCACCCCCGGCAGCTGCCGCACCGCCGGCGTCACCAGCCCGATGCCCGCCACGGCCCAGAAGGTCATCTGAAAGCCCGAGGACACCAGCTGCGCCGGGTTGACGAGCAGCAGCAGCAGATACACCGTGAACAGCGACCAGGTGCTGTGCGTCCTGCGCAGCGTCAGCCTCCGCAGGCGCGAGGCCACCGTCAGCAGCGACGCGCGCACCACCGAGGGCGCGCCGCCCGTCAGCAGGCAGTACAGCGCCAGCAGCACGCTGATGCCGGCCAGCTGCGCGCGTCCGTCCGCGCGGCGCATCAGAAGCAGCAGCAGCCCGGCCACGATGGACACATGAAAGCCCGACACGGACAGGATGTGCGCCGCGCCGACCTTCGCGAAGGCCGCGCGGTCCTCCTCCGCCACCATGGAGCGGGTGCCCAGCAGCATGGCCGCGATGAAGCCGCCGGTCTCCTCGCCCATGGCCTCCGTCAGCCGCAGCGCCAGCGTGTGCCGCAGCGCCGCCAGCGCTCCCCGCAGGGAGAGGACGGAGGAGACGGCGCAGTCCGTGCAGCCGTACAGGCCGAAGTTCATGCCCTTGCCGTACAGGTAGCTTTGAAAATCGAAGCCGTAGGGATTGCTCTGCCCGGACGGCTCGTACACCGAGGCCGTGACCGTTACGGCGCAGCCTGGCACGAGGCCCTCCGGCACCTCGCCGTACCAGGACCAGTAGGCGTCGCTGCCCGCGGGCGCGCCGTCCACCGTCACATCGCACAGCCGGGTGGTGACATGGTCCTCGTCGCCGGTGACCACCTCATCGCACACGATGCCGGTCACCAGGTGCGTGCCCGTCTCCGGGATCGCGGGATGCCACGCCCGCCAGCCCAGCAGCACGCCCAGGGCGCACATGAAGGCCGCCAGGGCGAGGGGCCGGTGCTTCTCCGGCAGCAGCGCCGCCGCGAGGACCGCGGGCAGCATGGCCGGAAGGGCCCACAGCGGCTGCGCGCAGCCCCGGCCGATGAGGATGCCCGCGCTCAGCCCGGCGCAGCACAGCGGCAGCCCCAGCGCCACCAGGCGCCGGAAGCCCGCGGAGCGCAGATACGCCCGGACGCCGTCCGCCGCCATCAGAAGTCGCAGACCATGCCGCAGCGGGCCAGTTCAACGCCCGGCAGGATGGCCCGGGCCTCCTTCAGCAGGGTCTCCCGGTCGATGTTCGGATTCAGGTGGGTGATGACCAGCCGCTTCGCGCCCCGCTCCTTCGCCAGCCGGGCGCACAGGGACGCGGACAGATGCGGCTTGCCCTCCGCCCACAGCGCGTCGGTGAAGAGGCCGTCCGCCAGCAGCAGATCGGCGTTCTCCGCCAGGGCGGGGAGGTCCTCCGTGGTGTTGGTGTCGCCGGTGAAGGCCAGCGTTTTGCCGCCGGAGGTGATCCGGTACATCAGCGCGGTCACGGGATGGCGCCCCCGCAGCGCCCGCACCTCCGTATGGCCCACGGTCACGGTATCGCCGGGGCGCAGGGTGTGCAGCTCCAGCAGCGGGCTGGCCGCGGCCTCGCGGTACACGGGCATGGAGGGATCCTCCGGGCCGTAGACCTTCAGCGGCGCGCAGCCGGCGGCCTTCGCGTCCGCCAGGCGGTAGAACAGCGGCAGCAGGTCGGAGCAGTGGTCGAAATGCCAGTGGCTGAAGAAGAGCGCGTCCAGCTCCTCCGGGGCCGTCAGCGCCGTCAGCGCGGACAGGCAGCCGGTGCCCAGGTCCAGCTGCAGCTTTTCCGTGCCGGTATCCAGCAGATAGCCGGAGCAGGCGCCGCCGGGCGCGGGATAGGGTCCGTTCATGCCGAGGATCGTCAGCTTCATCGCAATGCCTCCTGTCGGATAAGCGCCGGGAAGGTCTGTCCCGGAAAATCGGAAAAAAGAGGGCAGCGCCCTCTTCGGAAGATCAGAGATAGAGCCCGGGATACAGGCTGCTCGTGCCCAGCACGGAGCCGTTGAAATCCCGCATCAGGCGCACCTGGGGCTGGGAACGGCGCATGGCCCGGCCGGTAACGCGGGTCACGCCCTCCGCCGCCATCACCGCCATGGAGCGGTGCAGCAGCGCGCGTCCCATGCCCTGCCCGCGGCATTCGGGGCGGATGTAGATGCCCACCAGATCGCAGTTGTCGCCGGCGCCGGCCATCAGGATCTCGCCGATGAGGGCGCTGTTCTGGTACAGCCCCAGGGCCAGGAAATGCGGCTGGCGCATCAGGCTGCGCAGATAATCGCCGGTGATGAAGGACAGATCGTTCTCTCCCATCCGGGCGGCAAAGGCGTTCTGCTCCTCCGGGGTGTTCAGCGGCGCCTGCACCACGGAGCAGGACATGGGGATGCGTCCGTCCCCCGCGGGGATCTGCAGGCTGAGGATATCCTCCGCGTCATCCATCTGCAGGCCGCACTCCAGGTAGAAGTGCTGCAGCTGCGTGTCCGCCGGATGCACCGCCGTGTAGACCCGGGCGCGGTACTGCAGATTGCTGTCCCTCAGCTGACGCGCCCGCGCCACCAGCGAGCCGAACAGCATGCACCGCGCCGCCGGCTGACTGTCCAGCGAAAAATAGATGCTGATGGGGCAGTCCGGGTACAGGTGCGGCATGAAGGACATGATCACATAGCCGCGTCCCAGCTCGTTGTTCATATCATCCAGGGCCACGAAAACATCCTCCGGCGGCAGCCCGCCGGCCGGCCCGACCGGATGTGTGATGGTTATCATGCTATCGTTCCTTTCGTTGCTCATCGGGCCTTCGGTCCGGTGAGCTGAACGGAGTTTGCCGGCCGCGGCCGTCACTCCTCCGGCACAGCCGTCACGAAGTACAGGATGTCGCCGATATAGCGGATGCCGGAGTTCGCGTTGATCTTCTCGCCGCCCAGCACCACCCAGGTGGAGGAGCCGCCGTCCATGTTGTAGGCCTGCTGCACGCCCAGGGCATAGAGCAGGTCGATGAACTCGGTCAGCTTCAGGCCCTGGGAGCCGCGGTTCTCCGGGCCCTCGGTGGCCACGATGAGGTAGGACAGATGATCCATCTGGCACAGGGCGATGCGCTGGGTGCGCTTGTTGGGCGCGCAGATGGCGTCGCCCCACTCGGAGCATTTTTCCCCGTCGATGATCAGGCCCGGGCCGAAGGAGAAGGTCTGCGCCACGGTGCCGGTGTATGCCGCCAGCTTTTCCTTGGTGGGCGTGGGGATGATGTGCATATCGCCCTCATCGTCGATGATCAGCAGATCGTAATCCTTGTTGACCTTGTCGCGCAGCAGCTCGCCGTTGCGCACGATGTAGCCCACGGAGCGGTTCAGGAAGAAATCGCCGTTGATGGCCAGCACGGCCTTCTCACGCTTGGCGATCACATCGGCGCGGGCGGTGGACTTGGCCGGATACTTCCGGTAGGTGGCGGTGCGCAGCTGGCTCGCGTCGGCGATCTGCACCCACACCAGCATGATCTCCGTCTCGTAGGCGCGCATCGTTTCGATGCGGACCGACAGGCTGGGATCCAGGTAGCCGCTGTCGTCCTCCAGGTAGGCGTCCTCATGGGGCGCGTAGGGCGTATCCTCCGTCAGCGGGATGGGATCGACCGATTCCGCCTCCAGCGTCACGGGCACATACTCCGGCACGGCGTAATCCACGCCTTCGCTTTCCTCGGCCAGGCCGGGCATGACGCCCGTCAGCAGGAGCATCGCCAGCGTCAGCGCCGTCATCCGGCGGAGCCGGTTCCGAATCATCATCCGTTTCATCATTTTTTTCGATTCCTTCCGTATATATGAAAGGTCAAAGGTCATTGTGGGGAGCGTCCGCCGGGGTACTGCCCCCCCTTGCAGCGCGTGTTCCACACCCGGGCTGAAGAAGGGACGTGGTTTCATGCGGCTTGGTCGCCCGGCGGCATGGTTGACTTACCCACCGGCTTGCAATGCCGTCCCCGGGCGGCTCGGGCTGCGACCGGTCCCTTTGAATCCGATCTTCGATCGGATGGGACCGGCCGCAGATTCGCCGCCGTGCCCTCCATGCGGGGTTGCCCGCCGGTTTGCGGCTTGGGGGAGTGAACCGTTCAGGGCTCCCTCCCCGATGGGGCTGTCGCCGCAGGCGACTGAGGGAGTTCACCCGGACCCGGATGCTCCCGCGCGCAGGGGGCTTGAGCGGTAATTCCGCCGCTCAGTCAGAACAGCAGGCTGATGGCCTGGTAGACCGTATCCACGCCCAGCACGCGCACGCCCTCCGGCGGGGTCAGGCGCTTCAGGTTCTCCTTCGGCACCAGCAGCGTGGTGAAGCCCATGCGGGCGCACTCGCTGACGCGGCGGTCGCACTGCGGGATCGCGCGGACCTCGCCGGCCAGGCCGACCTCGCCCATCACCGCCACATCCGCCGCGACGCTCTGGTCCTTCAAAGAGGACGCCGCCGCGAGGCACAGCGCCAGATCGGCGGCCGGCTCGGACAGCTCCAGGCCGCCCGCCACATTGATATACACATCCTGATTGCCGGTGCGCAGATTGCACCGCTTCTCCAGCACCGCCAGCAGCAGCGCCACACGGCCCGTATCCGCGCCGTTCACGGTGCGCCGGGGCGTACCGAGGAAGCTCTGGGTGGTCAGGGCCTGCACATCGCACAGGATGGGCCGGGAGCCCTCCAGACCGCAGAACACCACCGAGCCGCTGACGCCCTTCGCGCGGTGGGACAGCAGCTGCTCCGAGGGGTTCGGCACCACCTGCATGCCCGCGGAGGTCATCTGGAACACGCCCAGCTCGTTGACCGAGCCGAAGCGGTTCTTCACGGCGCGCAGCAGACGGTATTCCTGCTGGCGGTCGCCCTCGAAATACATCACCACATCCACCATGTGCTCCAGCATCCTGGGGCCGGCGATGGCGCCCTCCTTGGTGACATGGCCCACCAGGAAGATGGCCGTGCCGGATTCCTTGCAGATGCGCATCAGCAGGCTGGTGCCCTCGCGGATCTGGCTGACGGAGCCGGGGGCGGAGGCCATCTCCGGCCGGTACATCGTCTGGATGGAGTCCACCACCGCCACATCGGGATGCAGCTGGTTCAGCTTGTCCTCGACCCCCTCGAGGGAGGTCTCAGCCAGCACATAGAGGTTCGGTACGCTGATGCCCAGCCGGTTCGCCCGCAGCTTCACCTGCTTGGCGGATTCCTCGCCGGACACATACAGCACCTTGGAGCCGTTCTTCGCCAGGTTGGCGCACACCTGCAGCAGCAGCGTGGATTTGCCGATGCCGGGGTCGCCGCCGATGAGCATCAGCGCGCCCTCGACGATGCCGCCGCCCAGCACCCGGTCCAGCTCGGAGATGCCGGTGCCCGTGCGGGCCACCGCGTCCTCCGGCACATCCTTCAGCAGCATGGCCGCGGAGCCGCTGCCCGGACGCTGCTTCAGCGCCTTGACCGGCGCCGCCGCCTTGCCCTGGGCCGCCACGGATTCCTCCATGGTGTTCCAGGCGCCGCAGCCGGGGCACCGGCCGATCCACCGCGGCGATTCGTATCCGCAGGAGGTACAGGCATAGATACTGGTCACCTTCGCCATACGCCGTCACCTCCGCAGATCGTTGCGGTCCATTATAGCATAATCCGCGCCGCCGGAAAAGGGGGCAAAAGGCCACAATCGGGACAAAATCCCGACTTTTTTGCAAAAAGATTGCATTTATTTCGTTTTTGTCATATTTTTGTCCGCTCCGGCGCACGAAAAAGGCACAGCCGCGCGGACTGTGCCCTGAGGATGCTTGGGGATCAGTTGCTGTCGCCGGAATCGGTGGTCAGCTGGGACAGGCTGGGGATCTCCGCCACGGTGCCGGAGGTGTTGTACAGGCTGTCCGGCAGCTCCAGATAGGAGGTGTTGACGAAGCCGCGGGCAATGTTCTTGCCGAAGGGCACCTCCACATAGGACCAGCCGCCGTAGGACGCCAGATAGGTCACGGTGGTGCCGGCCTCGATGGTGGTGGTGGTGCGGGACGCGGTGATGGGGTCATCCGTCAGGGCGCAGGCGGTCGTGACGCGGACAGACTCGTACGCCAGGTTCAGCTCCTGACCGGGCAGGATCGCATCGGCATTGAACAGGGAGCCGCGGATGAAGCCCACACGGTAGTTGCTGTCGTTGAGCTGATACATCACCAGCAGCCAGCCGTCCTCCCAGCCGCAGGCCCAGATGGTGCCCAGCGTGCTGACGGAGGCCTTCGATCTGGCGCCGCGCCAGGAGCGGGTGGTGGGGCCGGAATACACCGGCAGGTTGTAATGCTTGTAATTGTTGGCGATAACGTTGACATATTCAAAGTCCGGCAGCTTGTAGGCCAGCTCACGGGCGGCGGAGGCGGGTACGGCGGCCAGCACAAGCGCGAGGCACAGGCACAGTGTTACGGCGGAGCGCAGCAGCTTTTTCATCGGCATTCCTCCCGGGAAGCAAAGCTTCCCCATCATGTTTACGATTTATTATACGACTCAAAGCAATTTTCGTCAACCTCAAAGTTCCGCACGCTTGGGGGCTGAGGATGAAAAGGTTTCTGGCCAGGCCTTTTTTTACCGTGCGTGTTCCACGCCTGATCTGAAGAAGGGACGGGAAGTCCTTTCCGCGCGGCGGAAAGGACCAAAGGCCGCCGGGACACAAATC
>R14__coassemble_1905_pt1 | contig 9564 bp, 13 predicted proteins | sample R14__metabat2_high_PE_015 | metagenome-assembled genome bin R14
TCCCCCACGTCTGAAAAAAACCCTTGCGGGAAAAGTGGGCGCCGGGTACGGTCCTCTAAGATAACGCACGGGCGCAGGACTTAAGTCAACAACGCGCTACGCCATCTAAAATTGTTGCGGACAGACCCTCAGGCAAGGATGAAGCCCGACACCGGGTACCGCACCGCAAGGCAACGCACATCTGCAAGGCCCTTGAGAACTCCGAAATCCTTATTCCACCGCCGCCCTGACGGCCTTCGCAAAGGCCGCGGAGCCCATCAGTCCGGCAGCCAGGCGCGCGGCAGTCGCCGGATCCGCCGGCAGCTGATAGCCCGAAACCAGCGGCTTTTCCTTCTGGAAGGGGTCGCCCAGCGTCAGCCGGTCGTACCGCTGCAGGATGGCGTCCCACGTGTAGCCGCAGACCCGCGCGGCCGTCTTCAGGCCGGTGGGCGCGTGCTCCACCGTCACCGTGTCGTACAGGTACACCTGCTGCAGCGCGCGATAGGCGGCGTACTCCTCCGTATCCCCCAGCAGCAGAAAGTCCACCGTCAGCACCGCGGGCACCGTGTCGCAGCCCCGGTCCAGCTCCGCCCGGGCCGCCGCGGTCAGCTGCGTCTCGTCCGCGTCGCTGCCGCCCTCCAGCAGGGAAACGTGCGGCACCGCCCAGTCGCCCACGCGGGGCGAATCCAGCCACACGGCGGATGTCAGCGTACGCTCGCCGCCCTTCGACGCCACCGGGATGATCCGCGTCACCAGGTCCTCCGTGCTTTCCGTCCAGCTGAGGCCCGTGAGGTTCTTGCCGTAGGCCACGGTCACGCCACGGTCCACGGTGCCGTCCGGCAGCAGATACCAGTCCAGGTCGTCCCGCACCACCCGCAGCCGCAGCTGCCGCACGATGCCCTCCTCCGGGTCCAGCAGCGCCCGCACGGGATTCCGCCAGCCGATGTCCCCGGAATAGCTGTCCGTCACCCCGGCGATCAGCTGCCCGTCGTACCGCCCCACCATGGCGGAGCGCAGCGCTGTCAGCTGCTCCGGCAGCGCGTCGGTCGATGCCGTCAGGTCGCAGCCGGTCAGCATGGCACAGGCCAGATCGTAGGCGATGTGCAGCGCCCGGGCCGTCACCTGCCGCGCGGCGGTATCCACCGTCACCTCCGTCACGCGGAACAGCTGCGGGCGGATCTGCCCCGGCGCGCCGTACACCATGTACGCCCCGGCGGAATCCGCCACCGTGCGTGGGGACGCCTCCGTTTCCTCCAGCGCCTCCGCCGGCGCGTAGCCCGTCACGCCGGCCGCCTCCACCAGCAGCAGGTCGTCCTTCCGGCCAAGCACCTCCGCGTCCGTGCCCGCCGGCAGCAGCGCGCGGCGGCCGGTGCCGTCCGCGAAGGCGTAGACCGGGCAGGGGATCACCGTGCGCGCCGCGGCGTGCAGCGGCGTATCCACCTTCTCCGTCACCGTTCTGCCGCTCTGCTGCAGCGCGATGACCGGCGATTCCCGCAGCGGCACCGGCACCTTCAGCACCGCGTCCGGCCTCAGCAGCTGCCAGCGGCCGTCCGGCGTGATGGGATGCGTCAGCGTCAGGTCGTACCGTCCGCCGGCCACCTCCGTCACCACGCAGCTGTCCGGCTGCAGGATGCCCAGGCCCAGCCCGGCGGTATCCTCCGCCCCGGGGCCGTAGATCGTGATCATCAGAAGAACCTCCAGTTCAGCGTCAGCACGGCGCTGTCCACCGCGCCACTCGTCGTTTCCCAGCCGATCGTCGTGTACCCGGCCTCCAGATACTGCTTCTCTCCCAGCACATGGGTGCCGGCGCTCTCCGCCGGGTCGCCGTTTTCATCCAGCAGCCAGCAGTCGCCGCTTTCCCAGTCCAGCAGGACGCCTCCGGTGATGTCCTCCAGCGTCACCGCCGTGTCTCCCACCGTCAGCACGGCGGAAAAGCCGCCCCGCAGCGTGATCACCGCCGGCACCCGCAGGTCGCCGGGATTGTACACCCGCTCGCCGCTGGTCACCGCGCGGCCCGCCGTCGGCGCCGGATACATCCGCCGGAAGGGCTCCGCGGTGAAGCTCACCGTGAAGCTGCGCCAGCCGTCCGCTTCGTCCGTCAGCGTCACCGCCGAGGTGATCCGCGCGGCGTGACTGTAGCCCGGATCGTTGCCCAGCACCAGGGTGCCGCTGCCCTGCAGCCAGCGCAGCAGCGCCCGCACATCGCTGCCGGGACGCAGCCAGCCGCCGAGGGTCAGCGTCACCGCGCCGAACACCGGCTCCTCCGTGCCCTCCGGCACCGTCAGCACGCCGCTGCGGCCGGGGATCGTGACCGTGGTCACGCGCTCCTCCGCCCGCGTCCGCGCCGGGTACGCGGATACCACCGCGCCCATCACCCGGCTGTCCGTTCCGTTCCACAGGAACCATGGCATCATGCTCTTATCCTCCATAGCCCGTCCTCAGCGCCTGCGCGGCCTTCGACGCGGCGTCCGCGGGAGCGTCCGTGCCGGTACCGGCGGCTGATCTCGCCGCGTTGTAGCGCTCCATGGCCGCCGCCGCCCGCTCGATGGCCGACGCGGCGGTGTTCCAGGCTGCCGCCGCGCTGTTCCCGGCCTTCTGTACCGTGTCCGTCAGGGTCTTCGCGGCACTGTCCGCCTCCCGGGACACCTTCTCCAGCTCCTCCCGCCACTCCGACGCGTCCAGCGTCAGGCTGGCCTGCAGCGTCATGCCGTCCATCTCACGCCTCCTCCGCCAGATACACCGCGCAGGGCAGCGCTTCGCCGTCCTCCCAGCGGGCGCGGAAATCGAAGGCCAGCGCCGCGGGCTCGTCCGGCTTCGCCGTCACCGACAGCCCGGCGTGATTCACGGCGTTGCGCAGCACCACCGCCACCGGGCCTGTGGGCGTGTCTCCCGCCCAGCACAGCGTTTCGCCCTCCTCCGCCATCGCCGGAACGCCCGCGCCGCCGGTCAGCAGCCGCAGCGCGGTGTCGTTCCAGCTGTGCAGCGCGCCGGTCAGGCGGATGTCCCAGCCGGTCACCGCCACGCAGCCCTCCGCCGCGCCGGGGATGCCCGCCACCGTCAGCGTCTTCGTTTCCGGCACGCAGCGCACCGTCGTGCCGCCCGTCGTCACGCCGAGGAACGCGTCCCCCGCGGCGGCGGACTCCAGCAGCGCCGTCATGGCCCCGGCGTCCGCGCAGCCCGACGGATCGACCCCCGCCAGCAGCACGCCGCTGCCCAGCACCATGCGGCCCAGGCAGTCCGCCCGGATCGTCTTCAGCATCGCCCTCACTCCTTCTGCCACAGCACGCCGAGCTTCGCCCGCAGCACCGGCGTACCGTTGTCATCCGCCTGCTCCGCCGTGCCGCGGCGCACCCACAGCCAGCCGTCGCCGGCCTTCTCCAGCGCGCCGGCCCGCGGCACCGCCACATTCAGCCGCACGGCGAACCCCGCGCGGCAGTCGTGACCGTTCTCCTCCGGGAAGTACGCGGTCACCGCGCAGGTGCCCTTGTCGGGATACGGCACCGGCGTCCAGTTAAAGGTCACCAGGGGCGGCATGGCCTCCGGCGGCACCTGGCCCTCGGCATATACAGGCAGCCCCGTCTTTTCCAGCAGCTTCGTCATCGCCGCAAGCGCGTCCTTCATCCGATCCTCCTCTTTTCACATCACCCGTACGGGGGATTTCGCCTCTGCGGAGGCGACCAAAGGGCTTTCCGGTCGCCCTTTGGAAACCTTCGGGGCGCAGGCTTTGTCCTTCATCCGGTCCTCCTCTTTTCACATCGCCCGTACGGGGGATTTCGCCTCTGCGGAGGCGACCAAAGGGCTTTCCGGTCGCCCTTTGGAAACCTTCGGGGCGCGGATTTTGATCTTCATCCGATCATCCTTTCCGCGTCCACCCGCGCCACCTGCCAGCCGCTGGCCTCCGGCGCGGGAACGCCCTCGCCTGTCACCCGGAACACGCTGCCGTCGCGCATCCGCTCCACGCGGTCGCCGTCCGTCAGGTCCATGTCCCGGTCATAATACAGCCGGATCGTTTCCCGCGCGGCGCGGCGGCCGAAGCGCGTCGTCTCCGCGCAGCCCTCCCACACCACCGCCGCGGAGAAGGTCTCTCCCGGCGACCACACCGTCAGCGTGCCGCCCAGGCCGTCCGCCGCGCGTTCCGGCACCATCAGGCAGAACAGCTCCGCGTGCCGCTCCAGTCCGCCCGTCACAGCGCCACCTCCGTGAACATCCGCTGCCAGCAGCCGAGCCGGTCGGCAAACGCCGCGCGCCAGCTCTCCGCGTTGGTCACCGACCAGTCGCCCAGCTTTTCGCTGACGGTACCGCCGTGGGCGTCGTCCCAGGCGGAGATATCCCGGCACAGCCGCAGAAAGGCCTCCGGCGGACGCAGCTCCCACACGGTGCCGTCCGCCTCGTCGAAGTCCGGCAGGGAACCGGCCTCGTACACGCCGTAGCCCTTCACGGCGAACCAGGTCGCCCGGCTGTCGGGGAGAGGCGCGGTCAGCGCCCCTCCCTCCGCCGCCACCTGCCCGCTGACCGTGTCCAGCACGAACCAGCAGCGCGTGGCGGCCATCACCTCACCCACCGATACGGCCATGCTTACGCCTCCGTCAGGGTCATGCGGTACAGGCAGTCCGGCTGGATCACCCTGGCGCCGCACACATGCAGGCCCTTCACGCCGTCGTCGAAGCCCTTCTCGCGGCGGTAGGCCTCGGTGCGCACCACCTGGGAGGCGAAGGTCACCGCGTCCTCCGTCATGGCGATCATCTCGCCGTCCAGGTCGGCGCTGATGTAGATATCAAAGCCCGCGGCACGGGCCACGGCGCCCTCGGCCAGGCGCGCGTCCGCGGCGTTGGTGCCCACCACGAAGCGGTTATCCAGCAGCAGGCTGCTCTCCACGGCGGGCGGCACGATGAGCTTGCGGCCCTGGCGCGGCACATGCTTGCTGTCCAGCGCGGTCTTCATCGTCACGATCTGCGCGTAGATGTCGGTGCCGCTGGCCTCAGCCGTGGTGCCGGCACCGGCGCGGATGACCCCCAGCAGATAGCTCTCGGTGTCCTCCGCCAGGCGGCGGGCGGCGTTGGCCATGGCGGCGTCCATCAGATCGGCGCGGGCCTGGGCGGCGTCCACATCGCTGAGGAAAAAGTTGTAGTACACGGCGTGGTCGATGGTCAGCGTGCGATCCTCGCCGTCCAGCTGCTCGGGCTCGGCCAGATCCTCGCCGGCGTTGTAGGGGCGCACGGTGATGTCCGCCAGGGACTGGATATGCACCGTGTCGCCGTACTGGGTGATGTCGCCCTCATAGGCGCGGTTGCACAGGCTGCCGAACACCAGGTTCTTCTTCAGGCCCTCCAGCAGACGGGCGGACCACACTTCGGGAATAAACTTGCTGATTGCCATGCTTTTGTCTCCTTTCGTTTGTCGGGGGATTTTTCATTGACTGTTTCAAAGCGCTTCCATGATGATGACTTTTGCTGCTCCAACCTCATCCGTCTGCCGCGATTGGGTCGATTTCATTGCCATACAAGCTCCGCGGCAGCCACCTTCCCCTGAAGGGGAAGGCTTTGGATCGTCCGCCCGCAAACTCCGGCTTCCCCTCTGGGGAAGCTGTCGCCGCAGGCGACTGAAGAGGTTTGGCGAAGCTGCCGAGACCGCCACAAGGGTGGTCCGCGAAGCTGCCACGACTGCCACAGGAGAGGCATTACGAAACGGACTGACGAGGTCCTTCCCCGGGAGGCCCCCGCGCTCTCCCCGCGTTCACAGCGCCTCTCCGGCCAGCAGGCCCTTCACCTCGCTCCAGCGGCGGTTGATCTCCTCCGGCTTCCATCCGCGCAGCGCCTCGAGGGTGATCGCGGGGCCGGTCTCCACCGGGGGCCGCAGCTCCGCGGGCGGCGCGGCGAACAGCCCGGGCCAGCTGCGCTTCATCGCCGGGATCAGCGACTCCGCGCCGGTGATCCCGCCCTCGTCGTCCCAGTCCAGCGCGGACACATCCGCCCGATCGGCCAGCAGCCCGGCGGCGTCATGCCCCGCGCCCGCCGACTCCAGCGCGCTGCGCAGCAGCCTCCGCAGCTGCTTCTCCGTCCGCGCCGCCAGCCCGGTCTCCCTCGCCGCCAGCCGCTCCTCGCGCTCCCGCAGCGACGCCTCCAGCTCCGTCAGTTCCTCCTCCGTCATCAACGGAATCCCTCCTTCCAGGTTTTTGCCGCGTCCGCCAGGCCGTCCGTCAGGAACGGCCGTTTCGCGTGGATCACCGGCGCGTAGGGCAGCGAGCAGCCCACCGTCACCGTGTCGCCCGCCACCCCGGCGCGCACATCCCTTTCCAGCGCGCCCGTGCGGCGGATGGGACTGCCGTAGCCGCTCTCCATCCGCGCCCGCACCGCCGCCGGGGCCAGCGCCGCCAGCTCCTCCAGCAGCTTATCCGGCTCGGGAAAATCCGGCAGCGTCAGGTCGCAGCGCACAGGGCGTCCACCTCCTCGCTCTGCAGCATCGGGTTCAGCTTCAGCGCGGTGCGGCGGTCGATGTCGTCCCGCGCCAGGGCGATGGCCTGCACCGTCTCCAGCGCGTTCTCCAGCTGCTGACGCTGGAAGCGGATCTCCTCTGTCCGCACCCCCAGATAGCCCAGCAGCCCCTGCAGAAACTCCGTCACCTGCCACTCGTAGCGGTCGCTCTTCAGATCGAGATTCGCCCTCGCCGCGCGGATGGCCACATTGGTCAGGCTGCCGCCGGTCAGCGCGCGCAGATCCAGCGCCATGTAATCGTCGTACAGCGCCTTCTCCAGCAGCTCCAGGGCCGTGCGCCGCGCCTCGTACGGCACCTCGATGGTGTGCGGCTCCGCCGTCGAGCCGCCGCCGGTGCCGTCCGAAAGGTTCGCCACCGCCTTCAGCCGGCTGATCTCCGCCAGCATCTCGGCAATGTCGTCCGTCGTGCCGCCGAAGTTGTTCAGCACCCAGTACACATCGTTGGCGCGGTCCAGGTTGTCGGCAAAATCCGACAGGATGCGGTCGTACGCGTCGATCTTCGCGCGGATGGCCGGCGTCAGCTCGCTGCGGTGCTCCGCGTTGGCGAACAGCGGGATCACCGGCAGGCCGCGGCAGACGCGCTCCTCCAGCACCTCGCAGCCGTCGCCGCGCAGCCGCAGCAGGGTGATCCGCCCCTCCTCGAACAGCCGCGCGTACAGCGGACGCTCCGGCGCGCTCTGCCAGAACTGCACGCCCGCCCGCAGCGCGCCGGTCAGCTCGTCCCACAGCGGCGCGAAGCCGGAGAGCGGCCCCCGCGCGGCGTCCAGCACCTCCAGCGCCGCGCCGTTCCAGTAGCCGAAGGCCACGCCCTGCAGCAGCGCGCGCTCTCCCAGCTGCGACAGCCTGCGGTCGAACCCGCTGCCAAGCCTCGCGCGAACAGCCGGCGGCAGCGTCACGCCGTTCTGCAGCAGATACTGGTTCTGCTGGCACACGAAGCGGTACAGGAAGCCCGAGCCGATGCGGTTGCCCACCACATCCTCCGTCACGCAGCGGGTGCGGCGGCGGCCGGTCTCATCCCGGGTCTCCAGCTTGCGGGCCTTCAGCACGGTCTTCCGGGCGATGGCGGGATTCTCACCGCGGAAGTAGGCGTCCGCCTCCAGCGCCCTGGCAAAGGCCGCCGAGCCCTTCGTTTCCCTGATCAGCCGCGCAAGGAACGCCGTCCTGTCCTCCGCGGCCGTGTAATCCTGATAGAAAAGCATCGTTGCTCCTTTCTGTTGATGGGATGTTATCCTCTCCCCAGCACCCGCACGGCGCAGGCGGCGGAATCCGGCGCGTCGTCATGCTCGGCGAACTCGCTGTAATCGAGGATCTGGTTCAGGTACGCCGGATCGGTGCCTTCCAGAAACAGCAGCTCCGGCCAGGCGCGGCGCAGATGCGTGGCGATCTTCATGTACTTGCCGCTGTGCTCGCTGTACAGCCGCACCGGCATGCCGCGTCGCCGCAGCTCCGCCGCCAGGTAGCCCTTGTCGCCGTTGGTTTCGCAGTACACCGGCGCGCAGCGGTGGGCGTCGCACTCGCACAGGATCTCCTCCAGCGCGCCGTCCACATGGCCGCGCCACAGCCGGCCGTACAGCACGATGCCCGCCGGGGTGCGCTTCGCCAGGGTCAGCGCCGTGCAGTCCGCGCCGCCGTAGGCCGCGTCCACATGGGCGATGCCGTCCCACAGCAGCCGCTCGTCCTTCGTGAACCGCGGCGCCGTGGGGAACAGCGCGTTCTCCCGGGCGATGTGCCGCAGCTCGTAGTTGGCGGCGAACAGCGCCGGGGACAGCCGCTGCCGCAGCGTGTTCAGCTCCTCCGCGGGGATCAGCCCCGTGGTGTAGCAGTCGTAGCGCATGGCCGGCGGCATCAGCGCCAGCGCGTCCTCCGGATGCCACGGCGTGGCCGTGTTGATGATCCTGCCGCCCGGGCTGCGGATGTTCTGCAGCTCCATGTACATCTGCCGCGTGCGCTCGCGCTCCGGCGGCGATACGCGGTCCTTCAGGTTCACGATGTCGTCCGTGAACACCCACTCCGCGTGACGCCCCGTCACCGACGCCCCGATGCCGGAGCCCATCAGCTGCGCCGCGCCCCTCGGCGCCCGGAAGCATGAGGCCGTGGCCTCCAGCGCCCCGGAGCGGTTCACCGTCACCGGCACGCCCCACACGCAGCCGCTCAGGTACCGCATCGCCCGCGTCTGCAGGATCAGCTTCACCTGGCGGATGATCTCCTCCGCGTCGTCCTCCGTTTTGCGGAAGAACAGGATGCTCTCCCGCGGCCGCGTGATCATCAGCGTGGCCATCACCAGCGCGGCGCAGGTGGTCTTGTAGCTGCCCCGGTGGGCCAGCAGCGTCATGTCGCCGCGGCCCAGCAGCATGGCGCGCATCCAGGTGCCGTGCAGCGCGTCCGTCAGCCGCGGGTACCCGCACAGCCGCCCGACCCGCGCCGGCTCCTTCAGCAGCAGGTTCACCGCCTCCTCCGCCGTCATCCGTTCGCCTCCCTCCGCGCCGCCTCAAACAGCTCCTCCAGCCCCCGCGGCTCCGCCGGCACCGGAGCCTCAGCCGCTTTGCCGCCGAACAGCCCCAGCTGCTTGCCGAGCAGCTACGCGGCGTGCATCCGGTCGCTGAGCTTCACCGGCACCTTCACGACCTCCTCGCTGCCGCCGCTCTTCCGCACGATGTAATCCTCCGCGTCGCCGCGCATCACCGCGGAGACCGCCGCAAGCACCTCTTTCTCCGTCGCGACCCTCGCCCGGCCCATCGCTCTCCCTCCCTTCACTTTGATCGTACCACCCACGCCCATGGGCACGCTACGTGCACACCCCGGCCTTTTGGCGGACATCGGTCTGCCATTTTGCGGCAGGACCCGGCACGATCCGGCAAACAGGCGCAAAAAAACACCGACGTGGTTCGCCGGACTGCGGAAAAGGCCTGTTATGCGGTTTTCGGATCGTGATTGTAAAGGCGATTCTCTCCTCTCTCAAGAGAAACGGGAAGCCCTTTCCGCGCCTTTACCCTGAATAGACTCATCTATTCTTTCTGCTTCTGTAAGAGGGACGGAAGTCCTTTCCGCGCCTTTACCCTGAATAGACTCATCTATTCTTTCTGCTTCTGTAAGA
>R14__coassemble_1921_pt1 | contig 9510 bp, 9 predicted proteins | sample R14__metabat2_high_PE_015 | metagenome-assembled genome bin R14
GGGCGCGCAGCCTCCGCTGCGCTCCGGCTGTCGTGCCCGCCATGACAGTTTGGCCATAGCTTGTTTATTGGGGGGAACGGACGCTTGCCGTCAATCCAGGGTGCCCTCCTCGAGGGAGCTGTCGCCGCAGGCGACTGAGGGAGTTCAACCGGTATCAGTTGATCCTGTGCACAGGGGTACCTGATCAGCAACACCGCGCGCACTCACCCCGTCAGAAAAAGCCCCGCGCAGGCGGAGCTTCTTCCGGGTCGTCAGGCTTCCGGCTTTTGGCCCCGGGCGTAATGGCCGGTCAGCAGCTCTTCGATGTACTCCTCCCGGTGCGGCAGCTCCGGCGGACAGTCCGCGATGGCCTGCTCCCGGTCGTAGGGCACGGAGAGGATCGTCATCAGCAGCGGCGCGGGGGTCTCGCTGTTCACGGTCCCCTCCAGCAGCAGCGCGTGGGCCGCGGTGACCCCCAGGCTGTTGCCCACGGAGCCGGTGTTGATGATATATCCGCTGTGCAGCGCGCGGATGAAGGGCCGGTGCACATCGGCAAAAATGACGCCGTCATGGGTCACGCCCTGCTCATCGGTGAAGGCGGGGGTCATCAGCGCCTCGTCGTCGTCCGGGTGGATGAAGCGATGCACCGGCCGCCCATGGAACAGGCGGAAGTGCCGTCCGCTGATGGTCAGCCGGGCCTCCCGCGGCAGCTCGCGCAGCCACCTCAGCCGGTCCTCGCCCAGGCGGCCCCACCAGTAGACATCCTCCGGGTATGCCTTTTCGCCGATGCCGTAATCCCAGTTGCCGCCCACGCACACGGCGCAGTTTTCCCGCGCCCAGTCGCAGCATTCGATGCTCCCGGGGCCCTTGCCGACGGCATCCCCCAGGAACCAGATCCCATCCACCGCCAGTCCGCGCAGCGTCTTCTCCATCGCCCGAAGAGCGGGCACATTGCCGTGCAGGTCGGCCACGATCGCAAGCTTCATGCTTCCTCCGTTATTTCCGCCGGTGCGTTTTTTTGTACAGCAGCTTGACCCATTGGTACAGGATGACCAGCGCCAGGATCAGCGACGCCAGCCACGCGATGACATCAGCCATGCTCCACCTCCGCGGGATACAATCCCATCTGCCGTACCAGCGCCGCCAGCGTCCGCATATCCCCGTCGTACACCGTCTTCAGGGAGCGGTTGTAGATGATCGCCGCCGGATGATACAGCGGAAACAGCCGCAGCCCGCCGGTCTCCAGCACCGCGCCGTGCGCCGCGCCGACGGTGATCTCCTTTCCGGCCAGCATGTTCAGCGGCGTGTTGCCCAGGGTCACGATGAGCCCGGGGGCCTCCAGCCGCAGCTCCTCCGCCAGCACCGGCGCAAAGAACGCCAGCTCCCGGCGGTCCGGCGGCCGGTTGACGGTGTTGCCCGCCGCGCTGCGCTTCGTCGGCCGCACCTTCACCGCGTTGGTGATGCGGATGGCCTCCCGCCGCAGCGCCACCGCCGTCAGCAGCTCGTCCAGATTTTTGCCCGCCTTGCCGACAAAGGGCCGGCCGAGGCGTTCCTCCTCCGCGCCGGGCGCCTCGCCGATCAGCAGCAGCGGCGCGTGATGCGGACCCTCGCCGAACACCAGGCGCCGGTCGTCCCCGGGGAAGGCATCGCGGAAGGCCGACTATGTTTGCCGCTCCAGGGCCGTGAAGGGTTCACTCATGCGGCGCATCCTCCCCCGCTTCATGGGTTTCATAGATATCGGAATAAAGCCCCAGCTCCATCAGCTTGTCGCGCAGGCGCTGCATGTCCACCCAGGCGTCGCGCTTTTTGGCGGGATCGTGCAGCAGGGCGGAGGGGTGATAGGTCGGCAGCATCCACACGCCGCGGCGCTCGAACCAGCAGCCCCGGTCCCGGGTGATGCGGATATCCTGCCCCAGGGTGTTCTTCGCCGCGGTGCCGCCCAGCAGCACGATGACCTTCGGCCGCACCAGCGCCGTCTGCATCCGCAGATGCAGCTTGCAGGCCTCGGCCTCCTCCGGCGTGGGCACGCGGTTCTGCGGCGGGCGGCATTTCACCACATTGCAGATGTACACCCGGTCCCTCGGCAGCCCGATGGCCAGCAGCATCCGCGTCAGCAGCTGCCCCGCGGGGCCCACGAAGGCGCGGCCCTCTTCATCCTCCACCCGGCCGGGGCCCTCGCCGATAAGCATCAGCGGGGCGTGGATGTCGCCCTGGCCCGGCACCTTGTGATGGATGCCCTGGCACAGCGTACACATCCGGCAGGCCTCCACCTGATCATAGAACAGCTCCCAGCTGATCTCCGCCACGCTCCGCGCCTCCCTTCGCCCGGCCTTTGGCCGTCATCAGATCAGATTCAGCAGCACCTGAACGGGATCGCCGATATCGCTCACGACCCAGTTCACCAGGCTGACCAGTACGCCCACCAGCAGCAGGATGACCACCGCGCCGGCGATCACCCCGAAGAAGTCCATCACGCCGGCGGCCGTGCGGGCGCGGAGACTGCTGCGCTCGCGGCGCTCCTCCTCGTCCTCCTCCGCCAGGGGATCCTCATCCTGCCCCCAGGCGGCCTGCGGCTCCTCGACGTACCGGTCGTCGTAGGTCTCCGTTTCCGGCATCACGGCCGGCGCGGGGATCACCGGACCCGTGCGGGTCGCGGCATCATCCACGCCGTTCACCGGCGGCAGGTCGTCATAATCCGCGCCCATCGCCGGACGGCGGAGCGTTGCCTGCTGCGGCACCTCGTTCTGTTTAAAGTAAGCCATGGCTTCCGCCTCACTTTCCGCCCGGGGCGATCAGAGATAATCCAGCCAGGGGGCATCGGGCTCCTCCCGGCCGGTCAGGTGTCCCTCCGCGCTGAGCCCCGCCGCGCCCGTCTGCCGCAGCGCCTCGTACAGCACCACCGCCACGGAGTTGGCCAGGTTCAGGCTCCGCGCCTCCGGCCGCATGGGGATACGGATGCAGCGGTCCCAGGCCTTCTCCAGCAGATTTTCCGGCAAACCGCGGGTCTCCCGGCCGAACACCAGGAAATCGCCGTCCCGGAACTCCGCCTCCCACAGACCTCTCGGCGCCTTGGTGGTGGCCAGGTGCAGCCGCGCGCCCGGATGCTTCTGCAGGAAATCCTCCAGCGACGGATACACATGCAGCTCCGTCATGTGCCAGTAATCCAGGCCGGCGCGCTTCATGTATTTGCTGTCGAGGGAGAACCCCAGCGGCTCGATCAGGTGCAGCACCGCCCCGGTGGCGGCGCAGGTACGGGCAATATTGCCGGTGTTCTGCGGGATCTACGGGTTCACCAGCACGATGTTCATGGCCATACGAGGCACCTCCTCCTGCATACCGGGCTGACTTATCCATTGTACCACTTTGCGGCCCGGTTCGCAACCGCGTGATTTTGCTTGACATTCCCGGCGATCCTTATTATGATGGAAGCAATGAACGGAACAGCACGCAGCGGCGCCTATTTGAGGGGGAACAGGCGCCGGCGTGCCATGCTCCGCCTGAAAAAAGGAGGAATCCCGCATATGAAGACCTTCGTGAGTATCCTGCTGGCGTGCTGCCTGGTGTTCGGCGCCGCCGCCCTGGCCGAGGTCACCGGCACCTACAGCTACCACATCCAGGGCGATGACTGGGGCTGCGGCGTGGACAGGGTGATCCTGACCCTTGACGAGCCCGTGGACAGCCTGCCGGACCTGGTGGTCACCGAAACCAAGACCACGCTGGACTGGAGCACCTTCCAGGTGACCGAAGTCAGCGCCACCCGCACGGTGGAAGCCATGTATCCCTCTGACGCCGAGGGCAACCTGGTGGAGGGCCCCACCCAGTATTACGTGGTGGATATGAACATCGACCCCAGCGAAGGCAGCCCCCTGCTGTACTTCTATCCCTACAATGTGTGGTGTGATCCCTACACTCTGAGCTTCGCGACCGAGGACGGCACTCAGCTGGACATCGCCGCCGAGCCCACCGCCGTGACCTCCTCCACCGATGTCTTCTCCTTCGACAAGGTGGAAGCCACCGACATGAACGGCAACGCCATCACCTACAATTACGCCCTGTATACTCCCGAGACCGAGACCAAGACCCTGGTGGTGTGGCTGCACGGCCAGGGCGAAGGCGCCTCCGGCCTGGAGGGCTATGCCGACGGTACCGATGCCCGCATCCCGCTGCTGGGCGCCAAGGTCACCGCGCTGGCCGGCGAAGAGTTCCAGAGCATCATGGGCGGCGCCTATGTGCTGGCGCCCCAGTGCCCCTCCGTGTGGATGGACGGCGGCTCCGGCGACATCGAGGGCCTGGCCTACTCCATTTACACCGAGTCCCTGCATGACCTGATCAACAGCGTCCGCGACGAGCTGGGCGCCGAGAAGGTCATCATCGCCGGCTGCTCCAACGGCGGCTACATGACGATGATCATGGCCATCAACTACGGCACCGAGTACAACGCCTATGTGCCGATCTGCGAAGCCCTGAACGACGAGTACATCACCGACGAGCAGATCACCGCCCTGGCGCAGCTGCCCATGTACTTCATCTACAGCAAGGACGACACCACCGTGGATCCCACCATCTATGAGGAGCCCACCCTGGCCCGCCTGCAGGCCGCCGGCGCCGACAAGCTGGAGATCTTCACCACCGATCATGTGTACGATACCACCGGCCGCTTCAGCGACATGATGATCTGGGCCGCCAACGAGCTGCCCGGCACCTACATGGGCCACTGGAGCTGGACCTACTTCTTCAACAACACCGCTGTGAGCGAAAACGGCATCTCCGTCTGGGACTGGATGGCCGCGCAGTAATCCCCTCATCCTCCTTCCGCCCTCCGACCGGGGGGGCGGATTTTGTTTGCGCCGGAAGGCAGCGGCCCCGCGCGGCAGATCTCCGCGCGGGGCCGATTTGGATCGGGATCAGTAAAGCAGCGTCGGGGTCGGCGTGGGGGACGGCGTCGGCGTGGCGGTTGGTTTGGGCGTCGGCGTCGCGTAGAGCGGGCTGGTCCAGGTCACCGTGATCTGGCTGGCCGGGGGGATCGTGTGGGAATAGCCGCTGTCGGTCACATAGCCGGTCAGCACCATCTCCACGCGGCCGATGGTGGCCGTGGGCTGCACGAAATTCGCGAAGTGGTACCGGCCGTGGATCGTGTTGCTGTTCTCGTACAGCGACTGCAGGTAGTAGCCGTTCACCATGTTCGTGCCGTAGGTGGAGCAGGTCAGCGGGTACCCGTGCAGATCGTAGGTCGTCAGGTCATAATAGAAGGTGGAAACGGTCATGTTGCTGTCGTTGTGTACCACGATGCGGATCTGGTTGTCCTCCGCCACCTGCAGGTCGGAGATGCGCAGCGCGTAATTGTAGTTGCCCACCTGCAGCGTGGCCGAGGCCGTATAGCCGCCGTCCTGGGTGCGGCAGGTGATGGTGGTGGTGCCCCAGCGTTTGCCGGTGATCGTGCCGGAATAAGTTCCGCTTGCCGATGCCATGGTGGTATCCCCCACCGACCAGATCACGCGCTTGTTGCTGGCGTTGGAGGGCAGGATGTTGGCGGTGACGGAGATGGACTCGTCCACGCCCACGCGGTACTCCGCCTGGCTGAGCCACACGCCCGTCACCGGCACGATGACGTTGACCGTGGTCGTGGCCTTCTTTTTGCTGCCGTCGTTGGCGGTGATGGTGATGGTGGCCGTGCCCTTCGATACCGCGTGCACCGTGCCGTCCGGGTCCACCGTGGCCACGGACGGCTTGTTGGAGGAGAAGGTGACCGTGGGATCGGTGGCGTTGGCGGGCTCCACGGTATAGCTGCCGCCCAGGCTGATGCTTTCGTTGATCTTCACGTCATAGGAGCGGGACAGGAAGCTCAGCTTCGTGACCGGCGCGTAGACCGTGACCGTGGCGGTGGCGGAGACCTCTCCCGCCGCGGCCGACGCGCAGGTGATGACGGCGGTGCCGGGGGCAATGCCCTTCACCTGACCGTTCGCGGTCACCGTGGCCACGGAGGCGTCCGAGGTGCTCCAGGTCACCTTTTTGTCATTGGCGCTGCTCGGCAACACGGTGGCGCGCAGGCTCTGCGTGCGGTTGACCGCCAGGGAAAAGGCCGTCTGGTTCAGGGTGACGCTCTCCGGCTTCTGCTGCACGGTCACCGCCATGGAGACCTTTTTGCCGGAGCCGTCCATCGCCGTGGCGGTGATGGTGGCGGTGCCCTTTTTGATGCCGGTCACCAGTCCGTTGGCGTCCACGGTGGCCACGGAGGCGTTGCTGCTCTTCCAGGTGACGCGCTGGTCGCTGGCATCCGCCGGCGTCACGCTGACGTCCAGCTGCAGCCGCTCCCCGGCAAAAACCGTCTTCGACGCGGCGACCATCTCCAGCTTCGTGACCGGCGCCAGCACCAGCAGGTGCCGCGTGACGCTGACCTCGGGATTCAGCACGCCGGCCACCGTCAGATCGCATTCGCCGGCCCGCTGCGGGATCAGCGTGTTGCCGCTGATCTTCACGATCTCCGGGTCGCTGACGGTCATGGTGACTTTTTTGCTGCTGGCGGTGTTCGGCGTCACGGTGGCGCTGACGGCCGCGTTCGTGCCGACCTTCAGCACCAGCACGCGGTCCGTCGTATCCGACTCGATATAGCCGCTGATGGCGGGATCGTCGGGCGCGTACTCCGTCAGTCGGCCCGTGTTCAGCGTGATGCCGGTGATGGCCCGGTTGACCGTCAGCCGGATACTTGCCCGCAGCTTGCCGACCCGCGCCGTGATGGTCACCGTGCCCTTGCCGACGCAGGTGACCAGGCCGTTTTCATCCACGGTGGCCAGCTTCGCGGAGGAGCTGCTCCAGGTCGCGTCCCCCTCAACGGAGGCGTCCGAGCGCAGCAGCGTCAGCTGCACCGTATCGCCCTCGAACAGCGTGTCCGTGACCTCCGCGATGGCCAGCGAGGCCGCGTGAGCCGGCACCGCCGACAGCAGCGCGCAGCCCAGCAGCAACACCAGCGCCAGAATCCGTTTCATGTTCCATCCTCCTCAGCCGCCGGGGCGGCCCGTTTCCTGTGTGATACATTTCTCCGCGGCGGGACGGATTCCTTTTCCCGCGCCCGGAATTTACACAAAAGACAGCAGGGCCGCGCCCTTCGCCTGAGCGGCGGAAAGCGCGGCCCGTTTATGGGGTTGTCGATCTGGTTCCTTTACGTCTGCGGGCCGTCGAGCGCCTCGTCCATCAGCCGTTGCAGCAGCGTGGGATTGGCGGTGCCGCCGGCCAGGCTCATGGCGGCGCCCATCAGCGCCTTCTTCAGCTTCACCTTGCCGGCACGGTAGCCGTCCACCATCTCCGGGCGGGCCGCCAGCGCGGCGTCCACGAAGCCCTTCAGCGCCGCAGGATCGTTCAGCTGGCGCAGGCCGGCGCGGTCCACCACAGTGTCCGGGTCCTCATCCGCCGTCCACAGCGCGCTGACGACCCTGCGGGCCGCGCCGCTGTTGATGACGCCGTCCGCCGTCAGCGTGGCCACCCGGGCCAGGTGCGCCGGGGCGATGGGGATCAGGCTCTCCTCGTTCTCCAGCAGCCGGAAGACCTCGCTGATCATCAGGTTGCCCAGCGTCTTCACGGCCTCAGTGTACTGGGCCGCCGTCTCGAAGTAATCGGCGTAGGCCTTGCTGCTCACCAGCTGCTCCGCCGCGTAGGGCGTGAGGCCGTACTTTTCGATGTACACCGCCTTGCGGGCGTCCGGCAGCTCCGGCAGCTCGCCGCGCCAGGCCGCGATCTGCGCTTCGCTCAGCACGATGGGCGCCAGATCGGGATCCGGGAAGTAACGGTAGTCGTTCGCGTTCTCCTTGCGGCGCATGGAGGAGGTGCGGCCGGTGGTCTGGTCGAAGCGGCGGGTCTCCTGCACGATGGTCTCGCCCTTGCGCACGGCCTCCACCTGGCGGCGGTATTCCTCCTCGATGGCCTTCTGCACGGAGATGAACGAGTTCAGGTTCTTCATCTCGGTGCGGGTGCCGAAGGGCTCTCCCGCCTTGTGGATGGACAGGTTGACATCGCAGCGCAGCGAGCCCTCGTTCATCCGGCAGTCGCTGACGCCGGTATACGCGATGACCGCCTTCAGCTTGTGCAGATAGGCCACGGCCTCCTGGGGCGTGCGGATATCCGGCTCGGACACGATCTCGATCAGCGGCACGCCGCAGCGGTTGCAGTCGATCAGCGTGCCCAGCTCCGGATCATGCACCAGCTTGCCGGCATCCTCCTCGATGTGGATGCGGGTGATGCCGATGCGCTTCTCGCCCTCCGGCGTTTCCACCGTCAGATGGCCGCCGACGCACAGCGGCAGATCGTACTGGGAGATCTGGTACGCCTTGGGCAGGTCGGGATAGAAGTAATTTTTGCGGTCCTGCTTGGAATACCGGGCGATGGTACAGTCCGTCGCCAGGCCGGCCAGCACCGCGTAATGCACCACCTGCCGGTTCAGCACCGGCAGCGTGCCGGGAAAGCCCATGCACACCGGGCAGCACTGGGTATTCGGCGCCGCGCCGAAGGTCGTGGGGCAGGAGCAGAAGATCTTCGTTTTCGTCTTCAGCTCCACATGCACCTCCAGACCGATCACCATTTCATAGCCGTCGATGATACGCCATTCCGCCATCAGAGCGTCACCTCCCCGCACACCTTGCCCAGCTGCTTCTCCAGCGCCTGGCCGACACGGTACAGCAGCGGCTCGGAGAAGGTCGGGCCCATCAGCTGCACGCCGATCGGCAGGCCTTTGCCGTCAGCGCCGCAGGGCATGGACAGCGCCGGAATGCCCGCGATGTTCACCGGCACCGTGTCGATATCGCCCAGGTACATTTCCAGCGGGCTCATGGTTTTTTCGCCCAGACGGTAGGCCGTGGTGGGCGCCACCGGGCCCAGCAGGCAGTCGCAGCTCTGCATCACGCTTTCGATATCGCGGATGACCAGCGTGCGCACCTGCAGGGCCTTTTTGTAATACGCGTCGTAGTAGCCCGCGGACAGCGTGTAGGTGCCCAGCAGGATGCGCCGCTTGACCTCCGGGCCGAAGCCCTCGCTGCGGCTCTTCAGATACAGCTCCTCCAGGTCGGCGTATTCCGCGGCGCGATGACCGTAGCGCACGCCGTCGAAGCGGGCCAGGTTGGAGCTGGCCTCCGCGCTGGACAGCACGTAGTACGCCGGCAGCGCCACATCCAGCGAGGGGATATCCACCTCGCGCACCTGGGCGCCGAGATCCTTCAGGGCGTCCGCGGCGTGCGTCACCGCCTTGCGGACCTCGCCGCTCAGGCCTTCGCCCAGCATCTGCCGGGGCAGACCGACGCGCAGGCCCTTCACGCCGTCCCGCAGCTGGCGGGTCATGGGCGTATAGCCGCGCTTGACGGAGGTCGTATCGCGGCGGTCGTAGCCGCATACGGCGTCCAGCAGCAGGGCGTTGTCCTCCACGTTCCTCGTCAGCGGACCGATCTGGTCCAGCGAGGAGGCGAAGGCGATGAGGCCGTAGCGGCTGACCATGCCGTAGGTCGGCTTCATGCCCACCACGCCGCAGAAGGCCGCGGGCTGGCGGATGGA